>Ga0315279_10009276_pt1 | contig 11769 bp, 6 predicted proteins | sample YL17G06_20_MG_FD_203694 | JGI IMG/M metagenome (GOLD analysis project Ga0315279, IMG submission 203694) | Sediment microbial communities from Yellowstone Lake, YNP, Wyoming, USA - YL17G06_20 | ecosystem: Environmental > Aquatic > Freshwater > Lake > Sediment | place: USA: Wyoming | collected...
TCATCACCCTTATGGTTCCGGGCGCAACCGAGATAGCGCAAAAGGCCGCCGCGGAGAAACTGATGCGGAAAGTGCTGCCGAGGCTCTGAGGGAAAAATCGATCTTCATCAATTTCGCATAGTCTGCATAGCTGGATGTAAATAGGTGGCACACAGGAAAAATTTATCGGCTAGATAGAGCGATGGACTTCGAATCCAAAGGTCGGGTGTTCGAATCACCCCGGGCGCGCTCTATTCTTTCCTCTGTTACTCTGGAAAATCAAGCCGTTATCTATTAAACTTCAAATCCTCAGAATGTCGCATTTTGCATCACTTTTCTACGCTTTTCAACCCCGCTACTGCACAATCGTTGCACAACAGTGGACGCACTGAGAATTCTTCGATTGCGCTGCCAACTGGGCCTGTATTATAATATTGGTTAGCACAAGGGCATAGGAGCGTCCAGGAGACAGTGATGAGTCTATCAGCAAAGATAGATACAATGTGCCGCAATGAACAGAGCGGGAATCCAAAGCGAATATCGGATTCTTCACATATTTATACCTCTTTGCGTCCGAATTAGCTTATGGGGATGATCAAATGAGAATATTGATTGCCTGCTTGTTATTATCTTTATCCTTTAGTTTATATGGTCAGACCCCTCAGGTTAATAATCTCTCCCCCTTAGAAGATCGCTTCGCTTTAATCATCGGAATATCTCGATACCTAAGTCCTGAGAATAAATTAGATTTTGCCGATAAGGACGCAGACGCGCTACATCAAGCGTTAATAAATTCTTGCCGTTTCTCTCCGGAACATATCCAGATACTTAAGAACGAAGAAGCCACATATGACAAAATACGAAGAAATATAGAAGGCTGGCTTTCAAAACAAACGACGCAAAAGGATACTATATTAATTTATTTTAGCGGGCACGGGAGCCAAGATACCGATGACGGAAATGATGAAGAAGACGGACTGGACGAGTTCTTGTTGCCTTATGATTATGATGATGACGACATGTCCTCCGCTATTAGGGATGACATCTTTTCCATTTGGATAAATAATCTAAAATCCGAAAAAATAGTAATAATTATTGACACCTGCTTCAGCGGAGGGGCGACTCGGGCAAAAGGAATAAACCATATAAAAACTAAAGGCCCACTACTCGTTGATGGCATCAATAAGGATATTTTCAAAGAGATCCCGAAAACTGGCGTTGCTTTATTAGCAGCATGTAGTGATCGCCAATCCTCAAATGAGGAACCCGATTTCCGTTCGGGTTTATTCACTCATTTTCTACTAGAATCTATCAAAAAAGAAAACGACACCAATAATGATAATCGTCTCTCGTTGGAAGAGCTGTTTGAACCGACGAAACGAGACGTCGAGGCTTTTTCTAAAAAGAAATATAAAGATGTTCAATCACCTCAATTTATTTCAACTCTTACAAGACCAATTGATTTATCCTATCTACCTTTGAAAATTGCTAAGAGCCCTGATAACCATGAGAACGAATCGGACAATATAGTCGAGCAAGCAATCATGGCTCATGATGAGACTAGGAAGTTTGAGCTTTTGGAAGAAGCTGTTAGAGTCAGTCCTACAAATCCGCGCGCTCGGTATCACATGGCATCTGCATGCTTAAAAGCGAGGAATTTCGACAAAGCAATTCAGAACGCAGAGATACTCATCCAACTGAATAGCAGTGTTTATAACGGTGATGCCTATGACATTCTAGCACAAGCGTATGAGCAGATGAATGATTTGAAGTTGGCGCGACAGTACATATTAATGCGCCTCGAAGAGAGAACGGATGATGAATCTCTATATAATGCTCTTGCTAGAATATACGCAAAAGAGGGCAATTTTTCTGAAGCTAATGAAAACTATCAAAAATCACTTCGCTTGAACTCACGATTTCACGAAACATATTTCGGTCTCGCTCGCCTCTATTTAAAACAAGAACAATACGACCAAGCATTGAGAATATTAGACGAAGATGTTTCTATTAATCCTGACCAAGAGGATTCATATTACCTAAAAGGATTTATCTTTTTATACGCAAGGGATGATCCTAAACAGGCCAAGCCTTTTTATGAACATTTTTCAAAGAAAAACATATTATATTCAATAACTTTGTCAACGTTTAGGGACGAACTTTTCCAATGGGAGTGGTGGAAGAACTTAAACGACTCTAACGATTTTATCGCCGAATATTATGCATGCCAGATTATTGCCATTGAAAAAAGCAAAGAGTCAGCTTACAGTAAAAAGTATAGCGTGAAAAGGTGTAAGGAAATGTTAATCGAGAATTATCCTTTATTCAAGAATCAACAGAAGTACGCTATTCTGATGTCCCAAGTAAAATAGCAGTACTTTTAAGATCACTGAATTTCCCTTCTAGTAAAACTTCTATCATCTCGCTTCTTGCACCATATTTCCTTTGTACAAATGCCGGGAAGTTTAATATCGCGTACAGCTATTTCGTCCTGAATTGTGATTTTATCCAATACAATCCTGATTTTCCGAATCTCTCTTTCCCGTACCGCCTCAAGATGGAAGGGCCCGTTGTTCAACAGGATAAGAACCCTTCGGTTGATCGATGCACTTCATCGCGCTTCTAACGGCTCGGTTGAACCTCTGCTTCACCGCTACTTCAGACATTGGCTTCACTCTTCCCTTCCTCGGGCTTGTATATGAAGCACCGAGCGCACTTATTGATATGGTATTTCCCCTTCAGCCCCGGCAAGGGGCCCGGCGAAAGGAATACAATCGCTCTAGGCCGCACAGTTTCTTAGGCTACAGGCGCCGGCCCCAGAGGCTTATGAGCTGATCTGCTCCCCGGATTCTGGTCCGGATTGGATGTTAGATTTTTATGCTAGAATCGGCATCCGGGAAGGAGCGAAGGATGAAGAAAAGTCGGTTCACGGAGTAACACCCTTAAAGTGACCTTTTCAAGCCCAAATGAGGGGTGACATTAAAGCAAGGCCTCATGAGCGTGCATTTTCAACAGTTTTTGTGATACTATTTTAATTAACAGAAAGGCAGATCATTTAGGGAAGCAAAGGATCATTTGAAGCGAGCTTATTGTTGGGGTGTTAGATGGATATAAACCTTCTTTTGATTGATAACGTCAAAGTTGCTTGTGGTTTCCAAAAAGCTGCCAAACGAGCGTCAACAGAAGAGGACTTTAAAGTCAATGCTATAAAAGTGCTTAGAGACGAAGTATTAGATAAATTCGACCTTCCTTGGGGAAAATTCGAAAAAGGCGTATTGATATCTGGCCAACACGGCAGAGCTGACGTACTTTATGGACATCTATTCATAGAGTTTGAAAAACCCGGAGTCCTTGCACATAAAAGAGGTTTTGATCACGCCATAGACCAGTTAAGAAAATATATTATTGGGGATGCAAAGAAAGAGAAAGGGTTTTCGAAATATTTTGGCGTTGCTCTTGATGGAGAGAGAATCGGGTTTATTAGATATAAAGAAAAGGGCGAAAGTTGGATTCCCCAAGGGCCATTTGAAGTAAATTCTGAAACAATTATTAGATTTCTTGAAGCATTAAGGGGCCTATATAAAAAGCCTCTTGATGCAGAATATTTAATCAAAGACTTCGGACCTGAGAGTGATACAACCAAAAGTGCTATTAAATCTTTATATGAAAAACTAAAAACAGCGAAAAGCGAACGTACTAAAACATTATTCAACGATTGGAAAAGGGTTTTTTCACAGGTTTGTGCATATTCACCCGATAAAATCAAAGGTTTGGAAAATATTTATGGTTTACCTGAAAATACGGATCCCGATAGTCTTCTTTTTTCTGTCCACACTTATTATGCGTTGATAATGAAACTCATTGCGGCTGAGGTTGCTGTTCTCTTCGGAGAACCTTATATGCAATCGTACATAAGAAAGCTTGAAGACGCTTATCTCAAAGGCCACGGTGAATTAAAAAGAGAGCTAGATGAATTGGAGGAAGGCGGAATATTCTCCAAAATAGGAATTAGTAATTTTTTGGAATCCGATTATTTCTCTTGGTATCTTAATGAATGGAACGAAGAAACATCACAGGAAGTAATTAAGGTTGTTAAAGAACTATCAAATTATGAAATTGGAACCGCAGAACTTGAACCAGAAAGAATACAGGATCTATTTAAGAGGCTTTATCAATATTTGGTACCGAAAGATATTCGTCACGGTCTTGGAGAATATTACACTCCGGATTGGCTTGCTGAACTTCTTTTAGACGAAATTAAATACGATGGCAGCCCGGAACACAGATTGCTTGATCCGGCGTGCGGATCAGGAACGTTTCTTGTCTTAGCGATCAAACAGGCTAGAAAATATCGAGATGAACATTTTCTCGATATCGGGGATACTTTAAATAAAATAACGAACAACATAGTTGGATACGACTTAAACCCCTTAGCGGTATTAGCCTCTCGGACAAACTATCTTATTGCGATTGGGGATTATATTAGGCAAAGAAAGACCGAGAAAATACGGATTCCAGTGTTTCTTGCAGATTCTATCATGGTGGAAAGAAGAAAAAGTCTTTATGAAGAAGTATTTATTTTAAAAACAGTAGCAGGGGAATTTCATATTCCCGTATCAATAGCAGAAAAGGGCCTTCTGAACAATATCTTAACTACAATCGAGGAATGTGTAAAAAATAAGTTTGATGAAAAAGATTTAGAAGCAAGACTTAAGCGAGAAACCCGTGAGCTGGTAGACCGGGAAATGGAAATTATTATTAACCTGTTCAAACAGTTGGCCGAATTAGAGAAAAAAGACAAGAACAGAATTTGGGTGCGCGTGCTAAAAAATTCATTCGCCCCCATATTTGAAGGAAAATTCGACTACGTAGTAGGAAATCCGCCCTGGATTAACTGGGAAAGCCTCCCATTGAGCTATAGAGAAGTAACAAAAATCCTGTGGGAATCATATAGATTAATAGAAAAAGCTCCTGGCGGCGGGATGGGAAAAATAAGAAGAGATATTGCGTCTCTTTTTGTAGTCAGAAGTTTCGATAAGTATCTTATGGATGATGGCATATTGGGATTTCTTATTCCATTCAATATACTAAAAACACAAGGTGGATCAGGATTTCGGAGATATCTCTATTACCGTTCAGAGGTTGTTAAAACTCACGAGTTATCGGAGTTATATCCTTTTGAGGGGGCGACAAATAGAACAGGTATATTGATTATTAAGAAAGGCAAATCCAAATTTCCAATCCCCTGTGAAACCTGGCAGTACGAAAAAACTAATGGAATGGATCAAGAGGCCGAATTGAATGAGGTCTTTAATACTACTAAACGCTTTCCGATGAGCTTATATTCAATAGAAAAGCATGCGCCCGAGTCTCCATGGATGCTATGTACAGAACGAAGTTATGAGGGAATAAAAAAAATTATTAAGAAATCTGATTATAAAGGCCATGAAGGAGTGAATACTGCTTTAAATGGAGTTTATTGGTTGAATATTATTTCACCTCAACCAAAAGGTGTTTTAGTTGAAAATATTTTTGAAGGCAAAAAGACTGTAAAGAAGATAAGAGACACCCTAGAAAATGATCACGTTTATCCTTTGTTGCGAGGGAGAGATGTTAAGAGGTGGGAAACAAATTCGGTTCTATATATTCTAGTTCCACACGATGATAAAACGGGAAAGCCGATTGATGAACACGCTCTTAAGGTGAATACTCCGAAAACTCACGCTTTTTTATATAAATTTAAAAAGGATCTTGAAGGCAGATCGCTTTACAAACTGTGGGGAAAAAACGACCCGTTTTATGCACTTTATGGTATAGGGGCCTATTCTTTTTCGCGTTACAAAGTGGTATGGAAAGATATTTCTGGGAAGATATCAGCAAAAGGTGATTTCGGCGGAGCAGCTGTTGTAAAGATAACTGATGACCAATACTTTGGTCTCAAGCCTATTATTCCTGATACAACTATCATGAGTATCGAATGTAATGGCGAAGATGAAGCTTATTATATCTCGGCTATTATGAATTCCATTTACACTCGATTTATTGCTATGGGTTATTCGGTTCTACATGTTAGAACTCATGTTTTGAAATACATTGGAATCGAAAAGTATGATCCAAATAATTCTAATCACATCAATCTTTCATTTCTTGCGAAAGAAGCTCACGATCTGGCAAAGGAAGCAAAAAGAGCAGAACTAAAAAAAGTCGAAAAAGATATCGATACTTTGATTGCCAAAATGCATGATATTTCAGAGAAAGAAGCAAAAGAAATTAAGAAAATATTAAAAGATTTTCACTAAATCTTGAACCTATACTTAATTTGACAATGGAAGAAAAGATGTTAGGCGTATTAGGCGCTTCAGAATATACAGGTGGGGCTGGGCAATTAAAGGAACGTCAAAGGCGCCGACATTCTTGTCGCTAACCAAGAAGGCACAGAATTTGCGTTCCTCCAGGTGAAGACAAGCAAGTCAAAAGTCACCTTCTGGCCGCTTAGTGAAAGTGTCCGCACTTGGAAAGGGCGCAATTGCTACTATGTCTTCGTTCGCAGGGTGCACGACCAATTCGAAGCGTTCCTTGAGAAAGCCGCCATCGTCGCACAAGAGAGTGCAGTTGCTGACCAGCTGTCTACTGAACGCGGAAACAAAAAATGGGCTCTGTGGTGGCCCATGACTGGGCCAGGCGCTACTAAGGGCGCCGAGGAACGAACGCGACGCCAGTGGGAGACATTCAGCTTAGACCCAAAATAGGCACGAGGACGGCCCTGCAGACCGCAGGAGAACGCGGACTATTTTTGATCACCTCATTTTCACCGGAAAGGAAAGTCTATCGTCTTCTAGCCGGTGCGGGAGGGTTTTTGACCTCACCATGCTCTTCCGCCGTCGCTTATTGCGGCGATTGACAGGGCCAACAGGCCGGAGATATAATTTCGACGTGGGCAGAAGGGGATATTCATCGCATGGAGGGGCTATCTACCGCGCCGCGGAACGAGCCCGCCTCCAGTGGGAACAGTTCAATTTGGTTCAAATAGCAGAAAGTTCGGTCAACGGGAAAGTGAGGACCGGTAGGGTGAAGAAGAATTAGGGGGGCAATATGGAGCAACAACCAAAGCCAGGCACAGGAGACGTAATTCATACAATTACGAAGGCGGGTTTTTCAGCAATCCCTGTAGTCGGGGGGCCTGCGGCTGTGTTCTTCGCGGCCCTAATCACGCCTCCCATTATCAAGAGGCGTGATGCGTGGGTCAATTCTCTTGCGCAAGATATTCTAGAGCTCAAAGATAAGATCAAGGGCTTTGACCCAAACGAACTGCAGAATAACGAACCGTTCGTAACAGCCGTTTTACATGCCACGGATTCGGCCTCAAAGAATCACGATAAAGAAAAGCTGGAATTTCTCCGAAACGCAGTGTTAAACGTCGCATTAAAAATCGAACCTAATGAGGACCTCCAATTAATGTTTTTTAACTATATCGATGCGTTGACTCGCTGGCATCTAAAAATTCTTTCCTACTTTTCGGATCCAAAAAGATGGTATGAAAAACATGGCTTGATGCCGCAGGAATTTGGATTTACTACTCTAGGCGAATCGATTGAACATGCTTTTCAAGAACTAAAGCATAAGGATGATTTTTATAAACAGCTGATAAGAGATCTCAATTCAAGAGGGCTTTTGGCTATCCCCGACTTGAGTAGCATAATGTCATCCTCAAGCGTCTATGAATCTAGAACGACTGATATGGGAGATAGGTTGATACGATTCATTTTGTCCCCATTAACTAAAGAGTAGTGCATCATTGTAGCGTAGCTGGGGCCTTTCGGTCCCCCTCGTGGGACGCTCCGATGAGCGATTCAGGGCCTCATAGAGATAGACGGTGGGAGGCGAGAATTTTTCTCAGGGGGAGGGAGAACAATGAGTATTTGGATGTTTGCGTACGGCTCAAACATGTGCTTGGGGCATCTTCATAGTTATAAAGTGTTTCCGGAGAGTCCTGGTCGTCCCGCGGTATTGAGGGACTATTGCCTGAAATTCAACAAGAGAAGCACTAAAGATTGTTCGGGTAAAGCTAACATCGAACCCTTTGTAGGTAGTGAAGTATGGGGCGTTCTTTACAGCATCCCGGATGCCCATTTGGATAACCTTATAAAAGGAGAAGGACCAGGCTACGCTCCGGAAACCAAAAGAGTAGAAGTGGGGGATGGTTCGACCGTTGACGCCAAGACATTTATCGCTGTAACTTTGCGTCCCTATTCTTGGTACAAACGCTTTCTGGTCGAGGGTGCACGGAAACATAGATTGCCTGCTGCATATATCGCCAGCCTCGAAGCTATGGAAGCAGTCGAGGATCCTGATCCGGAGCGTGATCGGAAAGAGCGTGAAATTAATTGTGAATAAGGAACGAGGCCGGGGGCGGGGGCCGGTTGGCCCCCCTTGGCGTGACGCTCCTCGACGGGTAGCGATGATGGGCCTCAATAGGATAGACGAATTCGGGGAGAGGAAATTCTCACATACCTAAAAGGACCTGACAATGAAACACGTAGATATTTGGTCCAAAGGAGAAGTCGTCGGGTATCTTAAAGCTCTACTAAATTCAGGTCAAATCAAGGACTGCAATCACTTGAAAGTAGAGCAAGGTCCTCTAATGGCCTTCTATCCCATTTGTTCCCAAAATTGGGCGACCAGAAGCCCGGCAGGAAATGTGACGTTAGATCCTGCTGCATACAGGGCACCAAGCTGCTATTTCTGGCCTGAATGCCCGAATGATTGTCCTCATTACTCAAGATCAAAGGATTTCGTCGCATCATTGATAAGAGAAGAGCGGAAAGCAATAGCTATTGCCTCTGAGAAGAAAGAATTAGCAGGACGAACTAAGATCCCCAGCCCGGTTATATCTGTGGTGGGTGAAGTAATCGGAAATTATTACTATAACCATGTTAAGCTCAATTCCCTTTTTTCAGAGAGCGGCGCACCCGGCGAACCACCGCCTGGAAGCTGTGTTCATAAATGTACAGAATGGCTAAAGCTGTTTAATTCAAACCCGACTGTGAACCCGTTTGATGTTCTTGGGAAGATACTAGAAAATTTCATGGAGTTAGACGTTCCTAGGATAGGGATAGAGCCCGAGCATTGGTCTAAGAATCGAGAACGAGTTTTAAGTATTCTTGCGAAATATGGCCTATCTTATCACCAAGGCGGGCAAATCATCGGAGGGGCAACTGGAATGCCTGCCAGATCCCTCAAAGAAATCTTGGCAACCCGGAACCTAACGAGTGTCGAAGCAGAGTTTCAGCGATCCATAGATAATGTCGAAAAGGACCCTGCTACAGGAGTCACAGCGGCGTGCTCGATGATAGAGTCGTTATGCAAAGTTTACATTGAAGATGAAGGTTTGCCCCTGCCTGCGCAAAAGGACATCATGGGGCTCTGGAAGGTCGTAAAGAGCAATTTAGGACTCGACCCAAAAAAACTGGAGGACCAGGATATCGTAAAGATTCTTTCCAGCTTAGCTTCAATTGCTGATGGCATCGGAGCACTCCGTACTCATACAAGCTCGGCACATGGCCGCGGACGAAAACCCTATAGACTCGAACCAAGGCACGCACGTTTAGCCATCCATGGAGCTTGCTCTTTGGTGGTATTCGTTATTGAGACATGGGAAACGAGGAAAAAACAGGCAGGGTAAATAACACAGAGAAGAAATGGTAGCCAGGTAGAGATTACATCACCCTAAGACGGAAGAGCCGGGGCGGGAAAATTCATAGAAAAGGAAGAAGTCGATGGCGCTAGACAAAGAAAATTTCTGGGGATTGATGAATTTGCATGATGTCTTCCTCAACGCTTCACTTCTCCGAAAAAATGTCCTTAATTCACCTTTGTCGACCGATACAAGAGAATTCGATATTAGCGATAGGGGGAGATTCGAAAGAATGTGGGTTGCAAACCTTTATGTCCTAGTGGAGGCTTGGAACTCTCTCGCTATGAAGGAGGTGCGAGAATATATAGCCTCAAAGGTAGATATCCAACCAGTTAGCTCAATTTTAGCGCAAGGCTACAAAGATGGAAGCCTAAAAAAATGGGACAAACGCGGCATTATATGTTTCATAGGGATAAACGAAAATATTGGGATATTGGACGGTCTTCGCCCTGGAATCAATTGGAATATCATGAGAGACTCCATATGGCTTTTTCGACCGTCTTCCTTTCGGTTTATAGAGAGGTCAAGCAAGAAGTTGGATAGTGAGTTAGAAGTTAACGAAGGTGAGATAGAAGTTTCCGGGAATCTGCCTCTTATGGACAAGCCCCTGCTTTCGGGGCTTTCCAGCAAAACGGCACTCCAAAACCGTAAAGTCTCCCCTGAAAAGCAGGGACGCCTAAATGCAATTATGTAAACTTCGAAATTCGCTAACTATATTCAAAATCAACCATTTAAAAATTTCATCCGAAAACGGGATAACTATCCAACAAAAAGCTGAATTTCATCCCGTTTTACCCTATAAAATGGCCCAAAAATGACCTGGGTTAGCCCTGAAACGACCCATTTCTTGGCGTAAAATCCCGTCATCGTTTGCGAATTAATGAACTTTTTTGTTATTCTTTACTTAGTCTTTACATCATCCGGGAACGGTTAGGAAAATCCTGAAAGCTAAAAAACTCTGCTTTTAGCTGGAGCAGTTTTTGCATGAGGCTCAGACGACTGCATCCGAAAGGGCCTTTTCTTCTGAGATTGCTCCTTAGGAGCATTCGGATCGGAATCTATCCTGAAGTCCCGGGCCCAAGACCTTTTTCGGTTCCATGTCCAGAACGCCAGGAGGATCATGATGCCCGCGCAAACGGAACATGCAAACAGAATCCATCTCTTGAACGGGGAGGGAAAGATGATGCCGTCGGTCTTGCCGTTCAAGATGAATCCGGCCCAGTAATAGGGGTGGGAAAGGACCTTGGAGCCGATCATCTCCAGCTTGGCCTGCCGGAGGGCGTTCATCGGATTTTCCGAGGACTTCAGGTGGCGGTAGAACCTCTCCATAAGCTGGTAGGTGGCCTGGTCGTTGACGGCCCAGAGGCTCATGAGGACGGATGAAGAACCCGCGTAAAAGAAGGCCCGGCTCAATCCTTCGATTCCCTCGCCCCGGATGAACTGTCCCAGCCCCGTCTGGCAAGCGGAGAGGACCACCAGGTCCGCGTTCATCTTCAGGTCGAAGACCTCACGCATTTGAAGGAAGCCGTCCTCGGCCGGGTCCTGGTCCAGGGAGAGGATGATGGAGGACCGGGCGGGTTTCTTATCGTCGATCAGGCCGTGCGTCGCGAAGTGGATGATCCTGTAGTCCGTAAGCGGCTCGGATTTTAGGCGGTCCTCGGTGGCTTTCTCCCGCAGGAACGCGTCGGCCCGGGAGGCCTTGAAGAGGGATGCGATCCCCCGTGTTTCGAGCCCGCTGTATTTCAGCCTGAAGAAATTGACCGAGGGATTGGAATAAAAATCCTGGAAGATGTCCGGGCCCTGCCCGCGGATGTCCTCTTCGTTCGATCCGTAGTAAGAGTCGCCGAACGCCAGGAGATCCTTATTCGGCCGCGCCGCCAGCCCTTTCTTTCGGATGTTTAGTTCGCGGAGAGATGAGAGGGACGGGACATAAGCGACGGCGTAGTCCTGGACCAGCCACCGTTCTTTTCGGTCGTCAGGGACGAGGGTCTCGAAGGGCAGTAGGTTCAGGATATCATCGGGAACGAAGACGATCCGCTTCGTACCTTTGGTCAGGCCGGGAAGGACCAGTTCCTCGAACAGGACGCGGCCGAGCC
>Ga0315279_10009277_pt1 | contig 11767 bp, 10 predicted proteins | sample YL17G06_20_MG_FD_203694 | JGI IMG/M metagenome (GOLD analysis project Ga0315279, IMG submission 203694) | Sediment microbial communities from Yellowstone Lake, YNP, Wyoming, USA - YL17G06_20 | ecosystem: Environmental > Aquatic > Freshwater > Lake > Sediment | place: USA: Wyoming | collected...
GCTGTCATAGCTTCTGGATGCGCTCCCCGATAGCTCAACGGTAGAGCGGGCGGCTGTTAACCGCTAGGTTCCAGGTTCGAATCCTGGTCGGGGAGCCAGTTTGGTGGCTCAGAGCGTTGAAGGCTCTGGGCCGCCGCCAGTCTTGGCGCCGGCACGGCGTGTAGCTCCAGCACGATCTGACGCTCGCTGACCTCAGCGCGGTGCAGCACCAACCGCATCTACGTCGCCAACTATGACAGCGACAACGTCTCGGTGATCGAAGACATGCCCAGCCCAACGCCCACCAACACACCCACGCCTATGCCCACAGCCACGCGCACCTACACACCGACACCGACGCTCACGCCCGTGCCCCCGACGGCCACCAACACGCCGTCGCCTACCAGCACCCCTACCGACACGCCGACGCCCACGGCCACCAGCACGCCCACCAGCACGTCCACCGCCACGCCCACGGCCACCAGCACGCCAACGGACACGCCGACGCCCACGCCAACGGACACCCCGACTGCGACGGCCACGTCCACCAGCACGCCCACAGCTACGCCGACGGCCACGTCCACCGCCACGCCCACCAGCACGCCCACAGCTACGCCCACGCCCACGGCCACCAGCACCCCTACCGACACGCCGACGCCCATGCCAACGGACACGCCGACGCCTACTGCCACGGCCACCAGCACGCCGACGGACACGCCGACGCCTACTGCCACGGCCACCAGCACGCCGACGGACACGCCCACGCCCACGGCGACTCCCACGGACACGCCCACCGCGACAGCCACGCTCACTCCAACAGCCACGGCCTGCCCAGACGACGGCGATGGCATTGCCGATGACGTAGACACAGAGCCTTGCGCGTTTTCCAACGCCTTTACAGATGTACCTTTGGGTGGAACGACCTTTGGGCAGGTCCTCAATCGCGGGGGACTCACGGTACAAGTCACCAAGGAGCTCAATCCTGCGGGCGTACGGGTAAGGGTCAGCGGCACGACCCCTGCGGCGCAGGCGGAGATTGAGGCGTGCACCGGTCCCACCACAACGATCAAGCTGCTCAATGCAGGAGATGACATAGTCGTGACTTGCGGCAGCGCCACCGTGCAGGTCATATCCGGTCCCGTAGTCGCTGAGTTCGGGTCCCTGAGCGCGGACCTCCCCACCGGAACCACTGCCACTATTGCTGAGCTGGGCCCGGAAACCTTTGCCGTCGACAATTCCTCGGGGAGCAGCACTTCCATTTCGGTAGGCGGGCTCTCGGTTCTCCCGGCGCAGATCGTCACCGTGCAGGACACCAACGGCGATGGTCTGGTGGATGTCGCCTCCTGGTCTGGCAGCGCCTGCGACACCAGCAACCCCAGCGGCGACCCGGATGGTGACGGCCTCACCAATGCCCAGGAGGCCTCCATCAGCACGAACCCGTGCGTCAAGGATACGGATAGCGACCGCTGCGCTGACAGCGAGGAGCTGGGCTCGAACCCCGCCCTGGGTGGGCAGCGCGACCCGCTGGACAAGTGGGACTTCTACGATGTGCCCGTGCCCGCCGTCTACACGGTGTGTAGCTCGCCCGGAGTTTGCAGCCCTCTACCCACCAAGGACCGTGCCATCGGCATCAGCACCGACGTGGTGGCCCTGCTGAAATACGCCGGGGCCAGGAATACGGGCAGCGACCCTCGGTACAACGTGGACTTGGACGGCAACACAGTCTTGGACGGCCTAGAGTACGACCGCACCACGAGCTCTTACCCCGGCCAGCCATGGCGCTCTGGTCCCCCCGATGGGGGCATCGGTATTACCACTGACGTGATCGCAATGCTGGCCCAGGCGGGGCACAGCTGTGCGGCGCCGCCGTAGGGAGATCCCTCAGGCAAAGCTGGAGTGCGGCGAGAGCAGGAGGGCTCGAGCCTGGAAGTGTCTGCTGCCAAGGGGCGGTCGTGAGGGCCGCCCCTGGTCTCTGGCTTGGGAGTCGAGGCAGCGGCCGAGGGACCATACACCATGAGCCGATGGTGTGCGGCGCAAGCTAGACCACAGCTGCGCCGGGCCGCCGTAGGGGGGTTCCTCACCGCCTGGCTCGAGTGCGCGCGGCAAGGCCAGGCCACTAAGCCGAAGGCCTGCCCGGCGACGAGAAGCGTCCGGCGCCGTGCCCCAGCCACCAGCGTTCACCAGTGGCCTTGAACCTGCGGCCTGTGCTGCCAGCGTCTTCGAGCGCATTGTGGCAGTGGGGGCAGACGGGTAGTACTTCACGCCGCCAAGACGCGGCTTCTCTGGCGTCGCCGGCACACGCGGTCAGGGCGTAGTCACCGGTGGGACTGCGGCCACAGAAGGTGCAAGCAGGCATCTCGTAACAGACCCCCAGGTCCACTCGTTATCAGTGTAGAGGCCACACACCCCAATCTGCTACCAGCTGTGGCGCACACCGGGGTTGGCGCGGCCGATACTCCTAGGCTGGGCCTTCTGGGTACGAGTCCGGGCGTCCCGCCTGGCGGGGGGTGGGCGTTCCGTCACTCCGCCTGGAGGCCCGGCCTGTTACTGCTCTAAGAAAGAAGAGCGCCCTTGAGCTGGTGGCGGGGAGTGCTCAAGGGCGCCAGGGAGAGGATTGTCTGTGCTGGTGGTGGGGATGCATCCTCTCACCACTAATACGTTCGGCCATAGCCCACGGTTTCCATAGTCCCTCCGGATGGCGCAGACGAAAACGCCAGGTTGAGACCACGAAGGGGCGGTCCTAGAGGCCGCCCCTGGTGTTTGGGGGCATGCGCGCGCCGAGAACGAACACGGGGCCGCAAAGGCCCGGTCTTGTCAACTGCGTCGTCTAGGACATCGATGTCGTCTTACTTCCCGCTCGGCCCTTTCTTAGCCTTGTCCTGCTTAGGCTTCTTGACTTTCTTGCCGCCCTTTTCCTTGCGTCCCATTGTGTCCCTCCTTCAGCTTTCGTCGGGATAGTAACACGAGCCGAAGCCGCGGTCGAAGGGCCTCACGGAGCTACAGCCTCCGCCCGCACGATTTCATCATGGTGCCTCAGGGCTGGCCCGGACAGCTCAGGGTGTCAACGCTCCAGATACGGATGACATTTTGCCACCCCACAGGGCGTCGCCAGGCTGTAGGGGGCTGCCCGTTAAGAATCGAGATGCCTTTCCTTTCCGTGTCGCGGTCAGCCTGGACCATGGCAGTCACCTTCCCTCGGGCCCGCTCGCACCGGTTGCTCCGCGAGCATCATGGCGCACTTCCCGTGCTGGGACCGCACTCAGCGAGGAGACGGCCTTGGCACGCCGCAGGAGGCAGAACAGTGGGCAAGCGCCCCCTGGGTTGTCCGGCGCGACCTAATACTCAGGGGGCAGCCGCCTCAGCTCGGCCAGGGTAAAGGCCGGGCCCTCCCTGCATACATAGCTGCTGCCGATGTTGCAGCGGCCGCACATCCCGATACCGCACTTCATCTTCATCTCCAGGGAGAGCACGACACGCTCCGGGGGGAAATGCAGCCGTTCTAGGACCAGCAGGGTATATCGGGTCATGGCAGGCGGTCCGCACACCACAGCGTAGGCGTCGTCTGCCGCCGCTGCAACGTCGCCGACCACATCCGGCACCACGCCCACCCGGCCCTTCCAGTCGCCGTTTGCAGCGTCGACCGTCACGTGAAGTTTCGGGTCATCCCTCTGCCGCCACTGCTCCAGCTCGCCCTTGTAGAGCAGCATCCCTGGCGTCCTCGCCCCATAGACGACAGTGAGCTTCCCGAACCGGCTCCGGTTGTCTCTCTCCAGCACGTAGTTAATGAGGGAACGGAGTGTGGTGAACGCAAACCCGCCGCCGATGACGAGCAGGTCTCTGCCCTCCATCTCTTGCAGCGGGAAACTGGAGCCCAGCGGTCCCCTTATTCCCACCAGGTCCCCGTGTTCCATCTGGTGCAGGGCGCTGGTGAGGAGGCCAGCCCGGCTGATGGTGAATTGCAGGAGGCCGGCCCTGGTCGGCGAGGACGCGATGCCGAACGGCGCCTCCCCCTTTCCGAACACCGAGAGCTGAGCGAACTGCCCAGGGAGATAACGGAAGGCCCGCTCGTCCTCCTTGTGAATGAAGGAGAGGTCGAAGGTCTTGATGCTGCGGTCCTCCGTCTCGACGGTGACCTTCTCGATCCTCATAGGGACGGGCACATACGGGCCCTTTGCGATCATCATTGGACTCGCTTGCTCAGCGACTCGATCTCATTCAGCACCTGCCGGATGTCCAGGTTGACCGGGCAGTTCACCACACACCTTCCACAGCCGACGCAGCCCGCCTCGCCGTGACTCTCCGCCCAGTAGCGGAACTTGTGCATCAGCCGCTGCCGCCAGCGCTCCTTGCCCGTCGGCCGTGGGTTGTGGCCGGAGGCATGCTGGGTGAAGAGGGGGAACATGCAGGAATCCCAGAGCTTGAGCCGGCGCCCTCGCTGTTCCGAGCCCTCGTCCACGATGTCGAAGCAGTGGCAGGTAGGACAAAGATACGTGCAGACTCCACAGCCGATGCACTTCTCGTGCAGACGGTCCCAGAAGGGGTCGTCCCACATCTCCTGTAGCCTGCGCTCCATGCCTTCCGTCCTGATGGCGCCTCGGAAAGCCGCCTCTGCTGACGCCTGCGCCTCTCTCCTGCGGCGGACACTGTCTTCGTCCGCCTTCCTGCACCCGCCGACGCTCTCCATAAGAAGAGCCCCTTTGTCAGTGACCACCTCGACCAGGTAATCCGTTCCCAGGTCTGTCACCAGCACATCCGAGCCCGTAGCGGATAAAGGTCCGCCCCCTACCGAGGTGCAGAAGCAGGTAGCCTTCGGCATGGTGCACGACAGGCCAACCACCGTGCAGTTCTCTCTCCTCGCCAGGTAACACCCGTCGCACTGGTTGGCGCCGGCGAACACTCCGTCCAGGAAAGTGAAGCTCCGCGCATCGCAGGGCCGGACGCCAAACAGTACCTGCGCCCGCGACGCCGGTTGCGGTTCCTCCAGCGCGAGCTGTCCTCGTTCCAGGCTGTAGACGAAAAGAGCCTCGGTCTGGGGGAAGAACAGCCCCTTCGGCGGCAGCGTCGAATTATGGTAGTCGAGGAGCACCTGCTGGGACGAGTTCACCTGCCGGAAAGCGATTACGCCGTCGTCATTGACCGGAGCGAACACCTCGTGGTCCTGGAGCAGCGCCTCCAGCAGCACTGACATCTGGTCCTTTGCGAGAAGCACCGCTCTCACCGGATGAAGTCTCCAGGGTCGTCAGGGCTGAACGTGGAGAGCGGCATTGGCTCATGCACATCGAGGCCAGCCTTGTAGTGAAAGAGCTCTTCCACGTCCTTCTCTACCTTCTTTGTGAGCAGTCTCAGGTCGAGCCCCACAGGGCAGGCCCGTTCGCAGGCGCCGCAGTCTACGCAGCGACCCGCCGTGTGCATGACCCGCATGATCTGGAAGACGAGGGCATCCGTGGCGTCAGTCGACGGGCTCAACCAGCGGGGCTGGGTGCTGTCCACAAAGCACTCCGCGCAGTAGCACAGCGGGCAGACGTTGCGGCAGGCGTAACAGCGGATGCACCTGCTCGCCTGGGCCGTGAAGAATCGCCAGCGCTCGCCTGCCGGCATGGCTTCGAATCCCCGCACCGTCGCGTACTCGTCGGCGGCCATGTCCTCCGCGAGCGGATCGCCGATGAGGGTGTCATATATCACCGGATTGCGAGAGCGGCAGGCGCGACAGGAGGCGTGAAGATAGCGCTCCTTCTCTAGGGCGATCTCAAAGCCGTCCCCACGGAGGAGCACTTCCCCTTCCCCCTCCAGCATGTCGATTGCCTCTCTCCCCGCTAGCTCGCTCTCAATGCGCCGCCGGTCGATCACGCCCCGGCAGGGAACGCCGATAATGTGCAGCCGCTCTCGCTTTATCTGTCCCTCTCTGAGAAGCCCGACGATGGAGCGCGTGTCGCAGCCCTTGGCGATGACCCCTACCCTTTCACCACGCCGTGGCAGGTACTTCGCGAGGTTGTTCTCGCAGCTCATGTTCCAGACCAGCCGCTCGACCTCAGCGGCATCTCTCACGAAGCAGGGCGAACTGCGTAGAGGAAGGGTGCCCACCTCAAAGCCGATGACGACATCCACCAGCCCGTCGGTCAGCAGCCGCCTGGCAGCATCCCTTATGGCTGGCGAGAGATCTGTCACGACACCTCCTCATGATCGCGGGCCCTGATCAGCCGCTGGGCAGGCCCCAGTGCCCGCACCGACTCGGCCACCTCTGCCACCACATGGGCGAACTTACCGCCCTCGGACGCGGACACCCAGGCGAACTGCACTCGCCCCTCCTCGATCCCCACGTACTCGAGCAGACCCTTGAGCAGGCCGAAGCGCCTTCTGGCCAAGTAGTTGCCTTCGAGGTAGTGGCAGTCGCCGGGGTGGCACCCGGAGACCAGCACGCCATCGGCGCCGTGCATGAGGGCGCGGACGATGAACAGCGGGCTCACCCGACCAGCGCACGGTACACGGATGGTGCGCGTGTTAGGCGGGTACTGGAGGCGGCTCGTCCCCGCCAGGTCGGCGCCGGCGTAGCTGCACCAGTTGCAAAGAAAGGCCACTATCCGTGGTTCCCAGTGACTGTGCTTCTCTTCCACGGACGGCCACTCCGCCTACAATGCCGCTATCGAGGCGAGAACCTGCTCGTTGCTGATCCCGTGGACATCGATCGCCCCCGGCCAGCAGGCAGCAGCGCATGCCCCGCAGCCCTTGCACACGACCTCGTCGACCACAGCGACCCTCGCCTCACCGTCGATACTGATCGCCCCAAAGGGACACACCGCCTCGCAGAGGCCGCACCCCGTGCATTTCCTGCCCTGCACCTCGGCGACGATCGCCAGCGCCTCCAGGGCCTCTTGGGCCAGAATGGAGGCTGCCCGTGAGGCTGCGGCCTGAGCCTGGGCTATAGCCTCGTCCAGAGACTTCGGACCGTGGGCCAAACCGCAAAGGAACACCCCGTCTCGGGCGAAGTCCACCGGACGCAGCTTCATGTGAGCCTCGAGGAAGAAGCCATCGCTATCCAGAGGCACCTTCAGCAGGCTCGAGATGCGGGCGTTGTCCTCGTTGGGGACGGTCGGCGCAGCCAGAGCCAGGATATCCGCCTCCACCTTGACCACACGGTTCAGGTCGCAGTCCTCGCCCGTGACCAACACCGCCCCCGACCCAGCCCCTACCGAAGCCTGTGGCGGCGCATCAGGCCGGTAGCGGTGGAAGCGGACGCCTCGCTCTCGCGCCAGCCGGTACGACTCCTCGGACAGCCCGTACGTCATCATGTCGCGGTAGAAGACGTGCACGTCGATCTCGGGGTTGAGCTCCTTCAACCTCAAGGTGAGCTTGACCGTCTGCCGGCAACAGGTCCGGCTGCAATAGGGCCTATCGTCGTTCCGGGAGCCGACGCACTGGATGAATGCGACGTTGCGGGCCCGTGCTACGAGAGGGCCCTTTGACGCTATCTCGTCCTCCAGCTCGAGGAGGGTTAGCACCCGCCCATCTGCGCCGTACGGGTAGCCGGTGGGTTGCCCTTCCTGCGCGCCAGTCGCAACGATGATCACGCCGTGCTCGATACTCCGCTCTTGCCTGTCGGCGCGGCCAGCGATGACGGCCGAGAAGTTGCCCACGTGGCCACGGACCTCCCGCACCTCGGCGTTCCGGTGGACGGTGATCAGCGGGTCGTTCTCCACCCGTGCGACGAGGGCTTTCACCTGCACGCTGACGTCCCCGCCGTCGAGGGAGTACCGCAGGCGGCTGGCCATGCCGCCCAACTCGTCATTCTTCTCCACAATGTGGACAGGGAAGCCCTGCTCCGCCAGAGATAGCGCTGCCGTCATGCCGGCAACTCCGCCGCCCAGCACGAGGGCCGACCGACTTACTGGCAGCGAGAGGCGTGAGGCCGGCCGGGCAATTCGTGCTCGCGCCACAGCCATGTTCAGCAGCTCGGCGGCCTTCCGGGTCGCGACCTCCTGCTGGTGCATGTGTACCCAGGAGCATTGCTCGCGGATATTGGCCATCTCGAAGAGGGCGGGGTTCAGGCCGGCCTGACGTATGGTGTCCTGGAACAGCGGCTCGTGGGTGCGCGGCGTGCAGGCGGCCACCACCACCCGGTTAATACCCAGCTCTTCGATCGCCTCGATGATCCGCCGGGACGCATCTACCGAACAGGTAAAGAGGTTCTCTTCGGCGTGCGCGACGTTAGGGAGGCTGCGGGCGTAGTGCACCAGCGATGGGACATCTACGACGCGGCCGATGTTGGTGCCGCAGCGGCAGATGAAGACTCCGATGCGGGGACGTTCACCGGAGATGTCCTTCTCCGCAGGATACTCCTTTGCGGTCGCTAGGCTGCCCCGAACATCAGCCAGAAGCTGCGCTGATAGGGATGCCGCACCGCTCGCCATCGTCACGGACTGTGGGATGTCGGCGGGGCCAGCGAAGACGCCCGCCACGAAGACGCCAGCGCGAGAGGTGGAGGCCGGCGAGGAGGGACTGGTGCGGCAGAAGCCGTTGCCATCGATCTCCACACCTAGCTTCTCGGCCAGCTCCAAGCTACTGCTACTTGGCACCATGCCCACCGAGAGCACTACTAGGTCGAACTCCTCCTGGTGGGCCGTATTGTCTTCGCCCCAGAAACGAATGAGGAGTCCCTTCGTCTCCTGCACCTCCTTGATCGTGGACACGAGGGTTCGGACGAAGCGTACGCCCGGCATGCGGCTCACCTGGCGGTAGTACTGCTCGAACCCCTTGCCATAGCTGCGGACATCGTTGTGGAAGACGGTAGCCTCAATACCCGCGTCGTGCTCCCGAGCCATCGTCAATTGCTTCGCTGCGTACATGCAGCACACCGCCGAGCAGTAAGTCCGGCCGCGGGCGGCATCACGAGAGCCGACGCACTGGATCCAGGCGATCCTCTTTGCCGGCTGTCCATCCGAGGGACGAATCACCTGTCCTTCACTGGGCCCAGACGCGCTGAGGATGCGCTCAAACTCCAGTCCAGTCACCACGTTGCGGTAGCGCCCGTACCCGTACTCCGGCTTGTCCCTTGCATCGAACGTCTGATAGCCGGGCGCCAGGATAATGGCGCCCACATTGATCTCCAACCTTTGTTCGCTCTGGCGCATGTCGATTGCCTTGCGGCGGCACGTCTGAGCGCAGATCTTGCACTGCTTCGATGTGTGGAAGAGGCAACGCTCCGCATCAACCACCGATACTGCCGGCACGGCCTGGGCGAATGGGACATGGATACACTTCGTGGTCGACAGGCCCTGGTTGAAGGGGTCGGGCACAAACACGGGGCAGTAGTCGGCGCACGTCCCGCAGCCAGTGCACTTCTCTTCATCAACAAAGCGAGGCTTCTTCAGCAAATCCACCGTGAAGTTCCCCGCCTCTCCCCGCACTTCATCGACACGCGCTCGCGTTATGATCTCTATGTTCGGGTTCCTCTCGCAGTCGATCAGCTTTGGTGAGAGGATGCACATGGAGCAGTCGTTGGTGGGGAACGTCTTGTCGAGCTGGGCCATCCGCCCGCCGATGCTCGGCGACTCGTCCACGAGGTAGACCTTGAAGCCCACCGCGGCTAGGTCCAGCGACGCCTGGATGCCGCTTATCCCGCCACCCACCACGAGGACAGCCCCCACCTTGGAGAGCAACTCCATGCCTGCTGCCGGCTGCTCGTCCAGAAAGACCGAGGTAGTTGCCTCTGCCATCAGAGGACCCCCGCCTTCGCCAGAACCGGCACCGGGTTGACCATGTGCCGCCGCCACCACGACTTGGTGCCCTCCAACCCGAGGGCGCAGGCCAGCAGCTCGGTGAAGTACATCACGGGAAGGCCTGCCCCGTCCTGTCGCGTGTCTAGATTCGTCTGGCATAGAGGGCAGGCGGTGACGATGCAGTCTGCCCCCGCCTCGCGGGCCATCTCTACCAGGCGACTGCTCAGGCGACGGACCACGTCCGGACGCGCCACCGCCAGCCCCGCTCCACAGCAATCGGTCTTGAACGACCAGGGGCGCACCTCAGCCCCAACCGCAGACATCACCTGGTCCATCGACTGCGGGTCCTCGTAGTCGGTCCTGCCGGTGACTTCGGGAGGTCTCACCAGAAGACAGCCATAGTAGCAAACGACCTTCAGGCCGTTCAAAGGCCGCCGCAGCGACTCGCGGAGCCGACCCAGCGTCTCCGAGCTGCTAGCTACGTCCAGCGCGTGGAGCACCGTCACTCGCGAGGACGATTCCTTCTCGGCCACCTTCAACCGGTGATAGCAAGCAGCGCAGGGCGCGACCAGGTAGTCTCCTTCCGTCTCCGCCAGCTCCAGGTTGCGCGTCGCCAGCGCCTCCGCCAGCGCCGGGTCGAGCGAATGCGCCGCGCTGGCGCCGCAGCACGTCCAGCCGGCCAGCTCGTGCAGATCTATCCCCAGCGCGCCATAGACCAGCCTCGTCGACGCATCATACTCGCGCGACATCCCATGCAGGGAGCAGCCAGGATAATATGAGAAGGCCGTCACGGTCATCTTCCCTTCGCCCGCTCAAAGAGATGGCGCAGTTCCCCCGTCGCGGCCTTCTTCGGTAAGGCAAGGGGGATCTTGCCCTTCTGGACCATCCTTGCCCCCAGCCGGATGTCCCTCGGGAAACGCCTCGCTCTCAGCGAGTAGCGGGCTATGAGCGCCATCTCGTGCACGCGGCCGCGGGCTCTCACTTCATCCAGAAAGGCACGGTAGAACGCCAGCACTCGCCCATCGCGGGGCTTCACGCCGGAGGCCGCGGCCTGCTGCTTCAGAGCGTCCATCACTCCGGCCACGTCCACGCCGTTCGGACACCGGGTGGTGCAGGTCTGGCAGGAGGTACAGAGCCAAATCCCTGAGCTACGCAGTGCCTCTTCCTCGAGGGCGGCCGCCACCAGCCTGACAAGGTGGTGCGGGGCAAGCTCCATGTCGTCGGCGACAGGGCAACCCGCCGAGCACTTCCGGCAGGAGAAGCACAGCTCGGGGTCCAGGCCCTCGACCTCGCGGAGGCGGTCAGCCGGTGAGACGCAAGCGCTCCTCGACCCGGCTCTGTCGACAGTCATGGCTGCGCTGCGGGGTCAGACATCGACCAGCGTCAGGGCGCCGCTGGGACACCACTTGACGCAGGAGGGGTTAGGCGGTACGCCACAGAAGTCACACTTGAGCGGGATATCGGTGTCGGGCTCCCGAAAGATGGGCTTCGCGGGGCAGGAGGCCCTGCAAATGAGACACTTGTCGTACTCCCGACCGCCGATGACGACGATGTTTCGGGAGTTACACTCGGCGTCCGTGTACGGGCCGGCCAGCTCCGGGAAGCACAGGTCATCCTTTCGAAACACCCTGATCCGCGAGCGCTGTGGGTCGACTGTGTCCGGTACGTGGTGCAGCGAGCATGCCACCTCGCACAAACGACAGCCCGTGCACTTGTCGTAGTCGATCCTTATCTTCTGCACCCCGACCTCTGTCCCGGAGCTAGGTCACAGTTTCAGTTCGGACAGCTTCTCCGACGTCGGTACGCCGGTCTCATCCCATCCTCGCATCCGGTAGTACTGCGGCAGCATCTGCGCGAGCGAGCACACCCGGCCCTGCGCGGGCCCGTCCGCCATGGGCTCCTCCAGCCAGCGACGGGGCAGCCGGTCCTGCTCCTGCCCCACGCCGCACTCCAGATTGAAGCGTCGCTCCAGGTTCACCACCCTCTCGCCTATCTGACGCGCCGACTCTTGCGATAGCTCAAGCCCCGTGGCAGCGTTGGCAACCCGCAGGGTATCTTCCAGCGGCAGCGCAATG
>Ga0315279_10009278_pt1 | contig 11767 bp, 13 predicted proteins | sample YL17G06_20_MG_FD_203694 | JGI IMG/M metagenome (GOLD analysis project Ga0315279, IMG submission 203694) | Sediment microbial communities from Yellowstone Lake, YNP, Wyoming, USA - YL17G06_20 | ecosystem: Environmental > Aquatic > Freshwater > Lake > Sediment | place: USA: Wyoming | collected...
CTTCCTGGGCTTCAAGTCCACCCGCGAGGCCTCGGCCATGGCCTATCGACAGGCGGGTATCAAAAACCCGCGGAAAGAAATCAATGTAGCCGAGGTCCACGACTGTTTTACCATCACCGAGCTGGTGAATTATGAAGACCTGGGGTTCTGCGGCCGGGGGGAAGGGGGAAAGCTCATCGAGGAAGGGTGCACCGCTCTGAACGGGGAGCTTCCGGTCAATACCAGCGGCGGGCTGAAGTCCTGCGGCCATCCCGTGGGAGCCACCGGGGTGCGGATGGTGGCCGACGTAGTCAATCAGATGCGCGGCCGGGCCGGCAAGCGCCAGGTGAAGAAAGCGGATTTGGGCCTCACCCACACTCTGGGCGGCCCGGGCTCGATTGCCTGTGTTTTTGTCTTGGGAAGGCCGTAAAAAATACATTCACCACAGAGACACAGAGGCCGTGGAGGAAAATCCCAATACCCAAGCACCAAATTCCAAACAAAGACCATTATGTTTCGGTCATTCAAATTTTGGGTTTCGAATTTATTTGGGATTTGGAGTTTGGAATTTGTGATTTATTTTTTTGCCCTCTGTGCCTCTGTGGTGAAAAATCTTTTTGGGGGAAAAACGTGGACTCAGTCAGGAACTGGTACTACGAAGATCGGGGGAAGCGGGCGGTGGAGGCCCTGAAGAAGAGGGGATTCAAGGCCTTTTACGTGGAGAATCAGGCGCAGGCCAAAGAGATGGTTTTGAAAGAGATCCCCCCGGGGGCCGTGGTGGGGGTCGGCGGTTCGGTCACCATCCGCGGGTTGAAAGTCATCGAGGAGCTTAGGGCCAAGGGACACAAGGTCCTCGACCACTGGGAGATTCCCCCCTCGGCAGTGGAAGAGTCCTTTCAGATGCGACGGGCTCAGCAATCCTCCGATGTATTTCTCGCCAGTTCCAACGCCATTACCCTGGAAGGACAGCTGGTGAACACGGACGGGAGCGGGAACCGGGTCAACGCCATGACCTTCGGCCCCCGCAAAGCCATTGTGGTGGCGGGAGCCAACAAAATCGTCCCCAACCTGGAGAGCGCCATCCGGAGGATCAAAGAAACAGCCGTTCCCATGAACTGCCGGAGGCTCAATCTCAATCCTCCCTGCATGACCGCGGGGAAATGCGTCGACTGCCGCGTCCCCCAGCGTGCCTGCCGCATCACTTCGATCATCGAATGGAAGCCCCCCTTCTTCTCCGATTACCTGGTCATCCTCATCGGGGAGGAGTTGGGATTCTGAAGAGCAGAGAGCAAAGAGCGGAGAGCAGAGAGTATTTTTCCCAAGTCCGGGCTTTTTCTCTTTGCTCTATGCTCTCTGCTCTATGCTTGATGAGTGGGGTGAACCATGGACGAATCGATTCAAAAGGTTACCGACTTGATCCGCCGGTCGCAGAAGGTGATCGTCTTCACCGGCGCCGGGGTGAGCACCGAGTCGGGAATCCCGGATTTCCGCAGCCCCGGTGGGGTTTGGCAGAAATATAACCCCGAGGATTTCTATTACCAGAAGTTCATCTCCAGCGAGGAGTCGCGGGAGAAGTACTGGCAGATGAGCCGGGAATTCTACGAGCCGCTGAAAAACGCCCAACCCAATGCGGCCCATCAGGCGGTGGCGGAGTTGGAAAAGATGGGCAAGCTGGACTGCGTGATCACCCAGAACATCGACAACCTCCACCAGCGAGCGGGAAGCTCGCCGCAAAAGGTCATCGAGCTCCACGGGACCGCCGTCTCCGTCTCCTGCCTTGCCTGCCGGAAGAAATACACCCGGGAGGAGATCCAGTCCTGGCTTGTCCGGGGAGTCAAGGTTCCGCAGTGCGACGCCTGCGGAGGAATTCTGAAGCCCGATACGGTTTCCTTCGGCCAGTCCATGCCGGCTCGGGAGACCGAGGAGGCTTTTCATCGGGCCCGCAACTGCGATCTTTTCATCGTCATCGGATCTTCCCTGGTGGTGCAGCCGGCCGCCTCCGTCCCCCTGGAAGCCAAGGAAGCCGGGGCCAAGCTGGTGATCATCAACCGGGAGCCGACGTACCATGACTCCCATGCGGATGTAGTCATCCACGGCTCGGCCGGGGAGGTTATGAGCAAGGTTTTAAAAAACCTAAAAACGAGCTAAAAAGAATTTTCTCTCGCAGAGCACGCAGGGGGCGCAGAGAATTTGGATATGAAAATGTCTTTTGTATATATACGCAGCGGCATGAATCCCAGCAAAAGTCGTCATTCCCGCGAAAGCGGGAATCCAGGAAAAACTGGATTCCGGGTCAAGCCCGGAATGACAACCGCGATAAGATTAATGTCGTCATGTTTAAAACGTGAGAGCCAGAAATTTTTTCTCTGCGCCCTCTGCGGCCTCTGCGAGAGAATCGTATTTGTTTATGAATATTGAAAAAATTTCCTGGAAAAGCGACGGGCTGGCGATCCGGGGGGAAATCTACCTTCCAGAAGGCCCCCCGGGGTCTTTCCCCGCATTAATCCTCTGCCATGGAATTCCCGCCAAGGCTAAAGGGCCGGATGACCGGGGGTATCCCCTGCTGGCCGAACGCTTCTGCCGGGAAGGATTTCTGGTCTTGATCTTTAACTTCCGGGGGGCCGGGATAAGCGAGGGAAACTTCGACATTCTCGGCTGGGCCCGGGACCTGGAAAAGGGATTGAACACCCTCTATCTCCGCCCCGAGGCAGACCGGAAGCGCATCTATCTCATGGGTTTCAGCGGGGGAGCCGCCGTGTCCATCTACGTGGCGGCCCGGCATAAAGAAGTGGCGGCCTTGGTTTCCTGTGCGTCTCCGGCCGAATTCCGGGACTTATCGACGGCCCAAGGCCTGGAAGATTTCCTTACCCATGCCCGGGAGGTGGGAATCGTCAGGAGTCCGGACTTCCCCCGCTCAATGGATGAATGGAAGAAAAGTTTCAAAATGGTAAGGCCCCTCGACTGGATCGACCGAATTCCCCCCCGCCCCTTGCTTCTGATTCACGGGACAGGGGATGACGTGGTCCGGGTCAGCCATGCCCACCGGCTCTATGAGAAAGTAAAAGGGAAGGCGGAACTCTCGATCATCGAGGGAGCCGGGCACCGTCTGCGGGTCGAAGAAAAAGCCATGGAGAAAGCGCTAGACTGGCTAAAAAAAATTAACGCGGGGGTGGGGTTGAAACCTACCCGTACTGCGGATCGCTAGGAGTGTTCATGCCCATCAAAGAAAGCTATGAAAAAGCCCTCCGGCGGGCGGTGGGGGCGTCTCCCATTTACCAGCTCCTCCAGATCAGCCTGGAACAGATCGATACCGGCTTTTGCCGGTTCCGCATGCCTTTTCGCAAAGAATTGACCCAAGCCCATGAAGTCGTCCATGGGGGAGCGATCGCCACCCTGGCTGACACGGCAGTAGCCTTTGCTTGCATGACTCTGATTCAGCCCGGGCAGAGAGCGACCACCGCCGAATTTAAGATCAATTTCTTCTCCGCTGTCAACAGCGGCGAAATGTTCGGTGAAGCCCGAACGGTTTATTCGGGAAAACGGTTGATTGTGATGGATATGGAAGTAAAAACGGGGGAAGGGATTCTGATTGCCAAAGGCATGGCCACCTATGCCATCATCGGGGCTCCGAAAACGAAAGCAGGATAAAACATCCGGCGGATCGCTTCTTGCCCCCAGAGATTCACGAGAACCGTACTCTCCCAAGGGCTATTTCTCCGCTTGTGGACCTCTCGGTCATTATTGAATTTTTCCGCTTCTCTTGCCGAATAAACTATAGAATCCACCTTGCTACTGCGGGAAAACTCTGGTAAAAAGAGTGGAACCAATGGAGCCGCTAACTCATTCCGGAGACCAAAAACCGAACTGGAAGTGGATCCTGGGCTATGCCCTGGTGGTGCTGGGGCTTTGCCTCCTCCTCTATTACTACAAGGAAGCCTACCTCGGTTTTCGGGATTTGGTACGCTTCTTTTCCAGCCGGACCCGGGTCAGTGCCTTTGTAGGCTCTTTCGGCCCCTTTGCCCCCTTGGCCTTCATGGGGATCCAATTCCTTCAAGTCCTGTTCGCCCCCATACCGGGTGAACTGACCGGCTTTATCGGGGGGTACCTCTTCGGAACGGGAGCGGGCTTCATCTACTCCACGATCGGCCTGACTCTGGGTTCCTGGGTCGCTTTCCTGATCGCCCGCCGTTTCGGCTTTTCCTTCGTCCGCCGTTTCGTGGGCAAAGAAACCATGGAAAAATTCGACTACCTGATGGAGCACCAGGGAGCTTTTTTCTCTTTCTTCTTCTTCATCATCCCCGGCCTGCCAAAGGATTATTTTTGCTATCTTTTGGGGCTAAGCCCCATGCACGTTCTCACCTTCCTGGTGGTTTCCACCATTGGGAGGATTCCGGGTACTCTTTTGCTTTCCATGCAGGGGGAGGCGGTTCGGTCGGAGGACTACCGGGCTTTCTTCGTCGTCCTGGGGCTGGGCCTGCTCGCGCTGGTATTCGCCCTGATCTACCGGGACCGAATCGATTCCTGGCTAAGAATAGATAAAAATAAGAAGAATTGATGGAAATACCCCATCCCTCACGATCCCATCACAACCACATGACGGCTCTTATCCATCTTTTGGGGGTTATCTAAACAGAGCTCTTTTCATGTCGAGGATTCCGTAAAACGATCTCCCCCCTCCCTTTGGGGGTTTACTTGGAGTAGTCATAGAAACCCTTTCCCGTCTTCCGACCCAGATGCCCAGCTCTGACGATCTTCCGCAAAAGGGCGCAGGGACGATACTTGGAATCCCCTAACTCTTGGTAGAGGTTGTCCTGGATCATCAGGAGGGTGTCTAAACCTACCAAGTCAGCCAAGGCTAAAGGTCCAATCGGGTGATTCGCTCCAAGCATCATTCCCTTATCAATGTCTTCCGCCGAGGCTACACCCTCTTGCAGAACAAAGATGGCCTCATTGATCATGGGGATTAATATCCGGTTCACGGCAAACCCGGGGGATTCGTTTACGACGATAGAAGTTTTTCCCATTTTTTCTGCCAAAGCCTTGATGATTTGGAAGGTATTCTCGGAAGTAGATTGCCCCTTAATGATCTCCACCAGCCTCATCCCCGGCACGGGGTTAAAAAAATGCATGCCGATGACCTTGTCTGGACGCTTGGTGATGGAAGCGATTTCAGTAATGGATAGACCCGAAGTGTTCGAGGCGAGAATCGTCTTCGGGGGGCAAAGTTTATCCAGCTCTCCATAGACCCCTTTCTTTAAACCCATGTTTTCGGTCACGGCCTCGATGACGAGTTCGGCATCTTGTACGGCAGGAGCGAGTTCCATAAACCCTTTTATCCTGGAGAGGATTCCATCCGCCCCTTCCCTGCTCATCTTCCCTTTGTTGATCGCCCTTTCCAAATTCTTCCTGATCGTGTTCAGCCCGCCCTGAATGAAGCGGTCCTCTACATCCCGCATGGAGACTTGATAACCAGCCTCTCCCGAAACCTGAGCAATCCCCGAGCCCATGATCCCAGCACCGAGGATACAAATCTTTTTGATTTCCATTCTCTCTCCTTTCTAATGGAAACGTACCCAGAAAACATTATTAGAAGATCGTAAGATCGATGGGAACTGCCTTAGAACCGTCTAGGCTTTTTCCGCGACCTTGCGCAGAAAGAGTGGCCCCTGTAGGGCAACCTGAAGCTCAGAAATCCCCCCCAACCCCGAAGCTGTGAAAAAATTGGTTTTCAGCCGTCACCCCGGTGAAAACCGGGGTCCAGTAAGTTCGTAACACCTTGAAAACACTGGATTCCGGCTTTCGCCGGAATGACGTAAAAAAGAACTGAATCGATTTTTTCACACCTTCCCCCCTTTGCAAAAGGGGGGCAAGGGGGGATTTATCGCGAATGCACGGCATAGGTCCTTCTAACCAACATGTTGGTATTCGTTGCGCAGCAAGCGCCTAATGATCTCTCCCTAAGTTTCTCCGAAGATTCACTCGCTGCGGCGAGGTTGCTCTTGGAAGATCTTTTTAATTTTTTCAATCACGGCCTGGTTGCTGGTTAAGATTGGCAAATGGAAATTCTCTTGCAGCAGGGGCAAGGCCTCTAGAGCCCGAAAATTGGTGCAGGATAGGAAGAGGGCCTCGGCGGAGGAGGAAAGGCCGCTCTTGCGGGCGAAGTCGACAATCTCTTCCGGGGTGGGGGTCGCCAGGTCAAAATTGACGGTAATCCCCATTCCGGCGATGGAAAGCACCCGAAACCCGTAGGCCTCCAAACTGGCCTGGATGGAACGATTGAGTTCCGAAGAATAAGGGGTTAAAACCGCCACTTTTCTCGCTCCGAGCCGGTTCAATTCTTCTTTTACCGCGGTCAGAATATCGAGGACGGGACATCCCACCATCGGTCCGATCTCCCGGTTGATGTCGGCGGAAAAGTTCGGGCCCGAAAGAGCCCCCGCCGAGGTGCACCCGAAGACAACCAGGTGGGGGCGCAGGGTCTTCAACAGGGCAGCTCCCCGGGGCACTTCCTCGGAGATCATCCTCCTCTCCCCCTCGGGGGTCGTTTCCTCCAAGTACATGCGGGCCGGATGGATGGTGATCGGTGGAGGAAGGCCCCGGTAAAGGTCTACCTCCATAACCGTGTTGGAAGAGGGAATCAAAAGACCCACCCGGAAGGTTTTCCCCATGGCCACCATCCCGCTCCCCCCCGCCCCTAATCCAATCCCAACAGCTTCGCTGGGTTTTTGCGCACCATGATATCGATCTCCTCACGGGTAATGCCCTGGTTCATCAACCCGAGGATAAACATTCGTAATCCTTCCGCCGGTGAAGGGTTGAAGACCTGGCCAAAATCCGTGGCGATCACGCACCGCTCCGAACCCGCCTTGCGGATGACCTCGATCACATCTTGGATCCGGGCGTTGAAAAACATGGGAGTGGTGGGCAAAAAGCAATGTTCCAGGTAAGCACCTTTCCGGGCAAATTCCAGTTGAACTTCCAAAGAAAGGCCCGGGACTTCATTGTGAGGATGGGTGATCAGGATCTTTTTCACCCCCCGACGGAAGGCCTCATCGATCAGGATGCGGCTCTCTTCCGCCGAACAGTGAGAAGTTCCCAGGATGATATTGGCCTGGGCGATCATATCCAGGATCTCTTTCACCGCTGGCAGAAGTTTCCCTTCCCCGTCGAGAACGGAGATCCCTTTCTCCGGCCACTTGACCCTGCCCGGCATGGTGCCATAGGTTCCCCTGAAATGCTTGATATGAGCAGCGGAAAAAATGGAGGGCATCCAGACCTCTTTTCCCCCGAAGGCGATGGCCGCTTCTACTGCGCTGGGGTTGAGCCCGCCGACCGCCGGGTTGAGGACCACTCCCCCAAAGGTATGAATGCCGGGGACGGCTCTGCTTACATAATACATCCGGCTGGCGTTGATCCCGTAATGGGCTTTAGAGAGCACCGCCCTCATTCCGGCTTCCCGAGCATCCCGGGCAATTTCGATTTCATCGAGCAACCGGTCATGGAGGTCGGGAGTTGCGTGAAAATGAAGATCGATGGCCCCTTCTAAAACTTCCATCCGTTTATCCATGGTTATTTACCTCCTTTTCCGATCCTTGAGCATCTCCGCTACCGTCTTGACCACCGCTTCGTTCTGGGGCATGGTCCCGATGCTGATCCGCACGTATTCGGGATGGAAATCACCCCGGATCATGATCCCCCCCCGGCGGCAGAGTTCTTCAGTGAATGTTTCACCCGTGTAGCCATAACCGGAGACCTTGGCGGTAACGTAGTTTCCCTGGGGGGCATCCACCATCTTCAGGCCCAGGCGGCCGAGCTCCCGGTGGAGGTATTCCCTCCCCTTTCGCACCACCTCCAAGGTTCGCTGAAAATGCTCTTGGTCCTTCAGGGCCGCCACCCCGGCACTTTGCGCCAGCATCCCCGTTCCCCACTTGGGTTTGGCCTTGGTCAGGAAAGAGATGGCCTCGGCCGATCCCACGCAGTAGCCCAGGCGGACGTCGGCCAGGCCGAAGGCTTTGGAAAAGGTCCGGGTCACCAGCAGGTTGATCCCTTCCCCCATTTCATAGAAGAATTCCAGGGCCGAAGTATGGGGGTCGGCAAATTCGACGTAGGCCTCATCCGAAACCACCACGGCCTTCAAGGCCGCCGCCGCCTCCATGATCTCCCGCAGATCCTTCAGGGGGACCAGCTTGCTGGTGGGGTTGTTGGGGCGGGTGATGAAAACGACCCGGCTCCTTGGGGTGAGGGCCTTTTTGAGCTTTTTCAGATCCAGGTCAAAGTTTTCCTCCAGGGCTACCTTGACCGGGGTTCGTCCCCGGGCCAGGGTGATCTCTTCGTAGAAGCTCCCGAAGGCGGGAGAGGTGAAAACGATCTCATCTCCCGGGGAGGAAAAGACCTCGATGATATGCATCATCAGAGAAGAGGATCCCGGGCCCACGACGATATTCTCCGGCCGCATGTTCACGTACTGGGCCAGAGCCCCCCGCAACTCCCGCGCTTCCGCATCCGGGTAGAGGCTGGCTTCTCCGGCCATCTCGATGATCTTGGCTTTAGCCAGAGGCGGGACTCCCAGAGGGTTCTCGTTGGAGGAGAGCTTGATCACCCGGGCCGGGTCCATTTCATACTTCGCCGCAATGTCCTGGGTCATCGGACCCGGAAGGTAGGGAACGATTTTTTTCAACTGGGGGTTGACGATTCCCTCGAACAAGAATTTTGGGCTCATTGATTCCTCCCTGTTTCAGGCAATTCCCAAATAGATTTCTTTGACATAGGGATTCTTCATCAAATCTTCCGGCACTCCCTGGAGAGCCACCTTCCCATGCTCCAGCACATAGACCCGGTCCGCCACGCTGAAGGCCAGGTCGGCGTCCTGCTCCACAAGAAGGGTGGTTACTCCATCCTCGCGGATGCCCTTGATCGTCTCCGCGAGAAATTTTTTGACCAGGAGGGCCAGCCCCATGGAAGGCTCGTCCAGCATCAGGAATTTGGGCTGGGACATGAGCGATCGGGCGATGGCGAGCATTTGCTGCTCCCCTCCGCTTAACGTTCTCGCATCCTGATTGCGTCTATCGCGCAGGATGGGAAAGAGGTTGAACATTCTCTCCAGGTCTCTCGTAACCCCATCCTTATCCTTGGTCCGCAGATAGGCGCCCATCTTCAAGTTATCCTCGACGCTCAAATCCGGAAAGAGCCGCCTCCGTTCCGGGCAGTGGATGATTCCCCGCTTCACCACCTGCACCGGGGAGAGATGGTCGATCCTCTGCCCTTCGAAGGTTATAGAACCCTGCGGCTCAGCTACCCTGGATATGGCCCTCAGTAAAGTGGTCTTTCCCGCGCCGTTAGGCCCGATGACCGACACGAGTTCCCGCTGCTCCACTTCCATGGAGACCCCTTCCAATATCTTGGCTTTCCCATACGCAACCCGAAGGTCCTGGATCTCAACCTGTGGCAAGCGTCATCCCCCCTTTTCCCAGATAGGCTTGGATTACTTTTTCATCGCGGGATATTTCTTCGGGAGTTCCATCGGCGATCTTCTCCCCGAAATTCAGGGTAATCACCCTGGCGACCAATTTCATCATCTCCCGAAGCTTGTGCTCAATGATGATGATGGAGTGGCCCTCCTGGGGTAGTTTCTGGATGAGGGGGGAGAGGGATGAGATCTCCATCAAACCCAACCCGGCAAAGGGCTCATCCAGCAGGAGAACCTGAGGCTCGGTAGCCAGCGCCCGGGCCAGATCCAGCCGTTTCAGGTCCCCATGGGGCAAATCCTTGGCCAGCATGCCTTCCTTGCCCGACAAGCCCACGTTCCCCAGGAGCCTCCTGGCCTTTTCCTCGACCCCCCCATCCTTTTTCTCCCCGCCCCCTTCCCGGGGAGAGAGGCAGGAGATGATCACGTTCTCCAGGGCGGTCAGCTGGTGAAAAGGCCTCACCAGCTGAAACGTTCGAGCGATCCCCCGGCGCACGATTTGATGGGGTTTCAGGCCCGTAATCCTTTCCCCCCGGAAAGAAATATCTCCCCCCGATGGTTTGAGAAAACCGGTGATCAAATTGAAAAGGGTGGTCTTGCCGGCTCCGTTGGGGCCAATCACTCCCAGCATTTCCCCCTCGTTGAGGAAAAAGCTCACCTTGCGGACCGCTCCCAATCCTCCAAAGTACTTGGTCAATTCCTGGGTCTCTAAAATGATGCCCATCAGGACTTCACCCCCCTTTTGATCCACTGTTTGATCCCATCCGAGAGGGTGGGCAAAACCCCTTTGGGAACGAACAGGAGAATGAGCACCACCGCCGCGGTGTAGATGAGAAGCCGTACTTCCTCCCATTCCCGCATCATTTCGTTGAAGATGGTCAGAAGATAGGCTCCCGCGATAGGACCGGTGATCGTGCCGATCCCTCCCACCACGCTCATGATGATCACCAAAACCGACAGGTTGATGGATAGGGTCTCCGGTCCCACGTGGAGTTGGTTGTGGGAATAGAAGGCCCCCGCCACCCCGGCTAAGAACCCGCTGATCACGAAAGTGGTCAGCTTATAGGCGGTCGTATTGACGCCCGAGGCCATGGCGGCCACCTCGTCTTCCCGGATCGCTTTCAGGATCAGCCCCTTTTTCGACCGCCCTCCCAGATACACGAGACCGCAACATACGGCCGTAAGGAGCACAGAGAAGTAGTACTTACCCATCAAGGTGGGCCAGAGGGGGGCAATTCCATAAAGGCCGTCGAGCCCTCCGGTTACTTCCCAGAATACATCCGTGAGACCGTAAGGAAAGGCAGCGGCGGCAAAGGTGGCCAGAGCAAAATAGGGACCTCTCAGCCGCAGGCAGGGGGTCCCGATGATGAGCCCAAAAAGAGCGGCCACCCCTCCCCCGAAAAAGATGGTCATCCAGGGAGGGTATTTGAAGTAGAAATTGAGGAGCGCTGCGGTGTAAGCCCCTCCGCCGACGAAAAGAGCATGTCCGAAATTGACCTGCCCGGTGTAGCCGCAGAGGATATCCCAACTGGCCACGTAGACCGCATAGATGTTGGCCAGGATGATGATTTCCACGATCGCCCGGTTTTCGATGAAAAGGGGCACGGCAGAAAGGACCGCCAGGGCAATGAGCAATCCCACTCGTTCACCGGAAAAAATGGAACGTTTTTCCTGTTCGGGCATATTCCCCCTCTTTAGGCCTCAATCCGTTTTCCCAATAAACCCGAGGGACGGAAGCTGAGCATAAGCAGAATGACGACCACCGACACGATTTCTCCGAAATAGCTGGAAATGGAGAAGGAAATGACCACTTCCAAATAGCCGATCAGAAGTGCGGCCAGAATGGTCCCTTCCAGGCTCCCGATTCCCCCCAGGACCACAACGGCGAAGATTTTCCCCAGGGTGGGAGCCCACATTTCCGGGCGGGCGCCGATGGTGGGGGCGATGAAGGCTCCGGCGACGGCGGCCAGAACCGCGGAGATGGCAATGACCGTCAGATAGACCCCTTCGCTGTTGATGCCCATGAAGAGGGCGGCTTCCCGGTCCTGGGCCACGGCCAGAATGGCTTTCCCCATCCGGGTCCGGTAGATGAAGAGCCAGAGAAGAACCAAGAGAACGAACGAAACGACCAGGGTCAAAAGCCTTTGGGCGTCAATATCCACCACCCCGAAAAGAGTGAGTTTCTTTCCGATGAATCCCTCCACATTCCGGTCCGCCGGGCCATAGAAAAAGATCATCAATTGCTGGAAGAACATGGCCAAAGCAATGGTGATCATCAGGACCGACCATTCGGAGGCCATAACCGGTCGGATACAGAAACGATAC
>Ga0315279_10009279_pt1 | contig 11766 bp, 11 predicted proteins | sample YL17G06_20_MG_FD_203694 | JGI IMG/M metagenome (GOLD analysis project Ga0315279, IMG submission 203694) | Sediment microbial communities from Yellowstone Lake, YNP, Wyoming, USA - YL17G06_20 | ecosystem: Environmental > Aquatic > Freshwater > Lake > Sediment | place: USA: Wyoming | collected...
CGGTGGATTCGACGCCACTCCTCAGTCAGCTTTCCCTCAAACGCCGATTTCAGCACCGACTGGCGATACCGCTTCAGCTGAGCCCTAACAGTCTCCAGCGATTTGACTCCAGCATCGAGCTTCGGGAAAAGCTCCTCAACCTTAGAAACAATACGACCTTGCTCAGGAAAAGGTGCTAAAGGACATGGTAATCTTGATAGAGTCTGTGCGTTCACATTTGGTTGGCCAATACCGATTTTTGCTCTGCTGATTTGTGACCAATAAAGCGGAGACTGAAAGAAATTGAATATGAATCTATTATCGATACACTCCGGTAACACTATTCTAAGTAGATATGATGCAAAGACGGCCTCCGGTACGTTAGATCGAATCAAGAAGCTCTTTCCGACCGTCGCCCCAGTCCGGGCAAATACAATATCACCTTCTCTCAGGAGATACTTCTGCTTCTCATGAGGATCGATCTTGCAGAATGGTACGGTTTCCCAATTCACTGAATTGTCCTGGATGTCAGTTATTCTGAGAAATTTCGGCCCGATATTGTTTCCAGTCGCACTTGCAGTGTATCCATAATGGATTCTCTTCGAGATAGTACCAACACTGGTCCAAATCCACCCTTCAGGTAGGAGAAATGGCTCATTCTCACCTAGTTCATCGAGCTTGATCATCAGATAGCTAGCACCGTATTCAACTGCTCAAGGATTTTGGGCAGTTCTTTTCCGAATATTCGATCTGCTTTGATTGCTCCTCCCTTCTGATTGAAGGGAACGTTCTCGAAATCATCAATCTCGATGGTGAGTGAGGTTGCTATGTGGTCCTTGATCATGGTGAGCCACTCAGTCTGTTCAGGAGTGAATCGATGTCCTGCCTTTTCTTGTTCTGCGAGCCAATCCTGGAATCTCTTGTTTACGGTTTCTTCGTAAGGCTCAAGCGCTTCAGTTTCGCCTATTGCGAAGCGTACAAGAGAAACTATGTTAGTTAAGAGCCTTCGTGGGCCTGCACCTTTTACTTTCGATTTCTCTAGTTGCTCGTAGGCATTCCAGATGTTCTCTGGAATCAGATTGTAAGGAGGCCTTCTTATTGCCTCAGCGAGGCTTTTGATCTGTTCGTAAGTAAGGTGACGTACACCGTAGGGCTTGCTGTAGATTATCTGTAGTGCTGTGAGTTCATCCTTGTTCTTTTCTATGAATTTCTCGAATCTGTCAGTAACATTGTGAGCTGTCTTCTCTCTCGCTTGGATATCGAAGCCTGCGAAGGTTGCAGTGTCTCGGCTGACTGTGTCGATTATCTGTTCGTCTCTCTGTTTGATCTCGATGATCTTGTCTCTTACTGGGGCAATATCGAAGATCGAACATGCGGTCTTTTTCAGTTCTTCTTCAGCTTTCTGGAGCTGTTCCTCTGTTGGTGTTTCCGTCTGGAAAAGCTCTTTCGCTTTAGCGTCTTTCTTGTCGGGGTCCACTGCATCAAGCAGGCCATTAATTATTTCTTTGAGAGGTTTGCCTCCAGCCGCCGACTCAATCTCCTTCCTTTCCGCGTCATCCAGCTCTCTTTCCATTCTGGATAGTCTTCCAACAAGAGACGCTAGAGTATCATCGTCTCTATTGCCCAGCGCAACTGACATGAGAAGTTTGTCAAAAGGAATACTTCGTTTTCGTTCCAGAGGCCGGGAGTCTGTCTTATCTTTCTCGCATACGCCCACAGCATCGACTATGACGAAGTGGGTTTTGTGTGTGGCATCAGGAGTGACTGCTGCAAGATCTGTTGGCGATATGGTTCTGGTTCCTCGTCCTTTCATTTGCTCAAAGAATACTCGTGACTTTACGTCTCGCATGAATATGAGGCATTCCAGTGGCCTGATGTCTGTGCCTGTGGAGATCATGTCCACAGTCACGGCTATTCGTGGATAGTAGGAGTTCCGGAAGCTTGTGATCAAGTCTTCAGGCTTCTCACCTGTGGTCTTGTACGTTATTTTCTTGCAGAACTCGTTCCCTCTGCCAAATTCCTCTCTTGTGATAGTGACGATGTCTTCTGCGTGAGAGTCATCCTTGGAGAAGATGAGCGTCTTAGGTACTTCCTCTCTCCCGGGAAACATCTCAGGCAGCCTCTCCCTGAACGTTCTAACCACGGTTCTGATCTGATCAGGGGCCACAATACTTCTGTCCAGTTCTAGTGCGCCGTACTCAAGCGGCTCATCCAGCTGCTCCCAACGGATCTTCCTGGTTAGTCTGTCTCGCTTGTCCACATAGTATCCTGCTTCTACTTTGCTGCCTTTCTCGGTGATCTCTGTCTTTATGCGGTAGACCTCATAGCCGACGTTGACTCCGTCTGCGATTGCTCGCTCGTGGCTGTATTCTGTGACTAGGTTCTGGTTGAAGAAGCCGAGAGTCTGCTTGGAGGGTGTTGCGGTAAGCCCAATGATGAATGCGTCGAAGTACTCTAGTACCTGTCGCCAGAGGTTGTAGATTGAGCGATGGCACTCATCGGTTATTATGAAGTCGAAGGTCTCAATCGGGATCGATGGGTTGTAGGAGACTTGCTTGGGCTTCTCTTCTATTGGTGAGACTTCGAAGAGGGATGGTTCCTCAAGTTCTGGGTCAAGCTCTTCTCCCTTAAGCATGGAGTAGAGTCTTTGAATTGTGGTTATGCATACTCGGTTGACGGGGTCTATGGTGTTTGTGGTGAGATGCTGGACATTATATAGTTCAGTGAATTTTCTGCCATCATCAGGGGTAATGTATTGCTGGAACTCCTTTCTTGCTTGGCGTCCCAGGTTACTGCGATCCACTAGGAAAAGGACTCTTCTTGCATTTGCGAATTTTATCAGTCGATAGACGAAGCTGACGGCGGTGTATGTCTTGCCGCTTCCCGAAGCCATCTGGATAAGGGCGCGAGGCCTCGCTTCTGCAAACGACTTTTCCAAGTTGCTGATGGCTTCGATCTGACAATCCCTCAGACCTCTAGTCATCAGCGGAGGCATGTCTTGCAGATGTTTCCTTGGCGTATCTTTGTGGAGAGCCCATTCAGCGAGGGTTTCCGGACGATGGAAAGCAAAGACTCTCCTAGATCGTGGCTGAGGATCTCTCAGATCTCTGAAGAAGGTTTCAGTGCCTGTGCTCTCGTATGCGAAGGGAAGAGGTTTCTGGTAGAACGGTATGTTATCGGGAAGGCCATCGAGATATTTCGTGGTCTGTTCTGCGACACCACTCAGCGTGGTTCCTTCAGGCTTCGCCTCAACGATGCCGATGGCCTTTCTGTCCACGAAGAGAGCGTAGTCGGCCTCCTCTCTGTTTTTCAGCGGGAAGTAGGATACTGCGACTCCGAGAGAGGCCCCGAGATTGATTTCTTGGTAGGTTTGGACCTTCCAGCCTGAAGCCTCCAGAAGCTTGTCTATCTTCTCTCTAGCCTTGTCTTCAGGCCTCGTCCCCACCTACCCCCGAAGTTGCCCACGCACACTGTTCTCCTGACTAACTGATCATGCAGTCTAATGAGTCTACTCTCACCTTGACGTGATGCGCTAGCTTCTGCTGGCGGACCATTAGGCGGCCCCGCTGCGCCATAACTAGGTCTAACTCAGCCAATAGATAGCTTGTAACGTCTAGGAACTCGCAGCCGAATAGGGATCGGCGATCAAGAAACCTGACCAGTTCTGACGTTTTCTTTAGAACTTCAGCATTTCGCCCTTGTTGTCTCCTCAGCGGCTTCTTTGCGAAACGAAGCCAATTCTCAGGTCTCCGCTTGGCCTTGTTTTGCGGCTTGGATCTTGAGCAGCATCACTAGGGAACGGTAGTATTGGCGTTCCAGATGCGACTCATATCTTATTCTAAGCGCATCCAACTCTGGTACCATACGTGTTTCCGTGAACAGCTGCTTCCTTCGCTCAACAGTCTCTCGCAACACCTTCTGCTCCTGCTCAGCTTCGGCGGTCGAATCTGGGTTTGGTATGATCGGATTGAGCCTGCTCCAGAAATCACTCTCTCGTCTCGATTTTTCCTGACCATCAAAGTTGCCCGGTGCGTATACCAGCTTCTCCTCGATTTCAGCCCTCTCAGCCCCTATGAGGCGCTGACGCCTCCACAGAGAGCTGGCCATCTGCTGAATCAGAATCTCCTCGGTCGCTGTTTCAGGCCGGAAATCATGCCGTAAGGCCTCGACTATAGCGGCATACTCTCTCGGATTCTCCTGAGGCAGGACCACCAAGACCCTTGCGCTCAGGCCATGCTTCAGCGCATTGAACCTCGTCAGAGATGTGTCCCTAGGCCCAGTAGATTTCAAGGCATTCCTCCGATTCGCCAAAACCCGACCTTCGGAACAAAAAGAATTCTTTCTACCCCCCTCCCCCCTTTTTCCGCCACAAACTGCCACATCAGCAGCCAGATCGGTTTTCTGAGCGCTCTGACGATTAGCCAAAGCTTTGGCTTCAGAAGTCAAAGAATCATTTTCGTTTTCAGCTTTTTCTAGCACATCTTGAGGCATTTCATTTGCCATTTCGAGCTGCACTTCCCTTATCTTCTCAATCATCCATCTTCGCTCGTGAGGGCGAAGACCCGTCTCTGCAGCAGCTCAAGTTCTTCTTTGGATGGCTTTTTTCCATATCTTCTCACGCAGATTCGCCTTCCTCGAGAAGGTCTGCTTAGGTGCCGCCCGCAGTACAGCCACATTTTGCCCCCTCCGTAAAAATCCTGGACCAAGGTCTCACATCTTGCTGCAAAGTTCCTTGATTCGTTGCTTCGCCTGCGCCTCTTCCTGCTTGATCTTGAGATAGGTCTCTTGGTCGAATTGAGCTTCAACCGATTCTCGAATCAGTTTCTGCAGGACCACAGGATCTAAGGCGTCGAGCTCCACGGCCACGTCTCCATGCTGCGCAACGAACCGGTCGCGTCTGGGATCCTTTGCCTTAGTAAGCATAGGCGGAATCTGGTACTGTTGAATCTGGTCTCTAGTGATAGCCATTTTCCTAATGTCTACGTGAGAAGTGGAGGCCAGATCTTTGAGTCGGTCTCCAATGGCTCTCTGAATATCCTCTCCTGAAGGATCGTAGTCGCCGAAGTAGAGAATGATTCTCTCTTTGTCGACGCTCCGGAGTCTCTGTGATCCCTCATGCAGATAGGTCAAAGAAGGATAGCCGCGGCATGCTGCGAAAGGTACCTCAAGCTCCTTGGTGACCTGTTGGAATAGAGCTGACAATGCTTGCTTTTCCAGCCAGACCTCGACATGTTTAGGTTGATCTTTCCAGCGTGGAAGACGGAAGTGCTGCCAGCAGGATCTATGGAAAGTCTCCGCATCTTCATAGTATTGCTCTGGATCCCTGGCTTCATTCTCGAGATATGGATGGTACGCCAGCAAGTAGTCGGATACTCGGTAGACTGCGCCAGTGTCGAATTCTCTGGTCCGATCCTCTATGGCGTCAAAAGCGATCTCTCCGGCCAGACGGGCGTCGACAAGGATCTTGCTTAAAGCGTTGTATTCGTTCTGCGTGTTTGGAATAACATGGCCAGCCACTAGTCTGTAGAAGATCTGTCTCAACGTCAACCTTGTGGAATACTGACTAATGATCTCCCTAGTTTTCCCTACTAGTAGGTCCCGCTTGCTCATTGCTTAGAGACCTCACTTCGCTTAGTTATCTCGCCAATAGGAATCGACGTAACTTGGATACCTCGTGTTTGCTTGTGCTCAGGCACCTCGTGATTCTCCTGGTACATCTCCACAAGCGTGTCGATTGCTCCTCGCATCAGGCGAGCCATGGAGTGGCCGGTCTGTTGGCTTACGGCCTTGAATGCTTCGAACCTAGCGGGGTCCATGCTGATGATCAGGCGCTTCGTGTAGACGCTTGGCCTCTCAGGCTGACTTAGATTGAACCGGATCCTCTGGTTGACCTTCTCGAGAACGTTTTCCTCTGTGATATCAGTGAGTGGCCCTATTACTACAGGGGATTCCAGACTTTGTGCTTGATTTTTAGGTGCTATTACAGTCTTTGGCGGGGTTTCGTCGGTGACATTAGCCAGGCTAGTGATATCAGTGGGGGGCCCAGTTACTGAAGTGGATTGAAGGATCTGTGTGTGATTTTTTGATATCATTGAACAATCTAAGGGGGTTTGGTCGGTTAGGGTCGGTTTGTCGTCCTCTTTGCCACGTTGGGAGAGGGATACGGCACTTTTTGGGCTAGTGATATCATTACAGGTGGTTGTCATTGGGGGCCCCCGAGACAGCCCAGAATCAGCACGACGAGACCTGGAACGGGCGTTTGATTTCAAGTTGGTCATGGCTTGTCACCTTGAATCACAGATATGGCCGGTTTCTCGGGGACGGCGGCAGATATAGTGGTTTGAGGTGTGATAACGGCTGGAATACTGGTTTGAGGTGTGATAGAGTTGCCTTCGGCGTGTATCACAGTGCTTACCACTATATTCTCCTGGGCAACGTCGCTAAGAGAAACCAGCATTCTGCGTTTATCCGCTGGATCCGGTTCCTGCGTAATCAGGCCTCTAGCTTCCAGTGCTGGCAGAATTTCTCTTCGGAGCTTCTGTTCGTTCAGAAACCGGCCGTAAGCGTGATAGTATGCGCCTAGGATCTGCTGTCGTGTAGCCATTTGTCTTCCTAGCAAGAGGGGCCGGATGATGTCTCGATAGATCTGGAAAACCTCTGGCGCCAGTCCTAGCTCGTTGCTCTCGGCGACCATTCCGTACAGGGTGAAGGCTGAGTCTATGTCTTCTTGAGTGGCTATGATGCACCGGTCGTTTCCTTCTGGCCGCTTCCGATGGCTGAAGTTCAGGAGAGCATTCGCCTTGATTAATGCAAAGATTCTGGGTAGATCCCGTTGATGTCGAGGGGCCAGATGTGGATGCTGCGCTACGAACCGTTTGTAGACTGCTTCCTCGTCTTCGATGATGACGTCTTCCAGCATGGCGTTTCGTATGTTCTGGATCCTCTGTTTCAACCATAGGCGTCGAGGATGGTTACTGATCCATTCTGCAAATGCTGCTCTGTGGCCCACCTTGGCCGCTAACAAACGCAGGCTTTCATCCAGTTTCTCCCTGCTGGTCTCTGGACTCAAGATGAATGCCCTGGTGAGCTCCTGGTCCTCGAGAATGGTTTTGGCGCTGCAGAAGATGAATGTGGGGAAGCCTATGATGAGAACATTCTTGGTTCGATGTGCGCCGCTTTTGCTTCGATCCGTGACTTTGTAGAGAAGTTCCTTGATGTCGTGGCTAAGCAGAGCTCTGAGCTTTTGCAGCAGCAAGGGATGGGGCTGATCCGTGAGTATGATGATTCTTCGGCTGAGATCGATGACTCGGAGCTTGCGTTCTTGATCCCATTGGCCGAAATCGTGGAAGAACGCGGTTGGGCTGCTTGTGCCAACGATCATAACCACGTCTTCAGGGAAGAAGCTTGCGACTTCCAGAGAAATGTAGCTCTTTCCTCCGGCTGCTTCTCCTGACATGATGAGATTGACTTGATCTTGCTTGGTGAATGTGAGGACGCCGGCTTTCAAGGTGATTGACTTGGTTTCATAGTCTTGTCGAATCGTCGTGTCAAGGATCTCTGCGAGTTCTCGATCTGTGATCGGCCGGTTGATGTCATCTTGCCGCGCCTTCTGGATATCTTCAACAGTTGCGGCTAGTTGCTGGGCCAATTTCTTGTCGAAGTCTGCTTCTCGTTCATCTTTGATGGTAAATGGACCTACTTCTTTCTCCTCTTTCTTGTACCAGTAGCCTTGGTCCGATGTGCGCATAGAAACCATCATGGTTTCACCGCATCCTGTTTAGGGATAGGCTGGTTGTGGATGAGTTCGATCAAAGGTCTGGTATCGAGAAACCATTCATAGCCCCAATGGGTCCAGCCTTCTCTACCCTTGTTCGCTTTCAGTTCCAAGCATCTGCGTATCTTCTGCCAGCATTCTGGGCAAAGACTAACCTCCTTCTTGAATTCGTGGCAAACTATGCATTCCTTCTCGAAGGCCAGAGCGGGCAAATCAGCAGGAATCACTGTGTCTTTGAAGCCGCCTATCTGAATGTCGCAGCGGGCATCTGCGAGCTCTGTGGTATGGTTGCAGCGATAGTGGTCGATCTGTGCTTTTCTGAAGTCGTAGGCAGCGAGTATCATCTTCGCGTTCGGTAGTGCTTCTAAGTCTGGAAATTCGATTATTGCTTTCTCATACTTCAAAACATGGGTCGGCGGAAGCCCCCAGGTACGGAACGGGTGTTCTTTTTGTATGCGAGCGATTTCTCTGTTCTTTTCTTCTTTGTGTTGCGCCATTTCCTCTTTCGATAATCGCCTAAATGGCTTCCGCACCGCCACACCGACGCTGCCATCTCTCAAGAGTTGAACCGTTGTCATGGTCTGGCCTCCATTGGCGGGCGGCCTCGCTGAATCCACAACGGTTCGTTAGCCAGAGTCCGGTAGAGGATTGTGACATCTGGAAAGTTTTGAGAGATCGTCTCAAGAATGAGCTGGTCTTGCTCAGGGGAGATTAGAAGAACAAGGCCGAATCTAAACCGTTTCTTGAGCTGTTGTCTGTCGTTCATTATCATGTTCTTCACCTAAAGGAAAAATGTTGGCGCCTTCCCAGGTCCTCCTCACTCTTGATCTCACAACGCGGGGGGTAGCACCGTGATGTCTGGGATCAAAATGGAGAGCTCTGTAAGCGGATTGAGGTTTGCCGCTTCTATATGATGGGAAATAGGTGCCGAGTTTCTCAACGACCCCTTCCGTAACATTAGCGCTAACACGGTCGGACCTAGGACATAACCGATCGATGGCTGTCACTTGCATCATTCCTCTTTGCATCTGAGAAGAACGAGGTAAACCGGCACTCTTGCCAGGAATTCGCTGGCCGGAACCTCATCTTTCTCCTGAAGCAACACCTTGGACAATGCAGAGTGATGAGGCAACTTCTCCGCAGCGAAGCCCTTCAATCGTGTGATGTTAACCGTCTTCATGCCGAGCTGTACAACTGAAGTGTTTGAAGCGGAGAACCCTCTCTCCGTTGAAGGCCTTGATAGCTGTGCGATCGCAGAGGGCACTTTTCTACTGGCTTTGATGTCAGATCTACCCGGCATCAGACGCAACCTCACTAATGCTATCCTGGTTTGGTTCAAGCTGGCTATTCACAAGCTTCGACGCACTCGATCCGTTTTCTTTCAGTGCCTGTTCAAGAAGCAACACGATGTACAAGGATCTAGAGAGTCGCCCTCGCTTTCTGTCAATCTCTCCGAGAACGCTGGATGGCATGTAGATGCCAACGGTCACGTTCTCTTTGCTCATGGCTATCTAGGACTGTCTTTCTCCGCAATCTTTTAATAGGTTTACCGGTAAACTGCAGTTCCAATGAGAAACTGATAGAAGATGACTCACGAAAAGAACTGGGGGAAATACGATCAGCCGACATGTCAGGCTATCATGCGGGAACTTCCGAAGACATGGAGCGAACTTTGGGAAAGTCCCACGATCAGGATGCGTATTAAATCGAGGCGAACATTAACCGAGTATCTTAGGCACTTGAAGAAGACTGGAGCAGTCAAGCGAGTCATTGACGAAGAGAAGAACAAAATTGTCTACACGCCGAAAGACAGAATTGGCATCACGAACCTCAAACAACCGAGAGCTGAATGGGTCTCCTTTCTGAGAATGCGCAGGCGTGGCTATGATCTTGAGGAGCTGTACTGGGGAGGACAAGAACTAGGTCTGGAAAGGTGGTGGGAACAAGCTAAGGTGCGATCTAAGAAGGCGCATTCTGCGTTGAGTAGTTCTGTCAATATGTGGTTCAAGGATAAGTACGGTGAGAAATTCACTAAGGATGGGATTGGAACGGTCTTTCGTGAGATGACTGATTTGCTTGTCCACAACTGGCTTGACGTAGCTGAGCTCTATTTGACTATGCTCTTTGGCAAAGAGATGATTGTTGACCGCCATGCCCCAAGGGTGGAAACGCTCCCTGAAGGGCTTCAGAATGAACTGATAAAGAACAAGTTATCGTGGTGGTACACAAGCGACCCGGAGGCGGCTATTTGGGAACAAGTGCGAGAGTTCTTGGCGCTTGTGGTTCTCGCAATCAAGGCTGGATATTGCAGCACTCGTGATGTGAGCTCAGTGTTGGCAGACATTCACGGTGAGATTTTTGGGAGAGGTTTGGCGGCGAAAGGAATGCCGAAAGGCATACCGATTGACAGTTTGGCAGATGGTGAACTTTACGACCTCATAGAGGCTCTCCGTGGGGAGGATCCAACAAAGAAAGATAAAGCAGAAAAGATCCTAGGTCTTCACGCCAATGACTCTTGATCAGGTACCTGTTGGTCGTCAGTTCTGTTGTGGGAATGGATACGAATGGTCTTCCAATTCTCGGTACATTGAGGTGCCTTAACAACGGGAAAAGTGGGCGCTCGATTACCACAGTCGGAGGGTTTGTCGATTCGAATTGCTAGAATGGCATTTTGACTATAGCCCGCTCGTTTGGCAAGGCGGTGACATATTCCCAGCCTTCGCCAAGGTACTTCTCAACATCAACGAGAGGTATGACCCGCTGACGGTTCCCGTTGTTCGCCATGATGCCGAGCAGGCGTTGTCTAACCAAGTTGTGAAGTTCCTCGTCAGCCATATTAGTTAAGTCGTATTTTGCGACTTCTTCCTCGTTGAAGCCCGCTACGGCTAACAGTTGCTTCTTGAAGGCTTCCTTGATCTGGTTCTCGTCTATCTCAGACTTGATAGTCTGGAGATGGTCTTGACACCGCTTGTAGGCTTCCCGCATATCTTCTATCATTTCAGGCGGTAGCCTTCCCTTGTTTGTGCTGTAACGGGCTTCTATGTCGCCTTTGTGACCCATCATGAACTGCAGGTAGGGATGGGAGATCTTGCCTTTGGATTCGGCTATGACCATACTGGTGTCGAAGTAGGCTCTTAGCACGTATGGTCTCCATTTGAAGCCAGCCTTCAGAATAGCTTCCTTGATGTCTCTGGTCACCAAGGTTGTTCTGAGAAACTTGTTCTTCCTTATTCCTCGGGCGTCGAATCCTAACAGAGAAGAATCCATGGCAAACTTCTCGCCCTGCTTAAGCCTTTCAGCCAAGTAGTCCTTAACGTAGGTGGCTCCCTGCTCCGGCATGAAGGTGAAGTATTGATTCCTGCCTTTGCTGAGACTCTTCCTCACTACAACTATGGCCGGTGTCTTGGAGAACTCCACGCCGCCGCCTGTCTCAGTCTCGACCAGATCACCGAGCCTTAGTCCGTCAGTGCCATAGTAATTCCCAAGGCTTTCCGGTCTTAGTCCTGAGAAGGCCATCAAGGCGATTGAAACCCGTCCTCTCGGAGTAGCCATCCTGATGATCTTGTCCAGTTCCTCTCTACTTGGAACCCTCTCGCTCGCTATGGTTGGCGTATCGTATTCGCCTGCAATGTTCACCTTGAGCTTGACAGCGACACCGTTGTAGGCCAACCAGGAATGGAGAACCTTCTTGAACCTGGCTATGTAGGATCCGGCCTTGCCCTCTTTCTCAAGCCTACGCACGAAATCCGTGAAGCCGTCTCTGAACGCCTTACTCTTGGCCGCTTTGAGTATCTCCTTCGGAGTCGTCTCATTCAGCTGGCAGTAGAGACCGAGACCTCGCAGCCAGACTGTCGCAGTAACCACAGACTTAGCCCCAAGATTCTCAAACCACCGCCTAACATCATCATCCTTCAACAAGTCGAGATACTTGGCCTTCAATTGCGCTCAAAACATGAAGTGTGGGCTGAATTATATAAGGATTCACTTAGAAAATTAAGTGGGCCCGCCCGGAT
>Ga0315279_10009281_pt1 | contig 11765 bp, 6 predicted proteins | sample YL17G06_20_MG_FD_203694 | JGI IMG/M metagenome (GOLD analysis project Ga0315279, IMG submission 203694) | Sediment microbial communities from Yellowstone Lake, YNP, Wyoming, USA - YL17G06_20 | ecosystem: Environmental > Aquatic > Freshwater > Lake > Sediment | place: USA: Wyoming | collected...
CAGTCCGCGTGCAGGCGATGGCGCGGCGGAGCGCATTGGCGTGCTCCGGCGGCTTTGGAACTGGCGGGTCCTGGCGGCACTGGCGGCCTGGGCGATTGTGGCCGGCGTGTTCTTCTCGTCGTTCTTCACCAATGCCCGCGGCCCGCTCGACGCCGTCGCCGCTTACGTTCACGCCTTCGGGCGGGCGTTTGGCGGCCAGGCCCAGGGAGGAAACCTGCACCTCCACCCGTGGTACTGCTATCTCCAGTGGCTGTTCTACACGAACTACCCGGGTCGCGGGCCCGTCTGGACCGAGGCGTTTATCGGCGTGCTGGCCGTCGTCGGCATGGCCGCCGGCTTCACGGGCCGGGGGCTCGGCAAGGCGGACGGGCGGCTCGTGCGGTTCCTGGCCGTCTACACCGTCGTGCTCATGGGCATATACACCGTGCTGCCCTACAAGACGCCCTGGTGCGTCCTGAGCCCGCTGCACGGGATGATCCTCCTGGCCGGAGTGGGCGCGGCGGCCCTGGTCCGCTGGATGCCGCGCATCTGGCTCAAGGCGGCTCTGTGCGTTGTTCTCCTGGCCGGGGCGGCGCACCTGGGCCAGCTCGCCTATCTGACGAACTTCCGATACTACTGCGACCGACGCAACCCGTGGGTCTACGCTCACACGCTCAGCGGCGCGGTAAAGCTTGGCCAGAGGATCGAGGAAATCGCCGCGATAGACCCGGCCGGGCATCGGATGAGGATCAACGTCATCACCCCGGACCCGCACGACCAATGGCCGCTGCCGTGGTACCTGCGCCGCTTCGGCCAGGTCGCCTATTTCAATTTCACCGACATCCCGGCCAATCCCGACGCGCCGATCATCATCTTCAGTTCCGGGGCGTGGCCCAAGTTCGAATCGCTGCTGAAGGACAAATACCAGTACGAGCACGTTGGTCTTCGCCCGACCGTGGTGTTGATTGTCGGCATACGGGCGGACCTGTGGAAGAAATACCGCGACGAGGTGCTGGCCAAACCCCGCCCGCCGGCTTCCGCGCCGGCCTCGCCGGCCGAGAGGCCCGCGCCATGAGCGACAAACCGCCCGCCGCCTCGGGCCCGACGCCCCTGCCGCCCGTGCGGTCAATGGCGCACCGCGCGATGGCGACCATGTTCGAGATCATCATCCCGGAATCCGACCGGGCCGCCGCTCGCGGGGCCGCCGAGGCCGCGTTCGTCGAGATCGACCGCATGGAACGCCTGCTCAGCCGCTTCATGCCCTACAGCGACATCTCGCGGATCAACGCCGCCGATCCTGGCAAGCCCGTAGTGGTGGAGATCGAGGCGGCTGAGTGCCTCCAGGGCGCGCTGCACATGTGGGAGCGGACGGGCGGCGCGTTCGACGTCACCGCCGGCTCGCCCCCAAGGGGCTCGTCTCCAATGGGGCCCGGCGAAAAAGCCGCCGCCGGGATGAAGCGAATCGCCATCGACGCCGACGCCATGACCGTAACCCGGCTGGACGCGGGGGTGCGGATCGACCTCGGCGGCATCGGCAAGGGCTACGCTCTGGACCGCGCCGCCGACCTGCTGGGCGAGTGGGGCGTCGGCAACGCCCTGCTCCACGGCGGCACGAGCACCGTCCGGGCCATCGGGCATCGCCCAGGCCGCGACGGCTGGCTGGCGGACCTGCGAAACCCCTCCGACGACCAGGAAACGCTCGGGGCCGTGATGCTCAGGGACTGCTCGTTCAGCGGCTCATCCACCGCAGTGTCGCGGCACATCATCGACCCGCGGACGGGCAAGCCCATCGGCGCCGATCGCGCCGCCTGGGCCATCGCCCCCGACGCCACCACCGCCGACGCACTCACAACCGCCCTGTGCGTCATGGACGCCGAAGAAATCAGGCGCTTCGCAAAGGCCAACCCCAAGCTGTCGTTCGTGATCGGCCGGCTGGTCGAGGGCAAGTGGCGGCTGGAAGAGTTCGGCCCCAAGATGCTGGTGGGTGAGCAAGACAAGAAGAAGAGCAAGTAGTGGTCCGTGGATGGGGGGCAGTTCATGATGGGCCTTCGGCTCACCCACGACAGGTCCCAAATGGGACTGGCTTCCATAGGGGACTGGCTCCGACCCGGTCCCGACGTACGTCGGGATTTGCTGGGGAGGTGCCTGTCCCCGCCGTTAATCACCTCCCCCGACTAACACCGGGGACAGGCACCTGCGCGACGAATCCAGATGCACATCGGGACTTCGGAGCCAGTCCCCTATGTCAACCTCTCCGGCAGGAACCTTGTCGCCGTGGGCGGGTTAGAATTGTATGTGCCTGGCGTCCGTGATTCTCGACGACAGGCGGCGGCTTGTGACATTCCATCGTGTTAGGAGACGGGAAAATGCGGCGTGGCGTGATGATGCTGGCGGCGGTTTCGTTGTGTGCAGCGGTTCTGGCCATGGCGACGTCGGTGCGGGCCGAAGTTCCGGCCGACGAAATGAAGAAGCTCGAGGCCGCGTGCCCCAAGACGGCCCCCGCCAAGCCCGCCAAGGCGAGGAAGATACTGATCTACTCCCACTGCAACGAGTTCGTTCACGGCCCGGCCATCGAGCGGGCCAAGATCATCCTGCCGATGATGGGCGAGAAGACGGGGGCCTACACGGCCGTGGTCAGCGACGACCTGTCGAACTTCGAGCCGGAGAAGCTCAAGCAGTTCGACCTTGTGGTGCTCAACAACACCACGGGCGAGTTCTTCGCGGCCAAGGCGCCCAAGCAGCCCAAGAAGCCCGACGCGGCGAAGATCACGGACGCCGTCAAGCTGGCGGCCGCCGAGAAGAAGTACGCCGCCGACCTGGCCAAGTACGAAGAGGCCGCCAAGGCCGCGGAGGCAGCAGGCAAGCCCGACACGGCCAAGCTGCGCGAGAGCTTCATGTCGTGGGTGAAAGGCGGCGGGGCGGTTTTCGGCATTCACGCCGCGACGGACTGCTCGTATAGTTGGCAGGAATTCGGCGAGATGATGGGCGGCTGGTTCTCGGGCCACCCCTGGAACAGCGAGGTCGGCGTCAGGAACGACGACCCCACCAACCCCATCAACGCCTCGTTCGAGGGCAAGGGCTTCAAGGTCGCCGACGAGATTTACACCGTCAACAAGGAAAACATCTACTCCCGCGAGAAACAGCGGTTGCTCCTGAGCATCGACCCCGCCATTACGGACACCAAGAAGGCCGGCCGGGCCGACGGCGACGTTGGCGTGAGCTGGATCAAGCCCTGGGGCAAGGGCCGGGTGTTCTACTGCTCGCTGGGCCACCGCAACGAGATATTCTCAAACCCGGCGATCCTGGCCCACTACCTGGCCGGCATGCAGTGGGCGATGGGCGACCTGCAAGGAGTTGACGCGACGCCCAAGCCGCTCGAGACGAAGTGACCGGGACCGCTCTACTTGGCGGGCCGGCTGGCGGCCGGTGTCGGCGGCGATACTGACGGCGCCGGTTCGTTCTTCTCGTACGGCAGGCGAGCGGCGATCCACGCCCGCATGCCGCCCTCCATCGAGTAGACCTTCGTGAAACCCTTTTCGCGCAGGATCTGCCGGGCCAGTTCGCTGTAGGTCGGCACGGAAGGGCAATAGCAGGTGTTCCACCAGCAGTAGACCAGCAGCGGCCGGTCCCTGGCCGGCGTTCGCCCGTGGTTAATGGCCTCGTAAAGCGTGTTGTTGTCAACCGCCAGTCGCAGGCCCGTGACCGGGATCAGGATGCTGTTGGGCAGGTGTCCGGCGCGGTAGTCCTCGATGTTGGCCACGCAGAGCAACTGGAGGTCGGGATCCTCGCGGATCATCTCCGCGGCCAGCAGGGGCGACACCCAGTTTGCGCGGTCGCGCGGGTTTCGGTAATTGATGCGTGGGTTGCCCTCGTTGGATTTCACAGCGGAGACGGCCGGGCCGGGCTCGCACCCGGCCAGCGCCATCGCGGCCGCCGCGAGCCAAATTGCAGCGAACCGCCTTGACGGGCTATTGACTAAGCGGGCCGATACCCCAGGTAACTGAGGCATTACTGTTCTTGAGCATTCGGCATTCGACATTTTACATTCCGCGTTTACGGCCTGCCTGCCGGTAGGCAGGGCGAAGCCCGCATTCCCCCTATGGTAGTCGCGCCGCGTCCTCGGCGGAGAGATACCCGTCGTGGATTGCCCCGGCCGCGAGGTCCCGCAGGGCCGCCGGGCCGGCGCCCGGCACGGCCGCGGCGATGGCCTCGGCCGAGGCCGCGGCGCGAACCAGGCGGACCAGTTCCCGGCTCGGCTCGAGCAGCGAGATGAGCCTGACATTGCCGTCCCGGGTGTTTGTGCCTCGGGTCGGGCCCTGCCGCGGCAGCTTCCGGCATACGATCGCGCCGCGCAGCATCGCCGCCAGGGGCCAGCTCTCGACGCCCATTTCCGCCAGCATTCCCAGGGCCTCGGCGGCGGTTTCGGCGGCGGCGCCCGCGACGACCATTGCCCCGGCCAGTGCGGCCTCAATCGCGGCGGCGGCGGTGGTCGGGTCCCGCAGTTCGGCAAGGACGACCGCGTCGGCATCCTGCCCGGCCAGGTGGAGGGCGGCGTCGCGGAAGCTGTAGCCGCCGACAGGGTCCACGGGAGAGTTGCCGGCGCCGATGGCCAGGACGTCCCGCCCCGTGCCCGCCAGTTGACCGGCCAGGGCGGACAGTACGTCGTCGCGGTCGTGGCGAGTTGGGCCGCAGACCAGGAGCAAGCCGCCGCGCCGCGCCGCGAGCAGGCGATGGATTCTCTCGGCCTCGGCCGTGCGGGCGCCAAGCTCGGCCAGGTCCAACCGCTCTTGCAGGCGGGCGGGCAGGCTGATGACCAGGCGCGGCCCGTCTACAGTCGGGAAGCTCGACAGCGTCATTCTCACCGCCCGGCCATCGACGGTGTGAGTGAACCCGCCGGACCTCGGGCGGGACAGGTCGGCCCCCGCTTGGGGGCTCCAAGGGCCCGCCAGGCCGGCAAGATCCAGCAACCGCCCGACCATCGCCTTGGCCTGCGAGGCTTCCATGCGGCGGAAGTTGGGCTTGTCTATGAGCCGCCCGGCCTGGCGAACCAGCAGCGCCAGCCCCGCCCGACGGGAGTGCAGATGAACGTGAGTGGCCCCGCGACGCACGGCGTCGTCAAGCACGGTCGAGAGCACCTGCGCCGCCCGGGCCGATGCCTGCTCGGCCGGCGACGGCAAAGCGGCACGCGAATCCCCTTCAGGCCTCGGGCCCCCAAGGGGCGGCACCACAGCTTGCCCGTGCGACAATGGCTTCGCATCGCGCCGGTCTTCGAGGCCGGCGTCGTCATCGGGTTCGATCTCATTGACCTCGCCGACGAACGGCCCGTCGTCTTTCGCGGCGTCCGGGGCGCCGCTCGCACACGCGTGGGCGGCCGCGGGGGCGGGTACTCCGTTGCTTGTCATGGCTGGCGGTTCCTCGGCCCTGTCGGGCTGTGCCTTGGCCGGCGGGGAGGCTGTGGCGGCCGCCGGGGAAGCCTCGGGCGGCGCCTCCCCATGGGGCCCCATGCCGGCCGGTGCGGGGGCCTGGCGCTCCAGGCTCCTGACGAGTTGGCCCAGCGGCGCGCCCAGCAGGGCCGCCACCTCATCGTCGTTGAGGAGTTGACCGGGCCTGCCGGTGAGCATTTCCCGTGTGGCAAGGGCGCTGGCGACATCCTCGTCGAGGCTCGGCCCGGCCGGACCGTTGCGGGCGGACAGCACCCGCGGGCGCGGGGGGTGTGTGGCTTGCTCATCCGGGCCGGACAGCTTCACGTCGTCAGCCGGCGCGGGCTGTGGGCTGCCCTTTGGAGCCTGGGGCGTTGAAGGGCCGGCCTTGCCGGCGGCGGGGCGGTCATTTGCGGCGGCGGCGGCGGTGGATGGTTGGGGCCCGCTGGCGGCGCCCTCGCCCCGCCCGGCGTGATGGACGGCCGTCGAGGCCAGCAACTGCATTATGTCCACGCCCCGGCCCTTGAGGAAATGTATGAGGGCCTTCTCGCTGACGCGGTCGGCGCCGTCGGGGCCCGGCTTGCTCGCAAGCCAGCCCTTGGCGATCCAATGAAGCACCTCCCGGTGCGTGGTGGCCAGAAGGTCGGCGACCTGGTTAATGGTGAACAACCGCTCCTGCATGTTCCCGAATCGCTCCATCCTATCAGAGGCATGCCGCCGCGCCGGCCGGTCCATACAGACCGCCCGGCCGACGACGCAACCATTGTGGCACGCCCGGCCGGGATGGTCAACTGGCAAAGCTTGCCGTTCATGGTTGCGCCCTGTTGCAGCCCGCGCCCTTTGCCCTATACTGGTGCTTGATTCGTGGCGCAATCCCGGCCGGCGGCTGGGGGAAAGGGTGACGACGAATGGAAGGCGAACGCAGGAAAAGAAGGCTTTGGACGTGGCTGGTGGCGCTTGCGGTGCTGGGCGGGCTGGCGGCGTACAACTACTGGCCGACCGAGCCGGACAAGATCATCATCTCGCGCGAGACGACTTACATCCTGGGCCCGCTGAACGCCGACGGCACGCCCAACTACGTCAAGTACCTCGACGACAAATGCGCCGAAGGCGTCACGGCCGCCAACAACGCCGCGCCGCTGCTGCTGCGGGCCTTCGGCCCGGATATGCTGCCGGATAAGATCCGGGCCGAGACGTTGGGCCGCCTGAATCTCCCGGCCGATATCTTCGATGGCGACAAACACTTTATCGGATGGAGAGGCCGCGCCCGGCCCGCCAAGACCGACGCCAACGCGGCAGGGGACGCAAATGATCCGAACTCGCCGACACACACTGAAACGGATGAGGACGAATCCGCGAACGAACCAAACGTCAACGACGTCTTCGAAATGCTCCTGGCTGGGCAGGTTCACCCGGACTTGGAGGGCTGGCTGGCCTCGAACGCCGGCCCGCTGGAGCTGGTCAGCAAGGCGACACCCAGGGACAAGTTCTACTTGCCCCTGGTTTCGAATTCGACTCCACCGAGGATGATCGACGTGCTGATTCCCACTCTGCAAGGACTCCAACAGGCTGCTGTGGCGCTGACGGCGCGGGCGATCCTGAAGATGATGCGCGACGATCCGGCCGGCGCCTGGGACGACGTGCTGGCCTTGCATCGCTTGGCTCGCCTGATGGGTAAGGATTCTCCAACACTCGTTCAGTGCATGGTGGCGGTGGGTTTGGAGGGGATTGCCGCCAGGGCGGGCATCGTTCTGGCGACGCGCCGGCCCATGGGGGCAGCCCAGGCCAGAGATGTCCTGGGCAAGCTGAACGCTCTTGCTTTGGCGACGGATGTGGTGAAATCGATCGATGAAGGAGAGAGGTTCTTCGGGCTCGACGTGGCCGTTAGGATAAGCCGCGGAAATGATATCGGTGAACTGTTTTCCCTTTCCGGAGGTCAAGCCACAGGGAGCAAGGTCTGCCTCCATACCAACCAGGTGCTTCGCGAGATGAACTCCTGGTACGACCGCATGGCCAGGCCGATGCGCCTGCCGAGGTTCCAGGGCCGCGCTGAAGCCCAGAAGGCCTTCGAAGACGAGCTGACGGCGTTCGCGACCCAAAGGGGGAGCCGGGCCACACCGCTTCGGGTAGGGATGCTGAAACTCGGGGGCCGGCTGACGCGACAGGCCCTAACCGATGTCATTTCTGACTGCCTGGTCTCCGTCATGATGCCCTCATTGGCGGTAGTCTGCGATCTTGAAGACCACGCGAAGATGATCTTCGAGATCGAAACGCTCGCGGTTGCGCTGGCGTGCTTCCATGCCGAGCATGGCCGCTGGCCGGCGGAACTCAAGGAACTGTGCCCGTCGCTGCTCAAGGAGATCCCGGCCGACAGGTTCAGCACAAGCCCGCTTATCTACCGCCCGAGCGAAAAGGGCTATTTGCTCTACAGCGTCGGGAGGAACCTGCGCGACGACGGCGGACAGGGCGAGCCTCGCGGCAGCGGCAAGTCGTCTGCCGACAGGAAGGACGACATCGTGGCGGAGGTCAAGCCGGCGGAAACAGCTTCGAAGCCCGCAGCTTCAAGGCCTGCCGCGTCTCATACGCATTCCAATTGATTCTTGTGCGGACATGAAGTTCTGTCCGGCGAGGGGCGGGACGGAGGGGACTGGCAGCATAGGCGACTGGCGCAGGGGACTGGCTCCGAAGCGGCATGCTTCTCGCCGCGCAGGTGCCTGTCCCCGCAGTTTGAACGTCCCTTGACCAACGGCGGGGACAGGCACCGCCGAATCCCGACGTATGTCGGGAAGCCGGTCCCCTGCGCCGCGCCCACCCGCCTGGCTGGGCGCGGCCTTTGAGGTCCCCGCCCTATATGTTCAGCCACTTCAGCAGCTTGTGCCACTGGTCTTGCAGATTCGGCAGTTCGTCTTGCAGCTTCTTCCACTCCTCTTTCAGGTCCAGCAACTGGAAGAGGTTGCTGTAGTCGTCGGTGAAGACGATGGGCTTTGCGCCGTCCTTTGGCCACTCGGCGGCACTGGGCTGCTGCTTCATCGCGTTGAGCAGTTCGGCGCTGCCGGTGACCATCACCCAAGTGGAGGAATAGCACGGGTCGTCTTTTGGGTAGTAGCTGTCGACGAGCATGGACAGCTTGCCGGCTTGGTCGGCCAGGCCGCGGACCAGGCCTTGCAGGTCGATGTATCGGTTGGAGATGTGAAACGCCAGCACGCCGTCGGGCTTGAGGTGGTAGAGGTACAAGTCCATGGCTTGGCTGGTCAGCAGGTGCAGGGGTATGGAATCGCCGCTGAAGGCGTCCAGAACGATCACGTCGAACTGCCCGCTCTCGTGGCGGTCCTTGGCCCGCTCCATCGAGAGCCTCGCGTCGCCCAGGATAACTTCCGTCCGGGCGCGCGTGTCCTTGCGGTAGGTGAAGTGCGCGTCGGACATGCGGAGCATGTCGGCGTTGATCTCGTAGAACCGGATGAAATCGCCGCCGCGCCCGTAGGCCGCCACGGTGGCTGCGCCCAGGCCCACCGCGCCGATCCGCAGGTTTGCCCCCGCGGCGGCGGGCACGTCCGGATCGTCCCAGGCCGCGGGGCCGTCAGGCGAATCATCCCCCGATTCGTGCGTGAAGAACGGAGTCTGCCCGGCTTGGCCGCCTCGCCGGCGAAGGGCCGCGTCGGCGACCCCGATGCCGCTGGTCGGACCGTAGTAAGTCGCGGGCTTGGTACGATAGTCGTCGCTCGTGTACTGCGTGCCGTGGACGATCCGCCCGTGCATTAGCTTGATCTCGTCGCCGTCGCCATCTGGCACTTCGTCGGCCGATTTCTCGACGCGGAGGACGCCGTAGAAGTTCCGGCTGACCTCCACCGTGCCATCCATGTCCGCGCGGGCCAGACGGACGAAGTACACACTCAGGATTACCAGCCCCGGGATGCAGGACGAGGCCAAGCCCATCCGCAGCCAGACCGGGCCTGTCCACCGGAAGAAGCGGATGAACCGCCTGTCCAGCACGATCACGGCCACCAGCAGCGCCCCGCACGCGATGAGCGAGCCCTGGAACTCCCAGAAGCCCGAGAATATCTTCGGGGCGACCAGCGTGACAAACAGCCCGCCCAGCGCCCCGCCGGCGGAGATCAGCAGATAATAGCCCGTCAGGCGGTTGGGCGCGGGCCTCAGCCGTGCCAACTCGCCGTGGCAGACCATGCAGCAGGTGAACAGCCCGGCCGAGTACAGGACGACCTGTTTCATCACGGGCATTCCCACGCCTCCCTCGACTGCCTCGTAGATGCCCCAGAGGCCCAGGCCCATCAGCGGAATCCACAGTGGGCGGAAGTACCACCAGTCGCGGTCGAAGCAGATGATGAACGTCAGCAGGTAAAGGGCAAGCGGCAGGATCCACAGGAACGGCACTACGGGCAGGTCCTGGGTCATTTGGTTTGTCGTCGCCAGCAGCACCACGCACGCGCATGCCGGCAGGAGCAGGGTGAGGATGCCGCGGACGATGCCCGAGCGGATCGTCGGGCCGGGCCCGACGCGCGCGGCGAGGCGCCACCGCAGCAGCCGGGCCGGCTTGGCGGGGGGCAGGGGCGATGGAACCGCCTCGACAGTGACGGGTGCAGCCGGCTCGACCCGGGGCGCTTCCGACCCGGCCCCGGCCGCATGGAACGCCCGCCAGGCGCAGAAGCCGCACGAGGCCGCGAACAGCACGAAAAGCCCCGACCACGAGTATTCCTGCCACCGCAGCGAGAGCCCCGGCTCCAGCAGCACCGGGTAGCTCAGCAGCGCCAGCAGCGAGCCGACGTTCGACAGGGCATAGAGGCGGTATGGCGACTTCTTGGGAAACTCCCGGCTGAACCACGCCTGGAGCAGCGGCCCGTTGGCGGCGAGGATCAGGTACGGCCCGCCTATGGTGACCGCCAGCAGGGCCAGGATTCGCGGGATCTCGGAGGCGCCGCCGATCGGTTTCCACGCCTCGGCCGGGATTGCCGGCAGCAGCGCCAGGCACCCCGCCAGCAGCAGCCCGTGGAGCATGGCCTGCTTTCTGGGCGTCAGCAGGCGGATGCTCGCGTGGGCGTACGCGTACCCGCCGAGCAGCGCCACCTGGAAGAAGACCATGCAGGTGGTCCAGACCGCCGGCGTCCCGCCGAACCACGGCAGGATGTGCTTGGCGATGATCGGCTGGACCTGAAACAGCAATAAAGCGCTCAGGAAGATGGGGAATGCATAAAACCACATGGGCCTGACGGTCCTCCGGGGCCGCGGCGGCCCCGCAAAGCGTCCGCGCCGGTCAACGCGAGCGACGCCCTCGCAAAGCCGACACAAGCACTCTAACCAAAGCCCGGGCGGTTCCGCAAGGGGCCTGGCCAGAGAGTAGAAAGTTGAGAGTAGACCGCGGGAGAAGCCTGGATAACGGGTCTCAATGGGTCCGCTGATCAGGCGTCAGCCGCATTCTCTACTTTCTACGCACTACTCTCTCCCGCTCTGTGAGCAACCTGTTTTTCTTGCAGAAAAACAGGATGCTCACATCTCCCAGCCCTTTCGGAAGTGCTCGCGGATCAGGGCCTGGGCCTTGTCGTTGCCGACCGTCTTGAGGTTCTTTGAGTCCCAGTCGAACCCGCCGCCGCTACGGTAGGCCACGTTGGCCAGAAGCACAGTCTCGGCCATCGGGCCGCTGTAGTCGAAGTTGCACGTCGCGGGCGTCTTGCCGCCCTTGGCCGCCATGATCCATTCCTGGTGGAAGCCCGGCGAATCCGGGATGGACTTCGGGGGCGCCTTGAAGTCCTGGAACTTCTCCTTGGGAAGGAGAGTCGGGCTGCCGAATCCGCACGAGAGAATGCCCTCAGTGCCGATGAAGAGGTTGTTGCCGCCGCCGGTTATGCCCTTTTCCTTGAGAATACCCGGGACGCCCTGAAGCCAATGGAGCGTTACCGGCCCACGCTTGCCGCCGGCGGGGAAAAGGAACTTCGACGAGAAACTCTTGGGCGTCTTCTTCGCATCCACCTCCGGGCCGGTGGCGTCGACGCGGGTCGGGTGCGCCAGGTCCAACGCCCAGAAGGGGATGTCCAGGATGTGGCAGCCCCAGTTGCCGGCCTCGCCCGTGCCGTAATTCCACCAGAACCGCCAGCCATAGGGGCACAGTCCTCCCGAGCCCGTTGTGTACAAGGTGTACTTGTGCTCGGGGGCCGGGCCAAGCCAAAGGTCCCACTTGAGGGTTTCCGGCACCGGCGGGAAATCCGTCGGGTCGGGGTACATGCCCCGGACGCTGGATATCCACGAATACACCTCCGTCACCCGGCCGATGGCGCCGCTCTTGATAAGCTCGACCGTCCGGTGAATGCCCGGGATCATGTGGCGCTGCACGCCGAGCTGTGTGGCGACTTTCTTCTC
>Ga0315279_10009283_pt1 | contig 11764 bp, 11 predicted proteins | sample YL17G06_20_MG_FD_203694 | JGI IMG/M metagenome (GOLD analysis project Ga0315279, IMG submission 203694) | Sediment microbial communities from Yellowstone Lake, YNP, Wyoming, USA - YL17G06_20 | ecosystem: Environmental > Aquatic > Freshwater > Lake > Sediment | place: USA: Wyoming | collected...
GACCATGATCTCGCAGGCGGGAACCATGCCCGGCATGTCCTGGCGTTTCATGAGGGTCATGCTGACGACCGACTGGAGGGTGTTCGAGAGCATCGCCCGGATCTGGTTCTGCTGGGCCGGGGGGTAGGCGTCGATGATGCGCTCGATTGTCTGGTGTGCGTTCTGCGTGTGCAGCGTGCTTAGCACGAGGTGCCCGGTCTCGGCGGCGGTGATGGCGGCGGAGATGGTCTCCAGGTCGCGCATTTCGCCGACGAGGATGATGTCCGGGTCCTGCCGCAGGGCGTGCCTGAGCCCGCTGGCGAAGCTCGGCACGTCGGTGCCGAGTTCGCGCTGCTCGATCACGCAGCGGTTGGACGTGAAGAAATACTCCACGGGGTCTTCCAGCGTGATGATGTGGTGCTGGTACCGGCGGTTCATGGAGTCGATCATCGACGCCAGTGTGGTGCTCTTTCCGCTGCCGGTGGGCCCGGTCACAAGCACGAGCCCTCTCGGCAGGTCGCAGAAGCTCGCCACGATTGGCGGCAGGTTCAGCATCTTGAGTTCGGGCACGGTGTCGGCGATCGCGCGGAAGGCGATGGCGATGTCGTTCTTCTGGTAGTGGGCGTTGACGCGGAACCGCGCCACGCCGGCGACCTCGAACGAGAAGTCCACGTCGCGTTTTTCCTTGAAGACCCCCATCCTGTCGGGCGGGATCATCTCCTTGAGGAACTGCTCGGTCACGTCGCGCCCGACGGTGTCGAAGCCCGGCGCGGCCTTGAGGACCGTGTGGATGCGGAACTGGGGCCCCAGCCCGGGGACCAGGTGCACGTCGCTTGCTCCGGCCTCGAACGCGGTTGTCAGGATTTGTTCCAGGTAACCCATTTTTCAATAACCTCCAGTCACGCCTCCGTGACCCTCATCACCTCTTCGACCGTTGTGAGGCCCTGGCTCACCTTCACAAGCCCGTCCTCGCGCAGGGACCTCATGCCGGCGGCGCGGGCGGCGTCGCGAAGCTCGTTGAGCGTCGGGCCCGTCGAGATGATCCTCCGCATGTCGTTGTCGACGAGGAGGAACTCGTATATCCCGACCCGGCTGCGGTAGCCGGTGTTGCGGCACTTCTCGCAGCCCCGCCCGTGGAAGAGCTGCGCGGGGTCCGAGCCGTTCTTCCGCAGGTACTCCGCCAGGCCGTCGGGCACGTCGGTCATCGGCTCCTTGCAGTCCGAACAGATCCGCCGGACCAGGCGCTGGGCGAGGATCCCGTTGACCGACGCGCTGATGAGAAACGGCTCGACGCCGATGTTCATAAGGCGGGTCACGCTCGATGGCGCGTCGTTGGTGTGAAGCGTGCTGAGCACCAGGTGCCCGGTGAGCGCGGCCTGGATCGCTATCCGGGCGGTCTCCTGGTCGCGGATCTCGCCGACCATGATCACGTCCGGGTCCTGGCGCAGCAGGCTTCGCAGCGCGGCGGCGAAAGTCATGCCGATCGCCTCGTGGACGTTCACCTGGTTGCAGAAGTCCAACTCGTACTCGACGGGGTCCTCGACCGTGGAGATGTTCTGGCTGTCGCCGTCCATGATACGCAGGCCGGAATAGAGCGTGGTGCTCTTGCCGCTGCCGGTCGGGCCGGTGACCAAAACTATGCCGTGGGGCTGGAGAATCTGCTCCTTGAAGGCCTTGAGCGTCTCCGGCAGGAAGCCGAGATTGGCCAGGCCAACCTGCGTGCTTCTCGGGTCGAGTATCCTTATGACGCACTTCTCGCCGTGAATGACCGGCAGGATGCTGACGCGGAGGTCCACGGTCCGGCCGTGAACCGTCGCCCGGACTCTGCCGTCCTGGGGCAGGCGGCGCTCGGAGATGTCAAGGTTGGCCATGATCTTCAGGCGGGAGATGATGGCTGAGTGCATCCTGGCCGGCGGAGCCGTCTGGTCAAACAGCACGCCGTCTATGCGGGTGCGGATTCGCAGCCGCGTCTCGCCAGGCTCGATGTGTATGTCGCTGGCGCCCTCCCTGACCGCCAGGGAAATCAGAAAGTTCACGTACCGGATGACCGGGCTCTCGCCGGCCAGCATTTCCAGGTTCGCCACGTCCTCGTTGGGCGAGTCGACGACCTCGACGGTGTCCTCCGAGATGCCCTTGATGATCTCGTCGACCTGATCGTTGGGGTCGGCTGAAAGGTCCTCGATTACCCGCAGTATGTCCGCCGGAGGGGCCACGGCAAGCTTGATCGGCCCGTTGAGGCGCCTCTTTATGTCGTCTATCAGGAATATGTCCGCCGGGTCCGTAAGGGCCACGACGACGCCGTGCTCGGTCTTTTGGATCGGCAGGACCATCTTGGCCTTGCAGTAAGACACCGGCAGGAGGGCGAAGGCCCGCAGTTCAACGTCGGCGGCCACGACGCGCAGGAACGGCAGCTTGAAGTACATTGCCACCGCCTGGAGGGCCTGTGTGGAGTCGATGGCTTTGCCCTGGATCAGGATGTCCAGGACGCTCATACGCGGGTTTTCCGCGCGGCGCAGTTCCGCCTGCGCGACCTGCTCGATCGTTACCTGCCCGGTTTCCACCAGCAGGCGTTCCGGGCCGTGACGGGCGGCGTTGGGGTCCGCCGGCCGCCACAGGACGTCGAACTCGGCCGGGTCCGCTCGCGGACCCGATGCCTCGGGCGGCTGCCCCGACGGTTTTTTGGTCGACAACGACAAATCTACCTCCAGACCTCCAGTACTGCGACCATGCCGGCCTCGGCCGGGCTACCTTGGCAACTCAAGCACGTGCTTCTGGTCCCTCCACGTCAGTTCCACCTCGCCCGGACTGATCCGCGTGACGATCCACCCCTTGATGTTCTGGCCGGTAGTGACGAGGTTGTTGGAGACCAGCGCCGCCGGACTCTTGCCTACCAGAACCGATTGCAGTTTGAGCGTCTTTACCGCCGCCATCGCCGCCTTGAGTTCCATCGGCACGCTGTCCTTGGGATCGACTTCCTTGGGCACGACAACCGGCTGGGTCTCGGGGGGCTTGTCCTTGAAAACGAAAGGATTGCGCGCGAGGCGACTGCGGTCTACCTGCCTCAGCCTGGCGGCCGCATAAAAGTTGTCCACGATGGCCTTCGCGTCGGTCTGCTGATTGAGTTCGCCTGAGGCCGGCTGAGCGTCCATCTGGTTCAGGGCGGCGTCCACCTTGGCGTAGACCAGGTTCTGCTCTCCCTTGGCCGACTTGGGCCCGCCGCTGTGTCCAAGGACGTACAAGGCCGCGAAGCCTGTGGCGTAAACGCCCAGCAGGACCAGGCTGCCTCGCGTCAGGAACCCGTTGCGTTTCGGCCTGCGGGCGACCGGCCCCTGCACCTGGCACGGCTGGAGTTCCGCCGACATCGCCGGGCCTTGCCCCAAGGGGGCCGCCGGTTTGGGTGTTGGTTCCATCATTACGTGCTCTTTCGGTTGGGCTGGTTCTCGAAGAAGACCGACATCATCAAAGAGGCCTTGACGAGGCCCGTCTTGACGTCACTGCTGCTGTAGTCCGGTTCCAGCTTGATCTCGCGGATCCGCATGATTCGCGGCTGGGCCTCCAAGGCCAGCAGGAAACTGTAGAATCCCATGAAATCGCCCTCGAACTCCATCTTGATGGGCTGTTCGATCTGGGTCGCCCCGGCCGGCACGAAAGGGCTGACCCCGTTGGACTTCGTCGCGTAAATGCCCTTGGTGGTCAGGTCGTTCGCCTCCGCCAGCCGCCAGACCTCCTCGAGGACCTTGTCCATTTCCTTCTCGTTGGGCAGCTTGGACTGGAAGAACTGAATGGCCTTTTCCAGGTTGGCGATCTCGTCCTTGAGGTTTCCGATGGTGGCTGTGGCGCGGTTGATCTTCTGAAGCTGACGCTGCTTGGCGGCGATGGCAAGCCGCATCTGCCGGTCTTCCTGGTCTCGCGGGAGGAACAGGAAGTACCACGCGCCGAAGACGATTCCCAGCAGCATCAGGATGAATGCGCCTTGTCGCGCCAATTCGCTTCGGTCGATGGTCATCGGCTCTCTCCCATGGACAGTTGGGCCTGCGCCTTGCCTGTCGCCTCGCTTGGCTGCTCGTTGCGGATGGCGTCGAGCACGTCGGCGTCCGGCTTGAGGATGACGGATAACTGGAACTCTCGCGAGCCCTTGTCCCGCGGTTCCCTGGATTCCTTGCTGTATATCAGGTCGACGACTTCCGTCAGCGGGTGAGCGGCCAGGCAGGCGATGAAACGGGCAACCTGCACGTCAGTGGCCGCTTTCCCGGTGACGCTCATTGCCACCGACAATTTGGGAGCCTTTGACGCGCCCGGGGCTTTCCCGGCCGGGGCCTTGGCGGGCTCGGCCTCGCCAGCCGCCTGAATCGCCATCCGAACGGACTTGAGACTCGTGCCTTCCGGCATCGCGTTTGTCAGCATGGCCAGCAGGTAGCTTCGGGGCATTCGCTCCATGAGGGCGGCTGAACGCTTGGCCTTGTCGAGCATGAGGGCCTTTTGCTTCTCGAGCTGGTGGACCTCGTCGATGAGCTTTGCGGCATCGGCATAGGCGGCGCTCATGCGGTCGGAGACCTGCCTGGTCCGCCGGGTGCTCTCCTGGCTGACGACGGCCGCGCCGCAGATGGAGACGATCACCACGCCGAAAAGCACCGAGCAGATCATGTTGCCGCGGTGCTGACGCCGGCGCTGGAGGTAGTCCTCGGGAAGCAGGTTCATTGTGCTCATCTGTGCTTGTCCTCACGCGGCCTGGCCGCTACCAAGGCTGGGTCCCACGGCTTGACTGCCATTGCGCGCTCCATGAAGGCTGATTCAGCACAAAGCCGAAACAGGCCAAATCGAACAGCCGCGCGCCCAGACCGTAACGGCAGGGGAATATCGACGCTCGGGCAGCGCTGCAATCCCATGAGGATCCAACGCTCTGCGCGCCAGCCTTTCGACTGGGTGGCCTTTCTCCGCTCGCCATAGCTCTTCCTCAACTTAACATACGTTACCGGTGCATGTTGGGCAAACGCCCAAACGCGACGGCTTCCTTGCTCCGATTCCTCTATCGGAAACCGGCAGGCCGGCATTAAGCAGTGCGAAGCGGAAAAAATCATCTGCTCAGGTGCGCCGCCCCAGGGATAAGCGGTAAAGTAGGTGCCATGTTTCCGCATGGTTTTCGCGGAAGCATGCTCCCTGTGCGAAGTTGGTGGCCAAAGGCCAGGACACCGCCGATCCTGTCCCTGTTCAACAAGGAGATGCACTACGCCTCGGCCAGGATGTCGGCCAGGATCTCGTTGCTGACGAACATCACGGATGTGGGAATCCGCAGATGACAGGCCTGGATTTTCAGCCAGCCGGTCTGAATGTGCCGCGAGATGCTCCGCGCGAACACCTGCCGGACGTCCTGGCCGTAGCGATCCTCAAATGCTTGCAAATCCAGGCCTTGCGTCAGGCGCAGTGCCAGCATGACCGTCTCGGCCATGGCTGGGCGGCCGGTGAGTTGCTCCTGGCTTGCCGGTGGGGCCTGGCTGGCACGCAGGAAGCGGACGTATGCGGCCAAGTCCGGGGCGTTTGTCCGCCGAACGCCGCCAAGATAGCTGGCGGCGCCTGGGCCAAGTCCGACGTAAGGCATGTTTTGCCAATATGTTAAGTTGTGGCGGCACTGCCGGCCTGGCCGGGCGAAGTTCGATATCTCGTAGTGTTCCAGCCCGGCATCCGCCGCGGCAGAGATCGCGTGACGCCAGCAGGCCTCCTGCTCGGCCTCATCCATTTCCTCAACTCGCCCGGCCTGGAGGTCCTGCCAGAGCGGGGTGTTTTCCTCGAAGCTCAAGGCATAGCAGCTAAGGTGCTCCGGTCCCAGGTCCAGGGCCTCTGCAACCGAGGCCTGCCAGGACTGAAGGCCCTGGCCCGGAATGCCGTAGATGAGGTCCAGGCCGATGTTCCGTAAGCCTGCTTGGCGAAGCATGTTAAATGCGTCACGGGCCTGTTGCGGGGAGTGGATGCGCCCTAGTTTTTCAAGCTCGTCGGTCCGCAGCGACTGCACGCCGAGGTTGACGCGGTTCACGCCGGCGCGGACGAGGGCCTCGACGCGCCGGCCGTCGAGCGTGCCTGGGTTGGCCTCGACGGAGAACTCGGTGTCGGACCCCAGCCAGTCGGCGGGAATGGCCAGCAGTTCTTCCAGGCCGGCCTGGCCGATAGACGTGGGCGTGCCGCCGCCGACGAACACGCTGGCCAGCGGCTTGCTCAGGCAAGGGGCCTGCGCCCGCATTTCCACGGCCAGGGCACGAAGAAATTCTCCGCTGTCAAACTGCCCGGCCGCCAGCGAGTAAAAGTCGCAATATCTGCACTTGGCGGCACAGAACGGAACATGGATGTAAAGCGCCCCTGCCGGAGTGTCGCAAACTTCGTCTCGATTTTTCTTGCAGGGATGAGAGGATACCATAGAATGGACTCTGCGATCTGATGATCTGGACGATGGCTGTGTTTCACCTCAGTGTGCCGTCGGCTCTATTAGGCGAACGTCAGGATTATCTTATGGATGTCAAACTGGTCATGTTCAAGCCCAACGGGCAACGGAAGGACATCGCGGTCTCCCAGAAGGTAACGGTCTTTGGCCGTGGCGAGAACTGCGATATCCAGATTCCTCTGGAGAACGTGTCGCGCCGGCACTGCGAAGTCAGCTTCACCGGCCAGGAAGTCAAGGTCAAGGACCTTGCTTCCTCCAACGGCACGTACGTAAACAACAAGCGGGTCAACGAGAGCACCCTGAAGGCCGGCGACAGGCTGGTTGTCGGGCCGGTGGTCTTCACGGTGCAGATCGACGGCCTGCCTGAAGCCATCGAGCCGCAGAAGACCCGCGGCGAGAAGGGCAGGGACGCCAAGTCCGGCGGCGCCGACGATGTCGTCGAGCTTGAAGCCGACGTCATCGACAACACCGCCAGCGCCGAGGACATCCTGACCATGGCCATGGAAAGCTCGTCCTCCGCGCAGGAACTCGACCCGATCGCCGCCCTCGAGGCCCTCGCGGCCGAGGGGCAAAAGAAGAAAAAGAAATAGCGCAACCTTGTTCGCGACCGCAGTCGTGCCGCCGCTGTCGCGGGCATAATGGCGCCGTGAAACATTCCCGCGGGCGACGCGCGTACGAGCGCCGTCGCTCGCGGTTTCTTTTGCTTTCATGCTATCTGCCGCCTTCATCGGCGACGTCGGCCGGGCGGGGGGCCTTCTCGGGCCCGCCGGCGATCAGGAAGTGCCTGAGCATTGCCGCGGCGGCGACGGCGTCCTGGCGGGCCTTCCTGCCCTTGCGGGTGAACAGCCCGGCCAGGGCCTCGTCGGCGGCGAAACTCGTCAGCCGCTCGTCCCACAGCCGCACGTCCAGGCCCGTTGCCACGGCAAGCTCGCTCGCGGCGCGGCGCGCCAGTTTGGCCTGGGGGCTCTCCGTGTCGTCCATGTTCAGAGGCCAGCCTACCACGATGCCGTCGACCCGGTAGTCCTGGGCGAGTTGGCGGATCCGCCTGACGGCCAGGTCGGCCGGGGCGGCTGAGATAATCTCCAGCGGCCCGGCTATGCCGTCTTCGGTGCTGCCGGCCGCGACGCCGATACGCCGCGTGCCGTGGTCTATGCCAAGCCACCGGGACATACGGCCTACAGGTACCTCGTGCCGAAGCGGGCCTCGAGCAACTGGGCGAACTCCTTGAGCCGCTGGCTGTCGGACTTGTTGCAGACGAGCGTCGCGTCGCCGGAGCGGACGACGATACAGTCGTCCATTCCAAGTATGGCCAGCAGGTGGTCGTCCTCGCAGACCACGACGTTGCGGAAGCTATCGACCAGGATGGAGTTTTCGGCCACGACGGCGTTGCCGGCCTCGTCGAGTTCCGTGACGTTCTCGAGCGCCGGCCAGGAGCCGATGTCCAGCCAGTCGCATTTCAGTTCGACCATCAGCACGCGCGGGGCCTTTTCCATCACGGCGTAGTCGATGCTGATCTTCTGGAGCGTCGGGTACGTCTGAGCCAGCATGGCGGAGATGTCCTTGCCGGCGGCGGAGGCCTGTCCGATGGGGCGGAGCTTCTCCAGCGAGTCGGGCAGGAAACTGGCGAGGTTCTTGCGGATCGCCCCCAGCGTCCAGACGAACATGCCGCTGTTCCAGAAGTGGTGCCCGCTCTCGACGTACTGGCGGGCGATGCGGTGCTCAGGCTTCTCCTTGAAGCCGTCGACCTCGCGAAGGCCGCCTTCCACCCCGGCCTTGCACTGGATGTAGCCCAGCCCGATGTGAGGCCAGGTCGGCCTCACGCCGAAGGTGACCAGCGCGTCGGGGTGTTCCTCGGCCGCGGCGCAGGCGTCCTCGACGGCCTGGGCGAAGCATTCCTGCGGGCGGATGACGTGGTCGGCCGTGAAAACGGCGATGGTCGCCTTCTCGTCGCGGGCGCCGATCAGCTCGGTCGCCAGCGCCACGGCGTTTGCGGTGTCGCGGCCGATCGGCTCGCCAATGACGTTCTCCGGCTTGATCTGCGGCAGCTTCAGGCAGACCTGCTCGGTGTACTGCGCGTTGGTGATGATCCAGATGTTCTCACGGTCGAACACTCCCAGAAGCCGCTGAACCGCCATCTCCAGCAGGCACTTGCCGCCAAGCAGCGGCAGCAGTTGCTTGGGCCTGGCCATCCGGCTGAGTGGCCAGAGCCTCTTGCCCGCCCCGCCGGCCATGATTACGGCATATCGCATGTCAGTGTCTCCTTTGTCGCCCGGCCGCCAATACTACAAGCCGGCAGCGACCTGCCAAAGTAATATATCCTTATCAGCCGGCTGTTGCATCAACGAACCTTACGATTGCGGATTGCGGATTGCGGATTGCCACTTGATGAGCTTGTGGCAACCGGCAACGTCAAGCGGTGGATTGAGGATTGCAGACCCGCCCCCAACGATTGTCCGCAACCAGGAAGGGTTCCGAAGCCCGGGGACTTGCCTGCCGACAGGCACCTGGCAATCCCCAGAAGCGGCAATCATTGGGACGGAATGACAACTTCCCAGGAGCGAGTAGTCATTGGGCAAGCAACGCACCATTTCTCCATCGACTCCCGTCTGGTAGAATCCGCAATCCGAAATCCGCAATCCGCAATGTTGTGGCTGGGCCTGCGGCAAGAAGCGAACGTCGGCTCCTTGCCCACGCCCTGAACAACAGAGGTACCGATCTTGTCCGTTGTCGCCGGGATAGACGAGGCGGGGTTTGGCCCGCTGCTGGGGCCGCTGGTGGTCTCGGCGGCGGCCATTTCGCTGCCTGAGAGCCGCATCGCTTGCGACATGTGGAAGCTGCTCGCCCCGGCCGCGACGAAGGGCCGCTCCCGGAGCAAACAGGCGGTGCTGATCGCCGACAGCAAGAAGGTATTCCATCGCGGCGGCGACAGCGCACTGGCGCCGCTCGAGCGCGGCGTGCTGACGATGCTTGCCACTCGCGGCGTCAGGCCGGCGTCGCTGCGGGCGCTGCTGAAGGTCGTCGCGCCGCGGGCACTGGAGAACGTGGACCAGTATCCCTGGTACGCCGGGGCCGACCTGAGCCTGCCTCGATGCGCAGACGCCACCGACGTCGCCCTGGCCGGAAACGCCCTGGCCGCGGCAATGAAAAAGGCCGGGCTCGTCCTGACCGCCCTGCGAAGCGAGGTTATCTTCGCCGGCGAGTTCAACCGCACGGTCGCCGCCACCCAGAACAAGTCGGTGACGCTGTTCGACATCAACGGCAGGCTGCTGTACTACCTCTGGCCCAAGCTCTGGGCCGGCGGCGACGGCCTGGCGAGGATCTACGCCGACCGCCTCGGCGGGCGGATGCGATACCTCGGCCCGCTTCAGCGCGTGCTGGAAAACTGCTCCTTCACGATCATCCAGGAGTCGGAGGCCATCAGCGGCTACCGCATCGTCGACGGGCCCCGCACGGCCGAGCTTTTCTACGGCGTCGAGTTCGACCAGCATCACCTGCCCGTCGCCTTCGCGTCGATGGTCAGCAAGTACATCCGCGAGCTTTTCATGGAACTCATCAACGCCTGGTGGGCTCGGCACGTGCCGGGACTGGCCCCCACGGCCGGGTATTACACGGACGGTAAACGCTTCCTCGAACAGATCGCTTCGGCGGCCGCGCACCTCGGCGTGGACATGTCGCTGCTCCAGCGCAGCCGGTGAACATAGGCAAGAGATCAGTTACGGGGGGTTCGTAGCGTCGCCGTAAGGCGATTCTTCAAGAAGCCCCACGCGAGGCCGCTACAAACGCGCCTATTCAATATTCACGGCTCTTTCTCCCCCCCGTAACTGAGGCATTACCAACCCCGCTCAATTTCGCTTGGTTTGGGGCCGGGATTGTGGTATTACGATAATGGAAGAACGTAATACTGTCGGAGAGGACGACGACGATGCACATGGCTGACGCACTTATTTCGCCCGCGGTTGGCGGGGCGATGTGGGCTGTCGCCGGCGGGCTTATCGGCTACAGCGCGCGGAAGATGCGGCGGTGCCTGGACGGCGGGCGCGTGCCGCTGATGGGCGTGCTGGGCGCGTTCGTGTTCGCGGCGCAGATGGTCAACTTCTCCATTCCGGGCACCGGCTCGAGCGGGCACCTGGGCGGCGGGCTGTTGCTGGCGATCCTGCTGGGCCCGCCGGCGGCGTTCATCACAATCGCGTCCATCCTCACCGTGCAGGCGATGTTCTTCACCGACGGCGGCCTGCTCGCGCTGGGATGCAACATCGTCAACCTGGGCCTTTTTCCCTGCTTCATCGCGTATCCGCTGCTGTACCTGCCGCTGGCGGGCAGGAAGCCCACGCGGGGGCGCATCGCCCTTGCGGCCACCGCGGCGGCGGTGGTGGGCCTGCAACTCGGGGCGCTGGGCGTGGTGGCCGAGACAACGATGTCGGGCATCTCCGATCTGCCGATCGGCAAGTTCATGCTCCTGATGCAGCCGATCCACCTGGCGATCGGCCTGGTCGAGGGTCTGGTAACGACAGCCGTGGTAACCTTCATCTGGCAGGCCCGGCCGGAGGTGCTCGACCTTGCCGATTCCGCCGGCGGCGGGCGTGGCCTGGAGAAGGGGCGGCTGCGCGGCGTCGTAATCTCTCTGCTTCTGGCGGCGGCAGTTACCGGCGGGTTTGTGAGCTGGTTTGCCTCCACCAACCCCGACGGCCTGGAGTGGTCTGTCGCCGGGGCGGCGGGCAAGGAGGAATTGGCCGCATCGAGCGACGGGGTGCACGGCGCCCTGAGGGGCGTTCAAGAGCGGACGGCGATCCTGCCCGACTATGACCTCGCCGGCAAACGTGAGCCGGCGCCTCCGCAGGCGGCGGGGGCGGGGGATTCACCAGGAACTGGAACGGGCAAAGGACATTGGTGCGCCCCCAGCGCCGGAACGACCGTGTCAGGGCTTGTCGGCGGGGGCATAACGCTGCTGCTGGCGCTGCTGGCTGGCTGGGCGCTGCGGCGCCGGGCGACGTCGGTCGCGGCGGCGTAGCTCTTTTTGGCAAAAACCCAGGAAGCCAGGAAGCCAGGAAGCCAGGAAGCGTCGAAAGGGCGTCGGGCATGTCCGACATACACAGCAAAGCGGCCGACATCGGCTGGCTCGACCGCCTGGCCAGCCGCGACACGCCCCTTCATCGAATCGACCCGCGAGCCAAGCTTCTGGCCACGCTGGCGTTCATCGCCGTCACCCTGTCATACGGCAAGTACCAGTTAGCCCCGCTGATGCCGCTGGCGATATACCCGGCCGTGCTGATCGCCCTTGGCGACGTGCCGCTGCGGTTTATCGCGCGAAAGCTGTTGATCGTCTCGCCGCTGGCGGTTTTCGTGGGCCTGTTCAAC
>Ga0315279_10009285_pt1 | contig 11759 bp, 8 predicted proteins | sample YL17G06_20_MG_FD_203694 | JGI IMG/M metagenome (GOLD analysis project Ga0315279, IMG submission 203694) | Sediment microbial communities from Yellowstone Lake, YNP, Wyoming, USA - YL17G06_20 | ecosystem: Environmental > Aquatic > Freshwater > Lake > Sediment | place: USA: Wyoming | collected...
TTGGGCAAACCAACCCATTTCGAAGTGCGCGACGGGAACTACTAATTTTCGATTTTCGATTTTCGATTTTCGATTTGATCGTTGTGGGGCGCTCAATCCGAAATCGAAAATCGCAAATCAAAAATCCAAAATCACCGCGCCTCCTCTTTGGGCTTGGGCAGCAGCTTGGCGATCACGAACAGCAACGCCACCACTACGCCCACCAGGACCACCCAGAACAGCCACCCCGCGTCGTGAAAGGTGAGGAGGAACGAACCGCCTGGTTTCACGGCTACCGCTTGGGCCAATGAGGCTTTGCCCTTCGGAGCCACCAGCATCCTTGGCACAACCAATTCCAGGTCGTACTGCGGAGCACGGGCGTCGTCCTTCCCGTAATGGAGTGTTACGTTTCCCTCTGGCGGTGCCACGAAGAGCAGCCGCGTCAGCGGATACCAAGCCGCAGGTTCCTTCAGTTCGAGTGCCGGGTTGTCGCCGTTCTCCACTTCCAGCACGAGGTTGTCTGTAGCCGGCGCGGAGCCAAGCTGGAGCGTGACGTGGTTGTCTTTCTGCTCGGGCCTGCGCACCCAGGTTGCGGAGGCGAGCCCGCGCCCGTGGAGATTGCCGCGCTCGTCGGGGATCTGCTCCGATAACGTTACTTCGCGTTTGAAATAAGCAGCGGAAACGGTGAACGTCAGCCGGCTGATGGGCAGCGGATGCTGCGGCAAGGTTATCTTCCACCGGCTGACGTTGGGCCGCTTGGGATCGTTGTCCACAGTCATCGCAGGGGCGAAACTCCGCGTCTGCGAAGTCCGCTCCACAATGTAGGGCACTTGCTTGCCGCCGCAGGCCAACCGCAGGTCCTGAAGCCCGGAGGCGGCGTGCGCGAGGACTTCCAGGTCGAGATCAAGCTCCTGGACGCTGTGCTGTCCCAGCCGGACGGCCTGGCTGTACCGCCACAAGGACACGTCCAACGCCGCGGCCAAACTCTCGATCCCGCTCGCTTCCTGGGGGCCCTGGAAAGTTGGGTTCCTGCCCAGCGCGCCGGCAGCAGGCGCCAGCAGCGTCGCGTTCTTGAGTTGCGGCGCCAAAACGGCGAGGTCGTATCGAGGCGCCGCGCAATCCCTGTTGCCGGTGAGAAAAGAGCAGGTTCCCTGCTGGGCGGCGAGAAACGTCAGGTATACCGGCCGCCTTTTGCCCGTGACCTCGGCTATGGTCAGCGGCTGGTTGTCGCCGTTGTCAATCGTGAGCACCAGGTCGGGCGAATGCACCGGCACATCCACCGCGAATGTCAGGTGGGAAACCGCAGGAAGTCCTTCGAGTGCGACGCGGTAAAGCTGTTCCCGGCAGACGACTGCCTCACGAAACTCATTCCCGGCATAGTGCCGTTCGGTGAGCGTCACGTGGCGCGTGAACAATGGGTCGCTCGTCACCAAGGACAGACCCGCCAGCGTGCAGTTTGCGCCCGCCAAACGCAGCTCAAGGCGCGTCTGGCCAGGCTCTTCGTTCCGGCCGGTGATCTCAACGCCGAGCGGTTCCGCAGGCGTCGGCGGCCCGGGATCGGCGTACAACTGCAACTGAGCGCCAGTGAACGGCACCACCGCGGTGCGACGGTCATCGGCAGTCAACCTGAGAAAGGGACAGACGCTTGCGGGAATCGGGAGCCGGAGCAGGCTGGCGCCGTCGCCTAGGCGGAAGATCAGTTCGCCTGTGCCGAGCGCCTTCCAGTTGACCTGGTCGTCTGACGACTCAACCTTAACGGCCTTGATGAAATCGTGGGCCGGGGTCTCGAGTATGATGGCCTCAAGCGCTTGGGTAAGCCCCGTCGTAATGTCCACGACCGTCGTCTCCTGATTCAGTGTCACGTGGAACTTCTTGGGTGGCTTTTGGATCAGGGTCAACGTGCGGTTGGGCTCAACAGGCTGCTCCTTGCAGTAGGCTGTTTCGCGCCGCGCGCTGTCGTACAGCCGCAGATCCTCAAGCCCCGCGCGCGCGGCCGTCAGGGTCTCCAGCGGTACAGAGATTTTAACCAGTCCCGCTTTGTTGATCTCGCATGGTTGGAGGTTTTCCCACGAGCTTGGCAATTCTCCGGCCCCAGCGACAGTTGCACAGGCGGCGCAGAGCGCCAGCCAGCCAAGTCTAGCCACGGTCTTGTGCTTGCCCATTTTGCGCTGCCTCCTCTGCCGTCCTGCCGGCGCTCAGGAAACGCTGATAGATGAACGAGACGGCCATCAGCACCACCGCCAATCCGACCAGCGAGCCAATCCGGTATAGGCCGCCGAGTTGCCACAGGTCGTGGAGGAAAAGCTTGACGATCGTCACGATCATCAGGCCCACGCCGGCATAGCGCGTGGGCGCGTTGTTGAGGCGAAAGCCCACCACCAGCAAGACCGTCGCAAAGGCGGCCCAGGCCAGCGAGTAGGTCATGTCCTGCCCGAGGCTTTCGCTGAACTTGAAGGTCAGGAGCGAGCCGGGCTGGCTGAAGTAGTCCGCGATCTCGATGTTGAGGAGCAGGAAGGCCAGCACCGTGCCCAGTGCATACAGCGCCGGCGGAATATTGAGGCCCTCTGTAGGACCGGCATCTTGCCGGTCTGACGGGCTGGAAGCCCGTCCTAGGATGAGGTTCCGAGGCGGCGCCAGCAGTTTCGCCCCCAGCATCAGGCAGGCGCACGTGATTCCGTAGGCGTAAAGATACCAGTTGAGGATTGGCGTCCCGGTGCGGCCGTAAGCGGAGACCACGAATGGGTTCAGCGCCAGCCGGGCAAAACTCACCGCCAGCAGCCCGCAGCCCACCAGCCGCAAGCCGGGATGCGGCACGCGATGGAACAGCCACAGCAGCGCCAGGCCTTCCAGCGCCCAGGCCACCGTGAGCCATTGCCGCTCGAACTGTATGGGGAAGACCAGCGTGATGAAGAACAGCGCAGCCCCGCCGTACAGCGCCAGCAGCGCGTTGCGCCTGGGGTTGTCTGCCGCGACGCGGCGGGCCAGGAAAAGCAGCCCCAGCAGCCCCGGCACGGCCAGCGTGGCAGGCGCCAGGCCCATGTACGGGTAGCATGGGAAAGCCAAACTCAAGGCGCGATAAAGCAGGAAGAAATGCAGCGGCAGCGCCAACGCGGAAGCGACCCAAGGCAATATGCGCCGCTCGAAAATACTCCGGAAAAGAAATGGAAAGAGGAAGTACGCCGCGCCGAATCCAAGATACCACAACACCGAAGTCCATACATAATCGGTCGTATATGACCTCACATGCCAGGTGTGTTCGAGCAAGAGCAGCGCCGCCAGACTGATGGGCGCGAGCAGGTCAACTCCGAAGCGCGCCACAACGCCCAGCAGCAAGACCACCAGCAGCGCCGCCAGCCCAAAGACCGGCGAAGGATCGGCCAGCGACAAGTGTTGCACCACCAGGATCAGCAGCAAGAAGGGCAGGACCGCGGTCAGGGAGGCCATCTGAGTGACTTGCTCCGCCGTCAGTGGCACGGGCATCCCTGCCCGTGGCGCGCCGGCTTTGGAGGCGGCTGCCGCACCGGCGCCAACCCATGCGCCGGCCGCGATGAAACTGCGCAGCGCCCAGACCGCCGCGATCAGGAAGAAGACTGCGAATACGCCTATGACCAGCAGCATGTAACCGAGTTCCGGCAGCGCGGGCGGCAGGTTAAATATCCACACCGCGGCAACCAGCGCCGTGACCACAAACGTTGCCAGCACCGCAAAGAGAGAAGCTGTGATGAGGGACACCAGGACGGCTAGAATGTCTATGAGCAGCACGATGGGCCACAGCAGCAGCGAGACGGTGGCGCAGGTACACAACGGGAAAATGATCAGCAGCAGCGCCAGCACGGGATAGAGATGCACCCACCACAGCGGCGTGGCCACAGGCCGCAGCCGGTGCAGGACCAGTGGGAACACCGCATGCAAGACCGCAAACAGAAGATAAAACGCCAACGCCGTGTTCAGCAGTTCAGGTTTCAGCCATTGGACCGTCCAGGCGCTCAGGATGAAGAACGCGGCGCCGCCTGCCCAGACGTGGACCAGCCGCAATTCGTCCCGCAACCATGCGCCGGCGAGCATGGTCAAGTCAACCAGGAAGACGAAGGTGAACAGCAGGCCGGGTTGTTCAGCCAGTTTCTCGTAGGGATACCAGATCAGATACAGCGTGAAGATGTGCGCCGCGGCCGGCACTACGAGGGCGGCCGCGGTGATCCAGCGGTCCACCTGATTGAGCCTGCCCGCCACGGCCAGCGCCAGCGCGAAGAGCAGACTGAAGCCGAAGAAGACGCTCATGCCGGTGTAGACTTTTTCCACCTCGAAGAAATTGGACACCCAGGCAAATTCCATGGAGGCCGTGGCCAGCGCCGCCAGCAGGCACAGGTAACCCCAGCGTTTCCGCAGCACCACCGCGAGCAGGCCGATATCGAGCAAGGCAAGATAGCCGAACAAGCCCAGCGGGTTGTCCACGCCCGTGGACAGCAACACAGGCGTCAGGAAACCGCCGAGCATACCGAGGAGCGCCACTACTTGCGCGTTCAGGCGCACGGCCAGCAGAAACGCGCTCGCCGTCGTCAGCACCATCAGCGCGAACGCTACCTCCATGCCGATGAAGTGATAGAAGCCCCTGGCAGCGAAAGTGCTGGCGTAGAAGATCACCGTCGCCGTGGCGCACATGGTCTGCACCATCACGGCGTGCCGTTCGCGCGGCAGGCACAAGCCTCCAATCATCAAGCCGATGCCGGCCAGATATCCCATAGCCACGCGCAGCTCAGGGCTGATTAGATTATTGTCGAAGGAATACTTAAGGAAGAATGCCGTGCCGAGAAACAGCGCCAGCCCGCCGACCCACGCAAACAACTTGACGCCGAGAAACTTCTCCCAGTTGATCTGCTCAGGCCTTTGGACCGGTCTGGCCGGCGCCGGCGCGGGGGCGGCCGCGCCGCTGAGCTTGGCAGGACGTGGCGCGTGCGGCGCTGCGGCCCCCTTGATGGCCGACGGCGCTGCCGCGGCCTCGGGAACCGGAGGCGCCCTCACCCTGCCCTCTCCCCCCTGGGGAGAGGGTGGGGTGAGGGGCGCTGGAGCCGCGGCTTCAGCCAAGCGCTCCGGTTCCTTTGTGAACGGCGCCGCCTGGGGTGCGGCTGCGGCTGCGGCTATGGCTGGTTCCTTTGGATGAAGAAGTGCGATTGGCAGGAGAGCCGGTGGCGTTGCGGGCGCAGGTGTGGGCGCCGCCTGAACCTTCGGCTGCTTCGCGGGCTCCGAGTATTTGAGCTCGTAGATATTCAATTCGGCGCGCTTCAGGCATGCCTCAAGACTGGAAATCTGATCCGCGGCCCGGCTGACGCGCTTCCAAAGCATGATAACGAGAACAGCCAGGGCGACCGGGAGGCAAAGCCACAGCAGTGCCAGAGATATCACAAGGGCTTCATCTATTGGCATGATCATTTCCTCCCAGCGCGTGCCTCACCACATACAGCGGAATACGGAACGCGAAGTTACGCGTTTTCTTCCGGTTTATCCAAGATTTCAGCAAGCCTCCTGAGATGAATGCCAAATGCGGTGAGGACCACGCCCCAGAGCAGGCCGAACTCGAGCGGCGCCCATTCGAGTTTCAAAGGCATCAGCATGGCGAGAACGAAGAACGCCAAGCCGAACTCGTAGCACCGGCCCCAGTATCTGGCGCCCATGATGAACAATGCCAACCCCGCGAGCGCCGCCGAGAACGGATAGAAAATCAACTCCTTCATTCCCGACGGTCCCGCCGGGCCTCGTGCCAGGACGTCGCCGCTCACCAGCAAGGCTATGGCAACAATGATTATGCCATAAGCGGCGAACACACCCAGCCAGATGGACCACAGTTGCCTCTCGGCCGGCGTAGTCGGCAGCAATGCGCGCGGCCGGTAACGCGCGAACACCAGCCCCAGCACGACGAACTCCACCACGTGTGCGGCCGTGGCGCTCCAGCCAGGCAGCTTATACCGAATCAACAGGAAGATGGTTGCCTGGAACGCGGGGACGATGAGGGCAAACCAGAGCGCCATCGTGCTCCAGCTCTGGAACTGTCCCACGTCCTGGCTCCGGTCCAACGCCCGCGCCAGGCCGTGCAGCATGCTGGTCCTCCCGGCATTGATCCGTTCGCCCGCAAGATAGTGCGCCAGGTCTTCCACGAGTGCCTGGGCGGACGGGTAGCGGCGCCAGGGGTCCTTCTCCAGGCACTTCAGGCAGATCGCTTCCAAGTCGCGGTCAAGCGCCGGGTTCACTGCGCGTGGGGGTTGAGGTTCCTGTTCCGCAACCTGGCGCAGCAACTGCAGCAGCGTTCCCGCCGCGAATGGCGCGCGTCCCGTGAGCATGTGATAAAGGATCGCGCCGAGGCTGTAGACATCGCTGGCGGTGGTGACGCGCTTGCCTTGGCCCGCGGCCTGTTCCGGCGACATATAACTGGGCGTGCCGATGACCGCGCCCGTCTCCGTCGCGCCGCTCTGGCTGCCTATCGCCTTGGCCAGACCGAAATCGCTGACTTGCGGCTCGCCCCCGGCGTCCAGCAGGATGTTGGCCGGCTTCAGGTCGCGATGCAGGATGCCGTGCTGGTGCGCGTGATGCACGGCGCGCGCGATGGTGAGCAGCAGGCGCGCGGCCTCGCGTGGCGGCAGCGGCTTGCCCTCAATCTTCTCCGCCAGGCTGCCGCCTTCGGCCAGGCGCATGCTGAAAAAATGCCATTCCCTTTCCTGCCCGACCTCGTAGATCGCAATAATGTGCGGATGAGCGAGCGCCGCGACGGCTTCGGCTTCAAAACGAAAACGCTGGACCTCCTGTGGGGACGCCTGGTCGCCGGCGCGGATGGCCTTGAGCGCGACGACACGGTTGAGGCTGATCTGCCGCGCCCTGTAGACGACCGCCATGCCGCCGCGGCCGATCTCGCCCAGCAGTTCGTAATCGCCCAGACGGCGCGGCTTCTCGAGGCGAGGCGTCTGCGCAGAAGCGGCCATCGTCTCATCCAGGGCTGCCTGGAGGAGGCAGGCAGGGCAGAGCTGCGCTGGGGTCCCTGCGGCAAGCGGCGCGCGGCAGCGCGGGCACTGTTCTGCGGTCTCCATGCGGGTTAGCCCTCAGCATCCACCGCCACCCTGTGATACTAACGCCTCAAATCTTCGCGGGACAAGAAGAAAAGTTCAATGCCAATCCCCAATCTCCGATTCCTTCTCTGGTCCCCACGGTTGCTGTTTAACCGAAAATCGAAAATCGTAACCGTTCAGTCTCCCAAAGGCGGGAGAGTCCGTGTCAGTCCGTGTTCGTCCGTGTTCGTCCGTGTTCGTCCGTGCTCGTCGGCCTCCCCCACTGAACGGTTACCGAAAATCGAAAATCGAAAATGTCCGCCTCTTTTCTTTGGTTGTGGCTCCGCCGCCTATAGGCCTCCGCGGTGAGTAGTCCCGATTACGACCTCAACACGGCCACCAAGTAGCGGATTTCGTCCTCGACCTCGCCGGCATCTGCGACGGTGTGGGCGATCGCCTGCCTGAGAAGCTGGCCGTAGCGCCGCCGCAGACGATGCACCGCGCCTTTGACGGCCCCTACGCTCATCCCCAGTTGGGCCGCCAACTCCTCTTGCCTGGGCGCTGTCTCCGCGGGCAGCAGGTACAGCCTCAACTGGCCGAACAGAGTTTCTTTGCCTGTATCGGTGAACTCCCGCCTCAGTTCGGCGAACACCTGATCCAGCAAGGTCAGCGCCCACTGTTTCTCGTAAGCTCTCTCCGGCGTCAAGCTGTGCCAGAGCCCGCTCTTGTAGCGTGCCTCGGCGTCTTCCAAATGGAACGTCTTGATAATCCCGCCGCCGCGCTTCTGCGCGTGGTCCTTGTCCCATTCGTCGGCCAGGAGATGCTTCAACGCGAGCAGCAGGTACGAGCGGAACCTGCCTCTGCCCGGCTTGACGTCCTTCAGGTAGTCCTTCTCAATCAGCCGCGAGAAGAACTCCTGGGTCAGATCCTGCGCCTCTTCCGCGTTGCGTCCTTGGCGGCGCAGGTAGGTATAGAGCGGGAACCAATAGGTTTCACACAGCAACGCCAGCGCTTGCTGCGCCTCGGGCTCTCCGCGCCTGCCCGCGCTCAAGACAACGCTCCAGCGAGTCGTGGCGAAGTTCGCTGTGCCGCCCGTTTCTGGCGGACTTGGTTCCAGTGGCTGCATGCAAAATCCTGATTATACGTCCCTGAACAGGGACCGCAACGAGGAGTTGAGAACATAAACGCTGCCGGTGAGACGCCGACGGTACGGCATTTCAATTTAGCTCTGTTGAGGCACCACTCCGTAGCCTCTTGACGTCAGCCGCGGAGCTTCTTGGCATAGGCACCGTTGGCTTCGACCTCCAGCGCCGTCACCAAGAGCAGATCAATAATGTCGAACGATCCACTCGTCTGATAGACAACCACTGTGCGGGCAGCGGGAGCGGTCGCCATGAACTCAGGATGACCTACGCGAATCCTGCGTCCGTCCGCCATATGAATGGTGAACCGACGAAACGGATGCGCGTCATAAAGCTTGCGAATCTCTTGCACCGTCATACTTTTTGCCTCCCTGGCACCAAGTCTAACCCGCCCTTGCCATCAAAGCAAGAACATGGCATCTACGAAATGTTGAGTGAGGTCGGCGAAACCTGATCCTTCTTGACGTAAAACAACTCCGGATCTCCCTCATCCAATCCCACCACCCGCCCGCATCTGATGAACCCTCTCTTCTTGAGCAGTTTTTGCATCGGGCGGTTCGACTGGTTAGTTGAGACCCACACTTCGTGGTCTCGCAGCCCTGCCGTCTCCAGTCTGCATAGCAGACGTTCGCCGTGGCCCTTTCGCCTTTCGTTGGGTGCGACATACAGCATCTCAATGAAAGGACGCCCGAAAAAGCTCTTGGTCACGACACCGTAGGCGATTATCGCGCCTCCGTCGGCGAGCACAAACACTCCCCGTGCTCCGAGAACTCTGCGCAACCACTGCCTTCCCTTTCTTGTTTTGCGAGTGACGGGATGCAGGGCCAGCAGTCTGCGATAGTGGCTATGCGTTGCGCGTCTGATCTTCACCGTGTTCACTTCGCGGGAATGGGGAAAATATCTATCCGGATTGGGATGCGGGCCTCGGGTTTCTCTCCCTGCCGCCCCGTTTGCGTGGCTGGCTCCGCGGGTTGCTGTGCGGCCAGCTTGCCGCCGTCAAGTTGCCTGCTTTCCGCTGGCTTCAGTTCCTGCTGTGCTGCCTGCCCGGTCTCCGGAGCCGCGGAAGGCAGCGCCCCACGGGCAGGGATGCCCGTGCCACGTTCAGCGGCTGGCGTCCGCTGCTGTTCCGTGCTGCGCTGAAGCTGGTCCTCAGATCCGCGGAAATTGAGCGCCTGCAGTTGGCGCAGCTTGGCCAGGATGTCGCGGCGCTGCTGGCCCGCGGCAGTTACGATCGCGCAGGACAGGCTCGAAGCCTGTCCCACCTTGGCCTCATTCGGTCTCAAGCCTTCGGCCTCCTGCGTGAGGCCGCCTTGCACCTGCTTGCGATCCGCGGAAAGCTCCGCCCCTTCCCAGCGCGCGCCGTTCTGCACCGCAAGCTCTCTCAACTGGCCGATCAGGCGCTGAGGGTCTTGTGTGCGGAACACTAACACTTCCTGAGGCTCGGCCCGCAGATACGCTGCGCCTCCCCCCTTGGCCTGCCCGAACCCATCCTTCGATTTGGCCTCGGTCGCCGCCGCGATTTCGTCTTGCGCGGACGGCGATTCACGAAACACGGAGGGCTTCTCCTTCTGTTGGACGGAGTCAGCATCCTTCCTGTTGCGGAGACCCATACTCGCTTCAGTGGTTTTCTTGAGCGCCACATCCTCAGACGACATGGCCTTGGCGCCGGCCTCTGCTTCGCCCGCAAAGCCGCCCGGCTTGAAGGCGCCCTTCTCCACAACGCCCTTGGCAAGTTGCTTCCCTTCCTCACCAGCCAGTTTTTGGCTGGGCCTTTGCTGAGCGGCCCCTAACCCACCTTCCTGAGTTGGGACCAACTCCTGCGCTTGGGCCACTTCCACGGCCGGCGCGTCCTTGCCCGTGTTGCGTGACCGGGGAAGGCTGAAGCTTTGCGAGTCCTTTGGCGCCGTTGCGGCACCGTTGGCGAGTTTGTCGGCCAAAGCTTCGGCGGCCTTCCCATTTCCGGTGCCTGCCTTCCCGCCGAACGCAAATCCCGTTTTGTCTTGCGCTCGGCCCGCGGGCATTTCTCCGCCCCGCCCCACGGCATTTCCCTGCTGGACTGCTTCTTCGAGCGGCATGCCGGCCCGGCGCTTCAGGGCGTCTTCGAGCGCCCTCCCGGGCGCCGCTGACTTCGCAACTATTCCTGGGGGGGTGGTGGGGAAAGGAGCGCTGGGGGCTAAAGCTGCTGGCGGCGCAGGTGGCGCGGCCACTGCCGCGGCGGGCGCGGCTGGTTCAAGCTCCTGCGCTTTCGATATCTTGTCCGCGACGGCCTCCACCTTCCGCGCGGCGGCTTCCGTTTTGAACCTGGACGTATCGCCGTCCACACGGTCGGGGGCCTCTGCGGCTGGACCTGCCGGCGCCACGGTTTCACTGGGAACTCGCGCGGAAGACTCCTTCGCCTTGCGCAGTTCGTCCCTGGACGCTAGAGCCGGGGCGGTGGCTGCCTTGCGATGGCCTTCAGCGACTAAAGCGGTACGAAACTTCGCAGGCATGGAGATTGCAGGCAGCATCAGGAAGGCCATAGTGCACAGGATCACAAGCGCCGCAATGCCGACCAGCACGGGGCGCCACAGCAAGAGGTCGCTGGCGGGGAGCGGCGCCGGCGTCCTGTCAAACTTGGAGAAATCCGCAGGCGGCGGCTTGACCAGCACTTCCTGTCGGAGGCGCATGGCCAGCGCAGGAGGAGCCTTGAGCCGAGGCAGGCGGGATACGGCGGCGCTGGCTGTCTGCAAATCCTGCAGCACGGCCTGGCAGTTCGCGCACTCGCGCACATGCGCTTCGCACGCGGCCCGGTCAGCATCTGGCAACTCGCCGTCCAGGTACGCGCTCAACTCTCCCTGATTGTTCTCACAAGCGCTCATGTCGTCTGCAAGTCCTTCAGCACCCGCGCGAGTTCCAGTCTCGCGCGGTGCAAGCGCGACTTTACCGCGGCGCGCGAAATCGAGAGCGTCTCCGCGATAGTGTCGTAGTCGAGACCCTCGATGTCTCGCAGCAGCACGATGCTGCGATAGTCCGGGTCAAGCTGCTGCAAACCTTCCTGTACGCGTTTCTTCAGCAGCTCCTTTTCAAACAAGGCCGCGGGATCGCCGCCTGCCGGGTCCGCCAGGACATCCCGCAAAGCTTGCGCGTCACCCGCCGGGTCATTCGGCGCATCCAGGCGGCCAACCTCGTGGCGTTTGCGTTGGGCCTCTTGCCGCCGCCGGGAGAAAGCCGCATTCACCGCGATGCGGAACAGCCAAGTGTAGAACTTGCTCCCTTGGCGGAAAGCGCCCAGCGCCCGGTAGGCCCGCAAGAAAGTCTCTTGCGCCAGATCCTCCGCTTCCTCCTCCGACCCGCAAAAACGGGCCAGCATGTTGAAAACGCGGTCCTGGTAACGCAGCGTTAAGGCGCCAAAAGCATCCGCATTGCCCAGGAGGGCCCTGCGCACGAGCGCCTCGTCCGCCTCCTCCTGGCCCGCAACGGCTTCAGCCGCTCCGGCGCCGGCGCCCCTCACCCTTCCCTCTCCCCAGGGGGGAGAGGGTGGGGTGAGGGGGCCTCCCGGTGTATTAGACTCCCGTGATGCCAAGGCGGATTCGCGTTTTTCACCAGATAACATAGAAATTCAGCCTGC
>Ga0315279_10009286_pt1 | contig 11755 bp, 12 predicted proteins | sample YL17G06_20_MG_FD_203694 | JGI IMG/M metagenome (GOLD analysis project Ga0315279, IMG submission 203694) | Sediment microbial communities from Yellowstone Lake, YNP, Wyoming, USA - YL17G06_20 | ecosystem: Environmental > Aquatic > Freshwater > Lake > Sediment | place: USA: Wyoming | collected...
ATGTGTACTGGAGTGTTGATTGCGTGAAGCTTTGCTTTTGTCTCTTCTGACAGGTCTGTTTTTCCTTGGGAAACCGCTGCCAAGGTTGACATTAGAGTTTGAAATTCATAGCCATACGGAAGCCCGTAGATCCTCACGCCGTAGTCTTTCTGCCCCAAGATAACGATTGCTGGGATTTTGTCTACTCCATACTGCTTGGCGAGATCTGCGTCTGCCACAAAATCGCGGATTTCTGCCAGTATTTTATCATTCAGCCCGGCAAGTTCTGTTATAAGTTGTTTGGTTTGTGCGCAGAACTGACATTCCAGCTCTTGCGTGAACATGATCAATCGTACAGGGTTGACTAGAGCTTCAGCTAGTTGATTCTTTGTTTGTTCTCTGTGTTCGTCTGGTATTAGACTCGTTTTGAATCACCATCCAGATTTTTGGTTTAGTCTTTCAGTTTTTCCAAAATCAACGCAGGGCAGATTTGCCTCACCCCTTCTATTCTTCCGATTTCCTCAGCTATCAGTTTGTTCAGTTCTTTCCCGTTCTTCGCCCAGACTTCAAGCATTATCATGTGGTCTCCGCTGGACGTTGCCACGCATTCACGTCTTTGAAATCACACAGTCTTTGTGCGATCTCGAGCATTTTGTCGGAGTCAACGTTGATGCCTACGATGGCTACAGTGTTTAGGCCTAGCTTCGCATTGTCAACCTTGATTGTAAATCTTTTGATAACGCCTTCTTTTTGCAGTGCTGAGACCCTTTTCCTGATTGATGACTCGCTGACTTTCAGTTTTTCAGCCATTTCTGTGAAGGATCTTCTTGCGTCCTCTTCCAGGAGTTCGAGTATTCTTGTGTCGATTTCATCTAGGTTGAACATTTTTCCTCTCTCCGATTTTCGTGCGTTTATGTGCGTTTTTCGGTTGATTTTGGACGAAAAATATATAAGGTTGTCCGAAAATAAAAGTCTTCCGTGTCAAACAGCGCGAATGGAAGGTGTGAAATATGGGAAGGGTTGAAACAAAACAATCGCTCCCGAGGTTGAATGAGACGGTACGTTGTCTTGGAGGCAAGTAACGTTGACGAAGCTTCATGCAAGAGCAAAGTTGGTTGAGAACTTCAGAGTTGATGTTGACGACCAGAGGGCACACGCAGTGGCTTTGGACTGGTCTCTTCCTGACGGAATGGACATGGGGCCCTCAGCGCTTGAACTGTGTCTAATGAGTTACGCTGGATGTTACGCTTCTATTTTTGTCTTGACGGCGAAAAAGATGAGGTTTCCTTTGAAGAACTTGGAAGTCAAAGTTGACGCGGTAAAGTCTGAAGAAGCTGGAACAATCACCGAAGCAAACGTTGACATCTTAGTTGACGCAAACGTGGCGAAGGACAGAATTCAGAGAGCGCATGAATTGACAGTGAAGAGTTGCCCTGTTGGCGTGCTCTTCGAAAAAGCAGGTGTCAAGATAAGGTACAACCTGAGAACCGCAAAGGAATAGCGTTCCCCAACTCTCTTTTTTGTGCGTTCTAGCTTGGGAATGGGCAGTTCTGGGTTGGGCATCCGCCAGCGTACTCTGATGCCAGAGATACGAATTTGCCTTTTTCGGTCTTTATTTCGCCGATGTAGAGCACCTGTTCGGGTTTGCTTCCGTATCTGAAGACGGTTACGCCTTTGCATTTGAGTTTCCAAGCTAGCTTGTAGATGTTCCTGACGTCGTCAACTGTTGCTTCCGTCGGTAGGTTAACGGTTTTTGAGACGGCGTTGTCGGTGTATTTCTGGAAGGCAGCTTGCATCTTGATGTGCCATTCGGGTTTGATGGCGAGCGCTGTGACGAAGAGTCTTTTGATGTCGTCTGGGACTCCTTCGATCTTCTGGACGGAGCCTGTTCGGGCTATTTCTTCGAGAAGCTTGGCGCTGTAGAAGCCTCTTTCTTTTGACATTGTCTCGAACAGTGGGTTGGTTTCGAACAGTCTGGTTCCACTTAGCACGTTTCTTATGAATGAGATGGCGAAGATGGGTTCGATTCCTGACGAGCAGCCTGCGATGATGCTTATGGTTCCTGTTGGCGCAACGGTTGTGACTGTGGCGTTTCTCATGGCTGGATACTTGTCTTTCCAGATGCTTCCGTCGAAATTGGGGAATGATCCTCGTTCCTCGCCTAATTCGACAGACTTCTTGAGTGCTTCTTCTTCGATGAACTTCATCGTCTTCTCGCCGATGCTCAAAGCTTCTTCAGAATCATAGGGGATGCCAAGTTTGATGAGCATGTCAGCAAAACCCATCACGCCCAAGCCGATTTTCCTGTTTGCTCTCGTTATCTCATCAATCTCTTTCATGGGATACTTGTTCTCGTCGACAACGTTGTCAAGGAAATGAACTCCGTTTCTCACTGTCTGCCTCAGTCTTTCCCAATCTATTCTTCTCTCTTCGACGATTCGTGAAAGGTTGATGGAGCCCAAGTTGCAGGACTCGTAGGGAAGAAGTGGCAATTCGCCGCAGGGGTTGGTTGACTCTATTTTTCCGAATTGTGGGGTTGGGTTGTGGCGGTTGATTTCGTCTATGAAGACTATTCCTGGGTCTCCGCTTTGCCAAGCAGATTTTGCCATGAGGTTCCAGACGTCTTTTGCTACGAGTTTTCCGGTTTTCTCGTTGTTTCTGGGGTTGACGAGCCAGTATTCGCCGTTTTCTTCAAGGGCTTTCATGAAGTCGTCGGTTACGGCGACTGAGATGTTGAAGTTGGAGAGGAATCCTGGTTGCTGCTTGGATGTGATGAATTCGAGGACGTCTGGGTGGTCGACTCTGAGTATGGCCATCATGGCGCCGCGTCTTTTTCCTCCGGCTTTTATGACTTCGGTGGATGTGTCGAAGACGCGCATGAAGCTTACTGGGCCTGATGCTACGCCTTTGGTTGATTTGACGATGTCTCCTTTTGGTCTGAGTCTGGAGAAGTTGAAGCCTACTCCGCCGCCTGTCTGCTCGATTAGGGCCATGTTCTTGACTGAGGTGAATATGCCGTCTAGAGAGTCCTCAACTGGTAGAACGAAACAAGCTGACAACTGGCCCAGCGGGGTTCCCGCGTTGAAGAGGGTTGGAGAATTGGGGATGAACTCAAGCCTAGTCATCATGCTGTAGAAGGCTTCTTCGCTCTTCTTCGGGTCTCCACCATATTTGCCTTCAGGCTTGGCTATGGCCTTGGAGATTCTCTTGAACATCTGAGCTGGCGTCTCGATTATGCGTTCATTCAGATCTTTTAACAGGTATCTCTGTCTCAGAACCTCCAAGGCGTTGACGGTTAGTTTTGGCTCCTCAATACCCAGTTTCTCTCTTAGGCTTCTTATCTCATCCTTCTTCTTTCGGTAAGCCTGATACTCGTCTGCAACTCTCCCGTAGCCCTCTTTCCTCAAGACCTCTATGACAGCGTCTTGCGCGTCCTCAACCGATGGTATCTCAATCTTGAACCGATCCTCCAACCGCCTGACGATCTTGCTTGTTAGAGCTTCTGCTCTTTCACCGTCTCCCAGTTCTACGGCAATCAAAGCCTTGTGAATAGCGTCTTGGATTCGGATCGGGTTAAAATCGACGATCCGCCCGTCTCTCTTCCTTATCTTTGTGATGGGCATAACTGGTCAAACCGAACTTAGTCTAATAGGCGTATTAAAGTTTTGAGAAAACAGTCTCTCAGTGCTACTTACTCTTTCTTGACGAACTGATCCTTAGCGGCACCGCAGACTGGACAGACCCAATCTTCGGGCAATGCTTCGAATGGGGTTCCAGCTTTCACGCCGTGTTCTGGATCGCCGACTGCAGGATCATAAATGTAACCGCAAATAGTGCATTCCCACTTTTCCAAACTATTCACCACTTCCTTGAATCGTGATGATTCACCTTATTTAAGATTAACTAGGCAGATCCAACTTTGAATGTTCTCAGAAAGACTCATTCATCTAGTGTTTTGCAGGTCTAACATACCGTTCGTTAGTGTTCGGCATCGTTGGTTGTTGTGGAAGGATCGTTTGGGTAGGCTCAGTGTTTTGAGATGGGTAGGGTTAACCTGTATGTTCGCAGGCCTGCTAATCTTGGTGGGGCTTATCAGCTTGTTTGCAACAAGTTTAGTTTTACGGGTTTGATCACTGATGTTAAGGTGTTGGAAGGGTTTTTGGCGGATGTGAAGTTTGAGGGCGCTCATTACGTTCTTGAGACTGAGCATCGACTGCCTAGACTTGTCATTGACTTGTTCTCGAAAAGCAATGGCGTGGTCGTCAAGGTTGGGGATGCGAGCCATCCGAACGCTATTGAGGTCGTTACCTATTATCCGGATTGGGCAGAAAGAAACGAAAGGGTGCTTGCTGAGATTAGAGGGCTTCTGCGAGATGGTGTTTATGAGAAAGGTCATTTGAAGAAGACAGAACGTGTGACATGAGGCGTGACTGTTGAAGACGCTGAAGATTTCTGATGAGGCTCATGAAAAGTTGACTCGGTTGTTGGACGGCTTATGGCTGAGACGGGAAAGATGAAAACGTATTCTGACGCGATGGAAGCAATACTAAACAAATCTGTAATGTCATCGCCGGAGGTTCTTGACCATGTTGAAAACCTCATAAAGGGCAATTCACAGTTGGGCTATACCACTAGAGAAGAGTTCATACAAGACGCAATACGCATGAAACTGACTTGTCTGCGTAAAGAGAAGCTGTTTGGTCACAATCCCAAGAAAAAGAAAAACATAATGTGATGTTGCACACGCTCGCTTATGCTACCTAGAAACCCATTGCACGGCTCTTGCTCAACATATCTTTCTTGATTAGATTACCGTTAATCAATGGATCAGCATTCTGAATTGGGAAATCGCCTTCCTCTGTCCTTCTTTTCAGAAGAGGGCGAAGATATTTGGGTACAAAGCACTTAGAGATTCTTCGAGGCGGATTCAATACTTCTGTCTTGCCCCATATCGTGGCAAATCTGCTTAGGCACGCATTGAGGTTTCCAATCTCACATCCAATCCATAAACGATCATGCATCTGCGCAGCCTGGTATGTGCTCCCACCGCCTCCGAAAATGTCCAGTACAACATCATGCTTGTTCGAGGCCATCAAAATGACTCTTTCCGGAATGTGGATCGGCAATTCATTTATTTTCAATTTCCTTGATTTGTCGTGTCTCGCTGGCCGTGTATCTTCCCAGAAATCGGATATTTGAATCCATGGTATGCCGTCAGCATCTTCGAATCTTCTGAATTTGTCTCTGTAACCTCCATAATCGCGGATTTCTTTCCCACAATGTCTGCAGACAGGAGTTCGGTACCGGATCACGTTGAAAGTAGGCTTCGCACTCTTCTTTGTATAGTAAAGGATGCAATAGTTCGATGGATGGAGGCGCCCTTTGATTGGAAAACCGCTTTTCATTTTCAATGATATTAGACTTCTATATTCCAATTCGGGTATTGTATGTAACAGTGAGCCTACCTCGATAATCCATCTCGGCCAACTGTAGATTGTCAGGCCCCCACCAGGGCGCAGTACTCTAACAAGCTCATTCATCCATGTACGACACCAGTTTTTGTATGCTTCAGCGCTCATACTGTCACTGTAAGCAGTGGTGTCGTAGTTTTTTCCCAGATTAAAGGGGGGGTCTGCGAAAACTAGATCTATGCTTTCATTCCTGATTCCAGATAATAGATCAAGACAGTCCGCATGAAACAGAATCCCCTTTTTGTTGATATACGCAACCGGACTGTGACTTGATGTCAAGCTGGAGTACTTAAATGCCCCATTTTTGGCTTCAGATGACTCGCGAAAGGAAATGGGAAGGTACTCTTCCAAGTCCTTGTTTGAGTTTGCTTCTTGTCCCAATTGGAGGTAGACGCTTCCTAGTCACATTAATCGTTTCTGAACGGTTTTTGCTTCTCGACCTAGAATAAGAGATTGCTGCTCGGAATAAAAGACTTCGCTCTTCTGAAAGAAACCAATAGCGCACTAGGGCTTTGATAGATTGCTTTTCTCTGAGTTTCTCGAATTGCTAATGTTGGCAGAAGAAGGAAGATTGCTAGTAGTTACAAAGTGCTGGTGTATTGCCTTTCCGTAGGTGAATTTCCATTCAGCGACATATTGACGAATATCAAGTTCCGGATTGTTCGGGTATCTCCTTTCGATCGTTCCTTTGCCGTAGGCATCAGTCACCGTTCGATTTAGGCATTCATCCAGAACCAAGTCTGCCAAACGGATTTGGCAATGCAACCTTGCTTTTGGGCCTTCAACAGTTTCTATAGGATTGGGACCAAAATAGGCTGCATTCAACGGATCGAGTGTATTTATAAGTATGGCCCCATCCCCTCCCAACCACGTTTGGACCCTGAGTTTTGGTATAGGCTCAAATCTCGGAGGCTTGAATCTGCCTCCTTCTCTGGGTGGAGGCGGTTCCTCTTTTTTCACTATTTGGACAGATGCTTTGTCTGAATAGGCTCCTGACAGTGCTATGACCTCAGCTTTCTGGCCTATTCCTTTGTGAGCGGTCACTGTCAACTCCACACAACCTATGTCGTTGTTCACTTTCATGGATTCCTCAAAATTCAAAGAATCTACTGATAGGTCAAATGCCTCTGAGTTGCATTTGAACCCGATGTCTGTTCCTATAGGAATTTTCTCTGCATCCACAAAGAGGTGAAGTTTTCTTTTGCTTTCTTCGTGGAGATTGAAGTTTGAAGGATTGAACTCCATTCCATTCTGAGGATAGAATATTTCTTTGTCAGTGACAGATACTCTCATCGTTGCGGGATGTTCCATTGCTCTAGCGACGACGTTTCCCACAGTTCCAGATTCAGATCCGTTGATACGCAATACCTTGACCAGAAGTGGAGATTCCACCGATTGTCTTTCAACAACAAATCTCTCGGGATGTACTACAATGTTCTGATTATCACTTGTGACCTCTGCTTGTGTACCCTGAGGGAATTTGTCGCAGTTTACCATCAAAGCAACTGGTGTTAGGACTTTCTCTTTTATAGTCAACTCAGGTCTGGCAAATTCAAGATAATCAGGCAACTTGGGTGTCTTTCCAGTGAAGCCACCGCCAGTATCAGCCCTGCCCACTAACTGCTCATATAGGGCATTGAGCGCGTCGATGGCTTTCTCATATCTTGCCAACGTTTCAGGAGCAAACCCTCCTGTTTGTGATCTTCTCTTTTTTTCCTCTTCTTCCACGATAGGTCCAAGTATTTCCTCGATTTTTGCAGCGAGTTTCTTGTAAAAACCATGACCACGTACAAAGCCTTCCCTATCTTCACTAAGGATTGCCTCAGGTGGACTGCTATTCAGCTTTTGACGGATATATTCGCCTGCGCCATTGATTCGAAGTTTTCCAAATAGCTTAGATGCAGATGGGTCATTATCATATCGAAAGAGGGTTAAGTCCAGAACGTTGTCGTCTTCGTCAAGGACAAGGAGCCCTCCTTCTCTATCCTCGTAGCCAGCCGAACCTTGCGTAAGATCATTCTCTGCTTGGAAAATCTCCAGCTCTATTCCAAATCTCTTGCCATCAAAATCCATTTCAAGCGTTCTCTTATCAACGAGTCTTCCAGCGGGAAAAAGATGTTTGATCTCGTCAAAAGTCTCTTCACCGTTCGAATCTATGTATTTTAGAGAGACCTTCCTCGAAGGATTGCTGTTTATCATTCGCAGCATATAGAATCCTGCAAGCTTCTGCCTCAGGAATTCACGTTTGGGAAATCTAATGTCGTCCCTCAATCGAAACTCAACACAAGTGCCATTTTCTCGTATTCCCCAACTCTCTCTAAGGTCGCGATCAACACGAGGAGGATAGTCTTTGACATCAACTATAGGTTTTTCTTGCTTCGATTTCCTTTCAGTACCATAGTAAAACTCGGCGACCGCGCTTTGATTATTCTTGACTGTTTTGACCGCCCCGCCTTTTTGAGTAAAAAGAACATCCCTGAGACCTTTGCCGAAGAGGCTTCGAGTCCGCCAACCAGCTGATCTATCGCCAGATTCCTCTCCGTATGGCACGAGTTTCTTCTGCATTTCATCCTTGGATATTCCTTCAGCCTGGTCTATGACCGACATTTTTCTTCTGCGGCGATTCGCGATGATGGTTATTTGACCGAAAGTACCATTTGTCAGCGGTTGCGTCATTCTCTTGTAACTATCATCCGAGTTCGTTACAAGCTCAGTTGTGATTTTGGGTATGCTCCTTCCTACTCCTTTCTCAAATTGGAGCCGTATGTACCTCAACGCGATTTCTAGTGCATACTTTGGCATTTGAATGTCCTCTCAACTGCTGAAAACATTAGAGAAGCTATCTCTAACCCATTTTAGAAACTTCACTATGTCTTTTCTTTCTGAGAATCTCGCAGATTCCAGCATAGCGTCAATTCTATCTCTAAGGGCCGCTTTAGGAGCATAGGGATAAGACTTCAGCAATTCCCATATGGCAAACTCGCTGAAATCATGTCTCTTTCCAGCAACATATTCCTTGAAAAGAGATGTTTCTTCAATTTCCTTGATTTCTTGATTAGGGTCTCTTGTTCGCGGCTTCTTCACTCGTTGCCTTAGCACTATAGTGCTCTTGGAAGGGTTCTTGAGAGCCTCTTCTACTCTCTTAAACTCTGCCTCGCCGCTTTCGTTCAAAGAGTATCCATGGTGAGTATCACCCGTAGCCCAGTTTCGCCATTTGGGACCAAGTTGGAGCAGCGTGCGGTGTGCTCTTTCCGCGTCAGGAAATTGCTCAAAGCCGACCAGAGAGAATTTCTGTGGGAAAGAGAGGAACAGAGCTACGGCTACGGTTTCTTGTGTAACCGGGATTCTATTCACCTGAAGGGTCTTTATCGCGTAAAGGGCAAGCCTATTATTGTCAATTGATTCGTAGGCAGATGATGAGAAAGGTTTGCAGATCTGCTTCAACTTTTCGAAGCGACTACTAGTCAATCATATCCGTCCGATTCCCTTTTGAAACTAGGAGTTCTTGTTTGATAGATACTCTAGTGTATTCTCAAGGAAATAACTTGTTGTTGCCTCAGATGGTCTGTTTCCGTTGGATCTCAATATCTTCATGACCACAATTCTCTGATCCGCTAGTGGGAGCGGACGACTCAAGGCTTCTACAAACGGCTTGTAGATAGCACACGCTTGTCCCTTCTTATTTGTCATTCTTTCGACGATTTCCCATCCCCGAGTCTTTGTCCTGTTGCGTCTGCGGCGTGCTCTTCGCCTTCTCTTTTTCGGAATCGTATTTGGAGGCGATGCGATTGAGACAACATCAGAAGGGTTCGGTCTCTCTTTGTCAGAAAAGTACAATATCAGTGCATCGGGTTCGAGGCGAACGTCGATCATTGCCCTAGGTAGAACATGTTTTGCTCGGATCATTTGTTCAATTTCAGAAATAGGGATGCGCACAAAAGTTACCACTTCTTCTCCCATACTCAATTCCCTCTTATAAATTTATACAGCTATAATTTTATAACAATAAGCTTATAACTCTTTCTGCTTTAGCCTGTTGTGATTCATTCGTCATGGAGTAGCTTTCTACCGTCTCGTGGGCACTGAATCGATATCTCTTTCTTTTTGAGATGGTTCTCGACCACTTTTGACTGGGGGCTTATTCTTTATGCCCTTTCGTCTGACCCTTCATTTCCATTCTCCGTTGGTGACGAAGTCAATGTGCAAGTAAAGGGCAATCAAGTAGTAGTAGAGAAGCAAGTTCAAAGAAGTAGAAAGCAGCGCGAGCTCAGATAGTCAATTGCATCCTCTCTTGAGATCATGCAGGGAGAACCATGCTTAGATAACATCTAGCTCTCCAACTTGCGGTGCATTTTTTCCGTTATAAGGCTGATGCTCTTCGCATATTCCAGGAAAGCTACGCGAAGGGTCTCGCTCTCACTCTGTCCCAGTTTTACGCAGTATTATCAAGTATTTCCTTGTGTTGGGGCTCAGGACAACTCTAACGATATAGTTTCTAGGCAACGACTGACCAGCCTATTGTACAATTCACCTTATGTGTCGCAACATATAGTCTTATAGCATTTGTAGATTTGCCGCCAAGAGTGGCTTCAGAGCTGATTCTGTGCATAAAAGAAGTGCCGAAGGGCTTCTCCTCAGACGTACTCGTTCAACAATCTTTTCCACTTGTTTCTATGACAAAGACCAACGAGAAGTCGTCTCAAGAATCACTCGTCAAGATCTTCTCTCCTTAGTGAGCGAACCCATTGAAGTGGGGCTTTTCCCAGACGTTGAAAAAGGCGGGGTTCTTGTTGATTCTCGTGGTGAAGGCAGTTTTCAGTGTCGGTAGGAAAAAGAGGCGACCGGTATTGGCTAAAATCCGAGCGAATAGAGTTATGAAGGAGATGTCTGCCTCGTTCAAAGCATCATTTTTGGATGTTACTTCATGATTTGTCCTATTGCCTTGGCGTTCCTCTCTGCTGCCTTTCTCAGCTTCCCATAATTCGCTTGCCTGATGTTAGATGGAAAGGCTGGCGCGCACTCGGTTTTTGCCCATTTCTGGGAAAGGTTTAAGTGGGTACAGCTGATTATGGTTTTGTGGGTGAACTGTTGTGGGAAAGGCAAGAATGGATGAAAGAGGCAGAGTCTTGATTCCCAGCGAAGAGAGGGAAAGACTCGGCCTAAAGCCTGGAACAGACTTCGAGTTAGCTGAAGAGAAAGGAGTTCTGCTTCTGAAACCTATCGTTCCGACGCCGGTCAAAGTGAAATCAAAAAAGCAAAAGTGGGGAAGAGAAGCCTTCCTCAATTCTGGGGAGGCAACTTTTGGCGAGTGAAGGTGACAAGGAGAAGAGGGTTCTGGACGTCAACGCCCTCGCGATCTTTCTGGTGAAAGATCACCCAGGCAACGTGTTCGTATCCCCTGTTGTTGAGGAAGGGTTGAGAGGCGCATACATCCCTGTCCTAATGGACATTCTTCCAGTTAGAGCCTATTGGATCATGACGAAAAGATGGGGGTGCCCAGAAACAGAAAGCGCCAGTGCAATTGAGCACTTTATCAAGGCATATGACCGAGTGCGCTACACCAGTCTTCAGAAGGAGACCATTGTTGAAAGCTTCGAACTGGCTAAAAAGCTGAGACATGACGTCTTTGACTGCGTCTATCTCGCTTTTGCATTGCAGGAAAGGGCCAAGGGAATCGTGACCACAGACACAGATTTCGAACGAATTTGCAGGCAGGCTGGATTGGACTACATCAACCCTGTGCCCAAACACGTCTTAAAACGATTCGCCGAGCAAAACAGATAGGGCAACACCCAAGCCGAACGCGTGCGTGTATAGAGGTTTCTATATATAGGAATTCCTATTCTCGTTGCGCCATGGAGTAGCCATTAACGATTCTGTCGGTGATGGGAAAGAAGCTCCTATTAGTATGGGTACCCATACTAGGTACAGGTACCCATACGTGTACTTCGATTCAACACAATTGTTGATCTTGAATTTTCAGGTGTCACGGCAAATCTCAGCGTACGATCATAGCCTTGTATAGAATTTTCTATATATAGAAACGCCTATTCCCGTTGCGCCATGAAATAGTCATTAACGATTTTGTCGGTCAGTGAATATTTGCCTTTGTTCTTTGTGACTAGGTCGTATTTCTCCAGCTCTTGAAGGTAAAAGGGAAGACTGGATAGCTTAATTCTTGTCTGTTCTGCAATCTGGGAGGCCGTGTTCTTTCCCAGCGAGATTGCCCGAAGGATTCGCATAAGCCTCGCCTCTTTTGTTGATGAACCTAAGTCTTCCTTCAAAATGTAATTGACGTATAAGTT
>Ga0315279_10009287_pt1 | contig 11755 bp, 7 predicted proteins | sample YL17G06_20_MG_FD_203694 | JGI IMG/M metagenome (GOLD analysis project Ga0315279, IMG submission 203694) | Sediment microbial communities from Yellowstone Lake, YNP, Wyoming, USA - YL17G06_20 | ecosystem: Environmental > Aquatic > Freshwater > Lake > Sediment | place: USA: Wyoming | collected...
GAACCGGAATCGGCGCCGTGCGCCCGGTTGTCAATTCCGGAGCGGCGGCCGGCTCCTCGCCGCCTTCCGTCGCCAGCCAGAAGCCCACCGTCACCATCGGCGGCGTGGCCGCCAATGTGGTCTTCGCGGGCCTGGCGCCCGGCTTCGCCGGCCTGTTTCAGATCAACGCCACGGTCGCCAATCGCACGCCCACGGGCGACAACGTTGCGCTGTCGGTCACCGTCGGCGAAATCACCAGCAACGAAATTCTGCTGCCGGTGCGCTAAGCCGTGGGGCTGCTGGGGCCCAATGGGGCGGGGAAGACGACGCTCGTTGAGATTCTTTCCACTCTGCTGCTGCCGACCAGCGGAACAGCGTCGGTTTGCGGCTACGACGTGGTGCATGAGGCGGCGCGCGTCAGGGGGGTCGTCGGCTACTGCCCGTCCAGGGCGGTAACGGGGTTCGAATCCCCCTGGGGACGCCAATTATCCTCCAGGGCTTGCCGGCTCGGCTGCCGCCAAGCCCTTTTCCGCTTTTCTTGGGAGACCTTGCCGCCGGCCGGCCGCCTCTGGGAGCGCACGAGTTCCAGAAGTGGCTCTCCTGCCCCCTGCTTACCGCTTTCTGGTCCGGGTGCACTCACCGGTGCCCCTATCGAACCACTGCTCGGTGATCGAACCCCTGCCTCCGTGGGGGCCTTCAGGTTCGACCGTGAGCGTATAGAGAATCCGGCCGGTTTTGGGCTGGACCCGGCTCACTTGCCAAATCACGGGCCGTCGTGGCGCCTTCTTACTCAGCCGGCCAATTGTCCGCCCCAACCTCATCCTGCTCTCCGTCCTCTAGACGGTCTTCGAGTTCCTCGATTCGCCGAGCCAGGTCGGTGGTCTCGATCGCCCGCCGGGCGCTCTCCAGCAACTCCGCCACGGAAGAGGTTTCCGAGGGTGTCAGGTCCCCGCTGGCAAGAGCCTCCACCACCCGCACGAAGCCCGCGGTGATCTCGGCGGCCGTTACGGGTGAGGGCAGGGTCATGGTGAGGTGGCGTTCCCGGCGCACCGGCAGCAGGCGCTCCAGGCAAAGCCGAAGCGCCGTCACATCGCCGGCCAGCGCCATCTCGACCGCCTTTTCGGTCAATGCCTCGACGCGTCCGTCGAGCAGCCCTTCGGCCAGCACGCTGGCGCGGTGGCGGCTGCCCTCCGGCCTCCCCGCCGGGTTGCCCGAAACGCCGACAGGGAACCGCCCGTGCGTGCCGCGTCCCGCCGCCGGCCGGCTGTGTTTCCTCTGCGTGATCGGTTTTTCATTGGTTGCTTGCATTGTCTACTCGCTTCCTTTTGCTGCCGGGCAATTTGTCCGGCGGTCTGTCCCTGGCCGCTTCACCTGCTAAAACAGGCGCACAACAGGTGAAAGTGGATAATCAAGTAGAAATTACCCCTTCCTGCTTCTAATTTCACTATGACATATGTGTCAAGACTTTCGGGCCTTTTTCAGGCATCGTGCGCTGAAAAGAAAGGCAATAAAGTCCGGACAGGAGACACTGCTGTCGTCAAATATTCAGCCAAAACAGAAGGCGCGAGGAAACATACTTTGGACGCCGGTCCCGCCGCCCCGCCCTGGATGATTGTCTGGTCTGCTTGCAACGGCAGGTGCTTACGGGCACTGGGTCAGTTTCCGAAATGCCGACTATACGTTAAAGCGCGGTTCTCCGGACGGATCATTTCTGGGCAGGTCGCGCGGGCGTCCCGTCTCCGTTCCGTAGGTGTCCCGCTCACGAAGACCCAGGTCGGAGTACATGCCCATAACGAGGCCCTCGACCTTCGAGAGTTGCCTCTTGAGAACTGGCGAGAGCATGTGAAGTGTTAAGAACTCCTTCTCTTCGCCAGGGACGAGCCCTTTGGGCCCCGAGCCAAACCAGTTGAGTTTCTCCCCGCCGCCCCAGAACCCAACCACCAACTTATCGCCGCGCCTGCCGATGTTCAACACGCCGCAAGGTACAGCTTCGTAGTGCGCGAGACGGTCTCGCACCGACGGCGGCTGGCTGTCGTCTGGAAGGATGTCGCGCAGCGCCGGCAGGCTGCTTCGCAGACGTTGCTGAATCCGGTCTCTGAGATCCTCGGGGCTGCCACGCGAAATCGATCTCTCAAGGTCGCGGATTCGATACGCCTGCGTCTTGAAGAAAGCACCTACAGACTGCGCGGCATATTCCAACGTCCTTCGAATCGCAAACGCGAACGCATGGTACTCAAAATCGATCGTCGGTGTACCACGACCAATGACTACTCCATCCTGGAGCAAAGAAACCGCCTTCTCACGCAGCAGCATGTCCTGGACCTGCCTCTCGACCTCCTCCAGACGCGAGAGATGGTAGTGGCACGCCGCAAGGCCATGCCCCACCGATCCGAGTGCCGCGATCAATTCGCTGCGCCAGTCTCTCCGCGCCCCTCCTTCGGGAGCGAGATTATCGAGCAACATGGCCCTGTCGAACGCGGCTTCGAATTCCTTCCTATGTGGATCGAGGTGCCGAAACCCTGTGATCTCCTCCAGTCTTGTGAAGAGCCTCTGGGCTCCGTCACGAGACTCGGCAAATGGGTCGATCATCCCGCCTCCAATTTGTACTGTGAGCGCGCGCCACAGAGAGAGAGTAATCGCAACGTCCGCCGAAGCGATCCTCTTGGTCGAGTGATCCCCTTCGCGCCGACCTGGGGCATCGGTACGAGGTCAGCGAGGCGCAAGTCCGGATTGCCGACTACGTGGCCACTGGCTGCGAATCGGTGAACAACTACGCGGCACGATACCGCCGTCGTCCCACCGGCCGCCGTTGGCTGCAAGCGGCTTCTGGTGCAACGGTCCGCTACTTGATGCGACGCCATTTGCCCAGACACGCTCAAATTGCGCGCCGAGGCTGGGAATGTCACCGACCTCCAGCGCGTCACGGACCCACCCTGCAGCGATATCGGCGGCCTGTATTTCATCGATGGCCCTCGAGCTGACTTCACGGATCAGCGGCGAAGGCCCTGCCTCGACCCAGCCGGGGAAGCCTTGCTCGAGTGCGAGCGCGATCTCGTTGGCAGCCTCGTTCAGCACATCCAGCGTAGCTGGGCTCTCTTCGTCATAAGCACGAACCGTAGACACCAACTCTGCCAGCATGACCGGGGCAAGCGGAGAGCGAAACACTGCGTCTGTCACCACGATGGTGTCCGATGCTGACGTTAGGTCAAAAACCGCATGGGCTCGCGCGGCAAAAATCTGCGCCTGTTTCAGCCCGCCCCCAATGCGACTTCTAATCTGCTGCGGAGTATAGGCGTCGAGGCTTGCCAGCAGATCATAGGCACCCCAGGGGATAGCGCGCGCAAGGTTAAGCGGGAGGTAGGCAATTGGCGTTGTGGCAACTATCGCCGTTGCGCAGGCCTCCGTTATGGCCTTTTCGCGCACCGCCGCGGGCTCGCGGCGACCTACCTCAGCCTCAACCGCCTGTCGAATGTCTGCCTCAACTGGAGCAGGGTCAATGATCACGATCGAAGCCTGCCCAACGCCGCGCTGCACTCGCGCCCACAGGGAACGGTCCTGGCGAAATCGAGGACGCGCTGCCTTGAAATCGGCGTACTTGAGTTCGTCTTTGACAAGTCTGCCGCGCAGTTCTTTTACCCAGTCCAACTCAGCGTCCGATCTAAACTGCGCAAGGACGTACTTCCGGAGCCTTCCACCTTCCGTAGAGGTGGAATCCCCGAAGGTCGACGTGCCAGTTGGAATGATCAGGGCCATGGTTCAATCCTTGGCCACTTAGCGTCTGCGCTGTGCTCCGGCACGTCTCGCGTAACGTGCCGCCGCGGCCAGGCAACGTGGTGTTGAAACATCCAGCCCGTTTTCCAAGTCGACCTCGCACCGCTTGCTGACGTGCCGCGGGTAGTGGTGGGACCGCGACAGACCGTCTGGCCTGGAGTTGTTCATGCGGCTTGAGCTCCGGAAACTATCGTGCTAGCGACGGTGACCGATCGATAAGACCATAGCACACGCCCCGAGGAAAGTACATGATACGGGCTATTCCATCTGGCCATTTTCAACTGATCGCTGGAGAAGGCAATCTTCAAGCAGGAAGAAGAGGGGGAAACGACGCCGTATTGACAAGCCGTACGTCAGGGCGGTGGCCGGTTTCATCTCTGACCTAGTTCACGCCTTGGACGGTGTTGTGACCGTGACTTAGAACGCGACCGGCGTGGGCTCTAGGTACACCGGAGACTGGTGGTTCAGCGAAGCGTTGTGAACCAACCGCGCAGCCACGCCCGGTGCGCCGCGGGTGACATCCACGCCGTGCCATTAGTCACGGCTCGCCAAGGCACCGCGTCGCTCACTTGGCCGTATAACGCGCTTGTCGGAAAGTGACCCGCCACCCCGCTTACGCCTACTCGCGGTGTCTGGGAAAACACGCTAATCCTCGCACTGGCAGACGGCCAAAAGACCATCACGGTCAGACATAGCAAGTTGATGCACCATCGCCTGACGGAGGTACCCGAGCGCCTCGGCACCTCCCACAGCGCCCACGAGACGGCGGTCGAGCCGTTCCGGGCGCTTGTTCGGGTGAAGATGGCACCCACCCGCCGGAGGCTACGCCTGGAGAATAGTCGTCTCAGCCATTGCCGCTGATTTCGCCGCCACCCACTCCTGCGCGCACAGCCAGCGCCTGCGGCCAACGCAGGGGAGCATCACTCGCGAGCCGAAGACGGACAAGGTAGGATCACCGGACGGTTACCCATCCCCTTTAGCTTGCGGTACAGCGTGGTTTTGCCGATGCCGAGCCGTTTCGCGGCTTCCAGTACGTTCCCTCCTGTCTTCTCGATAGCGCGCTCAATTGCCCGACGCTCTAATTCTCGAAGCGTGAGACACTCGCGCAATGCGTCAACGGCTTGCTCGAAGGGTATCGGTTCCCGCGATCTCGCTACCTGCACAGGAAGGTCTCCGATCTCTAGAACAGGACCGGAGGCCTGCGCGGCAGCACTTTGAACTGCGCTCTCCAGTTCCCTCACATTGCCCGGCCAGCCGTGGGCAACCAGGCAAGCCATAGCATCGTCCGAGAATGAGGGAGTTGTACTCTTCCCCGTTTCTTCCAGAAAATGAGCCACAAGTTGCGGGATATCAGCCCGCCGCTCAAGCAGGGTGGGCACGCAGATCCTGAACACGTTCAGACGGTAGTAGAGGTCCCTACGAAAATTGCCAAGACGAACTCCTTCTTCCAAATCGCGATTGGTTGCCGCTATGATGCGCGCCCAGAGACGAATGCAGCGCGTGCTGCCGACGGGCCGTACCTCGCGTTCCTGAAGTGTGCGGAGCAGTTTTGCCTGGTACCCAGTGGCGAGTTCCCCAATTTCGTCAAAAAACACCGTTCCACCATCGGCTGCCTCAAGCAACCCCTGCCTCGTGAGTTCCGCCCCGCTGAAAGCGCCTCTCACATGGCCGAACAATTCGCTCTCGATTAGGGAAGGCACCAGCGCCGCGCAATCAATCGGCACAAATGGTCTATCACGGCGTGCGCTGCAATCGTGGATTGCACGGGCGACCAGCTCTTTGCCAACGCCCGTTTCACCGACGATCAGCACGGGACACGTCGCGGCACCTGCCTTGGCGATTTTCTCGCGCAGTTTCACCGTTGGCGGTGACGTGCCGAGCACACGTCTGCAGCCACGGCAGAGTGAAGGAGGAGGACCAGCGCCAGCGCACCCATCCTGCATATTGTCCACGGTTTAGTCCTGGCTCGTTGGGCGCAAACAAAAGTGCCATGGGGGGAAGCGCCAACATTGTGGCAGATTTGCGAAAGAACGCAAGCGTTTTCGGGATGCCGACAGTGCCGTCCCGTTACCAAAGTGGAACAGGTTGGACCGTGCAAAACGAAAGGCCGTGCTTCGCGCGCTGTTGGCTGGAGCCGAGGGACGACACCCCTGCCTATGACTGGTAGGGAGGCCGAGTCGTGCGAAGGCCATGAGAAGGCATTGAGCCGGCTCTGAGGTTGGCTCAGGGAGCCGGGTGAATGAGGATGATTGTGACCCCGGTCCCCTCTGGCCGTATAATGCGCATGCAGGCAGGAGGCACAAATGGCAGCCGACAACGATTCTGAAAACGTCAATCGCCGGCGGTTCCTGGAATCGGCGGCGGCAGCGGTGGGCAGCGGTTTGGTTTCAATCGCGCCGGCGATGCCCGCCGAACCCGTCAAACCTGCGGTCAGCTTCAATTCGCCGGCCGGGAACAAGATTCCCTTCAGCCGCGAGGAACTGTTTGCCGGCGGCGCGACGCGCGTCTTCGAAGGCCGTTACCTGAACGAAATCGCGTTCCCGCTGGGCGGGATCGGCACGGGAACAGTGTCGCTGGGCGGGCGCGGCCAGTTGCGCGACTGGGAAATCTTCAACCGACCGAACAAGGGCGGGAAGCTGCCGTTCTCGTTTCTGGCCCTGTGGTGCCGGGCGGCGGGCGGGGAGGCGCACGCACGGGTTCTGGAGACGCCGCCGCCGGCGCCGTTTACCGGCGCGCACGGCTATAGCCGCATTGGCGGCGAGGGCTTGCCCCACCTGGAGTCCGCCCGCTTCTTCGGCTGTTATCCGCTGGCGCGCATCGAATTCGCCGACAGCAAGCTCCCGGTGCGCATCCAACTGGAAGCGTTCACGCCGTTCGTCCCGCTGGAAGTGGACGATTCGGCGCTGCCCTGCGCCGTGCTGCGCTACCAGCTCCATTCGGTTGCCCGCCAGCCCGTGGATGCGGCCATCGCTTTTTCCCTCCTCAACCCCATCGGCTACGACGGGGTTGCCAAGCTCGGCGGAAAGAACTTCCCGGGTTTTGGGCAGAACATCTGCGAATTCGCGCGCGGCGACGGCTATTCCGCGCTGAAGTTATCGAGCGGCAAGCACCCGGCTGATTCGCCGTGGTTCGGCACCATGGCGCTGGTCGCCGACACGGCGGAGGCCGACCACCTGCCGCGCTGGGCCGAAGGGCGGTGGTGGGACGACTACCACCAGTGGTGGGACGAGTTCTCGCGGACCGGGCGGTTCGCGAATCCATTGGCGGCGCGACCCTCCCCCGATGGCGCCACCGATATCGCCACCCTGGCCCCGCGCCTGCGCCTGCAGCCGGGCGAAACCCGCGCCGTCACCTTCCTGCTCGCCTGGCACTTCCCGGTGCGCGAGAACTACTGGAACCGCGAGCCCGAGTACCGCGGAAAGCGCTTCCGCAACCACTACTCCGAGCGCTTTGCCGACGCCTGGGCGGTGGCCGAGCACGCGCGCCGCGAGCTGCCCCGCTTGGAGCGCGAGACCCGCGCCTTCCAGCGCGCCTGGTCGGAGACCACGCTGCCCGCCGCGGTGCTGGATGCCGCCTCCAGCCAGGCCTCCATCATCCGCACCAACACCTGCATGCTGGCCGAAGGCCGCCGCTTCTTCGCCTTCGAGGGCTGCAACGACGATTCCGGCTGCTGCCCCATGAACTGCACGCACGTCTGGAACTACGCCCAGGCGCTGGCGTTCCTGTTCCCGGAACTGGAGCGGAGCGTGCGCGACACCGACTTCGGCCACAACCTGCGCGAGGACGGCAGCATGGCCTTCCGCACCCTGATCCCGCTTGGCCAGACACTCTGGAAGCACCTCCCCGCGGCCGACGGCCAGTTTGGCTGCGTGCTGAAGGCCTACCGCGAATGGCAGATGTCGGGTGACGACCAGTGGCTGCGCGGGCTGTGGCCCAACATCAAGCGTGCTGTCGAGTACGCCTGGAAGCAATGGGACGCCGACCGCGACGGGGTGATGGAAGGCGAGCAGCACAACACCTATGACATCGAGTTTTACGGGCCCAATTCCATGATGGGCACTCTCTACCTGGCCGGGCTGCGCGCCGCCGAACGCATGGCGCGCGCGCTGGGCGACACGGAGGCCGCCGAAACCTATTCCCGCATCGCGCAGTCGGGCGCCGAGAAGCTGGACCGCGAGCTGTGGAACGGCGACTACTACGTGCAGAAGTACGATGCCCAGGCCCATCCCAAGTACCAGTTCGGCGAGGGCTGCCTTTCGGACCAGTTGCTGGGGCAGTGGTTCGCCGAAGTGGTGGGGCTGGAGAAGGTGCTGCCGGCGGCCCATATCCGCCGCGCCCTCCTCTCCATCTACCGCCACAACTTCACGGCCGGATTTCAGGACTTCGGCAATCCGCAGCGCATCTACGCCCTGAACGACGAGAAGGCGCTGCTGTTGTGCAGTTGGCCGAAGGGCAAGCGCCCGGCGCTGCCCTTCGTCTACTCCGACGAGGCCTGGACGGGCATCGAGTACCAGGTGGCGGCGCACCTGATTTACGAGGGGATGGTGGAAGAGGGGCTGGCCGTGGTCAAGGGCGTCCGCGATCGCTACGACGGCTTCCGGCGCAATCCCTGGAACGAGATCGAATGTGGCTCGCATTACGCCCGGGCCATGGCCAGTTGGTCGCTTCTGCCGGCGCTCACCGGCTTCCGATACTCGGCGCCGGAAAAATGGATTGCCTTCGGCCCCCTGATTCGCAAGGAAGCATTTCGCGCGTTCTTCACGGCCGGCTCGGGCTGGGGTCTGTTCTCGCAGAAGTCCGCCGCGGCGGCCGGCCGGCTGGCGGCCTCGCTGGAGTTGCGCCACGGGCGGCTGGAGTTGGCCGAGTTTCGCCTGCGCCCGCTCGCGCCCCAGGCACGCTACTCGGTCGCCGCGCGCGTCGGCAACCAGGCCGTGCCCGCCAACCTGGAGAAACGGGATGGTTACCTGTGCGCCCGCTTCGCCCGGCCAGTGAGCCTGGCGGCCGGCGACCGGCTGGCCGTGGAATTCCGGGAGATACAACAAAAGGCAACGTGAGTTGTACCGCCGGCGTTCGGCCACCCTTGTCAAACCGTTGTTCAGGGCTCCGAATCAGCGCCCGGGCGCGGGCGGCATGAGCAGCCCATGTATGAAAGACTCGGCGCCCCGGGCGCGCCACGCTTACCCGCGCATCGGCACCCACCTGTCCGAAGAACGCCCCCACCCAGCTCAGGCCCCTCCGATGCGCCCCTACGGCGTCCTTCTTGCCCCGTGGCTGTTCCCAACCGGCTGCGGGAGCGTTGCGTAAGAGTTTGCCCCGCCACGGTGTCGTGCTATGCTGCGGGTACGGGCCGGCCAACATAGTCATGTCCGGCGCGCGCTATAGCGAGCGGCGGTCGGAGGAACGAATGGACAGCCTCTTGAGAAACATGGACTTTGGTAACGAAGCCGCAGACGACGCTGACCCGAAGGAGTTGGCCACGTATTTCGTCGAAAAGCCGATGTTCGGGCCGTTCGTCGACCCTGCGAACAGAATCCTCGTCGCCTCGGCAAAAAAGGGCGTCGGCAAGTCAGCCCTCGTCCAGTGGCTGGCGTACACTGTCGGTTGTCGAGATGGTAATGCGCTGGTGATCAAATGTAGAGGGGCGGATCTCGTTCGAAGCAAGTTTAACCTCACTTCCGAGCTCCGCACCCCCAATGACTACATCCGTGACTGGATGATTCGCATCTGCACGCTCGTCAACCGACATCTCGCACTTCGGTTGAAGATCGCGCTGACCGATGATGCGATCACCCTTATGGAGACTGCCGAGATAGAAGGCTACAAGTCCCGGAATTTCATCGGATGCCTTCTCGATCGACTCGAAAGGGTGTTGAGCAGGGGCCAACCGCACAAGCTCCGCGTAGCCGATGAGATCCAACTGCTGAAGCGCGTTAAAGACAGGGCCGTCTGGATAGTAATCGACGACCTTGATGCCACGTATCAGAACACGGAGCGAGAATCACTGGAGTTGAGTACGTTTTTCTCCGCATGCCGCTACCTGTCTCAGGACATGAGAGACATTTTCCTTCGTGCCACTATGCGGACCGACGTCTGGGCGCTAATCCGTCGCTATGATGAGTCTCTTGACAAGGTAGAGCAGTATGTCAAGGACATCTGGTGGTACCAAGATGACTTTATCCGATTATTGTATCTTCGAATTAAGGCGCAGCTCGAGAAACTGGACGCTGCCGTCAGACGACCCCCACCACACGTGAGTCGACAAGACGCAGAAGAGCGGCTACTGGAGCGAATCTTTGTCCCTAAGATGGAATGGGGAGACAAGCTAGTAGACACGTATAAGGTCATATACACGCTGTCGTATGAACGGCCGAGATGGGCAATCCAGCTGTGCAAATTGGCGCAGGAGTCGGCTATTCGACACCGATTCGATTTTATCACCAAGGAATGCATTGATGAGGTGTGGGGAGAATATGGGGCCAAGCGTATTGCAGACCTCGTAGCTGAACACAAACACCAGTGCCCAGAGGTGGAGGAACTTCTCAATGGCTTTCGGGGATGTGAGCGCCTGATGTCCAGAGACGAGCTGTTTGGGTGGATCAACAACAGAATATCCGAACACATTGCTCCAAAGATCGAGGGGGAGACTGTTCGCTCGCCCAGAGAGATTGCGAGGTTTCTGTACCGCTTGGGCTTCATCATGGCGCGAAGCGACACAGAAGATTCTTACGAGCACTACAGATTTGATCAGATGCCCGATTTCCTCTCCTCGCGCACCGACGACGATTTCGGTTTGCGATGGGAGATTCACCCATGCTACCGGGAGGCGTTGAACATTAGGAAGGTGGACAAGTCCCACCGGGAGCGTTTCAGTAGGTTGCGAAAGCGATCACGCTAGTACCCAGCGGTTCTGAGGAGGTGACTTGGTGACGGTGCTGCGTATGAGCAAACCCCCGAGCCACAGCAGCGGCTGGCGGAGGGGATAGTTGCGAATCACTTCCTCCACCGTGGGGTCGGGGTTCAACGTCCTCCACAGATCGATGTAGGCGGGGTTGTCCAGCGCCAGGCCCGCGAAGAGCAGGCTGGGATGCCGCACCGGCCACTGGTCGAAATACATGACATCGGGCGGGTACGGCCACTTCTTCTTGTCGGCGACGAACGGGACCATGAACTCCATCGCCTTCCTCATGCCGCGCCCGTCGGGCAACTGGAACGTCCAGAGATTGTCTTCGGAGGTGGAAAGGACCTGGCAGACGGCGGCCATGGCATCCAGGTTAAACAGCGAGTAGCCGTAAGGCTTGGTGCGCTTCAACTCCAGTGGGAAGCTGCCGTCGGCGGCCATCTGGCCGGGGAGTAACACGGTTTTGTAGCGGTCGCGGCAGAAGGCAGTCAGCTCGGCGCTGCCGGTGTAGCGCGCGAACTCGGCCGCCTGCGCCACCCAGCAGGTGCCGTGGTTGTTCTTGGCGTTGCGCTCGTCCTGCCCGTATTTGTGGGTGGTCATCCATTTCAGGTAGCGGGCGAACCAGTCACGGACGGCGGCGCGGAGGCTGGGCGTCAGCGCCCCGGCTTCCTCGATGGGGCCGATGGCGCGCGCGACTTCGATTAGGTGCAGCGTGTCGATGATGCCGGTGCCGCGCCCGGTGGCCCGTCCCTGGATGGCCTGCGCGTATTCCAGGTGCGGGTTCATCAGCGTATCGGGGTCCACGAACCAAGCGCGCAGGTGGCGGGCGGCATGCTCGGCGTAGCGGCGCTCGCGGGTCAGCAGCCAGGCGGCGGCTAGCGCCGGCGCCTGCACGCTCAGCCGTATCAGGGCCCCGCGGTGGGTGGTGAAGTTGTCGGGGTTGGCGATGCCGTCGCGCCGGATGTACGGCCCCTTGGGGTCCTTCGGATCGGGCCACCAGTAGTCGCCTTCGGAGAAGTAATCGTGCTTGCCGCCGGTGCTGCGCGGGCTGTGCGAGGCGGTGATGGTGATGGGCTGCTCTTTCAGATAGCGCTGCGCGGCCTTCAG
>Ga0315279_10009290_pt1 | contig 11754 bp, 7 predicted proteins | sample YL17G06_20_MG_FD_203694 | JGI IMG/M metagenome (GOLD analysis project Ga0315279, IMG submission 203694) | Sediment microbial communities from Yellowstone Lake, YNP, Wyoming, USA - YL17G06_20 | ecosystem: Environmental > Aquatic > Freshwater > Lake > Sediment | place: USA: Wyoming | collected...
TCGATTGCTGGCATATAACTGCCATCCGTCAAGCCTTCAGCGTGTTCAACGATATTAACGAAATCTTGATCCGTAGCAATCTGGATATCATAAGTTCGCCCTTGCCCCGAGGTCCACAGGAATTCTGGACGGACCGGCACATTCGCGGCATCGGAGACCGGACCTAGAAGAACGGGTATTCCCGGGAGAGCATCATAAATTCCTAAGGTCACTGTCATCGTTTGGGTTACCTCATCCGGGATCACTGCCTGTATCCCTACCGGATACACCCCAACCGCGGCTGTTATCTGTACAGTGAGACTCAGAGTGCTCACGCCAGGCAAGATGAACGAATCCGGATTAAACGCCGCTTCGACCCCTGTGGGTAAGTCGAACGCACTCAAATTGAGGGGTAATCCCACTCCGCGCGATGAATCCGCCGAGATGGTTGTAGAGACTGTTCCTGAACCGCAAATCTCAACTGGGTCAGGATCAGCTGACAGATCCAGGTCAGGCCCACGAGGCTCGAGGAGGATGGAGGCTGCGGGATCGCCCAGGATGTTATAGGTTTCCCAATAATACCGGGCCATGGAAGGACTAGCATCTTCCACGTCTGCCAATCCAGCATAAGTCATAACGGTGTAATCCGGCTGTGGAACGCCCTCGGCGAACAACGAGTCGAACATACCCCGCTCAAGAGCGTCATCTTCATCCCAATAACTATACGTGGCTGAACCCCAATATGCCAGCGCACCCTTGTCCTCCTGGAGCACCCAGGTTTCCCCAAATACTTCCGTTTGGCCAAAATCACCTGTCAGGCAGGCATGGCTGGCAACGAATGGGTAAAAACCGGATGTGATCGTAGGGATGGAAGTCTGATCGTACAGTTCCCAGCCATCATAATTGCCGTGGCCAGAATAAATGAGCATCCCGCGCCCATCATCGAGGGATTCCTGCACATCTTCATCGGTAGCTCCATATGTTATACAGTAGAGTTTGTCTCCTCCGGGCTGAGGGTTATTGGGGAAGCTGCCTAAAAAGCCGTGATCAATCATGTAAGTGTCGATAACATAATTGTGTGTTCCCTCAGCGGTTGGATAATTCAATTCATCGCAGGTCGCAGGGAAGGCTGCTTTCTTCAACCAGGCTTCGCTGCCATCTAGATTGGCGAAAGCCAGGTATTTATTCACCATCGCATCTACATCATCTGGAGTCCGCACCGGGAAACGGCCGCGGCCAATATCCGGATGCCAGTCAGAGGTTCCATCCATGGTGGCGTAATACAAGTCAGTAGATGTGCCGATCTCCGGGCCCGTCCAGGTGGGCAATGTGTTGGTATCCCCTACCAGGAGCACATAGCTGGGGGGGAGAGTCCAGTCGTCATAGGCATTCTGGATGTAGGCTTTTATAGCATTCGTGGTCGAGCCGATGGTCGAAAGTAAGGTATGGGTAACAGTGAAACCTTGTTCTTGTTTGAGAGTCACAAACGGCACCATATTGCTGTAAAACTCATCCGCAGAGATGATCAAATACCCGACGGGGTCTGCCTGCGTAAACTGGCGAGCTTCACGTCCCTGGTTGAAATTCAACACCTGGCGGGCCATACGCCCCTCAAAAGCCGGAGAAGCATAACGATCAGCTTGAGCTTGCGTGAAAGCCATATCTGAACCCTTCAGGTTTATGCGAACATCCACCTGCGAGTAAAATAGTAATCCGCCAGTGACGGGATTGTTGGCTACCGGCCAGATTTCCACGGTTAAAATGCGGTGCCCGCGCTGGATATATTCACCAGTGATGGCAATAGGCTGAGAGGGGAAAAAAGCATCGCTCGAATAAGCCCCCTCATCTAACGTAAAAGGAGCAGGCTGATCATCACATTTACAATCGGGCGGCTGCTGAGGTGCGATGGGAGCAGTCAGATCGAGCGCTTGCAGGCTGGCCCTGGTGACATTGGCGCGTCGCAGTTCCAACGAATATTCTGCACCGTATGGGATTTCCACCTGGCGGCGCAGAACCGGCAGGTCGGGTAAACCAGTAATCGCACTTGCTCCCAGGGTATCACCAAACAGCCGGGTGTACGCGCTACCAGCAATCATTGTTGGTTCAGTATGGATGCCTGGGATCACTGCCGTAATATCTATGGAGGCTGAATCTGCCCGAGTAACAGTTAAGGACGCTGCAGCTGGAGTCAAGCCATTGCCAAAATCGATCCAACCTTCGCTGTAGACTGGCTGGTTGGCTGCCCTTCCCGGGGTGATGAACACCAGGACCGAGATGGCAGCCAGTATTATGACGACCAGCATCCAAGGCTTGTGTTGATGTGAATATTTATGCATAGCATTCCATTCTCATTGGGGTTTAATGTAACCGGCAGTATAGTCTAAAAAATCAATAAAGACAATATCCCCGAATCTGACCAATAAACGAACATTATTTATCATAATTATCATATATATGTGGTACAATATGCACATGAAATCCAAAAAGACACCTCTTAAATTCGATGAACTTGCTCCCGATCTTGAAGTAAAGACGGCGGCAGGAGAAATGATCCGCTTATCATCCTTATGGGCCAAGAAAACCCTCGTCCTGGCATTCATACGCCATTTTGGCTGCCCACAGTGCAAGGAAATGCTCAGCGAACTGGTACAGGTTAATCCTGAGCTAGAGAAAGCAGGCTTCACCCTGGCAGTAATCACGCAAGGAACACCAAAAGAAACAGATGTTTTTTGCACACAATACGCACCAGGCATCCTCTGTCTGTCCGATCCAGACCGGCGCGTCTACCGGGCTTTCGGATTACGAAGGGGGTCACTTGCCCAAACGCTGTTGTCCAGGCGAGTGTGGCAAGCCAACGACCGCGTAAAAAAGGAAAAGGGTTGGAAACCGGAACTGGCTCCCCAGGGACAGGATACCATGCAGATGTCTGGGTTGTTCATCATCGGAAGCGATGGACGCATCCGACTTCCTTACTATTACGATAATATAGCCGACCATCCTCCAGTAGAATTGCTGCGAAAAGGATTTCTTGGCACCGGTTGGCATCAACCATTCGATTCCCCCATCGCCCCGCAGGAATAGTTTTCCAGATTCATTTAATGCACGAAGAGGGTGGGTAGTTTACCTGAGTTCCAGATCCAGGAATTATTAGAAAGCGAGTATTTATGCAAAGGTTCACGTTGCCAGCCTACCTGGCTTTGAAAGAAATTTGGCGGAATAGAGGGCGTTTCCTGCTATTCAGCCTGGTCATCGCTCTGATCACCCTGCTGGTGCTGTTTATCGCCGGTCTGGGCATGGGATTGGCCAACAGTAACCGCGAATATCTCTCAAAACTTGACGCCAACCTGTTGTTATATCAAGAAAAGTCAGACTATATCATTGCTGCCAGCCGGATCGCTCTATCAAAAGTGGAAGATGTTCGCAATGTTCCAGGAGTAGCAGATGCGGGACCGATTGCTACATCGTTGGTAGCTATCGAGCTCTCCAATGGGGGAGAATTGAAAGTCTCGCTATTAGGGGTCGATCCTGGACATCCGGGGGAGCCTGAAGTGAAAGACGGGCAGCAGTTGAATCCATCTGGATTGGATGAGGTTATCCTTGATCAGAATGTGGTTTTACGAAGTAACCTGAAGCTAGGCGATACTATCACCATCCGCAGTTCGCAAGGTACCGACTACAAACTCTACACTTTAAAAGTTGTGGGTATTACCAGCGGACAAGCTTACACATTTACACCATCTATCTTTGTACCAATCTCGACCTGGGAAAAGACACGAACAAAATCAGAAGCTGAGATAAGCCACCCAAGTGAGACCACCAATGTGATCGCGGTAAAACTTAACAGCAACAAACAAATCGAAAAAATGAAGGAACAATTAGATCAAGGAATCGGTGGTGTCCAGGCCGCAACCATCAGCACGGCTATCAAGAATGTCCCTGGATATTCCGCCCAGCAGAGCACGATCCAAACCCAGGGGGTATTCACCCTGTTGATTGGCGTGCTGGTGATTGGTGGTTTCTTCCAGATACAGGTATTACAAAAAGTTCCACAGATTGGTGTATTGAAAGCCATAGGCACATCCAACCCGGTCGTCGGCCTGGCGTCAGTCATCCAAATCGTAGTCGTTACCTCCCTCGGGGTAGCCATCGGCGGGTTGCTGACTTTCCTCTTCTCGCTGACATTTCCCCCAAATGTGCCGATCGTATTCAATGGTCAGTCATCTCTGATCGCCATCATCGCCCTTTTATTGATCGGCCCTATCGGAGGGTTTGTATCTATCCGCTACGCCGTACGCATAGAACCACTCAAAGCGCTGCGGTTATCCTAGGAGTCCGGTATGTCTGAAATTGCACTTGAAACCAAATCCGTTGTAAAAAAGTTTAAAAGCGACTCGGGAGATATCACCGCGGTAGATGCTGTCTCTTTGCAGGTCAAGACTGGCGAGTTCGTAGCACTGGTAGGCCCCAGCGGTTCGGGGAAAACGACCATGCTCTCAATGTTGGCCGCCCTACTTCAACCCTCAGATGGGCAAATCCTGCTCGATGGGCAAGACCTGGCGAGCATGAATGATGCCAGACGGGTAGCTATGCGACGGGAAAAAATTGGCTTTACCTTCCAATCGAATAACTTGATCCCGTATTTGAATGCAATAGAGAACGTAGAATATATGCTGCGTCTAAACGGCAGGCTAGATAAAGTAAATCGACTACGAGCGCAGGAGCTCCTGGCCCGTTTAGGGCTGTCAGAACGCATGTATAACCTACCTTCGCAGATGTCCGGCGGGCAGCAGCAACGGGTAGCGATCGCCCGTGCCTTGATCCACAACCCAACGCTGGTCCTGGCCGACGAGCCAACCGCCAGCCTGGATACCGAGCGAGCCTTCCAGGTAGTGGAAACCTTTGCCAGCCTGATCCATGAGAATAAACGCGCCGGGATCATGGTCACGCACGATCTACGCATGGTACAGTATGTAGACCGAGTGCTGCAAATGCAGGACGGCAAATTGGTGAAGATCTACGAAAACCAGGAAGAGATCCAGAGCCTGGCGAGGGGCATAGAAAAAACACCTGATAAAACTGTAAATTGAGCTTTGAAGCCTGCTTCGGGCGCATTCCGGGAGTATAATAAACCGCCGATAGATCCTGCGATCATCGGCAGCTTATTTCTTTAGATCAGGTTCCCCTTGTCTGGCCCATCTTCAACTTTCCGTGCCCTGCGCCATCGCAACTACCGGTTGTGGTTTTATGGTCAGGGCATTTCGTTGATCGGCACCTGGATGCAGACCATGGCGCAACAGGTGCTGGTTTATCGCTTGACCGGCTCAGCGACTTCGCTGGGAATCATCAGCGTGATAGGCTTGATCCCGATGCTGCCTCTCTCAATATGGGGGGGTTCTATTTCGGACCGGTTTAATAAGCGCAATGTGATCCTGCTGATGAACATCGTGCAGTTAGTCCAGGCATTAATCCTGGCTATACTAACCTGGACAGGCAATGTCCAGGTATGGCACGTGTATTTACTATCCATTATCCTGGCAGGCGCGAATGCAATAGATATGCCAACCCGTCAAGCTTTTACGGTTGACATGATTAATGGCAAGGAAGACTTGACGAACGCGATCGGGTTGAATTCAGCCATGTTCAACGGCGCACGAGCCCTGGGACCTTCTTTAGCCGGAATAACAATTGCAGCCATAGGGGAAGGACCGGCTTTTTTCGTAAACTCACTGTCCTTTGTGGCCGTCATCGTCAGCCTGATGATGATGCGGAACCTGCCGGACTCATCAACTTTTCAGCGAGGAGAAAATCCGTACGAGCATATGATTGGCGGGTTTCGGTTTGCTGCTAAGAATCAATCGATCGCCGTCTTGATCAGCCTGGTAGCGGCAAGCGCGTTTCTATCCATGCCGTATAGCACGCTGATGCCAGTTTACGCCAAAAATATACTCAACGAAAGTGGAAGCCCCATTGTAAATGCAGTATGTAATGGTAGCCATGCACTTATGAAGTGCCAATCCCCCGAAGCGCTTCTTTTAGGCATATTGATGACCGCAGTCGGTATCGGCGCGGTGGCTGGCGCCCTGTTTATTGCCTCGCTTACCTCCCAAAGGCGCGGGGTACTGCTTACGCTAGGAAACCTGGCATTCCCCTTGTTTCTATTCGTGGCTGCTGTATCGCGTTCGTTTATCCTGACAACGTTGATGCTGCTCGCGATCGGGTTCAGCTTCGTGCTGCAAAATGCACTGGCTAACACCCTGCTCCAGCTTGCCACACCTGATGAGGTACGCGGGCGTGTAATGGGGGTTTACACGATGACATTCCAGACCACGATGCGGTTGGGGGGTTTACAGGCTGGGGTGGTAGCTGATTGGGTGAGTGCGCAGTTCTCGCTGGCGATCGGGGCGGTCCTCTCCCTCGCTTACGGCCTGCTGGTAGCCGTGCGCTATCCAGCGGTGAGGAGGATGTAAGGGCGGTTAATTCGCTTGACATGCTTTCCGATGTATAGTAAACTACCGCCCGCACGTTTCAAAAAGGACCCGTGGTGTAGCGGCCTAACATGCGGCCCTGTCAAGGCCGAGATCGCGGGTTCGAATCCCGTCGGGTCCGCCTGATGTAAAATCAACCCCACAGAAAAACCTGGAGCGTTCTGATGTCTCCAGGTTTTCACTTTTTACACATAGAAATCGGTCAGTATTTTTATTATTCTTTCACGCAATGGTTAGCCACTTTGCGAATCGACTGCCAAAGTACCCCCATCCGCAAACCCGAGTAGCATGGGTTTACCCGGCTTGAATCCTAACGGAGCTAGGACAGCAGTTACCTCTCTATCTTTCATCAGCTCTGGCTGCCAGACTTGCCAGGAATGACAGCCATCTGAGGAGGCAAGTAATATTCCCCCATGCAGAACCAGGATTTCCAACTGCTCGAGGAGTTCTGACGAGAGCCAGATACCGTTGATGGGGTTAACAAAGACAGAACCGCCCATCAATTGCCAACTTTCGCCACCGTTAGTGGACTGCCATAACCCCTGAGTCTCGGTTCCGGCGAACAGGATCCCATCCCTTGCGAAGCCGGGGGAGATAGCCAGACTCAACACAGCATCGAAACCGAATGGTAGATCCACCTCTCGCCAAGCACGTCCCCCATTAGTGCTCCGGAAGATACCGCTTTGTGCACCGACAAACAAGGTTTCGTCGATCGAAAAATCTGGCGATAATGCCATGCAAAGGATGTTCAAATCCAACAGACCGAAGTTCCATGCCGTCCAGGAATAGCCCCGGTCTGATGAAAACAACACACCATCTTCCATTGTGCCGGCGAAGATCACACCATCCTGAGTATAGTTCGGCGATATCACCAGGGTAGAGATAATGGGAGGCGGTAGGGGGATACGAACACTCTGCCATTTCTGGCCTCCATCTTCCGAGCGCAAGATCCCTCCCCCAACGCCAGCGAAAACGCTGGCATCATGCTCAAAGTCGGGTGGAATGGCTATTGCGGTCGTCAGAAGAGGTTGCTGTAGAAACAGGGAGTCATAAGCCGACCGCCAGGTAGCTCCTCCATCATCCGAACGATACAAGCCAGAAGTACGCGCTATAAAACAGGTACCCCCCAGACCACCACTGAAACTCTCCGAGGCGGTAAATTGGTAAATAAAATCTTGTTGTTCTTCGTGTGTAGGTTGAGTCATTACGTTATTCAAGTGTGCAAGACTTCGGGTGGGTTCTTTCTGTGAACCAAGACATCCACCGTCAAGGCCAAAGCAGCACCGCGAATGGTGCTTTGCATAATCGCTTTAACCACCGAGGCAGTATCATAGAGGCCAACCTGGGCCATATCCACGATCTGTTGACGGACTACGTCAAATCCGTAACCAGGACCAGCTTCGACCACTTCCCCCAGGATTTCCCCCGGATCGTTACCGGCATTGTCCAATAACGTACGTATAGGAGCCTCGATCGCTTTCAGCAGGATACTATAAGCAGCGCGCTCGTCGGTGTCTTGTGCCTGGTGTAGTTTTTCCTGTAACGGGTGCTTGCAGGCCAACAAAGCCACCCCGCCTCCTGGGACAACGCCATCTCGTAACGACCCACGCATGGCCTCGGCTGTCCGTTCTGCTAATGCCTTCCGGGCTTCGACAGCAATCGATGTGGTATCCCCAACCCACAAAACCGCCGTTCCCCCTAGCAGCTTTCCGATACGCTCTTGCAAGCGTTTTCGATCTTGAGAGTCATCGATGTCAGCAAAAGTAGACCGCAATCTGGAAATATGCTGGCGCAACTGGCGTGGATCACCCTTCCCCCCCACAATTCCAAAGAAATTCGTATCTGCCCAGGCACGCCGGGCATGTCCCAAATGGGCGAATTGCAATTGCCGAAGGGTGTCGCCAGCCGCCTGCAGATATGGCCTTCCCCCTGTCAGGATTGCCAGATCCTGCATGGTTTCTCTAACGAAATCTACTCTAACACCGGGCAGCCTCACCCCAACAACCTGGACACGCTCACGGTTCGGTTTGGCCAACAGCACCGACATCGCTCGTTCCGAGACACTCTTCAATACGAGTAACAGTGTCTTAACTTCCGAGCGGATGGCGGTATCCAGGAGAGGGAGCAAATCTTGGGGATCCTGGACTTCCAGGTCGCTGATCAATATGGCAGGATTTTCCATCGATGTCCTGCCCAGACTCACATCCGTGATCATTTCGCGGGAAAACAGGCCTCCATCCCAATACATCCCCTCAATATATTCACGCTCCAACTCACGGCTACGTCCCGAGCGGATCTCCAATCGTCCATATTCGCTGACAATGTCGAAAATTTCGCCCAGCATCTTTGCTAAGGGCGGGTCATAACAGATCGTCTCGGCCAACCTGGCAAGTTCTTTCTTCCCATGAAGGTGCACCACCATTTCATCCAGCTTATTTAGAATGACGGGTATGGCAGCCTCCAGGTACTGACGCAGCCGCATGGCATTGCCACCTGCGGTCAAATAGCGAAGACCCAGATTGTATATCGTTTGGAATACGACCGCGGCTGTTGCTGTGCCATCACCGGTGGTTTCGTGCAACGTCCACAACACCTGGCGAAGGTACATGGCCCCCATGTCTTCTTCGCGGTTCGGAAGTTGGATAATACGCCGGGCGATGACAGCGCCTTCGTCCAGCAGCTCCGGCTTTTTTTTAGAATATTGTTCATTGACAACCGTACGAGGCAACGGACCAAGCGTTGGGCGTATGGCGTCAACTAGACGATTGATACCAAGCTGCATCCCTTGACGGGATCTCGGCTCGAAAATTACGCCAGGGGTTTGCCATTTCTTGGTAGGTTTTGCCATGATGTTTCCAGAATGAATACCCGCCATGGGGCTGCTGAAAATTGTATTATCAAAAAGAGCATTGCCGTCTGCGCATAGCAGGCGAACAACTCCTGGTCAGCTTATCCCCTGTCGGCAGGAAAATTGGTGTACTCACCACACCCGCCCGAACTATCGCTTGGATTATCGGCTTTTCAGAGTGTATCGACCATATCTTGATCTTGAATGAGAGCCACATGGTTCATCATTTTAATATGTATTATAAAGTATTATATTGTACTATCTATATTATATATGAGCCAATTGATTTGTCAATAGTGTGCACGCAAAAAATTTCAGATGGCTAACAAGAGAGCCAATCGTTGATCGTATAAAGTTTGCCAATATCCGCTCAGCCAAGCTACCCTGGCTTTGGCGGTTTGAACTGCACCTGCGACTTGCCACTGTGCACCGGGAAGCTTCAGACGTTGGGTAACTATTTTCTTGTTACCACTTTCCAATCGGGCACTCGCAATTACATAACCAGCTGATCGAAACCGGTCATAACGCATACACTCGCTGTTGTTGGTGAAATAGGATCCAGGAAGAGCTGCTCAAGCTTAGTTACAACCTGAGCGCCTCTTCTGTGCGCGATATCCTGAAGCGACGCCAGCCTCTGAGCCGATCGTCCAGTTCCTGGCGCAGCTTCCCGGGGCGTTATCAAGACCAGATCCTGGCTTATGCACGGTTTTCACAAGAAACCTTGGCAGGATGGCAAAATCTGTTGCTCATGTGCACCTCTGGTTTCGACTACGGCCCAGAAGAGCACTGGGCCTGCTCAACCAATGGCGCTGGTCGAGTAGTCTGCGTTCTTTGTAGCCGTATCGAGACCACGCCGACTTTGTGAAAGCCGTGCTGACTTATGAAAAGCATATTGACAAATTAAATGGTTCATATATAATATGGATAGTACAATATAATACTTTATAATACATATTAAAATGATTAACTGCGAAGTTATCACATATATAAAGACACATCTCAGCAAGGAAAGCCCGATCCCCTTGTATCAGCAGATTCTCAACCTGGTACGGGCTTATATTGCCAGTGGGGATTGTCCGGCGGGGACACGATTGCCGACTGAAGCTGAGTTTGAAGCTGAACTTGGCGTCAGTCGTGTGACCGTTCGACAGGCAATGAGCATGGCATTTAAGCAAGGATTGGTCGTACGGGTCGCCGGTAAGGGAACCTATGTCGCAGGAGCCCCTGGTATCTACCAGAAACAGAGCTTTATCGGGTATATAGTTCACCATCTCAGCAGCGATTTCAATACAAAAATTCTATTGGGGGCGGAAAATGTTTTAAAAACAGCCGGATATTATCCTATATTTTGCAATTCAGACGGTAACCTGGAAACTGAAAATCAGTTACTCCGTGGCCTTCAGATGGAAAACGTGGTCGGGTTTATTGTTCAGGCGGTTCATTCCGAGACGCAAGATAGGGTGCTTGCGGAGTTGGCGAGAGGCCCAGTCCCGGTTATTCTGCTTGACCGAGTAGTGCCAGGAATTCAGGCTGATTTGGTGTCATCCGACCATTTTGAGGGTGGGCGAGCAATTGTCCACCATTTGATTGGCCAAGGGTATACAGATATTGTTTACTTAGCGCACCGTCCCTTGCAACTGTATTCAATTGCAGAGCGATTACGCGGTTATCAACATGCTATGAAGGAAGCCGGGTTGACCCCTCGTGAGCCATTTACTGTGGGACAACCGATCGAACCGGGATATGACCAACGCCACCGCACTTTGAATGTTAATGAAGACATCGTACTCGATACGATTTCCAATTATCTTCTCAGCCCTGAACGACCACAAGCCATTGTAGCTGCGAATGATGGGATCGCATTGCTCATAATGGAAGCAGCAGAGAGTGTAAAACTCCATATTCCAGGCGATCTAGCTTTAGTAGGTTACGATGACCTGGATTTTGCCTCTATCCGAGATCTGACCACTGTGGACCAAGATCCTTACCACTTAGGCATTGAGGCAGCCAACCAGTTGCTCAGATGTATTCGTGGTGACCGCGATCATATCACGCGCGTCATCCTACCTTCCAAAACTGTCATTCGCGGATCAAGTATCAATCCGCATCAAAAAAAATTTTTGGGGTCCGAAGCCTAAAGGTTATTCGATCTTAATTCTATCTCTTAAGGGTAAATCAACCGTATCAAGCCAAGTCTTATTGCCAAGATTGGTGGTTTGGACAAAAGAGAACCGAGAATTTTCTCTGATGTGTGGAAAGAAAGGAGGTAATGATAAGCTTATTATCAGGATGTCATATCTTTTCCGACAAAATTTTAAATGAGCGAAAGGAGGAGATATTGATATATAGATTATTAAATCGCCCAATGTTGTCCAAGTTTTTTATGTACTACTCAGTCTAAGTTAGGAGAAAAATCAATGAATACTCAAAAGTTATCTCGGC
>Ga0315279_10009292_pt1 | contig 11753 bp, 7 predicted proteins | sample YL17G06_20_MG_FD_203694 | JGI IMG/M metagenome (GOLD analysis project Ga0315279, IMG submission 203694) | Sediment microbial communities from Yellowstone Lake, YNP, Wyoming, USA - YL17G06_20 | ecosystem: Environmental > Aquatic > Freshwater > Lake > Sediment | place: USA: Wyoming | collected...
GTGAGATCAGCGGTCGTACCGGAGGTAGTCTTCACGATCTGTGTCGTATCCGAGAGAGTAATCACGGTTTCAGTACCACCTGAGGTCAGGGTGAGGGTATTGCCATCGATGCTTTTCACTTCACCGGTAGCGCCCCTACCGATACCGCCGGCTGGAAAATTAGCTCCGTTCTGACCTGAATTCGGGGCTGCATTCGGATCGAAGCCTTGTATGCCGCGATCCCGCATGAAATTATTCCGGACGGTATTCGCTTGATTGCGCTCGTAGGCCTTGCCGCTAAAGAACCCGCCAACTGCAGCGCCTGCCACCAGAACGATAACGCCGATGATGATCATAGGAATGAGGATGTTCTTTTTCATATCTTACTCCATCTAAAAACTAGTTTGTTATTGCGGCTTTAGCCGCTCTTCTTCTCGTCAACGGCTAAAGCCGTTACTACGAATGATATTCTAGTGTTCGCCGAATGGTTATGGCCCGATAATCACCCCACCACCAGGAAAATCAATGGGACCTCCACCTTGGTCGAAGCCTCTTTGAGTGGTCGTGGATGAGCTCGTTGTACCCGTGGTTGTGGACACCACCACCACATCACCTTCCTTCAGCGTAGTGCCGGTGATTTCTGTATACGAATCACCAACCAGGCCAACCGTCACCGGCACCTGGATCTGCTGTCCTTGGAACAGCACGGTCACAGTTCGCTGGGTGCCTAAAGTGTGGACGGCCTTGTTGGGCACTACCAATACGTTTGCGCTCTCAGCGGTAATCAGATTCACCGATGAAGTCATACCCGACAGAACACTGGCATCACCATCTGTTAGCTGCACTGTCACCGGATAGTTCACCACTCCCTGAGATACAGTTCCAGCCATAACCACCTTGGTAATAACCCCGTTAAATTCCTTATTCGAGATAGCGTCAAAGGTCAGGGTAGCTTTCTGCCCAACCTGGATCTGAGAGATATCCACTTCTGAGATGGATAAATCGACATACATCTTGGAAAGATCGTCGATGCGGAAAGCAGTAGTACCGGTGGAGACTTTATCGCCTGCCAGGGTTTCTACATCCGTGACTGTGCCAGCGAAAGGTGCGGTTATTTTGGCCTGAGTTAGCGTGGCCTCCGCCAGAGTTACACGGCTTTTTGCTACGGTGATATCCGCCTCCGAGGCGCCGTTCTTGAGCGTATTAACCGTATCCTGTGCGTCTGCTACCTGCTGCTTGGCCAGCTCAATATCCACAGCAGTCGGATTTTTAATCTTGTCCAGTGCTTTCTGAGCATCATTCACCTGCGCCTGCGCTAAGGCAATATCAACGGCGGTGGGATTCATCAGCGTGTCCAGGGCCGCCTGGGCATCACTCACCCGCCCCTGCGCCAGGGCAATGTCGGCAGCTGAGGGGTTCTTCAAGCTGTCGAGTGTCTTCTGCGCGTCTGCAAGCGTCGCCTTCGCCAGCGTCAGGGCGTTGTTCCTCTCACTAATTTCGGTCTCACTCCAGGCTGACAAGTACCAATTCAACGTAGCCAAAGCCTTGTCACGTTTCTTCTTGGCAGCATCTAGTACACTCAACGCCTGCGCCTTGTACGCATCTGTCAGCGGGTCACCACCTGTGTGATCGTATTTATCCTGCGCACGTGCCACTTCATCTTCCGCCACAACCAGGGTAGCTCGAGCAGTGTCGATCGCAGATTGGCTGCTGCGCGCATACTTCAAGCGATCCACAGCCGTCTGAGCATCATCTAACGCGGTTTGAGCAGTTTGAACGGCAGTTTCCGCCTCAGAGACGGCCTTCGGATCGGGGCTAAGCAGATTATTCAAAGCCGTCTGGGCATCCGTTACCGCCGATTCCGCCTGGGCGATGGACAACGCAGTGGGATGCAGCAGAATATCCAATGCTTTCTGAGCATCTGTCACCGCGGATTCCCCCTTAGCGATGGTCAGGGCGGTGGGGTTGAGCAAGTTATCCAAATTTTCTTGCGCCGTGTTCAAGGCCGCTTCTGCCTGGGCGACTTGCAAAGGCTGAGGCTTGAGCAAGTCATCCAACGCGGTCTGCGCATCGATCAGATCAGCCTGAGCCTGAATGATACTCGATGATAAGGAAGTAGGATCCAGGGTGGCAAGCACATCACCAACCTTCACCTGCTGGCCGATCTGAACATTCACTGTTGCTACGGTACCGCTGGTCTGCCAGTTTATGGTAGAGCTTTGTCCCGAGCGCACGGTTCCCGAGCCTGAGATCGTAGTGCTGACGGTTCCAAGAGTCACCTTCGAGGTCTGAACGCTCTGGGTCGAAGACGACCGTTTGGATAACCAGGTTTTCAGGCCAAATCCTCCAGCCACGAGGACAATCCCTACAATCCCGAGGATCCAATACAATTTCTTTCGGTTTATTTTTCTTTTCATGCTCGAAAATCCTTTCTAAAATATTTTGCGCACATCGGATAATGCCTGGGTCTACTAAACCCGAAAAATGGGGAAAAGAGAAAGAACCTCCCCTTTTCCCTATTTTTCGGGAGAGTTTTATTTTTTGAATGGAAAAGTGCGCATGGTCAATCTTGCTTATTGTACATAGTGAATCTGTGAGAAACCCAAGAGAAAGCTGTGGATTTGCTGAGAACTTCCGCAGGCGAATGTTTTCACAGGTTTTTCTCAGATTGGGTACTTATAATGGTATTGTTCTCTCCTCTTTTGCAGTAGGATTAATGGGGTGTATTTTCCGTGCTTCGCCAGAAAATACACCCCCTTACCCCGAATGAATGAAACCCTTTATAATATTATTTACGCCATAATAGAAGCGTATAAGAGGTAACTGTGTATGCCAACCGTGTTGATCGTAGATGATGATCAGAAGCTGCTCAAGATGCTGCAACGCACCATGGTCTATGAGGGTTTGACTGTGCTCACCGCCAGCAATGGGCAGGAGGCTCTGGACCAGGTGGATGCCTGCCAGCCTGAGATCATCGTCCTGGACTGGATGATGCCTAAAATGGACGGCCTGGAAGTCGTTCAGCGGCTGCGCGCCGAGAACAACCAGGCTTATATCCTGATGTTGACCGCCCGTGATGCGCTGGAAAACCGCGTGGAAGGGCTGGAAAGCGGGGCCGATGATTATCTGGTCAAGCCGTTCTCCCCGGTAGAGCTGGTGGCCCGCATCCACGCCATGCTGCGCCGGGTGGAGGCCAAGCCTACCCGCCAGCCGGTGACCTTTGATAGTCTCAGCCTTGACCCGCTTTGCCATCAGGCCCGCTTGGGAGAAACCGATCTGGACCTGACCCCCACTGAGTTCGAATTGCTGCACTACTTCATGCGCCACCCGCGCCAGGTTTTGGAACGGGCTCAAATTTTGAACAGCGTATGGGGTTATGATTTCGGCGGTGATGACAACGTGCTGGAAGTATATGTAGGCTACCTGCGGAAGAAGTTGGAAACGGACGGGCATGCGCGTCTGATCCACACCGTGCGTGGCATCGGGTATGTGCTGCGAGTGGAATGATGTCAATCCGGTTGCGTTTTACTTTACTGTATAGCTCCATCCTGGCGTTGACTCTGGTGATATTTGGCGTTGCCCTGTACACCATCCAGTCGCATAATACCCTGAATGCTCTCAAGCAAGATCTGAGTGTTAGCGGAGAAGATCTGGCGCGGGTGACTTTATGGACATACCTGCATCCGAGCCATTTCGTTCAAGGTCCGGACCGCCCACCCCCTATCCAGGCAGACCAGCTCTCCGGGGAACAAGTTTTCCGCGATTCGCGCGAACGCCAATACGTGCGCGTCCTGGATGCCAATGGCCAGATCCTGGCCAGCCCGTTCGGCGCTAATGAGGATCCTCTGCCGATTAACGCAGCGGGACTGAAGGCTCTGCAATCTCAAAAAATTTGGTGGCAAACAGCCACGCCCAGCAAGGAACGGCTGTTGATCTATAACTACCCGGTTTCCGCTGATGGCCAATTGTTATTCATCATCCAGGTCGCCCGCCCACTCACCGAGCGCGATCGCTCGCTGACGGCGCTCAGCCGCACCTTGATCATTGCCAGCCTGTTGACTACCACCATTGCCTTCGGCATCGGCTGGGTGCTGACCACAGCCACGCTGCGCCCGATCCACCGCATCACCCAAACAGCGCAAGCCATCGGCAACGAGAGCGGTAAGAATGAGCTTGCCCTCACCCGGCGGGTAGATTACCAGGGTCCGAACGATGAAATCGGCCAATTGGCCAAGACGTTTAATACGATGCTTTCGCGTTTGGAGCAAGCCTACCAGCGTGTGAGTCAGACCTTGAAATTACAGCGCGAGTTTGTCGCCGATGTTTCCCACGAGCTGCGCACCCCCCTGACCACGGTGCGCGGCAACCTGGCGCTGCTGCGCCACGACCCGCCCCTGCCCGCCGAAGAGCAGTCCGATATCCTCACCGACCTGGTGGAGGAAAGCGACCGCTTGATCCGGCTGGTCAATGGTCTGCTGGTGACGGCGCGCGCCGATTCCAGCTTCGATCTGGTGAAAGAACCAGTGCCCGTGCGCCCGCTGGTGGAGGAGGCCTGCCGGCAGGCGCGGCAGCTAGACCCGCAGCGCGAGATCGTCGAGGCTGTTCAGGAGGTTACCGTGTTGGGGGACCGCGATGCAACCAAGCAGGTTCTGCTGATCTTGCTCGATAACGCGCTGAAGCATTCGCAGGGGACCGTAACCGTCACAGCTGGGCCCGATCAGACGCAGGTGGAGATCAGCGTGGGCGATGTGGGCCCCGGGATTGACCCTGAGGCGCTCCCGCATGTCTTTGATCGCTTTTACCGCGGTGAAGCCAGCAGTGCCGTTCCAGGGTTTGGCCTGGGGCTGTCCATCGCGAAATCCTTAGCGGAGGGCCAGGGGGGTTCAATCGCCGTTGAAAGCCAGCTGGGTGTGGGGAGCACAGTGCGGGTGCGCTTGCCGTTGTATGCTTAATGGTTTCCAAATCACTTCTTCACATTTTCTGAACAACTGCTTGTTATCCTTATGAATAGATCCCCGGAGGATCCTATCCATCCAATAACAAGTAGGACATTCAGAAAGGAGTATTAATGAACCGTATAAAAATCATTAGCGTTTTCGTGGTGGGCGTGATGGCCATCGCGATCACCCTCGGGGCGGTGGTTTACCGCTCCGCAAGTGCTTCCAACTCTGCCAACCAGGCGGCGGGCACAACCGATAGCTCAACAAGCGGTGTACCCGCAGATAAAGGCAATCGAGGCGGTCCGGGCGGCTATTCCAATGACGATCTGGCGACTGCCCTGGGTATTACCGTCGATGAGCTCAGCGCAGCCCGGCAGAAAGCTTACGCAACTGCCCTGGCGCAGGCCGTCGAAAAAGGTTTGATCACCCAGGCCCAGGCTGATGAGCTGACCACGAACGGCACCGCCTTCCCTTACGGCAATCGCTGGGATAGTTGGCTGGCTAAGAACGGCTTCGATTTCGATGCGCTTCTGGCAGATTCCCTGGGCATCACCGTGGAAAAACTCCAGGCCGCTTATACCCAGGCTTTCAATGCCAACATCGATCAGGCCGTTACGAATGGCACCCTGACACAGGAACAGGCCGACTTGAGGAAAGGCCAGTATGCGCTCCGTGCAGACAAGACCTTTCAGGCCTCCATGCAGACCGCTTTTGAGGCTGCGGTGCAGCAAGCTGTCAAAGATGGAGTTATCACCCAGGCTCAAGCAGACTTGATCCTGAAGAACGCCTCTAACCAGGGCACGGGTAGCTTCCTTGACTTGGGTGACCCGCGCGGCTCCGGTGACTTCGGCGGCGGACCCGGTGGCGGGCGACATGGCGGCGGACGAGGCGATAATGCCCCCGCTGGCACTTCTACGGATACGCAAACACCCACCACGGCACCCTGAGGTAAACCAGTAAGCTAACAGTAATACCGCCTGGATCATCGAGTATCCGGGAGGCAGTGCCTCCCGGATACTCCTCTAAAATCTTATGACCAAGAAAATCCTGATCATCGACGATAAGCTCGAGTTGCGCACGCTGTTGAAATCTTACTTTACCCAGGAAGGTTTCACCACCCTCACCGCAGGCAATGGGCGCGAAGGTCTGTTCACCGCCCGTTACGAACGCCCCGACCTGATCATCCTGGATCTAATGATGCCGGAGATGGGCGGATATGATTTCATGCGCGCCTACAGGCGCGAAGCCGACACCCCCATCATCGTCCTGACCGCCAGGCTGGAGGAAAACGACAAAGTGCTCGGGCTGGAGCTGGGCGCTGATGATTATGTGACCAAGCCGTTCAGCCCGCGCGAGCTGGTAGCTCGCGTACGCGCCATCTTCCGCCGCCTGGAGAAGCAAACCGGCATCCAGGATATCCTGCGCAGCGGAGAGATCGAGCTGAACCGCACCGGGCACATCCTCACCGTGACCGGGAAACCGGTGGACCTGACCCCCTCGGAATTCGACCTGCTGGCCACGTTGATGAGCGCGCCTGGCAGGGTATATTCCCGCCTGGAGCTGCTCGACCGGCTGCAAGGCGCTGCCTACGAAGGTTATGAGCGCACCATCGATGTTCACATCCGCAACCTGCGCACGAAGATCGAAGCGAATCCATCCCATCCGCGTTACGTCGAAACCGTCTACGGAGCCGGTTATCGTTTTGCGGTCTCGTAGGGGCGAGTCCAGAAGCGTGGCCTTTACGCTCACTCGCCCCTACAGGCCCCTACGTCCGGGCATTTTATGCGTTCCATCACCTTCAAACTAACCATTGCCTTCTTGCTGGTTGGACTCACTGGGGCCCTGCTGGCGGCGGTATTCAGCTGGCAGCGCACCCGAACCGCTTTTAGCCAGTTCATCCTCAACCAGGAACAGCAGACGCTGGTGGATAACTTGCTTCAATACTACCAGATTAACGGTTCCTGGGATGGACTGGATCGTAACTTACGATCCTTCGGCATCGCTCCATTTCCCTCCGATAACCGCCACGATTCCGGCCGTGGATGGACGCGTTTCACCCTGGTGGGATCGGATCGCACGGTGGTATACAGCAACCTGGCGGGGCAGACCGGGCAAAGGGTATCCAGCTCTGAGTTAGAAAACGCCTTTCCACTGGAAGTGAACAGCCAGGGGATTGGTTGGCTGCTTCTGGATCCCGCCCCCAGAGATTCGATCCCTGACTCGCCAGAACAGAATTTCCTGAGCAACGTCAACAGCGCCACCCTGCTGAGTGCATTGATCGCCACCGCTCTGGCTTTGACCATTGGGGGCTTGCTGGCCTTCACCATGACCCGTTCGTTGCGCGAGCTGACCGAAGCGACGGTGGAGATCGCCAAAGGGAAACTGGGAAAACAAGTAAAAGTCCGTTCCAACGATGAGCTGGGCGAACTGGCGCGCTCCTTCAACCGCATGAGCCTCGACCTGGAACGGGCTACCCAGGCACGCCGCCAGATGACCGCTGACATCGCCCACGATCTGCGTTCGCCTCTCAGTGTAATCACCGGTTACGCTGAAGCGCTTAGCGACGGCAAGCTGGAAGGCACCCCCGAAGTGTACGCCATCCTGCACCAGGAAACCCGGCACCTGAGCCGTCTGATCGATGATCTGCGCACCCTATCCCTTGCCGATGCCGGCGAGCTTCAGCTTACCCTTCAATCTATCCAGCCGCTCAGCCTGCTGGAACAGGCAGCTACCCGGCACGCGCTGGCGGCGCAGCAGAAAGAGATTGTGCTGAGCGTTGATGCCAGCGATAACCTGCCCGCGGTGCAGGTAGATTTTGAACGCATGGCTCAAGTACTCGATAATTTAATTCTCAACGCCTTCCGTTACACCCCCGCCCAGGGAGAGATCACCCTGGCGGCGCGCCCATCTCAGGGAGGCATCCTGATCCAGGTGCGTGACACTGGCAGCGGCATCGCCGCAGCCGACCTGGCGCACATCTTCGATCGTTTTTACCGCGGGGATGCCTCGCGTTCGCAGAACGGCGAGTCGGGGCTGGGCCTGGCGATTGCCAAATCCATCATCGAGGCGCATGGGGGCACGATCGCTGTGGAGAGTGTACCCGGCCAGGGGGCTACGTTCACTATTGCCTTGAAGGCTAGCTAGATATCCCCGCCTTCTCCTCTCCAAAAGCAGACACCCCCACCCCTTGCCCCTCCCCCAAATACAGGGGAGGGGAGAAATGCCGAAATTAGGTGTTTGCAAGCGGAAGTACCGCTTGCAAACACCTAATTTCGGCACCATTCCCCCCTTCCCGGTGAGGGAAGGGGGGATAAAGGGGGGTTGGGAGATACGACTATCTCACCTGAGCGTAATACTCATCCGCCCCAATGTCGGGCGCCGGACCATTCGGGCGCACATCACCTTCGAAATCCGTGGGGGGGTAATTTACCGGATCGCCTGCATCGATACAGAGGGAGCCCGAGGATATGTGAAAATCACCATTGGTAGGATCGACCAGCAGCGGGTCAGCGGAGATATCGTGCGCGCTGGGATCAATGCCAAAGTAATCTCCGCCGGTGTTACCCCGCACATCGTTATAGTCTACTAATGGAGACATCAAATCATCCTCGATGTAAATTCCACCACCGGTGTGAGCAGTATTACTCACCACGATGTTATTGCGAATCACTGGAGCGTTGCCTAAAATATATATCCCACCCCCTACGTCAGCTAAATTACCCATAAAGGTGTTGTTTTGGATAATTGGATTACCAGTCCAGGAGTATACCCCGCCACCTTTGCCAGATGAATTACCATTACCCGTAAAGATGTTGTTTTGGATGATCGGGCTGCCGCTGCTTGTGCCAAACCCGCCACCGGCATTACCAGTAAAAAAATTAAATTGTATGGTTGGGCTACCGGTTACATTCCACATGCCAAACCCATGGTTGCCGGTGAATGTGTTGTTCTGGACAGTCGGGTTGCCGTCATCGTTGGCCAACCCATCTCCAGTGTTACTGATGAAGGTATTATTCTGGATAGTCGGGCTACCGCTTTCGTTGTACAACCCTTCTAGAGAGTTACCGGTGAAGGTGTTGTACTGAATGAGTGGACTGCCATATCCGTTGAACAACCCATCTCCAGTGTTACTGATGAAGGTATTATTCTGGATAGTCGGGTTACCGCTTTCGTTATACAACCCTTCTAGGGAGTTACCGGTGAAAGTGTTGTCCTGAATGAGAGGACTGCCTGTACTGTTATACAACCCACACGATTGACTACTGGTGAAGGTATTATTCTTAATAGTCGGGTTTCCGTTTTCGTTATACAATCCGCAATCACCAGTCCCAATGAAGGAGTTATCCTGGATAGTCGGGCTGCCAGATTCGTTGCGCAATCCATATCCAGTGTTACCCAAAAATGTGTTGTTCTGGATCAGCGGGTTACCGTTATTGTTGAGCAACCCACTTCCAATGTTATCGGTAAAGGTATTGTCCTGAATGAGCGGACTGCCTTGTTCGTTGAACAGAGTGAATCCATAACCATAAGCCATATTATGGATAAAGATATTATTCTGGATCGTTGGGCTTCCCGACAGAATATATATACCGCTGCCGTCAACTCCAAACCCGCCCGTGATGGCGAAATCCTCGATGGTCGGGGTGATATCCCCATGAACCTGTATGACCCGTCCTAGCTGATGGGCGTCCATTGTGGTGGTGTACACGCCTGGATTGTGTTCACTGAAATCCCAGTTCCAGCCTCCCTGCAGGGTCAGCGTTTTGTTCAGGTTCAAATCGTGCTGTGGGCAGTACCCGCTGACTTTGATCACATCCGTGATGTGTGTGCTTGCATTTACCACGGCCTGCAGGTCATCTTCCATCGGGGTATCATTCAGCTGCACCCGGCACCAATTGATCCAGGTAGGCGCGTAATCCTGAGCAGTCAAGGTATCTTCGCCCGCGTCAGCAGTCAGCGTGACCTGGTTGGTGACATATTGGTGTAAGGAAATTGACTCGGTAAGCACTACGGACACGGTAAGTGCCCGGCTCTCACCCGGCAGCAGGGAAGCGCTGTCCAGGATACAGCTCAGCAGACCACCCCAGGCTGCGCCATCGTGTGTGCAGGACAAATCGCCAGATTGGTAATTTGTGAAAGACATTTCAACCGGCAGGGAATCGGTCAGCTGCACATTCGTCAAGGTGATCGAGGCATTATTAATCACTTGTATGTGATAAGTAACTGGCCCTCCCGGATAGACATCCTGTGATGCGCTGGTCTTGACCACCCCCAGGTCGCGAAATTCGTCAATGCCGATATCGGGCGCTAAACCCATCGGGCGCGGGTCGCCTTCGAAGTCTGCCGCAGGATGATTTGCGGGATCACCCGCGTCGATGCAGGCAGAACCAGGAGTGAGGTGAAAATCACCGTTGGCCAGGTCAACCAGCAGCGGATCGGTGGAAATATCGTGCCCGCCGGGAGTTAATCCCTGGTAATCCCCACCAGCATTATTCCACACATCGTTATAATCCACCTGGGGGGTGCCTACATTGAAAATACCGCCCCCGGAGCTGGCTGTGTTGCTCACGATAATGTTACTGCGAATGATGGGGGAGTCATCGCTGATGAACAGCCCGCCGCCGATCTCGGCTGAATTATCGTAGAATATATTGTTCATGATCAGCGGCTCACCGGATCCTAGTAATAACCCACCGCCGTACGCCTTGGAATTTCCGGCGATAATGTTGTTTTGAATAGTCGGGCTGCCGTTAAGGATAAGCAATCCACCACTATTCGACGAAATTTGCGTGGCGCTGATCAGCGGGGATGAATCCATAATTTTTATACCGATATCAGCGCTACCCTTCACCACCGAGTTCGACACTTGAACACCGTTGCTGTATATATTCAGGATGCCATGAGGGACGCCGTGTATATACTTGCCTCCATATTCGAGAATGGTGTGATCCAGCAAGCCAGAGGTGCCGTAACTGAATAAAACGCTTCCCCAACTGCCTGGAGTCGTACCGTTCACGGGTTTAAAATATACGGGAGCTTGCTCGGTTCCCTCGGCTCGCAGCGTACCATCTACATATATAGAAATAGGATCATCACTTTGGCTGAACTGAACGATCGTACCCGCCTCGATCGTTAATGTTGCACCCTCCACCACGTGTACAGTGCAGTCTATCTGGTAAGGACCTTCGGCTGCCGTCCAGGTAGTATCCTCAAGAATATCCCAGCATACCCTCGGGAAGTCCTTTTTCATGATAGGAATATAAATGTTCATGGTGCCGGTAATCGTGCTCGAGCTCATCCCTGCACCGTTACCAACGCCTGGCTCAGTCATCACCGGCAGTGTGAACAGGTCTAAAACTGTTAGTGAATCTGCCGGCAGCGCGTGAGCGCGTGTTTCCAAAGCGAGCACGCTTGAAAATAATGATATTCCAACAAGAATGGGAATTATCATGAAGAACTTAACCTTAAGCCTGCGCGACCACGCCATCTGACACCTCCCGAGTGATTCACACCCTATCGAATCACAGCCACGGTTATACGATTTTCCCCGCTGCCTGTTATTTTACCACCAGGATAATTACGAAAACGGGGTGATGGGGTGCGTATGCACCCCATCACCCCGTTTTCGGTTAAAAGTCGGAAAACATGACATACCCCGAATCTCATTTTCAGTGCATGTTATGAAAAAATCTACCCCCACCCCTGCCGGGGCTGTCCAAAAAGTAATGGGCAGCCCTTCACTTTTTTAAGGAATCGTGATTCAATGGGGGCATGAAGAGAAAACCAGCTGCGCCAGTATTCAAGCCCTATGTGATGAACCAGGCAGCACTGCTG
>Ga0315279_10009293_pt1 | contig 11751 bp, 15 predicted proteins | sample YL17G06_20_MG_FD_203694 | JGI IMG/M metagenome (GOLD analysis project Ga0315279, IMG submission 203694) | Sediment microbial communities from Yellowstone Lake, YNP, Wyoming, USA - YL17G06_20 | ecosystem: Environmental > Aquatic > Freshwater > Lake > Sediment | place: USA: Wyoming | collected...
CACACGCTCTCCAGGCGTGCCTGTTAGACCACTCCAGCACCTCTCCGCGGCTTTGCCGCCCTAACAGCGATACTTTGAACCCTTCAGCTTCTCATGGCGGAGAGGGTGGGATTCGAACCCACGGTTGCAGAACGCAACACCGCTTTTCGAGAGCGGTACCATAAACCACTCGGACACCTCTCCCAGCCCATTTTTGAAGCTAATATCTGAGCTATAAGCCCTCCCCCTGATTTACATAACTGCAAAATGGCAATAAAATGGCAATAATCTTTTTTAAACATGGTCATTTTTGACTGCATTATTATACTTGGCGGGCACGAGTTTATCAAACTGGGCTGCTGCTGCTTCTTGAAGCCCTGGGGCTACATGGCTATAGGTATCGAGGGTTATGGCTATACCACTATGACCGAGCCGCTCCTGGACGATCTTGGGGTGTACGCCCTGTTTGAGCATAAGGGAGGCGTGGGTGTGTCTGGCATCGTGGAATCTGATAACCTTAACACCACAACGGGCGGCGAGTATAGCCCAGGCGCGTGATACTGTATTAGGTCTGAGGGGCGTTCCTTCCGGGGTGCTGAATACCAGGGAATCATCTTTTAGAGGAAGCCCCAGCATGGCTCTCGTAATGTCCTGCTTTTCCTTATGCTCTTTTAGGGTAAGAATGGCAGAGGGCGACAGGGCTATGGTGCGGCGACTCTTGGCTGTCTTAGGCTCCGTATAGACGAAACTGTTATCCTTCAATTGGTGAAGTGACCGGGATATTGAAATCTGGGGATCCAGGAAGTTTACATCTTGCCACCTCAGAGCTAAGAGTTCCCCCCTTCTCGCACCAGTGAAAAGGGCTGTGTAGAATAAAGCATAATAGGGTGTAGGTTCGGCAGCCTTGAGGAAGCGGACTATATCGTCCTCATCCCAGGTTATCATTTCCCCCCTTTGGGCTTTGGGCACATCCACACCGTCAGCCACATTACGGGATACTAATCCCCACTTGATCGCAGTCTGCAGGGCTTTGTGAAGTATGACGTGTTGATACCTCACAGACCGGGCACTGAGCCCTTCCTTCAGTTTGGCCGAATAAAGCTTTTGAAGATGCTCCGGCCTTAATTGGGTTAACAGTATGCTGCCCAGACTGGGGATAAGATGTTTCCTGGCGATGCCTTCATACCGCTCATACGACCTGGGTGTCAGGTTAGGCTTGGCATAGTCTGAGAGCCACCTTTCCAGGAAAGCTGACAGGCTTGTCTTACTCGGCAACATAAACGATCCAGTATCGAGTTGGTGAAGTAGCTCAGCAAGCCTCTTGTCAGCGTCCCGCTTTATACCTTTGACAGTGTACCACGAGTATTGATACTTGCCAGTCTCAGAATCAAGTCCCAGGCTGATAGCGAGCCGATAGCTGTTCTTACCCCTCTTTTTAATAAACCCTCTCATGACTTCCCTCCCCTTTTCACAATGTCTTTAATTCGCTTTGCAACTGCTTCGGTCTGTTTCGGACTCAACCACTGCTTTCCTTCCCTGAGAATCCTTTCGCGGCGTTTGGGTGATATTTTCTTCCCGGTATAATCTTCATAGAGATTCAAAATCTCCTCCGACTCTCCCCATTTCCCCCCAGTCAATCGGGCTAATAGTTCGATTTGGGCGAGACCCATTGCCCTTGAGGTAGATTTGCCAACTTTGCCAACATTCTTGTATAGTCTATAGATTCTAGCTACCCATTGTGCATCGCGGACAGTAAATTCATGGTTTAAGTGTTCGTGCGAATACACGTAGGCTTCCAAGACTGCGGGTAATGCTTCAGGCGGAATAGGGTTATCCTTCAGTGCGCCCAAGTGCCAGGGTAAATCTTGCCTTTTTTCCTCATCGGGAATAACCTCATATTGCTCACGGACTTCCTTCACAAATTGCTGAGTCCGCCTTTTCTTGGGTAGCCTAGCTTTACTCAGCCCTTTTTGGTCAAGCAGTTGGCTGACAGCTTGTGTTACCTGAAAGGTTGTTAAATTTCTACCTTCCCGCCGAGCCTGTAGCCATATATCCTGATACAACAATTTTATTTCATCTGGTATTCTGGGGCTGCCCATTTTCCTCCTTTTCTTGCTCAGTGCGCCTAATGCGCTTTGTCAGACTCAATGCGCATGCGCAGTATTTCAACATTACGTATTGACACCATTGTTATTTTTGCGCTATACTTTATATAGTTGAGTATTACACAGTAAAGTTTGTTTGTCAATAGAGTTGCGGAATGTTGTTTTGTGGGGTTTCCCTGAAAGTTTCAGGATGGCCCATAGCAAAGAGGGGAGGAGCATGCCCGGGAACAGACGGATACAGGATAGGCAGGTGACAAGAGCAAATAGAAAGCTGGGGAGGCAAGAAGAAAGGCTGTTGGTTAGAAATGAATACGGTGCCAGGAGCAAACGGGGCGGAGGGCAAAAAGACCTTACACCGTACAACGCAGTCCTGGTAATGCGAGGCGAGGAAGAATACACAAAACTAAGATAAAAAGTGGTGTCACGGCTCAATCAAAAGGAGAGAATTTCCTCTCCTTTTTTATTACAAAGAACAGGAGGTTGTGCTATGGAAGAGCGTTTGGTTTTAACGGTGGAGGAAGCTGGCAGGAAGCTGGGACTTGCTCGTCAAACAGCATACTCGGCAATTCACACCGGCCAGTTACCTCATATCAGAATTGGGAGACGAATTTTAGTCCCTTCGGCGTCCCTTGATCGCCTACTTGCGCAAGCCGATAACCCAAAGGTGGGGTAGCCTCGTGTAAAGACTTAACAGAGAGATAGAGAATGGAATCGAATATAAAATTTGAAGCAGAGCGTTTAATTTGCTGCGACTGCAAACAGCCCTTCGTATTCTCAGCGGGTGAGAAGAGGTACTACCGTGACCGTTTTTTAACTCCTCCTCGTAGGTGCAAGCCCTGTAGAGCGAAGCGTAGAGACCCAGGAGGCTGTGCTGAGGGGGTGCGACATGACAACCTCTAATCGTACCGATGTTTTTAGTCTGGCCTTCAAACTTCACACGCTGGGCTACTCGGTCATCCCTAGCGGCGGCGGTGAACTGCACAAGAGTCCGCTAGTGTCTTGGGCTTCGTATCAACAGCGCCAGCCCACCGATGCCGATCTGGAGACGTGGCAGCAGGAATTTCAACCATGTTTATGGGGCATAGTCACGGGTACAATATCGGGCGCGGTGGTTATCGATGCTGATAGTCGAGAGGCAAGGGCAACTTTTGAAGCGGACCTTGGCCAGCCCCACGTTATCACCCCACGCGGTGGCGCACACTGGTACTTTGTTCATCCTGGGCACCCTGTAAAAACAGTTGCTGGAATACTGCCAGGCGTCGACGTTAGGGGTGATGGTGGTTTCGTGAATGTAGTGGGGAAGCGGCCAGAGGGGGAATATCAGATATTAAGACTGCCCACGCCAGATAATTTGCTCCCCTGGGCAAGACTACCGGAGCGGCTCGTAGTGGCCATGAACGGGAGTAGACCAGTTACCCCAGAAACTAAAGTGCAGGTTATCCCAGAGGGGCAAAGAAATGCTCGCCTTGCCAGGTTAGCAGGTACTATGAGGCGGCCTGGTATGTCGCAATCGGCGATTGAGACTGCATTACTTGAAGTCAATCGGACACAATGTCGACCGCCACTATCTGAGAAGGAAGTATTGGCGATAGCCCAGAGTGTATCGAGGTATGAGCCGAAGTCAGTGGACGCTCCAACTCCGAGCGATGGCGTTAAACTCAGGTGCATGGCAGACGTGAAAGCAGAGAATGTAACCTGGCTCTGGAAACCCCGCATCCCAAAGGGTAAGGTGACACTTGAAGAAGGCGATCCTGGCATTGGTAAGTCATGGGTTAGCCTAGCGATAGCGACTGGGGTTACTCTGGGGAAGGGATTGCCGGGGCAAGAACAGAGTGAGCCCGCTAACGTGGTGATAGCTTCCGCGGAGGATGGCCTGGGGGATACTATCAGGCCAAGGCTTGACGCTATGGGAGCTGATGTGTCTCGTATTTATGCGATAGATGGCGCACTCACGTTAGACGATAGCGGCTTTGTCTTACTGGAGGGTTACCTGGAGAGGGTGAAGCCTGCGCTACTGATTGTAGACCCGCTAGTGGCCTTTCTGGGGGCTGAAGTCGATATACACCGGGCAAACGAAACCAGAGCTATTATGTCTCAATTATCGCGGCTTGCAGAGAAGTTTGAAATTGCTATCTTGGCAGTTAGGCATTTAACTAAGGGAAACATGAGCAAGGCAATATACAGGGGCTTAGGCTCTATTGATATAACGGCGGCGTGCAGAAGTGTTTTAATGGCCGGCAGCGACCCGGATTATCCCCAAAACAGGGCACTCGTGCACATTAAAAGCAATCTAGCTCCGGCTGGACCTGCTATCGGTTATGAGTTGAGAGAAGGGGGCTTTTACTGGACTGGAGAGTCAACCCTGACCGTTGCCCAGATTCTAGCTAGTGACAATAGTGTGGAGGGAACCTCAACAAGGGATGCCGCTGAGGACTTCCTGAAGAAGGAATTAGCGGAGGGGCAAGTACCTGCAAAGGATGTCTACCGGGACGCAGAAGGTCAGGGGATTTCGCGAAGGACGCTAGAACGGGCAAAAGCAACTCTTAAAGTGGAATCAATTAGAAAAGGTGATACCTGGTTTTGGTGTTTAACAACACCAACATCGCCAACATCGTCTATAGGCTTTCTTGGCGATGTTGGCGAGACGCGAAGCTACCCAACAGTTACACCTGGAAAACTTGGCGATGTTGACCAAGGACCATGTCACCACGGGGGGGATGCTTTGGGTATGACTGACGCGGAAAAAGTACGGGCGATCGAATTATGGCGCTCGGAAGGCGCTCCGGTGATTCACTTGGGGCCAGGTGAGAACTGTTCTGACCTAGAAATGTTTCTTAGCAATCAGGATTTGAAACCAGAACACTTAGCAGTCATCAAGTCATGGCTGGAGAAAGTAATGCGACTATAGGGGGAAAGCAAGATGGCAACACCAATTCTAGAGGTCATTTACCGATTTCGTGATGAAGCGAGCAAGTCCCTTGCCGATGCTGAAAAGGGCGTTGAGAACATGGGTAAGACCTACAAGGTAGCTGGGGCTATCATGCTGGGCGCAGGTGCGGCCATCGGTGCTTCTCTGGCATTGTGTGTTCGGGCTGCGGGGCAAGAGGAAGATAGTATCCGAATGCTCACCGTTGCCATGAAGAATGTAGGGCTGAGTTACGATGAAGCCAAGGGTAGCCTTGAAAAGTGGATGGATGTTGAAACCAAGAAGACCGGCGTTGATGATGAGAAGCAACGCAAATCGTTAGCTGCTTTGATTCTGCAAACCAAGGACTTAACCAAAGCCCAAGATTTGCTTACTCTTGCTGTAGACATTGCTGCTGGCACGGATAGAGATTTGGAATCTGCAACCCGCCTCCTCGAAATGGCTATGGCGGGCAACTGGGGTATGTTGCAGAGATATATCCCTGCTATCAAGGAAGCCAAAACCGAGGAAGAAAAGTGGGCAGTACTTCGTCAATCCTTTGCCGGTCAGGGTGAAGCCTACGGCAAATCATTCCAAGGCCAGATGTCTCGAATGAAGTCCAGCATTGGGGAACTAGCAGAAACCATAGGTTCGGTGTTGCTTCCCGCCGTTACTAAAATCGTAAATGTTGTCTCGGGTGTGCTGGATTGGATTAGACAGTTACCTCCAGTGGTTATCTGGATTGGGGTTACAATCGCAGGAGCCGCAGCTGCCGTTTTGACCCTTGCTGGTACCCTTAGCCTTCTCAAAGCCATTATACCCAAAGTGATAACCATGTTGCGATCACTCGGTACAGCCTTGGGATTGCTTGGACTGACCTCGTTACTCAATCCTCTAGGATTGCTTGTCGCTGCGATAGGTGCGCTTGCTGCCGTTGGGGTTATTCTATGGAGGACTTTGGGGCAAGATAAATCTGCTATAGAGGAATTAAACCCCAAGATTCAGGAACTAAATAATACAATCGCAGATGAGAACGAGCAAATTACCGCTGCCAAAGCCGAATTGGAGAGACTTGGAGTTGCCTATCAGCACAATCAGGATAACGCTGGGGGATATAAAGACCAAATTGATACTCTCAATAAATCACTTGAAACTCATCAAGAACAACTTGCCGATGCAGAGGATGAATTAACCAGACTTGAAAAAGAATATAACGATGCCCAAACAGCTGTAAATGATTTAGAGGATGCGATTGCCGATATAGACCGAGAATTACAAGGTCTAGAAAGTCCCCAACTTGTAGGGATGCAAAAGAATAAAGATGATATTCAAGCCATACAAGAACAGATAGATAACTTAAAGCTTCAGCAATTCCAATTCCCCGAATTCTATGAATATTATCAGACCGATATAGATAAGCTGGAAAATGACATAGCTCGCCTAAAGGCTGAAGCCAAAGTAGCCTTTGGGCCACAATTATATCAGATACAGAAAAAGGCTGAGGCTGCTCAAGGATTAGGTACAGAGGTAACTCCCCAAACAGCCCTTGATCGTATAGCCGAACTCGTTGGGGAAAAAGGTGTACTTAATACTGGCCTAGTAATCGCTAAAGGCAATCTCGATCTTGCAAAAACGGCATGGGAAGACCAGACAATTGCGGTAGGTTTACTTCGGGATACCGTTGTAGATGAACAAAAACAAATTGAAATACTTGATGACAAAGTTCAGGAACTTTATAAAAATGATGAAAAACTTATCCTAGCCCAAAAAAATCTAATCTATGACCTCGGTGTTGAGATTGCAAAGACACAGGGTTCTCTTAATGCTCTAATCGCTACTACTCAAAATCTACCCTCTGGTTATATCGGTGGTTATATCGGTGGTGGAACTATTGGGCCAGGAACAACGATTCCCATCGGTCCTTATAACACTTGGACAGACCTCCAAGGGAATACTGGCTGGACTTCTGCCAATGGAATGAGTGGGACTGGTGCACCTCCCGAACTTAAAGAGGGTGGGATAGTCACACGCCCCACACTTGCCATGATGGGGGAAAGGGGCCCAGAAGCCGTTATCCCTTTGAACAGAGGGAATATGATACCCCAACTGGTTGCTGCGGGTTATGGTGGAGATATAAATATCTTAATTAGCGGCAATAATTTTGCAGTGCGGGAAGAGGAGGATATTGACCGGATAGGCCAGAAGTTGGTTGACCTAATTCGACTCAGAACAGGACTGAAAATCTAAATTGACTCTAAGAGGATGCCGAAGTGGTAATGACAGAACGCATGAGGTGTAAAAGCACGACTCGCAAAGGTGAGCCGTGTCGCGGGTTTGTATTGGGGGACGGCTATTGTTTCAGCCATTCCCCGGAGCTTGTAACTAAACGGCTTGAGGCTAGGGCAAGGGGAGGCAGGAATAGCGCCAGGTCTGCCAGATTGAGGGGCTTGGTGCCACCGCGCCTGATGCCTGTTTATGATAGGCTAGAGAGGGCACTGGGGGAAGTCCACACCGGAGAACTCGAAAGCAAACAGGCAACGGCTATGGCTGCCATAGCAAGGGCAATGGTGGCTGTACTTACCAGTGGGGAGTTGGAGGAAAGAGTGAGAAGTCTGGAAGGCAAGCTAGGAGGCTCGAAATGACGCTAGAGCATCGATTAACGCAACTTGAGTGCAGGGCAGGAAATAAGTCACAATTAAGCGTAAAAGAAATGACCGATGATGAGTTGGCCAGGATAATTACAGGTGATCCCGATGCTAAAGCCAGCGACCTTACTGATGATGAGTTGGCCAGGTCATCACAGAGTCCAGCCTGTCAACTTAACAAGCCTAAATTGGACTTGTTTCGGGAGACCTGAAAGGAGCGGGAATGACTATCAGCTTAACCAAGGAGCAATTTTCTGAACGTTTTGAGCGATATCATCGCTTGTTCCAATTAGCCATAAAGGAAGATGTTAAGAAGATATCTCCACTATTATACAAAGTGCTCAGGGATGAAACTGAAATTCACATAGATATATCTAAACCTATCGGTGAATTTATATCCAAAACAATCATTAGGATCATTGATTTAGTTTATGAGGAGAATTTGGATTAGCCTTCTTTGCCAATTCCGCACTTTACCCGAAGCCATTTAGGGGGTAGGCATGACCAGAAACCACCTATCCCCTTGGAAGTGCCCCTACGGGCATCGTAGCGCCTCACGATTGCTCACCCGCCTTCGGTGAGCTTGCCCTCTGTTTATCAGAGGGCTGCTCCACAAAAGCTTCTTAAGTTCTCGGTTTCTTTCTTCTCTCCGAAGGCTTGCGGTGTAGGGGAAAGGCGGAGATCCTGCGGCATTGTTTACATTCCCACTTCTGTTGTTCCTGACCCTTGTACCGATAGAGGCCCCTTTTTGTCAATTTCTTATCGTGGCAAAACGGGCATACCGGCATATCTCTTACCCTAAAGGTAAGTGTATACCATAGTTATACCTCGCTGCAATTACCTATGGCCTCTGACGAATAAAAAAACTCACAAATCGTATTGCTTTTACGTAAAAATTGTGTTATACATGATGACACTAGAAAGGAGGGGATAAACCATGAAGGTGAAGGTATTCCCATACCGGGAGTCCGGCGGCGTCCATCTCAGCATCTATGGCGACTGGGTAGACAAACACATTGGCAAGTATTCCTTCGGCGTTCAGTTATTCTCCTGGGGCTTCCAAATAGACTTCTTCATTCATGGCGAACCTGTCTGTCATTATAACGGCTGTACTGTGTCCTAAGTGCCAATAGTCGAATCCACTTAAAAGGAGAGGAGAATGGAAGTAAGCACCCTGGAGACAGCACAACACGGCATGGAAGAATTGTCACAAGAATACATTCATTACCTGGGAGCGCGGCTTTCTCCCTATACCATCCGCAATTACAGCAGCGACATTGGGGGCTTCGTTCATTTCTCGAACGATAGGGGAATAGAAGCTGCCGAGAAGATAGACCTGAATACAATCAGGCTCTATCTGGGGGAACTCCGGCAGCAGAAGATTCGGACAGGCAGCATCAGGCGAAAGATAAGTACATTAAGAATGTTCCATCGCTACATGATAGTTGAAAAGGAAATGGATGTAACCTCGATACCGCGAGGATTCGGGCCTAAAGTTGAAAGACGATTGCCTAACTTCCTCACTGTTGAAGAAATGGAGTCATTACTCAAAGCGCCGGACACCTCAACCGTTAAGGGACTCAGAGATCGGGCAATACTGGAGACTCTATATGCCACTGGCACACGGGTAAGCGAATTGGTGTCTCTGAATGTGGAGAATGTAAACCTTGAATCCGGCGAGGCCAGGGTATGGGGCAAGGGCTCGAAAGAGAGGCTAGTCCTGCTGGGGAAAAAGGCAATCGAAGCACTCAAGGCATATCTCGCGGAGGCCCGCCCTAAGCTTCTATGGAGGACGCGCACACCCGCCCTTTTCCTAAACCGCTTTGGGGAACGAATCGTAGTGCGTAGAATCGAGTATTTGGTTGAACAGTACGCCAGGGGAGCGGGTCTGCCAATGAGGGTACACCCCCACATGTTCCGCCATTCGATGGCTACCCATCTTATGGACGGCGGGGCTGATCTTAGAGTAATACAAGAACTCTTGGGGCATGTCAGTGTTGCGTCTACTGAGATATACACGCACGTTTCGATGGCCCAGTTGCGGATTTCCTATCTCAAGGCACACCCCAGAAGCAACCATCGGCATAAGCTCAATAATCAGGTAACTATACCAATGGACTTCGTGTCAGGTCGCGGCGTTCCAGGATATAAGGAGTTAGTGGAATCATTAAAATCATAAGGAGGGAAACCAATGGAAGCAACAAGAGAGGCAACAGGGTATCGGTTCGATTGGCTCACGGATGAATTACTCAAGCCCAAGGAAGTAGCTGTCATACTCGGATGCTCTGTTCCGAAGGTACGAGGACTCTATGGAGAGGGGAAGCTCCTTGCCTTTAAATTTGGCCGACATCTCGTGCGGATACCCAAATCAGAGGCAACCCGCTTCCTGAATGCCAAAAAGCCTCTTATGGCAAACTGAAGCTGATAACGAGGCTCTAGGATTCGTTAAACAATTATAAGTTAGGAGAACCGGAGAACCTCAAATTGAAATCTCTTGACGATGTTTGACTGTCTAGATATACTTATGAGCGAATCGTAGTGGGAGGCGAGACTATGAAAAAAGCTTTGGCGATTCTCCTGGTGAGCACGATTGTACTAGGATTGCTGGCTTCCGGAATATCATGTACTAAGACGGTCTACATAACAGTCACCCCCACGCCAACAACTACGCAATCTCCCACACCTACGATAGTTCCCACGCCTACTGCTACGCCGGAACTGACACCAACACCTACTCTAATACCGGCAGCTACGCCCACACCTAGACCAAGTTCCACTCCCAAACCCACTCAAGCACCGGTACCTGCTGTCCCAGCAAGTGAAATAGAGGATTATCTTACGGCGAATTATGCGACTCTGAATACTTCACTGGGTATTACCAAATTTACATTTGAGGTCAGCAAAAACACGGACATTGATTGGCCTTACGATTACTGGATAGAGGTAGATTATGACTGGATGTTTTTTGATGACCTTGTGTCTAGTATTAATATATCTACCGAAATGAACCATGTGGCAGTAGCTGAATTGCGTGCCCACCAAGAAAAACTGGCTAAGGATATTATTGCAAGAGTGCCTAATGCGAAATTCAGGGGAGGTTATTTCAAGTCCGGGTATAGATATCCCAGTATTTATGAAGGATATTGGTCTTATAAGTATTTCAGTTGGTTAAACTATAGCCCATCTGATTACCCAACAAAATATTATGATGCCACAGTGACAACATTCACTTGGAACGAAGAATACGATGATACATTGACACGATAGCCCAAAATATGGATAGCCAGGCGGTTGCTGTCCTCGTAAATAACAGACCTGACAATAAATGAGGCTCTAGGATTCGATTCTGAGGTTTTTAGGGGTAGGTGGTGCCTCTTGGTATGGCCTACCCCTTTTCTAGCAATATGCTCTTAACCTTGAAGTGCCTAGTCTTGACAGTAATCCACTCATTCAAGTAGGTCAACTTCTGGTCTGGCGGTAAGTCCCATTCGGGGTTGATCTTGACCGCTATCTGGCTACCTTTAGTCTGAATATCCGTTATTGAGCCACGGAAGCCTATAACTCTCTCTACCTCGATCCTGGCACGTTCTATGTTGTGCTCAGCGCTTCCGGCGATAGACTCCAAGTAAACAATCATCTCTCCCCCTCTTTTGTTTTTAGCCTACGCTCAAACCGTACTTAGGTTTTTGGCGACATTTTGGCGACAGAATAAAAAACACTAAAAGTGACCCGAAGCTACTAGACAGTATTTGGGGGTAACACAACCGTTCTGATTTAAACGTAAAGTAACCATTTATAACACTTGGCTTAGGTTTACGAAACCGCTGCTCTGCCGCTGAGCTACGCTGGCAATCCCTTCAGCTTCGGAATTATACAATGTCACTAAACAAAAGTCCAATGTGAATAGGGGACAGGACCAACTACTTTTGGTGCTCTTTTTTTCTACGAAGCTGCCGTGCTTTGACCTTGGCCTCGATCCAATATCCAACTCTACCCGCAAATAGCATGACTAACCCCATGCCGCCAACTGTTGCTATCAATATTGCCCATTTGCCCATAATGTCTATCCTCTAAGCTCTGTTTTTGCTGGTTTTCATTGAATTATATCAATTTAGAC
>Ga0315279_10009296_pt1 | contig 11749 bp, 10 predicted proteins | sample YL17G06_20_MG_FD_203694 | JGI IMG/M metagenome (GOLD analysis project Ga0315279, IMG submission 203694) | Sediment microbial communities from Yellowstone Lake, YNP, Wyoming, USA - YL17G06_20 | ecosystem: Environmental > Aquatic > Freshwater > Lake > Sediment | place: USA: Wyoming | collected...
GGGCGGCGATTCGCTTTGCTCCGCTTCGGCTACGCCTTCGCTTCGCAAAGCGAAAGAACAGTATAAACCGTTACAACCCACACCAAATACAGAAGAGAATTTGGTCTTGACGATGGGGAGGGGTTAAGTATAGAACTAAATCGTAAGATATAGAAGGCCCTGACGAATACGTTTCAAAAAATAAAACAGCAAAGAAGCAAGAGCCAAAGAGGAAAACTCAATTATTATGAAAATAGTCTTTGTTGGGCCACTTTGGTACGGGGCGACCTGCCTTCAACGGATGCAGGCATTGAGACAATTAGGTCATCAAATATTGCCTGTTGATACAGAACCAGAGTGGGTGCGCCATAAAAGCCAAGGGTTTATTTACCGTGCAAAACGGAAATTCTTGGGGCCTTCGGATTTAGTAAATGCTAACCAAAATCTAATTCAGTTGTTAGTGAAGCATAATGTTGATGTGCTCTTTTTGAACAAAGCTCTAACAATAAAACCAAAAACGCTCAGAATTATTCGGCAGAGAAGTCCCAAAACTATAATTGTCGGTTATTCGCCTGATGATATGATGACAAAATGCAATCAAAGACAAAATTTTCTTAAAGGCATTTCTCTTTACGATATTTATTTCACTACAAAGTCCTTTAACGTTAGCGAACTACAGGAACTTGGATGCCCCAGAGTTGTATTTATTGGAAATGCTTATGATAGCAAGATTCATCGCCCGCTTGCTGTCACAGCGGAAGACCGTACAAGATTTGGAGGGTCAGTGGGCTTTATCGGCGACTACGAACGAGAAAGGGCAGAAGCGATTATTTACCTTGCCAAAAACTCCGTCCCAGTAAGAGTGTGGGGACCAAATTGGAATAGAAAATGCAAGTTGTCACATCCAAACGTAAAAATAGAAGGCAGACCCCTCTGGGGCGACGATTATGCTAAGGCGATTTGCTGCTTCGATATCAATCTGGGTTTTCTGCGGCGGATAAACCGGGATTTGCAAACGGGCCGAAGCGTGGAAATCCCCGCCTGTGGCGGATTTATGTTAGCTGAACGCACGGATGAGCATTTAGAGCTCTTTGAAGAAGATAAAGAAGCGGTCTTCTTTTCGTCAAACGAAGAATTGTTAGAGAAAACAAGATATTATCTTACTCACCCGCAGCAGCGTAAAGCCATAGCAGAACGCGGCAGACAGCGCTGCCTGAAAAGCGGCTATAGTAACCACGACCGTCTGCGGGAAATGCTAACCGTAGTTGAGCAGATGAAAGATAAAAGGCTATGAGAGAGACAATATCTTCTCTCCAGATACCATTCAGGAGATTTACTATCACACAAAGATGTTCACAGGTAAATCTCCTGCCACTATTGGGTTTTTGGGGTCCTTGGTTCTGTATTGGGGCAGCGTCTTTACTGCTGATGGCAACCGACCACCAGGACTATGATTTTAGAACCATCAGCATTGGGACCATCACTTTTTTCGCCTTTGCGGCCCATTTGATTGCCAGAGGAGCTTTTCATGATCCATTCCACCCGGATATTCTGCTAACAATGGGACACTTGGCGCAGTTTGTTGTCCCAAGCATCATCTTTGCAACAGGAATTTTTGATGATGTCATGTCTCCTGGTATATTGGAGATGCGCCCGTATTTCCCGCATGCTGTGTTCGGTGCCTTGGTCGGCCAGACCTTTTTCAATCTTCCATTTTGGCTTATGCCGCCAAAGAAAAGACAACTTACCCTTCTTAACCATATGGGAGTGCCTGTCCTTATTTTTGCGTTGGGTTTCGTGGTACTATCTGCTCGTTTTATTATAATGATTACAGGCACCTACTGGCACAACAATCCTGCCGAATTTATGTTCACACCTGTTTTTTCTCCGTTAGCTATATTCGATACTGTTGGAGGGATTGTCACTGTATACGCAGCATTTAGAGTAATAAGAGCTAAAAAATTATCAGATGAAAGTTTGGCAAAAATATATTTATTTCTTGAGATAACCTGGCATTTTTTTTCAGGAAAGAGAGAAGGCTTGTTCCTGGCCATCTTGTGCATCATCATGGCTTTGATATTTATCCAAAAAAAAGTGCAGTTGCGATATGTCGCAGTCTTCGCTGTTTTGGTACTTTTTATTGGCGCTTATCTTGGGCTATATCGTGACTACGGGGCCGAGCGGTCAGTAGGTGCGACGGTGTATGTCAAGAAAGCTATGAGGTACGCATTTAAAGAGCAGCAGAAACGGGGCCTGAAACTTGTAATGAACATGGCTCTGGACAGATTAAACGACGGCCAATTTGCGGCCGGCTGCTTCATGAATGTTCCGGATAATTACCCATTTCTCGAAGGTGGTACATACAAGATGATTTTGTGGATACCTATCCCCCGTGTTGTTTACCCGCCACGGCCGCAATTTATTGTCAACTACTATGGCCTTTTCCAGCCATGGGTAACCTGGTCATCTGCGCCGGTTACCACCGTTGGGGAGGCTTACATCAACTTTGGCTGGCTGGGAATACCTCTCGTCTTTCTTGCCTTAGGCTGCATATATCGCGCCATGGATTCTGTATTCAGACCACGCTTATCATACGCGGAAGCGGCGATTTTGATATTTTACTCAACACTTCTGATTCGAATGATGGTGAATCCGGCTGTTAGTCATCTTTCCTGGATGCTGAAGATATTACTGTTGTTGGCCGTGGCGAGGATTCTGGCACATATAACAGTCAAGTTTGACTTGGGATCCTTCTTGAGATCATATTTTTACCACCCATTTGGGAAAGGAAGATTTGCAGCTAACACATTACACGTGGAAGAATCTTGAACTCAGATACAATAAAGAAAGTCCTGGTTTTTCGGATAGGCCAATTGGGTGATATTTTGGTTTCGGTTCCTGCAATGTGGGCGCTACGTGATTATTTCCGCCAGGCTCAAATCGACTTACTTTACGATGTTCACCCCGGCAACGAATATGTTTCCGCCTTTGATGTCCTTGACGGCTCGGGAATTGTAGATGATTTTCTCAGTTATCACTTTATCAAGCCTAAAAAAGGCTTTTTAAGCCAATCCTGGAAAATGTTTGGCCTGCTTTATGAGCTTAGGTCAAGAAAGTACGATGCGATGGTTTACCTGCCACCCTCTCAGAGAAGTAAATTTCAAATTCGCAGGGATAGGTTCTTTTTCAATCTTGCCGGTATAAGGGAGTTTTTCGGATTTGATGAATTTCCAGATTTTCCCCCAAAAGTGCCCGGCCAACCACTGCCAACCGTTCCACAGGAGGGTGACTTGCTTCTGGAAAGACTTCGCAAATCCGGCATAGAAGTCCCGGAGCCAGGAAAGGGCAGAGTCGATGTTAATATCGGAGAAAAAGATGCAATAGCGGTAGAACGTTGGCGGGCGACTCTTCCGCCTGATGACGGCAGGCCATGGATAGCCGTTGGCCCCGGCTCAAAAATGCCCGCAAAAATCTGGCCTAAAGAAAGATATGCCGCCGTTGTGCGGCAACTAATAAGCGATTTTGATATCTGGCCCGTTGTCTTTGGCGGTCCGGAAGATGTCGAATTGGCCAAATTTCTAACTTCACAGTGGCATCGGGGTTATATAGCCGCTGGCGGCTTGACAATTAGACAGGCTATAGCAGTTATGTCAAAGTGTGTTTTCTTTCTTGGTAATGACGCAGGCACGATGCACATGGCCGTCTCAGCAGGCCTCAAATGCGTAGCTATTTTTTCAGCCAGGGACTATCCCGGGAAATGGTACCCTTATGGCAAAGGACATGTAGTCTTGCGCAGTAATGCGCCATGCGAGGGCTGTATGTTGGAGGTTTGTTCTAAAAGAAAGGCGGAGTGCATCACGTCAATCGGCGTGGATAATGTGTTCAAGGCAAGCCGAGCCATCGGAGAGGACTATGAACATAGCATTTGTTTTGCCGTATTTGGCTGAGCGTTTTGGCGGACCAGTCGCAGCAGTCAAAAACATTGGCAAAACGCTTGCTGTCATGGGCCATGATGTTTCGTACTGGGCCACCGCCGACAAGAACGACCGAGAAGAACCAGCCTTGATGGCCGGCGCTCATATCTATGATGTTGTCTGGCCTCGTTCATGGTATCGGTCAAGAGGTCTCGTTCGCGGTCTATCGGGTGCGGTCGCGTCGGCGGATATTATACATATTAGTAGTGGGCTCTGGCCGCATCCAACATACGCTGCAAGCCGCATAGCCCATGCAAATGGGATTCCCTACATAGTCAGTCTCGATGGTTGTCTTGAGCCTTGGGCGATGAGAAGCAGTCCTCTCAAGTGGTTGAAAAAGAGGATTTATCTTGATCTCGTTGGTAAGTCTATCATGCAGCGAGCAGCGTGTCTCCATGCCAAGTCCGCACAGGAAACTGAACATTTTTGCCAAGCAGGCTATCGCGGCCCCGTAACCATTATCCCAAATGGTGTCGACACCGATGAATTTACCAATGGAGACGGTTCCCAGGCTGAGGCTTACTGGCCCAACCTGAAAAATAGGCTGGTAGTGTTGTTCATGTCACGTTTGAGTCCGGAGAAAGGGCTGGACCTACTGATTCCCGCCTGGGCAGACGTTGTGAAATGTGCCGCTTACAAAGATGCTATCCTGGTTATCGCCGGACCCGATGACCGAGGCTATCGAGAGGTGGTCGGACGCATTATCGACAAGTACAATATTCGCCGCCAAACGCTTCTCACGGGAATGGTGCGGGGTCGAGAGAAGTTGGCGCTGCTGAGGCGCGCAGATATCTTCGTTTTGCCGTCTTACTCAGAAAATTTCGGAATTGTTGTAGCAGAGGCTCTGGCTTGTGGAACGCCGGTCATAACCACTACGGCTACTCCTTGGCAAGAACTTGTAGATGCCCATGCGGGGTACTGGGTAGCACCTAAAAAAGACTCCTTAACGGAAGCTTTGCGAGAGTGCCTGAACTTGCCGGAAGAGTCCCGAAGAGAAATGGGACGAAGTGGGCGGGACCTTGTCATGCAGAAGTACACGTGGGATGCCGCTGCCCGCAAACTGATCTCTGTTTGTCGGTGTATTTTGGACGGGTCAGACGTGCCTCTACATCCTAAACCCGCCGAAAGATAAGAGACTCGATGAAGGTTTCAATAATTACTGTCTGCCTAAATAGCGCCGTGACCATTGAAGATACTATTACGAGCGTGATGGTCCAGGACTACAAGGATATCGAACACATCGTCGTCGATGGCGCCTCCACGGACGGAACGCGGAAGATTCTGCAAAAGTATCGAAATCGAATTTCCTCGTGCATATCTGAGTCTGACAAAGGAATTTACGATGCAATGAATAAGGGCATCCGGCTCGCCACGGGCGATGTTATCGGCTTTCTCAATGCAGACGATGTTTATGCTTATGACAAGGTTATCTGGGAGGTACTAGCCCTACTGACGGCAGACCATCTGGATGCTGTGTACGGCGACTTAGCCTATGTAGATCACAAGGATGCGAGTAAGGTTGTCCGGTATTGGCAGGCGGGCGAATACAGACCGAACGCCTTTTATTACGGCTGGGTGCCGCCCCACCCGGCGTTCTTCTGTCGGAAATCTGTGTTTGAGAGGTACGGGGCTTTCAACACAAAGTACAAAACCGCTGCCGATTTTGAACTAATGCTGCGTTTTATCGAAAAGCACCGAATTACGCTTGGCTATATTCCGAAGATCCTTGTCCGAATGCGGCCGGGCGGCAGAGTTAGAATATCCTGATCCACCATGAACCACAAAAAAAATAAACTACTTGTTCTTTGTCAGCTTTTTTATCCGGAGTTGGTTTCGACTGGACAGACATTAACCGAATTATGTGAAGAGTTGGTGCGTCTTGGTATGGACGTAGAAGTAGTGTGCGGCCCGCTGACAGTTATGGACAGGGATAAAAAAGTCGCAAAATACATCGAGCATAAAGGGATTCGTATAAGACGTGTCTGGGGGACGAGATTTCCTAAACTGAATCTAATCGGAAGAATAATAAATCAGATAACTTTTGCTGCCTCAGCTTTTTTTTACCTGTTGTTTCACCATTTCCGAAAACCGATTCTGGTTTTAACCAATCCCCCCTTTCTTGCGGTTACCTGTAGCATACTAAAGTTGTTGAAAATCAGCGGGCCTTATATCTATTTAGTGTTTGACGTTTATCCGGATACTGCTGTTAAGCTGGGTGTTTTGAAAAAAAATGGTTTATTATCTCGCATCTGGGAACGACTTAATGCCTTTGTTTTTAAGCATGCATCTGCGATCGTTGTCATTGGTCGGTGTATGGAAGAAATTATAGCGAAAAAAATGCAAAATCGTAACCTAAGTACGAATGGAAAACTGCATCATATCAGTGTCTGGAGTGATGATAAACTTATAAGCTCTGCTTCAAACACAGAAAACCCTCTGAAAAAAAAATGGAATCTTGAAGGGAAGTTTGTTGTTGGCTATTTCGGCAATATGGGACGTTTTCACGATATGGAAACTATTATTAGTGCTGCTAAAATCTTGAAAGATAATAAGGATATATGCTTTTTGTTTGTAGGTGAAGGGCACAAGAAACAAGCTACTATGGAATATGCGGCCAGACATAGTTTGCAGAACTGTCGGTTTTATACATACGTCGACAGGCAAGACCTGGGCTATTTAATGAATTTGGCTAACATTGGTGTTGTTTCTTTATTGGAAGGGCAGGAGGGTTTGTCGGTTCCTTCCAAGGCATTTGGCCTAATGGCTGCTGGAGTACCTCTGATAGCGGTAATGTCTCCTAAATCAGAGATTGCCCAAATTGTAAAAGAGGAAGGTTGTGGCATTACAGTCAAACCGGGCAAAGGAAAAGTGCTGGCAGATAGTATCTTGCAGCTTTACAATGATAAGTCCCAGCTAAAGCAGATGAGCGCAAATGCGTTAATGGCTATTCGAGAAAAATATAATCTTGATAAGATTTCGAGAGAATATTTTGATTTGATTGGGCAAGTCGTATAGATAAAGCATAATTTTTCGGAGAGATTCAAAATGAAACAGGCCTTAGTATGTGGTGCAGGTGGATTTATTGGTGGTCACCTTGTTAAAAGGCTCAAACAAGAAGGGTTCTGGGTTCGTGGGGTGGATCTTAAATATCCGGAGTTTAGCGAAACAGCAGCAAATGATTTCATCATAGGTGATTTACGCGACCCCGCAGTTTGTAAAAGTGTAACCGATAGACCATTTGATGAAGTGTATCAGTTGGCAGCAGATATGGGAGGTGCAGGGTATATTTTTACCGGCGAGCACGACTCTGAAGTGATGCACAATTCAGCGATGATAAATCTCAATATGGTTGATATCAGTCGGACAATGGGAGTCAAGAAGATATTTTATTCCTCCTCGGCATGTATTTACCCGGAGTATAACCAAATGGATCCGGATAATCCCGAGTGTTCAGAGGATTCAGCTTATCCAGCTCAGCCGGACAGTGAATACGGATGGGAGAAACTCTTCAGTGAGCGGATGTATCTGTCTTATTACAGAAATCATGGTCTTGAGGTGCGCATTGCAAGATTCCATAATATATTTGGCCCCGAAGGAGCGTGGAATAACGGCAGAGAAAAAGCTCCGGCGGCACTGTGTCGAAAGATAGCTGAAACAAAGGATGGGGGAGAAATTAAAATGTGGGGCGATGGTAAGCAGACACGTTCGTTTCTTTACATAGATGAATGTCTGGATGGTGTCCGCAGATTAATGGATTCGGATTTTCTGGGGCCTGTTAATATAGGCTCTGAAGAAATGATAACGATAAATGGGCTTGCTAACATGATTATGAATATTGCAGGCAAGAAACTTAGAATCAGGCATATCGAAGGACCATTAGGTGTGAGGGGCAGAAACTCAGATAACAAACTAATTTACCGAAAACTTGGATGGGAACCAACTATGCCTCTCGAAGATGGACTTCGCTTAACTTATGCATGGATAGAAAGGCAGGTTGGTGAAAGCGCTCAATCGCATGTGAGCAAAACGCATCGAATTGAGTACGGCTCAAAGGCGCGTATCACGGCAAGCGATGCCGTCGATAAGTGTGGTAAAAATGAGGACTGGCGGAAAGAGCAACAGGAATCTTTGGCAGATTTTGCGAGCTAATGCCGAGTGTTACCGCGCTTGGAAGAGAAATACCTTGCATATTAGCCCACTCATAGTGTTTCGAAAACCCGCATCCAAACTAATTCAATATCTCCGGCCTAATCACACTGACAATGTCGGTACTGCCTGAAACAAACAGTAGATGAACCAGAGAACGCACGTCCCGACGGAGATTAAAATATTTGCCGTCGGTGGCGGGCAGGGTTTGCAGAAAGTGCGGTTGTTATCAGGCGTAAACTAAAAGTTGTTTGTGACCGAGTTTTTCCTTGAACCGGCACCCTTGAACCGTACAATCATCGGGTTAGAAACAGCCAACACGGGCTGGCATAAAGACTGTTGGGGACTTGACCAGGGATGGGGGAAGTTATGTCACAGGGACTGGACGTTGAGCAAGGCACCCGGAAATGGGGGGGTCAAACAGTATCGGTTGTCCAAGAAGTAAGCAGGGATAATGGGCATTCAGCGACCGTTATCGACAGCACGCTGGCCGCTGGGATCATTCAAGACAGCACACTTCTTTATCCGTCGGCTGGCTTAGTGCCACGCAGCTCAAATAATCGGGAGACCTTGGTACGATCTCTGGATATCTGGGGTTCTGTGACCATTCTTTTTTTTTGCGATGCGCGTGATGCTTGTAATCACCTTGCTTAGTGTTCTTTCGGCAAGCCTGAAAAAAACGGAATTTATCAGGGGCTATCGGCCCTTTGGAGCATATCCTGGTAGTTCCGATGGTAATCGGCATGTAAAACAGCCACGGGTCGGCACGCAAACCTGTGGTGAGCCTGCCGAATCCATCAGCCACACCCAGGCCACATAATAAGCCTCCAACCGGAGGCATACAAGTACGATTCTATTTATTCTTGAGTTTACCTTTTTGCACAGACTGTTTGAACCGGTAGCTTTCGCCATTCATCTCGAAGATATGACAATGGTGCGTCAGACGATCCAGTAAGGCAGCAGTCATCCGTTCGCCCTGAAAAACCTGGGGACCCCATTCGCTAAACGCCAGATTACTGGTGACCAACAGGCTGCCTCTCTCATAGCGATCAGCAAAGACCTGGAACAATAGTTCAGCTCCTGTGCGGCTAAAGGTCAGATACCCCAGCTCATCACATATCAGCAAATCAACTCTGTCCAGCTGTGTCTGGAATCGCTCCAACTGGTACTGTTTACGCGTCTCTTCCAAGTGATTGACCAGGTTTGCAGCCGTGAAGAACCGTACCTTGCGTCCCTCTCGACAGACAGCCAAGCCTAAAGCAACCGCCAGGTGGGTCTTGCCGGTGCCAGGTGAGCCGATCAGACAGCAGTTTTCTTTTTTATCGATCCATTCACCCCGGGATAATTCCAATATCTTCTGTTTGCTCAGCGAAGGCATTACAGTAAAGTCATAACCCTCGAAGTCCTTATGGGCCGGGAAGCCCGCCTGCTTGATACGGTTTTTAAGGGCATTGGTGGCTCGGGCAGCTACCTCCAGCTCCGTTAATCTTAACAAATACTGCTGGTAGGTGGCATTCTGAGATGAAGCTTCTTTTGCCAACTTGTCGCATTCTGCTTTCATGGTTGGAAGGCGAAGCTGTTTGAGATTGGTTTTTAACAGCATGTTTTCATTGTCAGACATAGTCTACCTGTCCTTTCTCTGGACTTGGCTCCAGACAAGGATTTACAGTTAAGTGTTGATCAAATTTACTCAGATCAGGCATTGGAACCTTAATCTGATAATCACTGATGCTCGATTCGGTCGAGTCTATGAATGGTTGTTTTTGTGCCAGACGATGTGCCTTGTGGATAATCATGTCAGCATTGACCGTTGAATTAGTCAGGCAAAATTCGATGGCCTTTTTAATTCTTTCTACAGGATGCTCAGCCAGCAATTGCAGGATGCGAATATAGTGCCTGGCTCCTGCGAAGGGTCCCAGCCGGTTCTCGAGCAGTTGGCGAAGTTCAGTAAAGCAGGCTGGAAGCTGCCAGCTACGAAATAGCTCGGAGTGGTCCAGCGTGGCCGGGCGGCGTCCCAGCACCGCCAGGTAATGCAGCGGCTCCAGGATCTGTTGGTTACGCTGGTAGCAGCGTCTGTGATAAGCTATCTGCCTATCGCAGGCTACAATCCTGATATGGAAAGGATAGGCCTTAACAGTAACTGTCTCGAATGCCCAACGACGAGGAACGCTGTAGCGGTTGGTATCAAAACGAACGGTCTGGTATTTAACCGCCTTCGCCTCGACGGCCACATAAGGGTCAAATCGATGTTTGGGCAAAGCTAAGGCCGCGGCTTTGTCCTGCTCAAAACGCTCTCCAACAGTCTCTGTCTTGCCGGCAACACGATGCTGGAGCTTCTTCAGGCAGCATTGCCGAAGATACGCATTTAGTTCCTCGAAGTCTTTTACCCTGGGCACAGGTGTAGCCCAGTCTCGCTGCAGATCATAGATGCTGTTTTCCACATAAGGTTTTTCATTGGCCTTGGCAGGCATACAGAAGGCAGGCTCGAAAGTATAATGGCTGGCCAGGGCGGCATACCGAGGAGATAGACTGCGGCTGCGTCCTTTGAAGATCTCCTTGACTATGGTCTTGGGATTGTCCCACCACAGTTGTTTAGGGACACAGCGAAAGAATTCAAATGCTTGGACCAGTCCGCTTAGTATGGATTCCAATCTTTCGGTGGGAAAGGCCATGGCAAACCGAAAGCTCGAATAGCTCCAGGTGGTAACCAATACAGGCACTTGCTTTCTACCATTTGGAAAGTCGACATAGATGTGGCCGAAGTCGCCTTCCAGCCGCTGTCCCGGCTCCCGCACTAGAGGAATGAATGTCTCCCGCTCTTTGTGACGATGCCTTTTTACATATCTGCGAACCTGATCGTAGCCGCCTTGGTAGCCATATTCATCCCTGAGTCGGCGGTAAATCTTTGATGCTTTATGCCGTTGCTTGGGCGGCTGTGACTGGTCATCAAGCAATATCTGCTCGATGATGGGCATGAAAGGCCCCAGCACCGGTGCCTTCGGTGGCCTGGTGCGAGTATATGGTGGGGGCTCAGTGTGGTTTAGTGCCTTTGTGATGGTGTGATGGGAATGATGGTAGGTTCGGCAAATGGCCCTGATACTCATTCCATCGCGTTTGCCCGTGCGAATTTTTAAGTACTCTTGCACCGTAAGCATCCTTTGCCTCCATAAGTCGTTGTCCTTTTGTCAAAGCGAACACCAACTTACGGAGTCTGCTACGGTGTGGCTATTTTACTTGCCGATTTCTTCAACTCCCCCGTGGCTGTTTTGCATGCCGATTACCAATCCGAGGCATCCAGCTATCAGGGTCTGAAGACAGCTCGCTGGCGTGCTTTTGCAGTTCGGTGAGATACTCGAAGGGCTTGGTCTTGTTCAGTTCGCAGGTATGGATCAAACTCACGAACAGGTCTCCCACGCGGGCCCCATTGTGGGTCTTGTAGAAGTAGGCGTTCTTGCGATGCAGGATTGCTTTCTTGAGGGCCTGTTCGCATACGTTGTTGTCCAAGGGGGTTCCTGGGTGTCTGAGAAAGTGTATGAAAAGTAACCTTTTGTCCGATAACTGATATATGGACAGAAGGAGTTATCCAAGCGATCTGACAGATGAACAGTGGAACTTGATCGAGCCTTTCCTGCCAGCGGCCAAGCCTGGCG
>Ga0315279_10009297_pt1 | contig 11748 bp, 5 predicted proteins | sample YL17G06_20_MG_FD_203694 | JGI IMG/M metagenome (GOLD analysis project Ga0315279, IMG submission 203694) | Sediment microbial communities from Yellowstone Lake, YNP, Wyoming, USA - YL17G06_20 | ecosystem: Environmental > Aquatic > Freshwater > Lake > Sediment | place: USA: Wyoming | collected...
ATGCCTCGCTACTCACCCTTGTATGGTGTGTCCCTGACGTCGAAGTAAGCGATAACGAGAGAGCCGACATCACCCCGACTGCTTAACTGACAGTCTGAGTGAGGGTGCTCCTCCGACATCGCTGCGACTCACTGCCGATGAGGAATTCCGCCGTCTCGCGACGGCCGATGAACCGCAAGGGAGCAGGGGCGCACACAGGGAGCTGAGGATGATTGGTATCGATGTATCGAAGGATTCGTTGTCGGTCTGTTGCTGGGATGACCAGCTCAAGCAGGCGCGCTGGCAGGCGCAGTTCGAGAACTCGCCCGCGGGCATCGGGCAGTTGCTGGCCCGCAGCGCGGCCCACGAGCCGTGGGCAGTGGAGCCGACGGGGATGTATAGTCGCCTGGTGGCGCGCACCGGGGTGGCGCATGGCCGCTGCGTGCTGCAAGCATCGCCGCGCGCCGCCAAGCAGTTTCTCGCCAGTGTCCATCCGCGCGCCAAGACCGATCGGCTGGACGCCCAGGGATTGGCGCGATATGCTAGCAGCGTGGATCTCAAGCCGGTCGTCATCAAGAGCGATCTCATGCAGCGCCTGTCCGAGTTGCTGTGCGCTCGGCGCTCGTTGTCGCGCAGCCTCTCCACCTTTCGGCAGCAAGCGCAGGCGCTGCCCGAAGCCCGTGAGCAATTGCTGGCAGCCGCGAGTTCTGTCGCCCAGCACCTGCGGGAGCTGGATCGGGAGCTAGAACGCCTGGCCCGCCAGGAACCGCAGATCAAGCGCCTGATGCAGCTGCCCGGGGTCGGCCCGGTGACGGCGGCCACCCTGGTCGTACGGCTTACCAGCGTGCCTTTTGCCACCTCGGATCAGGTTGTCGCCTATGTCGGGTTGGACCTGCGCGTACGGGATTCCGGCCAACACCGCGGACAGCGCAAGCTGACCAAGCACGGCGACGCGGAACTGCGACGCTTGCTCTATCTCGCCGCCCAGGCCAGCTTGCGCAGCAAGGATACCACCTTCGCCCTCCAGTACGAGCGGGAGCGCGCCAAAGGGCTAGCGACCACGCAGGCCCTGTGCGCAGTTGCCCGCAAGATCGCGCGCGTTGCCTGGTCCCTGGTTCGCCACCGCGCGGAGTACGATCCGCAGCGCGTCTATTCGCAGCCAGCGCCTTGACAGCAACCATAGAATCTCACTCGGCCCGCCCGCAGCGGGCCGACCTCTCCCTGCAAGGGAGAGGCGTTGCCACCGCACCCACTAAAAACGGTCACACCCCGTGTGGTGGGGTGGTGTTCGCACAGAGTGGGGATGTGCACCGCCGAACCGCCTTGCCCCGAGGGTCGCGCTCACACCCGCTCGATGGGACTTTCCTTGACCGCCCGAAATGCCGATGATATACTCAGCTCACCGGAGAGGTGCCCGAGTTGGCCTAAGGGGCGCGACTGGAAATCGCGTAGGGGGCCACAAGCTCTCTCGTGGGTTCGAATCCCACCCTCTCCGCCACACGTCGCGATGGCGGAAGAGCAGGTGAGCGGTAGAGCAGTGGAACAGTGCTTGCGGCGGACGCTCACCTCCCGCCCGACGCCACGACTGAGGGGCACGGCATGCCGTGCCCCTACTTTGCGCTGGAATCCGCGACCATCCGCGTTTATCCGCGGCCAGATGTTCTCCGCCTACATGTACTCCCGGAAGCGCTTGACCTCGGCCTCGATGCGCGCACGGGCGTGGGTGTCGGGCTGGCTCATGGGACGGGCGGGGTAGGCCTGGCAGATGCCGATCATCTCCAGCGCCGCCTTGAGGCCGCCGATGGGCGACGAGCCCTCGAACCAGTAGATGCGGTTGAGCTCGGACGCCGCGCGGTGCAGCTCGCGCACGCGCGCGACATCACCTTCGCGGGCCGCCTCGTACAGCGCCACCCACAGCTTCGGCGCCAGGTTCGCGGAGCCGGGCACGCAGCCGTGCGCGCCCATGAGCAGGCTCGCCGCCGCCTGCATCTCGCTGCCCTGGAATACGCGAAACGCCGCGCTCTCCATCCGCGCGAGCCCCAGGAAGAGATTGAAATTCTCCGAGCTGTCCTTGATACCCGCGACCTGGGGTAGCTCCCGCAGCTCGTCCACCGCTTCGAGCGTCAGAGAGGCGCCGACGCGCTGGGGGATGTTGTACAGCAACACCGGCACCGAGGCCGCGTTCGCCAACGCCTGAAAGTGCGCTTTGGCTTCCTCCATGTTGTTCGGAGTCTGATAGTACGGCAAGATGGCGACCAGACCGTCGGCCCCTGCTTGCTGGGCTTCCTCCACCCGCTGCAGCGCCCGGCTCGTCCCCGAATCGCCGACCCCCGCCAGCACCGGCACCGCGCCCTTCACCTCGTCCACCACGATCTCCAGGGCGCGCCGCCGCTCCTGGTCGACCAGCGCGGCGAACTCCCCGGTTGAGCCCGCCACGAATACGCCGTGCACACCCCCGCGCAGCACGTGCTGCACCAGCCGCCGCAGGCCCGTCTCGTCCACCGACTCGTCCGCATGCAAAGGCGTTGCCAGCGGCGGGATGATCCCTCCCAGGCGTGAAACATCGAGCATTGGACCCTCCAGGGCGCGTCTGGGCGCGCGACAGGAACTGTTTCGTAAGCCGGCTGCATTATCCTGCAAGCGCGCGCGCGGACCGTCCTGGCTGCGCGGAAGGCTGCGCCCGCGCGCGCAGCGAATACCTGCGCCATGTCCGGCCCCACCCGCGCCACCAGGCCGCCCGCCGCCGCTACCTCCGCGCCCCCCGGCCGCGGCATCACCGCTCGCGCCGTCATCATCGGCCTGCTGCTCGTCTTCCCCAACGCCTACTGGCTCCACCAGATGGAGATCGTGTGGTATTCCACGCAGCCCACCACCATCGCCCTCTACTTCAACGTCATCTTCATTCTCATCGTTCTGCTCATCGGCAACTGGCTGCTGCGGCGGCTGCGCCCGTCGTGGGCGCTCGAGCACAGCGAGTTCCTGGTGATCTACGTCATCCTCGCCATCACCAGCTCCCTGGCCGGCCACGACCAGATCGAGATCCTGGTGCCGGCCATGGGTTGGGGCGCCTGGTACGCGACCCCCGAGAACCGCTGGGACGAACTGTTCTCACGCTTCGTGCCCAACTACCTGGCGGTCAAGAACAAGCAAGTCCTCGCTCCCTTCATCGAGGGCCACTCCAGCATGTACGCCCGCGACTACCTGCTGGCCTGGGCGGAACCGGTGGCGGTGTGGATCGGGTTCATCGTCGTCCTGCTGTTTGCCATGCTGTGCATCAACGCCATCCTGCGCCGCCAGTGGGCCGAGCACGAACGCTTGTCCTACCCGATCGTGCAGATCCCCCTCGAGATAACCGACCCCCGTTTCGCCCTCTGGCGCAGTAAGCTATTCTGGACCGCCTTCGCTTTCGCCGTCGCCCTCGACACCCTCAACAGCCTCGCCTTCCTCTATCCCAGCCTGCCCGCCCTGGACGTGCGCGCGCTCAAGGTCGATCGCTTCTTCACCGCCTGGCCGTGGACCGTATTGGGGGGGACGCGCGGCGGGCTGTACCCCTTCGCTATCGGGCTGGGCTACCTGCTGCCCCTCGACCTGCTTTTCTCCAGTTGGTTCTTCTTCTGGTTCTGGCAGGGGCAAAAGGTCATCACCGTGGTCATGGCGTGGGAGGGCGACCCGCGCTTCCCCTATATCCCCGAGCAGTCGTTCGGCGGGTACATCGGCATCGTCCTGTTCTCGCTGTGGGTCGCGCGCCACTACCTTGGGCGCATCTTTCGCACCGCGTTCGCGCGCGACCCGGGGCTTCTCGATGGGCGCGAGCCCATGCCCTATAGATGGGCGGTGTGGGGGCTCATCCTGTCCCTGGGCGGGCTCATCGCGTTCAGCCGCTATGCGGGCATGCCGGTGTGGATCGCCGTCTCGTTCTTCGCCGTCTTCTTCCTGCTCTCCACCGCCATCACCCGCATGCGCGCGGAGCTGGGCCCCCCCGCCCACGACCTGCACGCAGCCGGCCCCGATGTCATCCTCACCAACGTCTTCGGCAGCCTCGCGCTGGGGCCGCGCGCCGTCACCCTGTTCTCCCTCTACTACTGGATGAACCGCGCCTACCGCAGCACCCCCATGCCGCATCAACTGGAGGCATTCAAGATCGCCGAGCAGCGCGACCTCGGCCAGCGGCACATGATGTGGGTGCTGCTCGCCGCGGGGGCGCTGGGCACCATCGCCGCCTTCTGGAGCATGATCAGCGTCGGCTATACCTACGGCATGGGCAGCGCCAACGTCGGGCTTGCCGCACGGGCCTTCGGCAGCGAGCCCTGGAACCGCCTGGGGGCCTGGCTCACCGAGCCCGTCAAGCCCAGCACCGGCGCCGGCTGCGCCACCCTCGGCGGCATCGCATTCTCCATTCTCCTGCTCAGCCTGCGCATGCGCTGGATCTGGTGGCCCTTCCACCCCGTCGGCTATGCCGTCTCCAGCAGTTGGTCCATGAACCTGCTGTGGATGCCGCTATTCATCGCCTGGGTCATCAAGCTCCTGCTGCTGCGCTGGGGAGGGCTGCGCCTCTATCGCCAGGCGCTGCCGTTCTTTCTGGGGCTCATACTGGGGGAGTTCACCGCGGGCGGGGCGTGGAGCCTTATCGGCATCGCTCTCAAGACCAAGATCTACGTCTTCTGGCCCTATTGAGCCGCCGGGGTCCCTGCTTATGTGGCACAGCCGTTCATCCTGAGATGGGCGCGCGGTCGCCCCTCGACCCCGCTCGGGGCGACCCTGAGCATGTCGAATGGGTCGCCAGACCGCGCGAACTCCTCGCGACTTCAGGCGACCCCTTCGTCCACCGAAGCGGGACTTCGGGACTTCGTGGCCCGCGAAGGCGGAAGTCGCGCCCACCTTTCGATCACAGCGCCTCGACCTTGCCCACCGCCACCTCCACGCCGGGGAGCTGCAACCCGCAGGCGGCGCACCGCCCCTCGACCGTCACGTCGTCAACCAACACCACCTGACGGCGCCCGATAGCCCAGATCCGCAGCGCCGCCTGCGGAGCCGGTTTCCATTCGCGCGACACCTCCGCCATCACGATCAGCGGCGGCCGCTCGAGCGCGCGCTGGAACGCTTGCGCGACCGCCTGGTTGCCCTGGTGCAGGAGCACGTACGCTTCCACCTCGCCGCCCGCAGGCGGCGCACCGCCCGCAGGCGGCGCACCGCCCTTGCCGGAGGTGGATACCAGCTCGCACCATGCGTACTTGCGCGTCCCCGGCTGCGGCCGCTGCTCCGGCCAGAATCCCTGGCGCCAGTGGTTAGCTCCCTTGTGCCGCGCGATCACCAGCGACAAGCTCTCCGGGGAATCCGGGGCCGTCATCAGCGTCGCCACCGCTGGCACGTAGTCGCCTTCGCGCCAGCCGAAATGCGGCTGCTCCTCGTCGAACTGGCCCACCATGCCGCTGAACCCGGGGTAGATCTTGGTCAATCCCTCGCCCCTCGACCCCGCTCGGAGCGACCCTGAGCCTGTCGAAGGGTCGGCGCGAAAACGCCCGTCCAGCAGCACCAGCTCCTGCGCCCCCCACTCCCCGGGCGGTGCGCCGCCTGCGGTTAGCGTGACCTCGCTCTTCACCAGCAGATATGGCTGAAAAGCCCTCAGCTCGTAGGTCTGCCGGCAACTTACGTGCTCGTCCCGCCACGTCACCTGCGCGATGGCGCGCACCGGTCCGGCGCTAAGCACCTCCACCTGTGCCGGGCTGTCGGCCTGGCGCACGCGCTGCTCGTCTATCAACTCCCGCGGCCCCCGCGCCGGCCGCGCCGCATCCACCGGCCGCGACCACCGGCCGTAGCTCACCCCCAGTGATTGCGCCGCATAGTCCCGGCCGCTCGCCGTCGACCGCAAGCTCGAAACCACCCCGCCGCGCGGCGCCAAGAGCACCACCGACAGGCGCGAGTTGGACAGCCGCACGGTCCCGGTCAGGCGTGACAGCGGCTCCACGGCGATCTCCATCTCCCCCGCGGCGCTTGGCCGCTCCGCCTTGCTCGGCGCCAGGGCAAGGTAGAATGTCGCCGCCGACGCAGCCGGCACGCGCCCAACGAAAGCCAGTTGGGCGGCGAAATCCACCTGCGACGGCAGCGGGCGTCCCTGCTGGTCCGTCACATACAGCCGCTCCGCCAGCGCGCTCAAAGAAGAGGGCAGATCGACGATCACCGGGTAGTTTTCCAGGGCTTCGTCCCGCGCGTTGAACACGTATACGGCGGCCAGCGCCTGCGGCGGCCCGGCGACCTGCACGGGCACCACCGCCAAGTCGAGGTCGCACTCCCGCTCGACCGGCTCGCCCCACAGCGTGTAGCTGATCTTCGCGTGCACCTTCCCCAGCCGCGCCCGCCCGGCGAAAGGCTGCGCGATCGGCAGGGCGCGCGTAACCCGTTGACCGCCGGCGATATCGCCGAAGCTCACCTGCTGGCCATCCACCTCAACCATGACCCCCGATGCGCGCCCGCAGTCGGATGCCCCCGGCGGCGGCATGTTGACCAGCGACAGCCGCGGTCGTCGCCCGTCCAGGGTCAGCGGCGCGGGGCGAACGTCGGCGTTAGGCTGAATCTCCAGGGGGCGAAACAGCGCCGCCGCCCCGTGCGCCGTCTCCACCCGCCACACCACCGTCTTCTGCCCCCAGTCGGCGTCGGCGCGCACCGACACCGGCACCTCCACCCGCACCGTCTCTCCCGGTCGCACCCGAAACGGCGCCGGGGCGCCCTGCATGGCGATGCTGGGCACCGGCGACATCAGCGCCACCGTACCCGTTTCCTCCTCGGCCGCCCCGCTGACCTCCACCGCCAGCCGTCTCGCCTCCCCGGGATGCAGCACCACCGGCTGCGGATCCGCTTTGACCGGGGCGAAGGCGACCTCGTACACCCCGAAATACCGCAGGCTATCGCTGAACAGCACGCTATCGCCTTCGCGCCGCCAGCGCAGTGCATAGTAGCTGTCCCCGTCGCGCCGCAGCGCCGTCACGCGCGACACCGGCCTCCCCAGCCCGTCCACCACGAACTGCACCGACCGCTCCTGCGACGGGTCGTAATTGTAGGCGAGCAGGATGACGGTATTGTCGGCCTTCAGCGCGGCCCCGATGACGGAATCCCCGCTCACGCGCGTCCGCGCCTGCGCGCCGCCCCAGGTGCCCAGTACCCCCGCCACCCATTCCTGTGGCGCCACATCGTCCATTTGGCCGTTGACGTACAGCACGCGCTTCTGCTGCAGCAGCAGGTCGCGCGGCAGGCCCCGGTGGCGATAGCGCGCGGCGACCTCGACCTCGGCGGCCGCCAGGTAATCCCGCCGACCGTTGAACCCCTCGCGCGTCCTGCCCGCCAGGGGGCCGTAGATGGGGCTCGTGAAGTCCACCAGCGGCGACGGCGGACGATAGACGTTGTCCCGCGTGAGCGCGATGTTTGCGGTCGCGATCTGCACCCAATCCAGCGCCAGGTTGCAGGTCCGGCGCTCGGTGGGGAAGCGCTGGGGATCCACCTCGCGCGGCACCAGCAGCGGCGCGAACGCCAGCTCGACCTCGATGAAATCGTGCGCTCCTACCGCCGCGCGCGGTATGCGCGCCGCGTACTCGTGCGCGCCCTCCTGCACCGCCACCCGGTCAACCGCCTCGCCGTCCACGCGCACTGTGATCTCGCTCGGCCACAGGGCCGTGCCCGCGAAGCGCAGCAGATGATTGCGCTGCGGCGATGCCGGCAGCAACAAGCGCACGCCGCCGGCATCCGCCGGCGTCCAGCGCACCGTGTAGGGCTCCTGCGTCTTGCCCGCCCCGCCCTCCGGCAGCCGCGACCAGTCCTCGGCGCCGCTGTAGCCCGACAGCAGGTACTGCTCGTCGCCCGGCTCGCCGATGTCCACGAACACCGACAGGTCCGCCCCGGGCCGCGCACTCTCGGCCGGAGGCTGCACCTGCAGGCCCAGCAGCTTGCGCAATTGCGGGCAATCCGACGCCGCCAGGCGATGGCGCTTGTCGCCGCGCGCCCACTCCACCAGCAGCGGCGCTATCCATTCGCCGCGCCCGTTGCGCCCAAACCCTACTCCAGCCGCCGGCGCGAGAATCACATCGAAGCGCCGCAGCGTCTCTCGCGTCACCAGGTCGTCCACCAGCAGGTCGAACGGCACCATCGACCGCCGCAGCTCCTGGATGACCGCGTACACCTCGCTGGTGTGGGCGCTGCCGCACTTGAACGCCCAGTCATTCAGCAGCACCGCCGCCTGCGTGCCCTTGCCGAAGTCGCGCAGGCTCGCAAAGCACGTCTGCATCAGCGTCGAGTAGAACAGGTTCTGCTCGCAGTAGCGCTTGCCCAGCTCCAGCGACGGCTCCAGGTTCGAGCCCTCCCACCACTCGTTCCACGACAGGTGCAGCACCGCTTCGTCGTAGCGCATGAGGTCGCCGACCCAGAAACGGTCATAGGCGAACGGCTCCGCCGGGTACTGCGTCCCGGGGATGCGCCCCAGGGTGTTCCAGTCGCAGTAGTAGCCCTTGAGGTGATCGAAGAATACCGTGTCGTAGCGCTTGGCGACGATGGACTGAATGAAGCGCTCCACGTCCTGGTCGTGGGGCGGGCCGAACGTGCCGCCGTACGAGTGCGGCCCGCCGAACACCCGCGCGAAGTCGCAGAACCCGAACCCGCGGAAGGGCTGGTAGCCCACATCGAAGGACGCCTTGACGCCCGGGTAGCCGAACTCCTCGCGCACCAGCTGGTTGAGCCTGGCCCACTCCTGCTCCCAGCGCAGGTACTGGTAATCCACGGCGTCCGCGCGCTGCGGCCCGGGGTCGAAGGTCATGAGGATGTCGTCGAACGACTTGCAGGCCGTGCCCCACGCGTCGTTCAGCGCCTGCAGGTCGCCGTAGCGCTTGCGCACGAACGCGCGGAAACCGGCGTGGTCGATGCTCACTTCCGGCGCGCCGTTGCGCCCGTACACCAGTTGCATCGGGTACCCGTTAAGGCGCGGCCAGGCCTCGAAGGGGGCGTAGTGCTTGAGCCAGTTGTAAACGTCGCGCCGCTCCGAGACATTGCGCGCGAACTCGCCCATCTCGAAGTTGGTGCCGTCCTGGTAATAGCCCATCCACGCCTGGTAGCCGGCTGCGCGCACCGCTTCCGCGGCCTCCATCAGGATGCGGTCGCGCGGCACCCCGCCCTCCCCCTGCCAGCCGGGGTCCCAGTAGTCCATGAAGTGGTGGGTCATGCCCCACTCGGCGGCCGTGTGGATCTCGCGGCGGTTGGTCTCAGGGCTGCGCGAGTCGTAGTAACCCGCCAGCGGAGTGTAGTAGACGCCCCCGTCGGCCCAGTTGCCCCACTGCTGCTGGTCGTCCCACTGGTACCAGTAGAAAAAGACGTCACTGATCCACGGGCGGTCGAGCGCCGCCGCGGGGTTAGAGCACGTGCACATGACCAGCGCGGCCACCACCAGGGCCGCCCCTAACATGGCGAGGCGGGCTCCTCGCCTGCCACCCCCAATCGCCCTCATGCCCCTAGGCCGCCGGCCGGGATGGCGGCCTTTAGGCCTAGCCACCTTCCCCCAATCACAGGCGCGCGATGATGGCATCCGTCATTTCCTTCGTGCCCACCGCGGTCGGGTCGTCGCGGGTCGGCTTCATGTCATACGTCACGTGCTTGCCCTCCGCGATGACCGCCGCGGTCGCCGCTTCCAGGCGCTCAGCGGCCGCCGATTCCCCCAGGTGGCGCAGCAGCATCACCCCGCACAGAATCAGCGCTGTCGGGTTGACCTTGTTCATCCCCTTGTACTTTGGCGCCGACCCGTGAATGGCCTCGAACACCACTGCCCGGTCGCCGATGTTCGCCCCCGGCGCCACCCCCAGGCCGCCCACCAGCCCGGCCGCGAGATCTGACACGATGTCCCCGTACAGGTTCGGCAGCACCAGCACGTCGTACAGCTCCGGCTTCTGCACCAACTGCATGCACATGTTATCGATCAGCCGCTCCTCGTACTCGATTCTTCCCTCGTACTCGGCCGCGACCTCGCGCGCCACCCGGAAAAACAGCCCGTCGGTGAACTTCATGATGTTGGCCTTGGTCACCGCGGTGACCTTACGGCGCCCGTTGACGACCGCGTAGTCGAACGCGAACTCGACGATGCGCCGGCTGGCGGTCTCCGAGATGGGCTTGATCGAGATCGCCGAATCCGCCGCGATCTTGCCCTCGGACATCTCGATGATCTGCTGCGCCTGCGCCGACCCCAGGTCGAACTCCACCCCCGCGTAGAGATCCTCCGTGTTCTCGCGCACCACCACCAAGTCAACGTCGGTGTAATGCGAGCGAATGCCGGGGTAGTGCTTGCACGGCCGCACACACGCATAGAGGTTCAGGCGCTGGCGCAGGGCGACGTTGACCGAGCGAAAGCCGGTGCCGATGGGGGTGGTGATGGGGCCCTTGAGGGCGACGCCGGTGCGCTCGATGGATTCCAGGACCGAATCCGGCAGCGGGGTGCCGTACTTGTCCATCACGTCCGCGCCCGCCTCCACCACCTCCCAAGCGATGCTGACGCCGGTGGCCTCGATGGCGCGGCGGGCCTGCGCGACCAGTTCCGGGCCGGTGCCGTCGCCGGGGATGAGCGTGACGCGGTAGGACAAAGGGCAACCCTCCGTGGTTTACTCGCCTCTGGCGAGGCACGTTTGCCGTATTATAGCAGAAGGGCCTGGCGGCGGCTATGACGGCGGCGCCCAAGGCGTGAAGCAAGGCGTTGGGATGGCGCGCCGATTATCCCTCCCCCTCTAACCCAGATTATGCGTAGGAAAAGGTCAATGTCATTGTGAGCCCTTCGACTGCGCTCAGGGTGACATCACTCGCGGGGTGAATGCCACACGCTCACTACGCATAATCTCGGTCTAAGTCCGCTGCGGCGTGTCCTGCTCAGCCCGGCTTGCGCAGGATCAGCGCGAACTCGTGCACCTTGTTGATGCGGAAAACGTAGGGATACCCCAGCGGCCGCAGGTTGTTGTATTCCTGGCGCCGGTCCCAGATTATCACGTCGTCGTAGATGAAGCCGATGGCTTCCAGCCGCCGCGCCAGGTCCGCGTGCAACGGGTAGAACCGCCCGTGCTTGCGCAGGTCCATCACAATGGGGATGCAGTACTTGCCGGGGCGCAAGGCCGTCAACACCTGCGCGAAGACCTGCTCCAGCGCCGCCAGGAAATCGTCATAGCTCGCGATGCGCCCGATGTCCGCGCCGGCGCGCCCGTAGTTGCGAATCGCCTTGCCGTCCGCCGTGCGCCGCCGCGTCAGGATGTCCCAATACGGCGGCGACGTGATGACGAGGTCAACCGATTCGGGCTCAACCCAGCGTGACAGCTTGCGCGCGTCGCCGACGTGGATGGTAGGGCAGGAAGTAGGAAGTGGGGAGTAGGAAGTAGGGGGATCGCCTGTTCCCTTTTTCCTGCTTCCTGCCGCCTGCTCCCTGCTCTCTCTATCATCCAGGGCCGCTAGCCTGCGCCGTGCGATGCGGGCGTACTCCCGCGACAGCTCGATGCCGATGCCCCGCATCCCCGCCTGGGCGGCCGCAATCAGGGTTGACCCGAGGCCGGCGAACGGATCGAGCACCACCTCGTCCCCCGGCGCACCAAAGCACTCGATCAACCGGCCCGCCAGCGCCGCCGGGAACATCGCCGGGTGCTTCAGCCGCGCCTCCTCGGGCGTCTTGCGGAGGTCGCTCCACACGCTGATCGAGTTGCGCGTCCACGCCTTGCCGTCCAGCCGGTTGGCGCGGGGTGTGGCGTTCTCCCTCAGGCGTAGGGGCCG
>Ga0315279_10009298_pt1 | contig 11748 bp, 14 predicted proteins | sample YL17G06_20_MG_FD_203694 | JGI IMG/M metagenome (GOLD analysis project Ga0315279, IMG submission 203694) | Sediment microbial communities from Yellowstone Lake, YNP, Wyoming, USA - YL17G06_20 | ecosystem: Environmental > Aquatic > Freshwater > Lake > Sediment | place: USA: Wyoming | collected...
CCTGAGCGTCTCCCTCTTCGAGAAGATCCCGCTTTCGCAGGCCCTTACGCTACCCCATGCCTCTGTTGAGGAGAGCGATATCGGTAACCAGTTGAATCTTTTCGAATAACGTTGGGACAGCAGTGATTGGTCATTGCTCATCAGAGCTTGTACCCGATCTTGCGCAGGAAGGCCTTCCGGGCCGTCACGTCGCCTGCGGCCTCCACCCCTTGGGGGGGCAGGCCGTCCACCACGCCCATCACGCCGCGCCCCTGCCCCGTGACAGCGACAACGACCTCGATGGGGTTGGCCGAGGCGCAGTAGATCGTGCAGACCTCCTGGCACTGCTTGATGGCGTTCAGGACATTGATGGGGAAGGCGTCCTTGAGGACCACGACGAAGAAGTGTCCCGCCCCAACCGCCTGGGCGTTCCGGATGGCGACGTCCCGCAGCGGCTCGTCGTTCCCGGCAGAACGGATCAGGCAGGGGCCCGAGGACTCGCAGAAGGCCACCCCAAACTTCGCTCCCGGCACGGAGGACACCAGGATCTCGTACAGGTCTTCGACCGTCTTGATGAAGTGGCTCTGGCCCAGGATGACGTTGGCACCTTCGGGGGTCTGGATCGCCACCGCCTGGAACTCCATCCTGTCCTCCTCTCTCAGGGCGCCCCGGCGGGCGATGAGGGCCGCACCGGCACGCCCCGCCCCGCCAGGTATCGCTTGGCCTCCGGAACGGTGAACTCCCGGTAGTGAAAGATCGAGGCAGCCAGCACCGCATCGGCCTTGCCCGCCACGAGTCCCTCGTACAGGTGCTCCAGGGTCCCGGCCCCTCCCGAGGCGATGACCGGGATGCCCACCGCCTCCGCGATGGCTCGCGTCAGCTCCAGGTCGTACCCGTCCTTCGTCCCGTCGCGGTCCATGCTGGTCAGCAGGATCTCACCGGCCCCCAGCCTCTCCCCCTCGATCGCCCAGGCAACCGCGTCCTTTCCGCTGGGCGTTCGGCCGCCGTGGATGAACACCTCCCACGAGGGGCGTGAAACGTGAGACGTGAGGCGTGAACCGTCCTGCTCGGCGCTCGGCCACCCGCGCTGCTGCGCGGGTACCCGGCGCTCGGCGCTTCGTTTCGCGTCGATGGCCAGGACGATGCACTGGCTTCCGAACCGTTCGGCCGAGCGGCGCACCAGCTCGGGATCCTGCACCGCGGCCGTGTTCAGCGATACCTTGTCGGCGCCCGCCTGGAGCAACTCCCGGATGTCTTCCAGGTACCGGATGCCGCCCCCCACCGTCAACGGCATGAAGACCTGCTCGGCCGTCCGGGCGACCACGTCGATCATGATGCGGCGCCGCTCGTGCGAGGCCGTGATGTCCAGGAAGACCAGCTCATCCGCCCCCTCCCGATCGTAGAGGGCGGCCACCTCGACCGGGTCTCCCGCGTCGCGCAAGTCGACGAACCGCGTCCCCTTGACGACCCGTCCTTCCTTGACGTCCAGGCAGGGAATGATCCGCTTGGTCAGCATTCCGTCCGCGCCGCCGCATGAAGGGCCGCCTCCAGCGTGAGGCGGCCGTCGTAGAGCGCCTTGCCAATGATCGCACCCGCCACGCCGGGGGGCGCGAGGGCCTTCAGGGCCTGGATGTCCTGGACCGACGAGACGCCGCCGGAGGCGATCACCGGAATCCGCGTCGCCGAGGCCACCTTCGAGAGTCCCTCCAGATCGGGGCCTTCCAGCATCCCATCCCGCTGGATGTCCGTGTAGATGATCGCCGCCAGGCAGAGGTCGCTCGCCCGGCGGGCGAACTCGGTCGCCTGGACTTCCGTCGCCTCGGTCCAGCCGGAGGCCACCAGCATCCCGGCTCGTGCGTCCAGACCGAGGGCCACCCGCCCGGGGAAGGCCGCGCAGGCCGCCTCCAGGAACGCCGGGTCCCGGATCGCCGCGGTGCCCACGATGGCGACGGCCGCCCCCAGGTCCAGCGCCGCGCGGATCGCGTCCAGGCTGCGCAGCCCGCCGCCGAGCTGCGCCGGCACCGTGATCGCCCGGAAGATCTCGCGGAGCGCCTCGTGGCTGGCTAAGGATCCGGCGAAGGCGCCGTCGAGATCCACGAGGTGCAAGCGCCGCGCTCCCCGTCGCTCCCATTCCCGGGCCACGGCGGCGGGATCGTGGCTGTATCCCGTCTCGCGCGCAGGGTCCCCCTGGATCAAGCGGACCACCCGTCCGCCCTTGAGGTCAATGGCCGGGATGATCTCCATGGCGTCAACGGGTGAGGGCGGCGAAGTTCTTCAAGAGCTGAAGGCCGACGGCCTGGCTCTTCTCCGGATGGAACTGCGTCGCAAACAGATTGTCGCGCCAGATCACCGAGGTGAACCAGCGGCCGTACTCGGTGATCCCCGCCGTAACGTTCGAATCCGCCGGCTCCACATAGTAGGAATGAACAAAGTAGAAGAAAGGTTCCTCGGGAAGACCCGCCAGGATGGGCGCCGGCCGCACCACTCGGACGCGATTCCAGCCCATGTGGGGCACCTTCAGCCGGGGACCCAGCTGCTGGGTGCCCGGCAGCCGGGTACCCGGGGTCGCGGGATCGGGCAGATCGCCGGCGAATCGCCGCACCCGGCCGGGGAGGAGATCCATCCCCTTGTGCAGACCGAACTCCTCGCTCTCCGAGAACAGAAAGTGGAGCCCCAGGCAGATCCCCAGGACCGGCTTCCCCTGCTCGATGGCGCGCCGCAACGGCTCGATGAATCCGTGGCGCGACAGCTTGGCGATGCCGTCGGCGAAGGCCCCCACGCCCGGCAGCACGATCCCCGCCGCCTCGGCGAGGAGCCGCGGGTCCTCGACAATCTTGGCCTCGTGCCCCACCCACTCGAAGCCCTTCTGCACGCTCCGCAGATTGGCGATCCCCGAATCAATGATGGCGATCATCAGCTAGGCTCGTTCGAGGAGTTCAAAATAGTGATCGCGGCTCATGTTCGCCGTCGTCAGGTTTGTCCGAATGTGCGCCACGGGAACGTCCCTGGGGCTCCTCTTGATGACCAGGGGCCGCTTCACCCCCGGCTTGGTCATGATGATGTGACACCCTCCGTGCCCCGCACACTGAAGCCGTCCATCTCAAACACTCGGATCAGCTTCCAGTACGGGGTCGGAGTGATCTTAGGCAACCGCCACCTCTGGCTCCCGCATGCCTATGAAGCTGGGAGCGACCCAGACCTCGTTCTCCCGCCGATAGCCAGACTCCTCAAGGACTTCCTCGAGCGTCCCCAGCTCATTACATCCGCGGATGAAGGCCGCCACCGCTTCAATCAAGCTCCGCTCGGCCCCCTCCTCCGTCTCCCCGAAGCTGGACACGTTCAACACCGGGCAGAGCGAAACGATGACATCGCCTTCTCGGAAAAACACGGCAGGGAATCTCAACCGCATCTTACCCTCCCTTGTCTCCACGTGCGGGGAACAGGGGTTCTTGCGCATTCCTGGCCACACCGCCTGTCTTCCGGCACCCTTCACCCACCGCGGGTTCAGGGGAAGAGACCTCAGTTCCCTTACAGGCTTCCCTTGGTGGACGGGACGATCCCCGGCAGGCGCGGGTCCACCTTAGTCGCCTGGTCCAGCGCCCGACCGGCCGCCTTGAAGACCGCCTCGGCCATGTGGTGGAGGTTCTGCCCGTACTCCACGTGGATGTGGACGTTGGCCCGCAGGTGATTCGTCAACCCCTGGAAGAACTCCCGCACCAGGTCGGCCTCGAAATCCCCGATCCGCCCCTTGAGCTGGGGGGCCTGGAACACGAGGAACGGGCGCCCGGACAAATCGATCACGGCCGAGGCCAGCGCCTCGTCCATGGGCACCCGCGCCGACCCGTAGCGCAGGATCCCGGCCTTCTCGCCCAGGGCCTGCGAGACCGCATCGCCCAGGACGATCCCGATATCCTCGACCGTGTGGTGGAGGTCCACGGGGAGATCGCCGGTGGCCTGCACGGCGAGATCGAAGCGCCCGTGTCTGGCCACCTGAGCCAGCATGTGGTTGAGGAAGGGGATCCCGGTCTCGACGCGGTGCTCTCCGGTCCCGTCGAGGTCCAGGGTCACCTGGATGTCGGTTTCGGACGTCTTGCGCTGGATGACCGCGCGGCGACCCATGTCACCTCCCATGGCCAAGGACGTCAGACAGGGCGGCGAGGAACGCGTCGTTCTCCTCGGGCGTCCCGACGGTGACGCGGTGGCAGTTGGCGAGATAGGGGGCGCGGGAGAAATTCCGCACCAGGATGCCTCGCTCCAGCAGGCCCCGGAAGACGTCATCGCCCGACCGCGCCGTTCGCATCAGGAAGAAGTTCGCCTGGCTGGGATACGTCGTCACGCCCGGAATTTCCCGCAGCCTGGCCAGGACGCGGTCGCGCTCCCGGACGATGGCCGCCGCATGGCTGCTCACCACCTCGGGGTGCCGGAGGACCACGCGCGCGGCCGCCTGGCTGAGGGCGTTCACATTGTAGGGGAGGCGAACCTTGTTGATCTCCTCGACCACGGCAGCGCCGGCCACCAGGACCCCCAGCCGGATCCCGGCCAGACCGATCTTCGACAGCGTCCGGAGGATCACCAGGTTGGGATATTGCCCGAGCCTGGGAAAGAAGGTCCGTCCCGCATAGTGGAAGTAGGCCTCGTCCACCACCACCAGCGCGTTCGCACCGTCGCCACAGCCGACGCGGACGATCTCCTCGACCGCCGCGGCGTCGTACAGACGTCCCGTGGGGTTGTTCGGCCAGGCCAGGAAGACGAGACGCGGCCGCTCCGCTCGCAGGACCTCGCAGAATCGGCCGACATCCAGGTCGAACTGGTCGGAGAGCGGGACGCCCACGAAACGCAGACCCAGCGCCCTGGCCGTGAGCTCGTACATCACAAACGTCGGGATGGGCGCCGCCACGGCAGCGCCGGGCGCGCCCGCGGCGATCGCGAGGAGTTGGATGGCCTCGTCGGAGCCGTTGCTCGCCAGGACCTGCTCCGGCGCCACGCCGAGATCGCGGGCCAGGAGCCGCCGAAGCTCCCGCGCCTCGGGATCGGGATAGCGGTGGAGCTCGACATCCGCCAGGGCCTTCGCCATCTCGGCCGCCAGCTCCTCGCGCATGGAGTCGCCCAGGGCGAACGGACTCTCGTTGGCGTCCAGCTTCGCACGAATCCCGCCGGGGGGCATCTCGACATGGTAGGCGCGGAGAGCCGCCACCTCGGGCCGGATGACCGCGGAACGATCGAAGCTCATGGCTGGTCCGTCCGTATGGTGAGGGAGCGGGCGTGACCGTCCAGTCCCTCCAGGCGCGCCAGGCGCGTGATGGGCTCGCGCCAGCGGCGGAGCGCCTCCGGGGTGAGGGAAAGGAGCGAGCAGCGCTTCTGGAAATCCTCCACCGAGAGCGGGGAGGCCCAGCGCGCCGTGCCCGCCGTGGGGAGCACGTGGTTGGGTCCCGCCAGGTAGTCGCCGGCCACCTCGGGCGTGTGGGCCCCCAGGAAAACCGCGCCGGCGCTTCGCACCTGCGGTACCAGGGCCCAGGGGTTGGCCACCAACAGCTCCAGATGCTCCGGCGCGACGCGGTTGGCCAAATCCATCGCCTCCTCGAGGTCCGCGACGACGATCACCGCCCCGAAGGCATCCAGGGCGCAGCGGGCCAGGCTGCTCCGGGGGAGGGCTTCCAGCTGTCTCTCCACCTCCGCCTGCACCGCCACGGCCACGGGAAGCGACGGGGTCACGCAGATGGCCGAGGCCAGCGCGTCATGCTCCGCCTGCGCCAAGAGGTCGGCCGCGATCCAGCCCGCCGTCGCCGTCCCGTCCGCCACGACCAGGACTTCGCTGGGACCCGCCACCATGTCTACGCCGACCACGCCGAAGACGAGGCGCTTGGCCGTCGCCACGTAAACGTTGCCGGGGCCCACGATCTTGTCCACCGGGCGAAGGCTCTCCGTGCCGTAGGCCAGGGCCGCGATCGCCTGCGCCCCGCCGACCCGATAGACCTCTTGCACCCCCGCCAGGCGCGCCGCGGCCAGGACCGCCGCGGGGACGGCCCGGTCCTGCCTTGTCGGCGTGCAGATGACCAGTTCCTCCACGCCCGCCACGCGAGCGGGGATGGCGTTCATCAGGACCGTGGACGGATAGGCCGCCGATCCGCCCGGCACGTACAGCCCCACCCGCGACAGCGGACGCACGAGCTGTCCCAGGAGGCCGACCCCCTCCTCCTGGTAGAACCAGGACTCCCGGCACTGGCGCCGGTGAAAGGCTTCGATGCGCTCGGCCGCCAGCGCCAGGGCCTGGGAGACGGCCGGATCCAGCGATTCCAGGGCGGACTCCATCTCCGCCTCGCGCACCCGCAGCGTGCCCGCGTCCAGGCGGACCCCGTCGAACTTCTCCGCGTACTCGAAGAGCGCAGCGTCCCCTCGCCGCCGGACGTCCTCCAGGATGGCCCGGACGGTGTCCTCCACCTCCGGGGCGGGCGACCGGGCTCGCTCGCCAAGTGCTCGCAGGAAGGCCGCGGCCTCCGGGGTCCCGGCCTTCAGCCTCTTCATCGGAGTCCCCCCTGCACGGCTGTCACGCGCATGCGCAATCCCTCGATCACCCCCTGGATGGCCTGGTACCGGGTCTTCAGGCTCGCCCGGTTGACGATGAGACGCGCCGACGCCTTCAGGATCTCCTCCACCTCGACCAGGCCGTTCTCCTTGAGCGTCCGGCCCGTGGCCACCAGGTCCACGATCCGCTCGGCCAGGCCCATGACCGGGGCCAGCTCGATGGAGCCGGAGAGGTGGACGATCTCCACCTGGACGCCCTTCTGGCTGAAGTGCCGTTCCGTCAGCCGCGGATACTTGGTGGCCACGCGCAGGCAGGTCCAGGCGCGCGGGTCATCGCGGAGCCGGAGGGCGGCCGGTTCGGCCACCACCAGCCGGCACGCCCCGAAGCCGAGGTCCAGCGGCTCGTACACGTCCCGCCCCTGCTCCAGGAGCAGGTCCTTGCCCACGACCCCCATGTCGGCGGCCCCGTGCTCTACGTACGTGGGGATGTCCACGGCCTTGAGCGCCAGGAAGCGGAGACCGTGCGCCGGATCTTCGGCCGTCAGGCGTCGCGAGTCCTTGAGGCCCTCGACGCCCGTGGCGCCCCATTCCTGGAACAGTCTCACCGCGTCGCGAAACAGCCGCCCCGTGGGGAGCGCAACCGCGATCAGATCATCCGCCATGCCACTCGTGCCTCTCCGCGGACTGCGTGGACCTCAGGCCTTGACCCGCTCGATGTCGGCGCCCAGCCTCGTCAGCTTGCGCTCGATGGCCTCGTACCCCCGATCCAGGTGATAGATGCGAGAAATCACCGTCTTTCCCCGGGCCGCCAGTCCCGCCAGGACCAGCGACGCGCTGGCCCGGAGGTCCGTGGCCATCACCGGGGCGCCCAGGAGGTCCGGCACGCCTTGCACCACGGCCGTGTTCCCCGCAATGGTGATGTCCGCGCCGAGGCGCAGCAGTTCGTTGACGTGCATGAACCGGTTCTCGAACACCGCCTCGGTGATGACGCTGCGCCCCTCGGCGATCGTCATGAGGGCCATGAGCTGGGCCTGCATGTCCGTGGCGAATCCGGGAAAGGGGTGAGTCCTCACGTTGACCGCCCGCGGCCGCCCGACTCCTTGGACCCGGAGGGTGTCCGCACCCGACTGGATCCGCGCCCCCGCCTCCTCCAGCTTGGCGATGACCGCCTCCAGGTGGCCGGGCTGACACTCGCGGAGCGTGACGTCGCCGCCCGTGATGGCCGCGGCCACGGCAAAGGTCCCGGCCTCGATCCGGTCCGGGATGATCCGGTGCGACGTGCCTCCCAGCGCGGGCACGCCATGGATCGTGACGGTGGCCGTTCCGGCCCCCTCCACCCTGGCACCCATGGCATTCAGCAGCCGGGCCAGGTCTTCCACCTCCGGCTCGCAGGCGGCGTTCTCGAAAATCGTGGTCCCGTCGGCGAGCGCGGCCGCCATCATGACGTTCTCGGTGCCGGTGACCGTCTGGAGGTCGAAGGCGATCCGCGCCCCCCTGAGACGCCGCGCCTCCACCTCCACGTACCCCTGGTCGAGGCGGATCGTCGCCCCGAGCTTCTCCAGCCCCATCAGGTGCAGGTTGATCGGCCGGGGACCGATGGCGCACCCCCCGGGCAGCGACACGCGCGCCCGCCCGAACCGCGCGGCCAGTGGCCCCAGGACCAGGACGGAGGCCCGCATCGTCCTCACCAAGTCATAGGGGGCCTCGGGGCGGGTGACCTCGCGCGCGCAGAGCCGGATGCTGGGGGTGCCATCCCCCTCGACCTCCACCCCCATGTGCCGCAGCAGCTTGGCGATCGTTCGCACGTCCACCAGGCGCGGGGCGTTCACGAGCTGCACGGGCTCTTCGCTGAGCAGGGCCGCCGCCATCAGGGGCAGGGCGGCGTTCTTCGCCCCGCTCACGCGGACTTCCCCCGAGAGCGCCTTGCCGCCTCGAATCACCAGCTGGTCCACCCACGCCCCCCTTCAATCGCCCCGCCGTCGCGCCATGACCACGCGGTCTCGACCCCCCAGGTCCTGGAGGACCTGGAAGTGCTCGAAACCGCCTGTCTCCTCCACGAGCCGGCCCACGGATTCCGCCTGGTCCGCGCCGATCTCCAGGAGGAGGAATCCTCCCGGTCGCAGGTGCTGCGGAGCCCCGCTGATGATCGCCCGATAGAACTGGAGGCCGTCCGGCCCCCCATCCAGCGCCTGCCGCGGCTCCCACTGGACCTCGGGCATCAGCGTGGGAATGACGTCCGAGGGGATGTAGGGCGGATTGCTGACGACGACATCCGCCTGCCCTCCCGGGGCCTGGCCATCCAGGGCGCGCCAGAGGTTGCCCCGCAGGAGCGTGACGCGATCGGCCACCCCGTGCGCCTCGGCGTTCGATCGGGCGATCCGGAGCGCCCGTCGCGAGACGTCCGTGGCGACCACGGTGGCGCCGGGTAGCTCGCGCGCCAGCGCGATGGCGATGGCGCCCGACCCGCTGCACAGATCAATCAGGATCGGATGACCGGGGCCGGGGGATCCATCCCCGTCCGCCGGACGCTCGCGCCGGAGGAGCCACAGCGCCGCCTCGACCAGCGTCTCGGTCTCCGGCCGGGGGATCAGGACGTCCGGCGAGACCAGAAGCGGCAGCGACCAGAATTCCCGCGACTCCACGAGGTACGCCAGCGGCTCTCGCCGCTCGCGCCGCTGGAGCAGCGACAGGTACCGTCCGAACTCGTCCGGCGTGAGGCGTCGCCGGCGCTCGGTCACGAGGCGCCAGCGGGGGAAGCCCAGGACGTGCGCCAGGAGGCACTCGACATCCAGCCGGGCGGTCTGGATGCCCGCCCGCTCCAGCAAGAGCGTGCCGCTCCGCAGGCAGTCCTCCACGTTCGGACAGAGGCGCACGGGGAGAGGGGCCAGCTGCCCCAGGAGAGTCCCCGAGACGTGCGGGAGGCGCATGCGGATCATGACAACGCCTTCAGGCGCTCGGCCTGATCGTGGGCGGCCAGGGCCTGGATCAGCTCCTCGATGTTGCCCTCCAGGATGGCGCCCAGGTTGTGCAGCGTGAGGCCGATCCGGTGATCCGTCACGCGGTTCTGGGGGAAGTTGTAGGTCCGGATCTTCTCCGCCCGCTCGCCGCTTCCCACCTGGTTCCGGCGGTCGCGGTCGATGGCCTCCTTCTGGCGCCGGAGCTCGGCATCGTACAGCCGGGCCCGCAGGACCTTCAGGGCCTTGGCCTTGTTCTTGAGCTGGGACTTCTCGTCCTGGCACGTCACCACCAGTCCCGTGGGCAGGTGGGTGATGCGCACGGCCGAGTCCGTGGTATTCACGCTCTGGCCCCCCGGGCCCGTCGAGCGGTAGACGTCGATGCGCAGATCGTTCGGGCTGACCTGGACGTCCACTTCCTGGGCCTCGGGCAGCACGGCCACCGTGACCGTCGAGGTGTGGATGCGCCCGCTGGCCTCTGTGGCCGGGACGCGCTGGACGCGGTGGACGCCGCTCTCGTACTTGAGGCGGCTGTAGGCGCCCCGCCCCTCCACGGTGAGGATGGCCTCCTTCACGCCCCCGATGCCGGTGATGTTGCTGGAGATCATCTCGATCTTCCAGCGCTCCCCCTCGGCGAAGCGGGTGTACATCCGGAGGAGCTCGGCGGCGAACAGCGCCGCCTCGTCCCCGCCCGCCCCCGCCCGGATCTCCAGAACGATGTTCCGCTCGTCCGCCGGATCCTTGGGCAAGAGCAGGAGCTGGAGCGAGGCCTCCAGCGCCTCGCGCTTCTCCGTCAGGGAGTGCAGCTCCGCCTCCGCCAGGGCCCGCATCTCCGCATCGATGGTCTCCCGCAGCAGCCCCCGGGCGTCCTCCAGCTCCCGCTGGAGCTTCTTGAGGCGGCGGTACTCTTCCACGACCGGGGTCAGTTCCGCATGCAGCCTGGCCAGCCGCTGGTACTCGGCCGGATCCGCCAGCACTGGAGGATCTGACAGCCGCAGGGTGACGTCGTGGTGACGGTTTTCCACGGCGTCGAGTTTCTCGATCAATATGGACATCGAATCACCTTCTTCGCACGGTCGATCTGGACGTCGCACGCCGGAAGGGGATACGCCACGTTCGGGAAGGACGAGCGCCGGCGATGCGACGGGGGAAACGGAGACCCGGTCCGCTCGGAACGGGCTAGAGGTGATGCCCGTCGGCGGCCGGATGGTGGTGGGGGTGTGCGGGATAAGCGAGGAGCGCGAAGCGCAGGCGGTCCTCCGGGGACAGCGTCGCTCCCCGGGGCGGCATGGGCGAGGACTCGGTTTCCCGGACCATGGGGGTCACCTCTTCGAGGCCCAGCCTGGGTCAGGCCTCGGACTCGGTGGGTGCGGCGGCGATAGGCTTGCGACCATACTTGCGCTGGAACCGCTCCACCCGACCTTCCGTGTCGATCAGCTTCTGCCGGCCCGTGAACAGGGGGTGGCATTTGGAGCAGATCTCGACCCTGAGGGCCGGCACCGTGCACCGGGTATGGATCGACTCGCCGCAGGCGCAGGTGATGATCGCCGGCATGTACTGGGGGTGAATCCCGGATTTCATCGCGTGGCCTCCGTCAGTATCGATGCCTCATGAAAACCGCCGTATCCTAGCCGAGTTGGCTGAAACCGACAACAAAAAAGCGCCCGGCCCTGGGCCACGCCCGATCGGGCGCACGCCCCCCGGCGAATCGCCTACTGGTTCATGGCCCGCAGGAACTCCTCGTTGCTCTTGGTCTCGCGGACCTTCTCCTGCAGAAGCTCCATGGCCTCGACCACTCCCATGGTCCCCAGGACCTTCCGCAGGATCCACATCTTGTTCAGCTCCGTGGGGCTCAGGAGCAGCTCCTCGCGCCGGGTCCCGGAGCGGAAGATGTCAATGGACGGGAACAGCCGCTTGTCCACCAGGCGGCGATCCAGGAGCAGCTCCATGTTGCCCGTCCCCTTGAACTCTTCGAAGATCACGTCGTCCATGCGGCTGCCCGTGTCGATCAGGGCCGTGGCGATGATGGTGAGGCTGCCCCCCTCCTCGAGGTTGCGGGCGGCGCCGAAGAACCGCTTGGGCCGCTGCAGGGCATTGCTGTCCACGCCGCCCGAGAGCACCTTCCCACTGGGCGGGACGATCGTGTTGTAGGCCCGCCCCAGGCGGGTGATGGAATCCAGCAGGATGACCACATCCCGCTTGTGCTCGGTCAGCCGCTTCGCCTTCTCGATGACCATCTCCGCCACCTGGACGTGGCGCGTGGCCGGCTCGTCGAAGGTCGAACTCACCACCT
>Ga0315279_10009299_pt1 | contig 11748 bp, 15 predicted proteins | sample YL17G06_20_MG_FD_203694 | JGI IMG/M metagenome (GOLD analysis project Ga0315279, IMG submission 203694) | Sediment microbial communities from Yellowstone Lake, YNP, Wyoming, USA - YL17G06_20 | ecosystem: Environmental > Aquatic > Freshwater > Lake > Sediment | place: USA: Wyoming | collected...
CCTTAAAAAACGAGGATTACTTTGATATAATAAGTTTGAAACTTCCCGCCTATTTTCAATCTTTTACGGGTCTAATTTAATTTTTTCTATCGCTGGTTAATAATACTTTTTTAATAGGAAGGAGAAATAAAGTTCCGATAATGTGTGAATTTCTAAAAATGACTATTGAGAGTGAGAAGGAAGATGAATCCAGAAGATGAGTGTAATTTTGAAGTTGACATAAATATTTATGAAGATGCCAGTCTTTGGATGGAAAAAGACAGGCTATGGCAGAAGAATGTTCCAGATTATATCCCAAAAGCCTTAAAATACCCGGAACATCTCCCGAACCTCTATTGCTATTTGGCTAAAGGCGCCAGTGAGTTCCCAAATGTCTGTGCCATCTTTGATTACGATCAGAATGTGAAATACACCTATCGGGAATACAAATACAATGTGGATAAATTAGCCACGGCCTTATACAATTTGGGCATTCAAAAAGGGGATGGAGTAGCGATTTTCACAGGGAATTGTCCCGAGTTCTATTTCGCACTTTTTGCAGTTGTGAAGATTGGGGCAATCCTCGTTCCAATCAACCCCTTGCTTAAGAAACATGAAGTAACCCATATTGTGGGCGATGCCGGGATTGTCAAAGCCATTATTGTGCATCAGCGCTTGCTCGGCGAACTGAGAAGAGTTCTAAAGATAACCCCTATTGAGAAGATTATTGTAATTAAGAGGGAAAAGGAGGCAGCGGATACTATAGATTTTAATGAATTGATGAATTCAGCGGAACCAAAACCACCCAAAGTGGATATTAATATAAAAGAAGACTTGGCATTCATTATTTATACTGGGGGTACAACAGGTATGCCCAAGGGCGTAATGCTAAGTCACTTCAATATGATGGCTAATGTGGCTCAGACCGGCAATCGAATATATGATATTAAAAAGTCGCTGGCAATTCGTGGTCAATGGACCAATATAGCAATTTTACCGCTCGCACATATCTACGGCCTTTTAATGGCGATAACTACCACATTAGGTGGCTATATGAATATTATAGCCGCTTTTGAACCATTAAAAATTCTTCAAATTATCGATAAATACAAAGTTCAGGTGTTTTCGGGTATCCCCACGATGTATGTATTCATTGCGAATCATCCAGACTTCAAAAAATATGATATATCCTCACTACAATTAGTTACGAGCGCTGCGTCCGCGCTAGCGCCGGCTACAGGGCGAGCTTGGGAAGACTCTGGGGTCAAAGTAGTTCAAGGCTATGGACTCACTGAATGCAGTCCAGCAACACACCTTCAACCGATCGAATGGTGTAAGACTATTGAAGATTCCATTGGGATTCCGATTCCAGATACAGATGTTAAAATTACAGACATTGCCGATCCAACGAAAGAATTAGAACTAGGACAGGAAGGGGAGCTCCTCATTCGCGGTCCACAAGTAATGAAGGGTTATTGGAGGAAACCAGAGGCCACTGCTGCAGTTTTAACGGAAGATGGCTGGTTACGAACAGGAGATATTGCTAAAATGGATGAGAATGGATATTTCTATATTGTGGGCAGATCAAAGGAACAAATAAAATATAAGGGCTACCGAATTCTCCCGGCAGAAGTCGAGAATATGCTATTTGAGCACCCCGCTGTGCTCGAATGTGCCGTAATCGGGTTACCGCAAGATGACGTGGGTGAAACGATTAAGGCGTTCATCAAGTTACGCCCCGAATACAAAGGGAAAGTAACGGAACAGGAGATTATTGACTGGGCAAAGGAGGAGATGGCAGGCTATAAGTGGCCCCGAATCGTGGAATTCATTGAGACCATCCCTAAAACGACGGTCGGAAAGGTGTTCAGACGTCAATTGTTGGAACGTGAATTGAAAAAGAAGGAAGGTAAAGAAGCGGAAGAAGAATAAATTCCAATATTTTATCTTTTTTTTTGAAAACTTAATGCAATCGGAATAAAACTCGTAGGTTTATTTTATTTTTTTAGAATGCTTTTCCGATGCAAGACACAATTTTTTTAACTTAATTCCTTCAATCGTAATTAAAATATCGCAGAAAAAAGTGATGAATGAAATGTCTGCTAAAGATGAAAAAGACAAATTTGAACGGCGTATTTTAAGTGAGTTAGAACATAAAGCCGAAACAAGTATGGCAAAACGGCGGTTGGGTCCCCTAATAGGACTTATATGCTTTAGTATTGCGCTGTGGGGCAGCAAGTTATTTACGTATCTTTCATCAGGGACGTTTATACAAATTAATATATTAGGATATGATATACATCTGCACCATTTCCACTTTGGAATCATAGCATTAGTCATAGGAATTATCATAACCTTTCTAGAAGGGCCTAATTACATTATTGTCGGTAACGTGCTTTTTGGTGCGGGCCTCGGTCTGATTGTTGATGAATATTGGTTACTTCTAACGCTAAATGAATCAGTATATTTTAACCCCGAATCCATCGTTATCTCCTCAATGATCGGACTGGCAATGACGGTGATTTATGCCCTGATAACAGTTGGACTCCTGCTTTATACAAAGAAAGAAAAACAGTTATGGGATACGTTCCGAGAAAAAGTAAAAGAAGAGAAAGTTAAAATTAAGATTTAATTCCTTTTCCTATTTTTTTGGCATATCCGCTTTACTTTTTTCGACGCCCATTAAGAGATTTCCAATCAATCCACGACTATAGACATTAAAGAAAGACATTATAGACCACCAGCGGGGCACAAAGCGTTCCCTTTTATTGCCAAGAGATGCCTTTAGAATCGCCTTAGCGACATCTTTTGTTTCCAATAATTTGTAGAGAAATCCTTTTTTCTCATATTTATTCAGCCAATCACGATACTCAGGGGTCGAATCCCAAAATTTAGTCCTAACCGGAGCTGGGCAGATAGTGATCACATGAATATTATGGTCATTCATCTTGTATTCTAGACGAAGCGCATCTGCCATGGCAACAATAGCGTGTTTACTCATACAATAAGCTGCCATATGGGGAATCCCCACTTTTCCTGCCGAGCTTGAGGTAAAAATCAGTTGGCCCTCGCGTCGATCCGGATGTTTTTTATCCGGTTTAGGACGACCAATATAAGGCAGTGCGGCTTGGAGGACGAGCCACATCCCATCCACATTAATAGCCATTATTCTTCTGTATTCTTCAAAAGTTCCGCCATTGGTAATAGAGCAATTATTTCCTACTCCAGCATTGTTATATAGAATATCAATATAAGTTTCCTTTTCTCCGATGGTTTTTATGACAGATTCTATCTGATCGCGATCCGTAACATCCAGCTCCATAGCTTCTGCATATTCTGCACCGAGGTTTTTCACTTCTTGGACTAAGTTATCCAAAGCGGGGTTCGGAAGATCCAATAAATACATTCGCAGTCCCATTGGAGCAAACATGCGGCAAACTTCGCTTCCAATATCGCCACTTGCCCCCGTAATGACAAAGACCTTTCCTTTATACCAACTCTTTTTCATAATTTTTCCCTGATACCAATTCTTGTTTAATATTTTCTTTTCTTTGAACAATTAGGAAATTTTACGTTAACCTTCTTTAATATATCCGATGAAGGCGTTTTTCATTTTATTCAAAGCCCTGACAGAAAGCGTGCACATTTTTTCCAAGATCGGCATGATAATACCCGCCTTCTAGTAAGGCGTAGCGCCGACCTTGGCATTTGTCTTCTGCAAAATCTTTCATCATTTTTCCAATGATTTTATAGGCTTTAGTGGAGAGTTTCCCACCCCAATCTTTCTCATATTCATCAAAGCCAGCTGAGGCGGCTATTATATCAAAGGAATCCATACGATTAAACGTCTCGGCAATCTTATCTAGATATTCCTTTTCTCTTTCGGCGCGATTTTGTGTGTTGTGAATTTCGTGCTTTAGGGGATTTAGAATTTCCGTCCTTAAAAGATTCTTTTTAGAGTCAAGAATATTCACGTTTCCATCCCCAAAATGCAAATCAAAATCCAAGATAAAGGCGCTTTTGATTTTTTCATGGGCGTTTAAATGGAGCAAAGAAACAGCCACATTATTGAAATAACAGAACCCCCAGCAACTATCAACGGAGGCATGATGCCCTGGAGGCCTGATCACGGCGAACGTGGGAGTACCCTCGTAGGCCAGTTGAGCCGCTAATATGGCCCCTCCTGCCGCCAAAAATGCCATATGGGAAACAGCAGGGTCTGCTTCGATCTCCCACAGATGTCCCTGCGTGTGTGCACGTAAAATATCAGCTTCAGTCGCAGGTTCGGGTGTGATGAACTCATAATTATGACCTTCTAGTTCTTTAACAATCGGTTCAAGGCGCCCCTCTGCGGCAGCAGGATCATATGTATAATTTTCATAAAATTTTTCATGGAAAATGATTTTCATTGTGTAATCCTCTTCGATCATTAATTTTTATTAAAAATGCTTTTAAAATAATTATTATCTCATTTATCCTAAAACTAGATATAATTTGATAAAGCGTCTATAGTAATTATGGTTACCACCATTCAGGTTAGCAAAAAGACAAAAGAAGAATTATTCTTAATAAAAAGCCGTTTAGAACTTGCGATAGGTCGAAAATTTACCCTTGAAGAGGCAATAAAATGGTTAATTGCCAAAGAAGGACGAAAAGATAAGGTGGAACGAAAAAAAGTAACTGATGAACTATTTGGAATAGCCAGATTAATCGGAATTACGTTATCGGATGTTTCAAAATTAAGAAGCCAGAGAAATTCACGATTTTAAATCTTTTAACTATAAACTACTTGAATCTGAGTATTTATCTAAATTCAGTTCTTTTAATTTTTCTTTAGTCGGCAGACCTGTTTCATTGTCCCAACCGCGTTCATCATAGTAATCATCGATTAGTTGTTGAGCAGTCGCTTGACTAATGAGAGTTCCGCTATAGGAATCCTGGAATTGTAGTTCGATATCTCCGAAATGAAGGGATTTAAACCAAGCTGGGGGATAGCGATCATCTTTACGAGAGAAGCCTTCTCTGGCATTCAGAATTTTGAGAAGATTCCAGGTCCGTTCAGCAGCAATGCGGAGGTCTTCCGGGGTTAAATCTATGCCAGTTACCGCATTATAGAAGGCGGCCGCGGATTCCAAGCCCCAGAAGCGGTTCATCTGGGCGCGTGCGCAGAGCCCCAAGGAGGTTAAGACTGTGTACCAATCTTCCGCGTAGCGAGTTAAACGCCCGACATTGATCCCCATTTCCTTTTGTACTGGAGTGTAAATGCGCTCAAAGGCCTCTTCTGGGATGCCCATTCTATGGAAATGGGGTTTAAATTCATCTAAGGGACGACCAGGTGAGAGGTAGGTAGGGCTGCCTCCAGAGGCTACATGGGCGCCCTTTGGATTCACCACCTGTTCAAATTCCATGGTCCCGAATCGAACAATGCGCGGGTCAAAAACTTGCTCGAGCCCTTTCACAACTAGCATGTCCTTCTCGATATCATCGAAAGTTTCGGCGAGTTTTTGCCATCCATCCGCTAAAATATTTCCAAAGCCTTTTCTTTCCACAATCAATTCCGCAACTTTGACAAGCGTCTGATAATCACGTTTCCAATCAATGTCAGTCGCCTCTTTGGTGAGAATGCCTCGCTCATAAAGCCCAGTGCAAAAATCTACGAAGGAGGGGACCGTGACAGAATCCAAGCCGAGCCGTTGGAGGAAATCAAAGGCTTTGGTTGCCTCATTATAGGTGTTTAAATCTAAAAAGAGGAAGAGTGAGAAAATATTGATGATAGAAGAGGAGTAATTAATTAGCCCTGAGAACTCGCCTTCCGTAATTTCGACCACATCCTTATCGCCCATGGGACAGCTCGGGCATGCGACCCGGTGCTTCTTGAGTTTTTTCAGATAAATCTTTTCGGTGGCCTGTTTAGCCCTCTTCTTTGCGCCTTTTGCCCCGAGCATCGCTTCGATCGGCATATTTCGTAGCATACCTAATTTGTGCCAATCTTTGCGGTGGGGATAATTACGAATCCGCTCAAAGAGTTTATTATATAAATCAGTGAATTGTTTTGGATTTGCAATTTGAATCCCTTTCGTGCCTTTGGTAATAATTGCTTTGAGATTTTTAGATCCCATGATGGCGCCCAGCCCCCCTCTTCCAAAGGTCGCTGTTTTATCGATTAATGTTAGTGAAGATTTTACCAGATTTTCGCCGGCAGGCCCGATTGCAATGACCCCACAAGAGTTATATTTCCTCCGGAGAAAGTCCGTTGTTTCAACGATATCTTGTCCCCACAATTCAGTGGCATCGCATAATTCTGTGTTATCATCCAAAATTTGTAGATAAACAGGTTGGTCTGCCCGCCCAGAGAGGATTATTTGGTCAAACCCTGCCTGTTTCAAATGAAAACCGAAACTCATGCTTCCACAGGAATTTGCGATTGCTCCGGAGGCAGGAAATTTCGATAAGCCCGCAACACGCGATGAGCCGGGCGTTATAGTGCCCACCAACGGACCAGCACCGATGATAATGATATTCTCAGGTGATAGTGGATCAGTCTTCGGTTTTAGGAGGTCCGCAGCAATCTTGCAGTTCATCCCCATTCCTCCCACAAATTTTTTAAGGTCTTCAATATTCTCCTTTTGGACGGAGACGTGATTCTTAGTTAAATTGACTTTGAGGATGTTTCCGGTATAGCCATACCACTCCACTACTCATCGCCCTCCCGAAGCTCTAGTGCGCCATAGAGGCAATGCTTAACGCACTGATGACATTGAGTGCAACCCTCTAAAAATGATATTTTAGGAATTATTTCATGGGTATCAATTTGAATGTATGCTTTATTGAGCGCAAATATTCTCTGAAAGGTAAAGGAGCAGAATAGTTGGCAGATTTGACAGCCTGCACAATTCTCCTCATGAATCACGATATTGACTACATTCTTTTCAGGCAAGTTAATCACTTTCAATTCTAATAACGCATTTTTCATGATTAAATTCTAATCATTTTTATGTAAGATATTAGTTCATATTTGCTCCGTAATTGTGTTGGCTGAAAAAGAAATTAAACTAAACCTCTTTAAACAAATTAAAATAGTTCGAAAATAAATTTAAAATTTAGGTGATACTCACATGCAAAAAGCCAAAGAAGAAAAATATTGGTTTATTGAAGAGGATTTATTAAAACCAATTGATTGGGAATTCTTTAATACGCTTCCCACAAGGGTTCAAAATGCGTTAGAACTATATATGCGTGGCAAAATTTCAATTGGTAAAGCTGCTGAGATTGCTCACCTATTTTTTCGTGAATTTGATAAAATTCGTGCAAAAGCTAGAATACCCATCCATTTTGAAGGATGAGCAACTTGATTATTGTTTCAAATACTTCTCCTATTATTTATTTTGCAACCATTGGTAAATTAACACTCCTAAAAGATTTGTACTCAAAAGTTTATATCCCGACTGAAGTTTGGAATGAATTAACAAGACCCATCACCCTAAAAGAAGAAAAACTGCCTCCCGATATTAAATATGAAATGGAAGCAAAAGAAGCTGGTTGATTATTTGTTAAAAACCCTAAAAAAGAAGAGAATCTTGAAATAGCTCTCGACTTGACTTTAGAACTAGATATTGGTGAGGCATATGCAATTGCCCTAAGCATAGAGCTATCCGCCGACTATCTCCTTATTAACAATCAAAAAGGTAAAGACTTAGCAGAGTCCATGGGTATTCAAACCAAGTGGATTACCGAGGTACTTCTTGAATCTGTTGAACAGAAATTCATTTCCGATTTTGGTGAATTCCGAGAAATTCTCGATCTTATGATTGAAAATGGATTATGGATTCGTAAATCAATTTATGAATCCATCTTATTAAAAGTTAAAACTCTCTTAAATATCGAATAAAACTCTTTTCATCATAATTTAAATAATCCTAACATTTTGGATTATTTATTTTTCTAACTCCAATTCCTCTTCTCGGAATTTCTTTATAATCTTTGCAATTTCTTCAGTTGAGACTGATTCCGCTTGAAGTTGTTCTGTACTTTTAAGAGGGATTAATCTTAATGTACCTTCATCTTCTACGAAAATGACGTACTTTCCATCCTTTAGATCATATTTTTTCCTGAAAACTGCTGGAATACTAACCATCCCTCGATTAGTAACTTTTACAATATTTTTCGTATTCATATAATATCACTAATTGAAATGATAATTTTCTTAGTATTTAATGAAAGTGAATATAATACTATAATTAAAGGGGCAGCCTTTCCGTCCCCCGTTCAGGGTGCTTTCAAGAACGGATTCATCCGGAATATTAAAATCTTGTTAATTTCTATTATTTATAGGCTTTATACTGTTTCACTATGTCTGAAGCTTTTCCAAAGCGATTTATGAGTTCTTCTAGAAGGTCTTCTTTGCTTAAACGTGTTCCCCATATGTTTCATCAACACCCCGCATCAGGGTTTAGTTTAATATCGGAATTGGGTGGAAGGTCAATCAGCGGCGTATCTCGAAGAGGAAGCCATTCGCCCTCAGGGGTGCGAGCATCAATTCCGATATCTTCATAGAAGCTCTCAGTACGGAAATTCCATAGTAATTGAAGCAGACTGTAGATATTTTCAATAGGAAAGGGACCTTTATGAATTCGAGCGAATAATTTATCCGCGGCCATGATTGTCTTGACAATATCGGCGTCATCCTCGATAGTTACCGTCAATGGGTCTTTGAGAATCTTGGTGAGATTAGGATGAAGTATAGAAAGTAAGATTTGTTTCATAAGAGTAAATAGGGAAATTGGAAATTTAATTTTAATTAAAAAGTTGTGGATTTAAAAAGGATTAATTCTCTCTTAAAAATTGATTATGAGGCGAAGCACATGAATCCTGAGAATAAAATGAATTATAAAGGGAATCAAAAAGAAGAAAACCCTAGTATTTCAAAAGATCAGAAACTAATTGAGGAGGTGGAGTCTATTTGCAAAGAGAGAGAGCCATTTAAGCATATTCAAGAATTAGATTATCCGCGCAAGGCTGGTAGCCTTGAAGAAAGTAAGGCGGCAAAGTATATCGAAAATACTTTTCGAGATTATGGATTTGATCCAGAACTTGAGGAATTCTATCTTCCGTCCCAATCAAAAGCACTAAACATGCTTCTTCCAGTCCTTTTCATTGGGTGGGGACTTTTCAGCTTCATAAATATCATGTTCATTCCAGGAATTTTACAATATATTTTCGCTTTCCTCGTGCTTTTAGTACCAGCTCTAATTTTTATCGCACTACTCAAGTTAGAGATTATTTTCAAGAGAATGCTTAGCCGAAATTTTCAAAAAATTCAGGATCTGACCAAACAGATAGAGAAAGGCACCTTCAAGACACCGATTCAAAAGGGAACAAATATTTACGCAGAATATATTCCTGAAGATTATCAAGAACATCTTTACTTAACGGCGCACTATGACAGCACCACTCTTAAATTCAATATGAAATCGATGAAACTCCTTATGATTATAGGTGTATTGGGCTTTTTTATATATATATTTGGATACTTAAGCCATTATTTAGTTGCGATTTTCACGACAATTCATTTATTTGCTAAGTATTGGCCATTCTTTTTAGTGACTTTAATTTTGTTTCTAATAACGCTTGGTGCTGCACTTTTTAGCCGGGGATTTCGAACTAATACGTCCCATGGTGCAGCTGATGATTTAACAGGCACAGCACTCATTCTGGAATTAGCCAACATCACAAAAATTATCCAACCGAAATTAAAAATCACCTTCATCACATTTACTGCAGAAGAAAAGGGCCTTTTCGGCTCCATTTATCACTTCAATATTCATAAAGACTCCTTTCAGACTGAGAAGATGCGGGTGGTCTCTATCGATATGATTGGAGAAATGCCCCCACTCTCGTTAGTAAGTAAAATAAAACCTGCGTTAAGCTTGCCTATGGACCCAGAATTTAATAATAAAATGGTGGAACTCGCCCGAAAATTGGGGATCAAATTAAAACTGGGGAAATTCGCCTATCCGGGCTCTGATTTTGCGAGTTGGCTCTTAAATGGCTATAAAGTAAATTGGTTCATTAATCCGAGTAAATTTATACATTCGCCTCAAGATGTTGGGCAAAATGTGAATCAAAGCCTCCTAAATGAATGCTTACGCTTATTTACGGCTTATTTAATAGAAAAAACCTGAATCGTTTTAATATAATGCCTTATATAGAAAGAAGTAAAATTACAAAAGCCACTTTCTTTATTATTAAAGTGATAAAAATGGATTTATTCAATATACGTAAACAGAAATTATTACTTGAAATTGAGACATCAAATCGTCTAAAACGACTGAATATCCACCCATTAGACGCGTTAGATGAATTAATCCATGGTATCATTGAGTTGAGAAAAGCGGGGCTAAAGAAGCTATATCCTAACGCTTCTGAGGATGAATTGTTAAACATTATACGTGAGGAAGCAAAAATTTATCAAATTTCAAAAAGACGATAATGATTATTTATGGCGGAATTAAAAACATTTTTAACTCGAATAATTAAGACTTTAAATCAACTCAAGATTAAATATGTGGTTGTAGGCGGGGTAGCCGCTATATTTAAAGGGCGAATTAGATCGACAACAGATCTTGATATCATTATTGAAAGAGATCTTGATAAGTTAAATCATTTTTTTGATCTCTTGGCGAGAAATGAGTTTGATATTTTGAGAGAACAAATAAATTACGCTTTGGATGAAGGTTACAATATTTCTATTTTTGATAAAAAATCCTTTATGCGACTTGATTTGAAAATCGCCAAAACCTCTGATGAACAGGAGGTTTTAGAGCAAGCTCAAATCGAAGAATATGCGGGTTTGAAAATTCGAATTGCTTCAATAGAACAAATTTTGTATGGTAAAATATTATTTATTGGAGTTATTGATGACTTGAGAGATGAAGAATTATTAGAAATTAATGATATTTCAGATTTTATTGTACTCTATGATCAATACAAATCCGAAATTAACCATAAATGGCTAATTGAAAAACTCCGTCAGAAAAATCTACTCCCAACTTATGAACGCTTGATTACCTTCCCTTTGAAAAAAGACAAAGACCCTTATTGAAGGATTTCTTCAAGGGACGTGCGTATATTCTCTTTCAAGGGCAGCAGCGAAATTTGGGGATCGGTGGTGCTCCCAATGACAAAAGTTTCGTTAGTATTCAGGGTCATTGGCAAGAGAAGGAGGTAAAGCTCCTTTAACGGCACTTTTAACTCATCTGGAGCAAGGTTTTGTGCTAGGGCATTTTTATAAGCGGAAATTAGAATAAAAATAAAATCTTGGAGAATATTTAGATCATTTTCATCTCTTTCGAAGTGATTTATAATAAAATTATTTTTGTCCACTATTAATATCGCATTTAATTGATCTGAATAAGACGCTAATACATTCTTTATGGATTCGGTTTTTTTGAGGGAAAGTACCTTGCGGAATACGCTCGAAAAGCCTAAGTAAATCGTTGGCTCTCGGAACATACTGGTAACGAAAAAATCTACCTCGAATCCTATCGCAATTTTTTTCACGGCGGTTTGAATTTTCCTCACATTTTTAAGGATCTTAACATTTCTTTGGATATCTGGGTCCATTTTATGGATAAAGACGATAATATAGGGACGCTCTTGCGACGCCTCAGGTTCCAGTTCGATTTTTCTGAGAATTTTATCAAAATACTCCATCGCAGGATCTATTTGTTCTGTGTCTTGGACATCAACAACAAAGACCAAGATACTTGC
>Ga0315279_10009300_pt1 | contig 11747 bp, 7 predicted proteins | sample YL17G06_20_MG_FD_203694 | JGI IMG/M metagenome (GOLD analysis project Ga0315279, IMG submission 203694) | Sediment microbial communities from Yellowstone Lake, YNP, Wyoming, USA - YL17G06_20 | ecosystem: Environmental > Aquatic > Freshwater > Lake > Sediment | place: USA: Wyoming | collected...
CTGCCGCGCGTGGACATCACCAACTTCTCGACAACCACCACCTATCGCGCGCCGACGTCGTTCAACTACCGCGACTGGCTCATCAAGGCGTTCGCGTGGAGCGACAAGGACGGCAATGGCACGGCGGATGCGCCGGCGAGCCTCGAGGATGCACTGACGCCGGGCCGCGCCCTCTACGTCGACCCTTTCAGTTTCCCCGATGCCTACAGCAAGGTGCCTTCAAAAACCAAGTACGTCACCGACACGCTGGGATTCATCGGCACCGACGGCAAGCCGGACACGGCGGTCGTGGTATCGCCGCAGGGCTGGATCCAGGAGGGCTACTACGATCTGTCCGGGCAGTTCTGGCTCGGTGAAGGCGGGGAGGTGAGGCGGAACGGACGCGCCGACCAGATCGGCGCCAGCGCAAACATCACTCACGCCACGGGGAGCCACACGCTCAGGAGTGGCTTCGAGCTCATCCGGGCCGACATCGAGTACCACGACATCGAGGGCTCGCGCCTGATGGGGTCGCGGAGCAACACCAATTTCCGCGACTACGGCGGCGACTGGCCGGCGGCGCGGCCGACGGTTCTCGCCACCTACTTCCAGGACAAGTTCGAGTCGTTCGGCATGATCGCGAACCTCGGCATGCGCGTGGAGCGGTTCGACGCCGGGCAGAACCAGATCCTGGCGAACCACCTTTTCGACACCGCAGTCATCAACGCCATGGGCAAGCCGATCTTCGACAGCCTCTGCGTCGCAAGGGGTTGGAACGTGGCCACGCTTGGGCCCGTCCCAGTCATCAACCTCACGAACTATGCGCTGATAAAGGCGCAACTGGGCGACGCGACGCCGACAGTGGGGGATGTCATCGCGGCGTACCCGCAGAAGGACAACGTCGTCTACTGGCGGGTCATGCCGCGATTCGGCATCTCCCACCCGGTGAGCCTGCGAACGAAGTTCTTCTTCAACTACGGCATCTTCTACTCGATGCAGAAACCGGCCGTCTTGTACGGCGTGGGCACCCACGACGGCAGGACCGGAAAGGGGGGTACCAGCCGGTTCGAGGGGCTCTACAACTCGAGCCTGCGGCCGGCGAAGACGACGATGTACGAAGTCGGCGTCGAGCACGTGCTGCCGCTCGGCTTCCTGACCACCGTGCGAGGGTATGCGAAGTACAACGTGGACCAGGTCTCCTCGGTGGTCGTTGAGCTTGCGACGGGGAACGGGTACGCGGCATACCGCAACTCGAACTACGAGAACCTCCGTGGCGTCGAGATCCGTCTCTCACGCTCGGGCCGCTTCCTCAGCGGGTTTGTCACGGCGGAGCGCTTCGCGAGCCGGGCCGGCCAGACGGGTCTTCAGAACGTGCGGCAGAACAACAGCACCTTCTTCACGGCGTTCGTCAACGCCAACCAGCCACGGTTCACCTTCGAGGGGCTCCTCCACCTCGGCACTCCGTCGGAGTGGGGCCAGCTCGCCGGCGGCTGGGGCGTCAGCATCGTCCAGTCCTATACTGGCCCGGGCGGCGAAGCGATCTACAACCCGAACAACCTCGAGCGGCGCGACATCCCCGACGAGAATGTCCTCAGCTACGTCGCCGACTACCGGACGAACCTGAAGTTCTCCAAGCGCTTCTCGATCGGTCGCCGGCGCCAGTTGTCGGCATACATGGATGTCACCAACCTGCTCAATCAGAAGACGCTCAGCCAAATGCCGCAGGAGTATTTCGCGTACGTCGTGCAGGAGCGTCGGACGAACAAGAGCCTCAAGCTCGGCGATTCCTCGACGTTCCACGTGTTCACCGAGCCGTACAAGGATGCTCAGGGCAACTGGCTCCCACCGATCGCCCCGTCGATGGACTGGCTGCTCTACATGTATCCGCGCGCGTACCGTTTCGGGATCAGTGTGGATCTCTGAGGGAATGGAACACCAACGTGTGACGCACTCACAAAGGAGGCCATCATGGCAACTCGATTGCGTCGATGGTGGGTGGCGGGGGCGGCAGCGGGGCTTCTCGCGTTGACCCTCGCCCCGCTGGCGAATGCGAAGACGGCGAACACCCCACAGCCGCCGTTCCAGATCGGGCGGTTCTGGTGCAACCCGGAGTACGATGGGGCGGAGGGCTGGTCAGGGTCGTTCTTCCAGTACCCCGGCGGCATCCCGAACACCGATGTCTCGGCCAGCCGGCTCAAGCGCGGCTGGGTCGGTCAGGGCCAGAAGGGTGGCACGTACCTCCAGGTCACCGACTGGACGGACCCGACCAGTGTCTTGCACGAGTTCGCGGGCTCGTACCTCTTCCGCAGCATGAACTACGACTACCCGCGGGAGTATCTCGGCCCGCCGGCCGGTCCCGACAAGTGGAACTACCTCTATCCGGGCGGCGTGCAGGAGATATTCCGCTGGGCCCGCCCGACGATCACCGTCGTCGCGAAGAACCCGGCGAGCCTCGACACCACCATCACGGTGCGCTTCTTCTCCCTGCCCACGGACACGCTGGCAGCCAACCGGTATGACGACTCCGGTGCCAAGTGGCGTCCGGCTCCGGTCGTCGACCCGAACCTGGTGACAGAAGAGACGATCTACATGTGGTGGCGGTACATCCCTGGCGTCGAGTACCACCGCACGATGTACGCCTACCCGTATGGCAGCGCCCACCAGGACTACAACCTGATGGACATCACGCTCGTCAACAACGGCCTCAGCGGCAACACGAACAACCCGCCGAAGGTCCTGAACCAGACGGTTCACAACATGATCTGGGCGCAGGCCTTCGACTATCGCGGGCAGACTCCCATCGTGAGGGAGAATGGCCGCGACAACGAGGCGATGTACGTCCAGCCGTGGGGCACGATGAGGCATGCGGCGGCCCTCAACTACGATACGGACGACGAGGATGCCAGCAGCCCCGGCGCGGACTGGGGCGACCCGGCCGAGGCCACGGTATACGAGAATCATTTGCTGGGCAACGCATACTCGCTCTTCGGCGCTGTGTTCACCAGCAAGGGGCCGGGCGCGAACTACGCGGCGGATGACACGGCGCAGCCGGCCTACCGCCTGTTCTGGAATGAGCGCGCCCTCGACTACGCGGCGAAGACCTATTCGCCCGCCAGCATCACCGAGCAGCGCGAATTCCTCGTCGGCGGCGATCTCCAGAAGCCCTTCGGAGAGAAGCTCGCGGACAATCCACTGACCTCCGGCATCAGGAACGAGGACCCGGGCGCCACGACGATCATGGGCTATGGCCCGCTCAACGCCGAGATGACCAACGCGAACATCAAGCTCCAGGGCTGGACGCTTGGTTGGCTGGACTCGGTGCACATCGTCCAGGTGCTCGCGGGCGGCGGCATCGATCAGGAAGAAGGACGGCGCATCGGCAAGCTGTGGAACGAGCGGAAGGCTGCCGGCGCGCCCGCCAACACGTGGATGGGCGCAGCCGACATCGCCCTGGTCAAGACCGGTCAGGACACGGTGATGAAGGCGGCGGCGTTGGCGTACTGGAACTACTGGGGCACGTTCGCGCCGAACGTCGACGCGGCGAAGCTCGCGGCGTGGCACCTCACCGGCTACGCGACAAGCAAGGCCGCGGCGTACAATCAGCCGTACAATGTCCCGGAAGCTCCTCGTCCTCCGGGCGCCATCATCGTTCGGCCTCGGACGCAGGGCGGCATCGAGGTTCGGTGGACGCGCGAGTCCGAGTCGGCCGTCGACTTCGACACGAAGACGGCGGATTTCAAGGGCTATCGCGTGTGGCGTCAGTCGCTCACGCGCGCGGCCAAGTGGGAGCTCGCCAAGCAGGGCCTGCCGGGGGACTTCACCGTCGTCGCTGCTGACGGCAACGTTCCGGCTGGCCTCGCCTTCATCGACAACGATCCCGCGAAGATCGTCCCCGGCCAGAACTACTGGTACGCGGTGACGGCGTACGACGACGGCACCCAGAACTGGGCGCAGACGGGCAGGTCGCTCGAGAGCGCCCGCTGGTGGACGTGGACCGGCTACGAGCTCCTCGGCGTAACCGCTCCGCAGCCCGAGGCGATCGCCGAGAGCGGTGGTCCGACGGCGTATGCGCTCGAGCAGAACGTTCCGAACCCGTTCAACCCGAACACGACGATCACGTTTGCCATGCCGCAGACCGGCAAGGCGAAGCTCGTGATCTACAGCGCGAACGGGCAGGTGGTCCGCACGCTGACCGACGGCACGGTTGCCGCGGGTCGGCATGAGATCATGTGGAACGGCACGGATCAGATGGGTCGCGCCGTTTCGAGCGGCGTGTACGTCTACCGGCTCACGAGCGATAACGGCACCATCTCCAAGCGCATGGTGCTCGTCAGGTAAGGGGCCCGGGGCGAGAACGGAGCGCGTGATCCGTTTCTCGCTCGAGCCAGCGAGGGAAAGGGGGAGGTGCGTGCGCCTGGGGCGACGCGCGCACTTCCCCTCCTGAACGCGCGTGACGCTACGGAGTCTTCGGCGCACAACTCGGCCGGGGCATCCCCGTGTCGGGGGCGTATGGGCGCCGTGTCAGAACGGGATGCCGCTTGTGGCGCGCAGTAGAAGGAGAGCGGAGATGAGAAGCGAATCGTGGCGCTGGTGGATACCCGGGGTGTTCGCGGGGCTGGTGATGTTCGCGCTGCCTCCCATCGCCCGTGGCGCCGTCGCAGGACTCGACAGCGTCATCGTGGTGCCCAATCCGTACAATGCATCCGGACGCACCTTCGGTCCGCAGTCCGACATTACGGGGTACGAGCGCATCCGTTTCGCGAACGTGCCGCCGCCGGCCACGATCAGGATCTATACCTCCGCCGGGACCCTCGTAGCGACGCTCGAGCACACCCAGGGCGACCAGTATCTCTGGGGCGGCCGCAATTCGGACAACCAGTACATCGTCAGCGATGTCTACATCTACGTCATCGAGCACGCAACGTATGGCAGGAAGATCGGCAAGTTCGTCGTCATCCGATAGCTCCGCCGACGGCAGGCCACACACCGCGCAGGCATCCGATGCAGTGGCAAGGAGAGGTTCCATGAACACGGTGAGGACACGATGGCTGACCATCGCCCTCGCAGTTGCGTGCGTCGCCGGCATGGCGCGTGGGGCGCAGGGGATTCCCGGCTTCGGCAGCGGCGACTACGTGCCGCCGACGCCGCGATGGCGAGGCCAGGCCGGCATGACCTTCCTGCAGATCGGTGGCAGTGCCCGGGCTGAGGCCCTCGGCGGAGCCTATGCCGCCGGCAAGGCTGACCTTGCCACCATCTTCTACAATCCCGCGGGTGTCGCCGGGTCACCCCGGTTCAGCGTCTACGCGAACCACACGAGCTGGATCGCGGACATGGCCGTCAACAACTTCGCCGCATCCACCACCTACCGCTCGTTCACCGTCGGCATGACCTATGTAACCATGGACTACGGCGAGATCATGGGCACGGTCATCGCGAACAACGCGCTCGGCTATGAGAAGACAGGCCCCCTGAGCCCGAGCACATGGGCCGCCGGCGGGTTGCTCGCGGCGCGCCTGACGGACCGGTTCAACGTCGGCGTCCACCTGAGGTACGCCGTGCAGGACTTCGACGACACCAGGGCGTACTCCTTCAGCCGCCTCCAGTACTACGGCCCTGACACCACGAACGCAAACCGCGTGGCCGCGGTCATCCTGGACCTCGGGACGCAGTACGACCTTGGTCTGCGCAGCGTCACCATCAACATGGCGCTGCAGAACTACACGACCGCCAAGTCGTTCGTGAAGGGCAGCCCGGCCGGCAAGTTCGATTTCCCACTCACGTACCGCGTCGGCCTCGCGGGAGACGCCTTCGAGATCATCACCGGCGATCCCAACCGCTCGAGCAAGCTCATGCTCTACGCGGAGGGCATCGACCAGCTCGACGCCGGCCTCGGCGGCGCCTTCGGTGCCGAGTACGTGGCCGATCTCTCGTTCATTCAGCCCGGTACCTCGGCAGCGCTGCGCATCGGGCGGCGGCCCGCGCGGGTACAGACCAGTTGGACCGGCCCGGCGAAGGTCCTCCTCGGCTACAGCCTGAGCTTTGGCGGCGGCATCAGGGTGCCCCTCGGCCCGACGATGCTCACCCTCGACTACGCCCACGGCGACTACGGCCCGGGCCTGACGACCCAGCGTCTCGCCCTGGGCATCTCCATGAAATGACCGCGGACGCGGTCGCGCGCGGTTCCCAGCGGGCGTCGGCGACGTACCGGCGCCCGTTTTCGTGTACCGCCGGCCACCATCCCATGTTCGCACCCCTCTCGGCGAGCGCGGAGGCGTGTCCCGGCGCGCCTTCCGCCCGCGACCGGGAGCTGCGGTAGGAGAACCCGGTCATGACGACGCATGCCGACGGAGGGATCTGCGGTGAGCTCATTCCCCGGCCGAAGGTAGTCCTGCCCGGAGAGAGGTCGCTCTCGGCTGTGCGCATGGAGAGACGTCGGGCTTCCACCCAGCGCTGCTGCCGCCGGAGGCCCTCCCGCGGCGCACCGTCCGAGGGCGCGCAGGCGCGGGTCGGGCAGACTTCCCAGAGCGATATCCCCGGCAGCAGTTGACGCTCGCATTCGCATTCGTTAGTCTGACTACATGTTCCCGTTCCCTCGTACTTCCGCGGCGCTGCTGCGTGCCAGTGCTCCAGTCCGCTCGCGGTACGTCCGTCCTCGCTCGTCACTGGCAGAGCCACGATGGGCGACGCCAAAGAAGGGGGGAGAAGATGATGAGAAAGCGATGTCTTCGGGTGCTCGGCGGTGCCGGCCCTAGTACGGCATCGCTCGCCGCGCAAGCGGCAGCGGCGAACACGTGGGCAACCGCGCTCATGGCGCTCGTTGTGCTTGCCTCCGGGCCCGTCCTCGCTGGCAACAGCCCGACACTGCCCGCGCTGAGGTTCTCGACGTGGAAGATCGCCGGCACTGGCGCATCGCTGGTGACCATCGGCGACAGCACACGGTTCACGCTGCAGACGACCGGCGCCGAGATGTACCAGCGCATCGGCGGCATCTGGCACATGCTCGACCCGACCACGGAGCAGGGGTGGGAATCGTCGTGGTCCTGGCCCGGCGGGCGGACATTTCGGCTCCTCGCCTCGTCTAAGAACGAGCGCTACGGGTCGGTGAGCCGCAAGCAGGGCTTCGGGGGCGCATGCAGGAACTGGGTGCCGCCGAGCAAGGCCGACTCCATCCAACTCGCCGGTTTCGTCGATGCCCGCGTGCTCAGGCCGCAGCCTTTCGTGGTCGTGCAAGGGTTCCGCGGCGACGGTTCGTGGGGTACCATGGGCGCGTTGGACGCAGCGCAGATCCAGCGCTGGCTGCCGCCGCAGACCATCGTGAACGGCGTTGTGCTCAACGACCAGACGACCACCTTCGGCACCGTGCCCGGCTCGCCCTCGAACATGGACGGCGAAGCGAACTATGGCGTCGTCCGCGGCGTGATCGATCCGACGCTGGTGAGCCAGCGGGCGATCTACAATCTGTTCCGCTACCAGATAGGCGTCGACTACGCCCAGATAGTGCACTCGTACACGGCGGGGCCTGACGCCGACTACCTGCTCTACGAGATGACGTTCTTCAACACGGGCAACATGAGCAGGCGACCGCCTCCGCTGGGCATCACCCACAAACTGCCGCTGCAGGACTTCTGGTTCGCCTACATGTTCCATGGCAAGCAGAAGATCGAGAGCGTGTTCACCGGCAACGACAACGACCTGCTATTCGAGTGGTACAACCCCTGGCCGCTCTACACCGACGGTTCCGGCAATCGCCACACCATGCTGATGTTCTACGACGGCGACAGACCAGGCGCGCCGGAAGACTGGGGCTACCCGGGCTTCAGCGTCAACGACGCACTCGGCATGGACCTCTGGTCGAAGCAGTACACCGCGATCGGCTGGCTCTTCGCCGAGACGGCGCCGGGTAGCGGCGTGGACGATCTCACGGCGCCGCAGGGAACCTCGTGGTGCCGGGAACGCGTGTTCAACCTCAACGGCTTCAGCGGCGACATGAAGCGTCAGTACGAGGCGTGGTTCTGCCAGGGGAACGCCGATGACGTCCCACGGCGGCAGCCGGAAGGCGTCATCCAGACGCTGGTGCTGCAGCCGACGCCGTACCAGGGCCTTCACTGGAGCACGTTCCCGTACCTCGCCACGGCCCGCGCGGTCATGGTCGTGGCGGCAGGCGGCATCAACGATCAGCTTAGCCGCAGCATGGCCAAGACGATGATCAGGCGCCTGGATACCGGGGTCACCCCGGTCCAGACGCCGGCCGAGATCGCCCTCATCCAGTCCGGCAAGGACTCGGTGAAGAAGGTCGTGGACCGCGCGTTCTGGAACATCTACGGCTACGATCCGAACCCGCCGGGCGGCACGCCGCGTTGGTGGAATAAGCCGGTCGCGTACAAGACGGCGATGAACGTGCCCGACCCGCCGCGGCCGCCGACCTGCGCGTGGATGACAAGCGGCGACGGGAGGATCGACCTCGTGTGGACGCCGCTCTCGGACGCTGACGAGAAGGACCCGGACACGGGCGTGAAGGACTTCGCCGGCTACCGGGTCTACCGCGCCGCCGGCTCGCCGGACAGCGACTACGTCCTCGTGTACGAGGGACCCGACACGAGATTCGTGGACGTGATGGTCTCCAAAGACTTCGTGTACTACTATCAGGTGGCGTCGTACGACGACGGGACGCAGAACTGGTCGAACCCCGGCGTGAAGTTGGAGAGCGGCAGGTTCTGGCTCTGGAACGGCTGGAACGACACCGGCGTGCTTCCGTCCGTTCCGGGCGCCGTCGCGCCGACCGGGCATCCGCCAGCCTTCTCCCTCGCCCAGAACGTCCCGAACCCGTTCAACCCGTCAACGACGATCAGGTTCGACGTGCCCTCGAACGGGCACGTCGAACTCGCGATCTACGGCACGAACGGGCAACTCGTGCGTGTGCTCGTCGATGGACCGCTCGCCGCGGGGGGGCATGCAGTCACGTGGGACGGCACCAACGCGGCGGGACGGGCATGCGCGAGCGGCGTCTACCTCTGCCGTCTGGAGTATGGGCGGACGCGCGGCGCCGGCGAGGGAAGATCGCCTGAGAACGCGAGCGAAGTGAGCGTTCGCCGGATAACGCTCGCCCGATAGCGGACATGGCGGAGACGAAGACGACAGGGCGGCGGTCTACCGCCGCCCTGTCTTGCCATGAGAACGTACCCACCAGCGATCTTCACCGCGGTTACGACCGGATCGACCGCTGCTGCCCGCGGCGCACCCATGGCTGTCAAGATAGGCGCGAGCGACGCGGGATGCCACCGGTGCCCTCCGGTGCGGGTATGGTACCTCGTGCGCAGGCCGCACGGGCGCGCCCATGCGGAGGCGCGCAAGCGCGCCATGCGGAGGCGCGCAGGCGCAGGCCGCGCAAAGTTCCTCAGATGATACCCCTGCCAGCAGTTGACGCTCGCCGCGTCACTTCCAATATTCATGTACTTGCATTCCCACGCGGCCATCGCGGCGCCGCCGCCGACCTGCTCTCCCCCGGCAGGACGGGACGCTGCCGGCGGTGGACATGAACACACAATGCGGTGAACCTGGAGGCCCGAAAACGCAGCAGATGACAGAGAAGACGTCTACCACCAATCCCCCCCAACGACCGAAGAATGGCAAACATCCGGTGAAAGTCCTGGGGCCGGTGCCCAACCTCGAGGAGCACGTTCATCCCAATTGGTGGCGCGGCATCTTCAACTCCCTCTACCTCAAGACCGACGCGGACGTGGTGGAGGACCGTCGCATTACGGCGCAAGAGGTGGATCTCTTCGCGGAGATCCTCAAGCTCTCGCCCGACGACCGGATCCTCGACCTCTGCTGCGGGCAGGGGCGTCACGTCCTCGAGCTGGCGAGGAGAGGGTTCAAGAACCTGGAGGGACTCGACCGCTCGCACTACCTCATCGAGCGCGCGCGCGGCTACGCCGAGAGGGAGGACCTCAACGTCAAGTTCCGCGAGGGGGATGCGCGGAAGCTACCCTACCCGGCCGATTCCTTCGACGTCGTCGTGATCCTCGGCAACAGCTTCGGCTACTTCGAGACCGTGCACGACGACCTACGCGTCCTCGTCGAGGTGCAACGCATCCTCAAGCCGTGGGGGAAGCTCCTCGTCGACGTTACCGACGGACAGTACCTGAGGGAGCACTTTCAGCCCCGCTCGTGGGAGTGGATCGACAACCGGCACTTCGTCTGCCGCGAGCGCGCGCTCTCGGTGGACGGCCAGCGCCTCATCTCCCGCGAGGTGATCACCCACGTCGAGAAGGGCGTCCTGGCGGACCAGTTCTACGCCGAACGGCTCTACACGCGCGAATCGCTCTCGAACCTCATGAAGGAGGCCGGGTTCTCCGACATGGCCTTCCACGGCACGCTCTCACCCCAGTCACAGCGGAACCAGGACCTGGGGATGATGGAGCAGCGGCACATCGCGACGGGCGTCGTGCGGAAGGAGTGGACGCCGGTTCGCCGCAAGCCGAAGGGGAGCGTCCTCAACGTGGCCGTGGTGATGGGCGATCCGCGGAAGGCCGACAAGGTCAAGCCGTCGAATGTCTTCGACGACGACGATCTCTACACGGTCGATCAGTTGAAGGACGGGCTCCGCGGGCTCGACGGCTTCCGCTTCACGTACCTCGACAGCCACGACACGCTCGTGCAGGACCTGCGCAAGGCGGTGGGGAAGGTGGACTTCGTCCTCAACCTGTGCGACGAGGGGTACAACAACGACGCGCGGAAGGAGCTCCACATCCCGTCGCTCCTGGAGACGCTTAGCATCCCCTACACCGGCGCAGGGCCGCAGTGCCTTGCGTTTTGCTACGACAAGTCGCTCGTCCGCGGCATCGCGCAGGAGATGGGCATCCCGGTGCCCGAGGCGTTCTTCATCAAGCCCGAGGATACGACGTTCGAGCTGCCGGTGAATTTCCCCGTGATCGTCAAGCCAAACCTCGGCGATTCGAGCTTCGGCATCACCCAGCGCAGCGTCGTCTCCACGGCGACCGACCTCTTGAACGCGATCTCGGAGATCCGCGAGAAGTTCGGCTACGAGCGGCCCATCCTCATCGAGGAGTTCCTCACCGGGTCGGATCTGAGCGTCGGCATCATCGGCAATCCGCCGTCGTCGTACATGGTGCTCCCCATCATCGAGGAGGACTACTCGGAGCTGCCCGACGACCTGCCGCGCATCTGCGGCTACGAGGCGAAGTGGGACCCGGCCTCGCCATACTGGAACCTCCGATCGATCTCGGCGGACCTGCCGGAGGAGACGGAGAAGGACATCATCGAGTGGTGCCTGCGCCTCTTCGACCGGCTGGAGTGCGCCGACTACGCGCGCTTCGACTGGCGGCTCGATGCGGCGGGCAACCCTCGGCTCCTGGAGGTGAACCCGAACCCCGGCTGGTGCTGGGACGGGCACCTTGCGAAGATGGCCAGGGTCGCGGGCATGTCGTACAGCCAGATGCTCGAGGCGATCCTCCAAGCCGCGGAGCAGCGGCTGAGGATCATCCGCAGCACCTGATCGCTAAGAGCCTATCCCACTTGGCAGAGCGTCCTGATGGTGATCCAGGCGCAAGCCAGGTGGAGGAAGGCCAGATAGGTTTCGAGCTTCTTCTCCCACCGGATGAGGAGGCGACGAAACCGGTTGAGCCAGCTGTGCGTGCGTTCGACGACCCATCGACGAGCTTTGGACCCCGGCTGTCGTTTGCAGGCCTGAGCTTCCTCAGAGCGGGAGCGAATGCGCGCAACATAGCCGAATTCGGCCACCACACTGC
>Ga0315279_10009301_pt1 | contig 11746 bp, 15 predicted proteins | sample YL17G06_20_MG_FD_203694 | JGI IMG/M metagenome (GOLD analysis project Ga0315279, IMG submission 203694) | Sediment microbial communities from Yellowstone Lake, YNP, Wyoming, USA - YL17G06_20 | ecosystem: Environmental > Aquatic > Freshwater > Lake > Sediment | place: USA: Wyoming | collected...
CATCCCCTTCGGTCTTTATGAAACATTTGTCGTTGAGGAGCGTTATGGATTTAATGTGATGAAATTCAAGATGTGGTTCCTCGACCTGTTGAAAAGCATCGTCATTGCAGCCATTTTGGGTGGTTTGCTTCTCGGTCTCCTCTTGGTCTTGGTCATTCATGGAGGAAATACCTGGTGGGTATGGGCATGGATGCTGGTCGGTGGGTTTGAATTAATTTTGTTATGGTTATTTCCAGTGGTCATTCTTCCTCTGTTCAACAAATTTGATCCGATTGAAAATAAGGGACTGGAAAACCGTATCAAGACGTTGATGGAGAAAGTTGGGCTCCGGGCCAAAGGGGTCTTCAAGATGGATGAGAGTAAACGAAGCAAGCACACAAATGCTTTTTTCGTCGGCCTTGGTCGATCTAAACGGATTGTTCTTTTCGATACCCTATTAGCCTCTCATACCGAGGAAGAGGTGTTAGCTGTATTGGCGCATGAAGCAGGGCACTGGAAGAAAAAACATCTCCTGCGGATGCTTGTCCTTTTAGAAATTTTATCTTTTATCTCTTTTTATGCAGTGGCTAAATTCTTGAATTGGCCATTGCTTTATCAAACCTTTGGCTTTCAAGAACTCATTGTTTATGTCGGAATATTTCTTATCGGAGCCTTCATCAGTCTGTTTGGCTATTTTGGTCAACCATTGGGATCGGCAATCTCCAGGAGGTTTGAACTCGAAGCAGATGATTTTGCATCGGAGTTGATGGAAACAGGAGAACCCATGCGTAATGCCCTCAAACGGCTCGCTTCTGATAATTTGGCGAATCTGAATCCCCATCCTCTTTATGCATGGGTCAACTACTCTCATCCTCCTTTGGTCGAGCGAATTGAAAGGCTGAAAAATTGACAGAAGAGGATCAAATGGAATAGGGTGTCATTCCCGTCCCGTATCAAGAACGGGATAAACTCCAGCGGGAATCCAGAAAACGGACGACCCCATAGATTCCTGTCCCCCACTTTCGCGGGGACGAGCTTGCCCCTGTGAAAACAGGGGCAGGAATGACGAGAAGGAAAACTTGTAAAAAGGGAGAGAAGGAAATGGATATCGAGATTTTTGAAAAAATGGATGCCCAGGAACTTAAGAATTATATCCAATTTTTACTCTGGCATTACCAGGTGGTGGATTCCTTTTGGTATCTGTATGTGCAGGAAAGATTCGATCAATCTACTGCTGATAGCCTGAATGAGAAGGTCTGGGGGCGAGCAGGCCAAATGGGGGCCAAAGATATAGTGAGACGCTTTAATATCCAGGAAAAGGGGCTACAAGGGTTTGTCAGTGCCTTGAAGTTTTTTACCTGGGCGATCATAGTGGGCTATCAAATGGAGGAGAAGGCGGACGAAGTGATCATCACTGTTCCCAGTTGCCCTACGCAAGAGGCCCGGCTCAGAAGAGGCTTGGATGAATACGGATGTAAAGCGATGCATCGGGCAGAATTTACAGGTTTTGCACAGGAGGTCGATCCCCGCATCCAAATAGAGTGTCTTTTTGCTCCACCCGACCCTCATCCCAAAGATATGTTTTGCAAGTGGAGGTTCACCTTAAAAGAATTATGAGGGCCAAGACTTGATAGCACATTGTTGAGTTCTTCCTTGTAGTCGAGTATTCCCATTTTTACTAAATTTTGCTATATTTCCAATAGTAATCTGAAGGAGAAATATTCAACATTGTCGCCTATCCCACTAATTTTTAAGAAAAGACGACACAGTCGTCTGTGAACAAGTTTTTTTAAATGGCGGTCATTCAAAAATGTGAGAGGTGCTAATCGAGGTTAATAAATGAAGATCATACTCAGCAGAAAAGGCTTTGATTCGGGCACTGGAGGATATCCGAGCCCTATACTTCCAGATGGGAGATTGATATCACTGCCTATACCCTTCGTTAAAGGGTCACGGAAGTATGACTCGGATGCACCCGAATATTCCGACTTAGTGTTCAATGGAAATCTGACATATCTTGATTTAATTAAAAAATTGAGATTGACGAGATTAAAAGGAACCAACGAATTAAACTGTAAATGCCACCCAGACCCTGACATTTATAAGAATATGCGAAAGAGACCCATGAATTGGAGGGGAGCATTCGGACAAATTGAGATAGCGCAAAAGCATTTAGAAAATCAACAAATTAGTAAAGATGACATTTTCCTCTTTTTTGGATGGTTCAGAAAAATTGACGAGAATTTTAAATATATTGGTGAACATTTGCACGTCATCTTTGGTTACCTGCAAATAGAGGAAAAAATACCAGTTCAAAAGGATACAAAAGTTCCACACTGGCTTGAGAGTCACCCACATTGCACTACAACCAGAAGAAGTTATGACAACAACACAGTGTATATTTCCAAAGACAGACTGACATTCAATAACTCTTTACTAGGGTATGGGGTCCTCAACTACAACGAAAACCTCATATTAACAAAAAGAGGACATCACAGATCACAATGGAATCTACCACCATTTTTTAAAGGCGTAAACATAAGTTACCACACTGAAAAGAGCTGGAAAGATGGTTATTTTCAATCGACTGGTAGAGGTCAGGAATTTGTAATTCACAGTAACAAGAAAATTGAAAATTGGGTTAAAGAGATACTAAATGAGGGATTGTAATGAACATACCGCCACATCAGATAACACGGCATATACGGACCTTCGATGCTTTCCCATCGGGAAATTCGCCATAGGCGAACTTCGTCTATACCGGTACCGTTATGCTTACTTTCAATCGGCAATCATCAGCTTTAAAGATAGAACAAATCTAACTTTTTGTAGGTAAAGTCCTCAAAGAACCTTTTAAATGCCTACACCAATTGACTTCCTAGCCTCCTTCTGACCCCACAATATCTAATTAAATCTGCTGACATTTTTACAAAAACATCACAATTATTGTCCCTTTTTTAGAACAATGGATATGGCGCAAATTATCAAGTATTGGAAATACATCTTTAGATTTAACAGGTTATACAGAAAACAATTTGGGTGGCAGGGATATTGCAGTAATTTCAATTGGTTTACAAAGTTTACAAGGTTTATAAGACCAAAGATTACACAAAATTGGAAATTAGAGAGAAGGAAGGGAGCTTCGATTATGACTCCAATTAAGACCACACAGCGAGGACTTCACGATGGTTGGACAAGGGCTACGTTCATTTTAAAGAAGCATCATCTGGAGAAATTGAAGACATTAGCCTACTGGGAAAGAAAGACAATTAAGGAAGTAATTGATGAGGCGTTGGGGTCTTATCTGGAGGGGAAAAAGATTAAACCTGTGAAGGGAAAGATAGGGGGTAAATGAGATGAAAGGGATGGTTTATTGGATAATGATGTTCATTTTGGGTTTAGGATTATTAGGATGTGAAAGTGGGCAAAGCACTTTAAGCTCTGGACCAGCTAAGCCACCTCCAGAAGACCCGGGCATCGGTATTGTCAAGAGAACACTTATGGCAGACGGATATTGGGAAGATTTCTGCAACCGTGCGGCGGGAGTGGATGGAAAAGTGGAATGGACAGGGGGACCAGCATCTGCACTTAATAACGTACAAGGCATTGAAAAATACGCCAATAACCCTGACCTCAGCATTGTTATTGCTCGTGTTGAGAAGAATAGGACAGGAAAATACAGCAAAGCAGGAATTGTGTTTGTTGTGAACAAGAAGACAAAAATTGTGGAAGTGATACATACAGAACTTGACGGAAAAGCTGAAGCACCTCTTATAGCACTTGCGTCAATGGAGTTAATGGTGTTGCAGGGTAGCAAGTAACTAAGATGAGATGAAAAAGATAGTTTTAATTCTTGTATTATTTTCCAATCTATAGATGACTGGGAACCTACCCGACATGGCGAATGCCTGTCGTGGGCAAAAAGGAGGGAGGATATGAGAAAGATTGCTATGTTAGTAATGGTTGTGATGGTGCTGACGGGGATAACCATTTCGGCTCAAGCCAGCGATTGGCCGGTATCAGACAAAGAAAGCATACTTATAGCAAAGAAGTTGCAGGCCGAGCCGGAGAGCCTTTTGGGGAAGAGAGTAAAGGTTCAGGGTTTATTCTGGAGATTGGAAAGGATTTGGCTCGATTATCCGGGGGGCTTCCCGTCTTCTCAATATTCTGGTTTTTTTGCCCATGTCCAAACAGAAGCTGGCTTGATGGGTAATACGGCCATCCTATATCTTTTTATTCCAAAACAAAAAGTGAGCGTGCTTTACAACTTTAGTTTCCATGACAAAATAACGGTTTACGGGACAGTAAAGTGGACAAGCGTTACCAAAAACACTGCCGGTATTGATGTTGACGACGTGAAGGTAGGATGGCAATAAAGGTGTTTGACTTTTTAAAACTTGAATTGGTCTCGCCCATTGATATGAAAGGAGGCGAAACAAAATGAAAAAAATTCTAATCATTTTGTTGGCTGCGGTGGTTTTGGGTTTGTTTATCACTCAAGTATATGCGGAAGATTTGGAAGTCCTGTCGTGGCATTGGTATGTTGATAACGTGAAAATTTTGTGGGTAAATGGCGAAGTGAAAAATATTTCAGGCTATCCAATTGAGTATATTAGGGTAGTTGTTTCCTTTTACGATAAGAATGGAACGTTTATAACAGCCACAGGAGACCTTGGGGTTGAATACAATCCCATTATGCCAAACCAAGTTAGCCCATTCAAGGTATTCTTGGGATGGAATCCATTGATGGACACAGCAAAGTTAGAATTTAAGTTTAGTGACCACAAAAAAAATAATGATGGAATGAAAATTCCAAGTAGGTACAAAGTAAAAAACATTAAAAAGATGGATTAGAAAGGATTAAAAGATGACAGAAATGCCAAAGAGAATGAAAAAGATGTTGAAGGTAGTACCTATTATGATCATACTGTCCCATCTTTTTTCGCAAGGTTAAAACAAAAATCTTGAGAGGAAGAAGACGATCTGAAATATTATGTCCAAGAGGGATTGATGAAGGCGGAGAGAAAGGTCGGTCGTGGGTTAGATGATGATGAAGGAAGTAATTCATGAGGCTTCGGGTAATTATCTGAAGGGGAAGAGAATCAAATCCATATGAAATGAAGGGAGGTAACATGGGATGAAGAAGTTAGCAATTATTTTATTAGCAATGGTGACCGTGGTGATTCTCTATGGATGTAGCAAATCAGATTCTCAAGCTAAACCTACGAACATTTCCGCAGATAGTAGCAAATCCGATTCTCCACCTAAACCTATAAACATTTCCGAAGGTATCTTTGGTCTGAGATGGGGAGTAAGTCAATCGTCACTGGAAAAAGGTGGAACAGAGTTCTACGGAGCTGAAATGAAAATTGTAGATAGGCAGGATGGTAGTAGGGTGGTCTACCACGATGGAAAGCAGATAGTAGGTCAATTTCCCAATCAAATGGTTTTTGGTTTTCATAAGAATCGGTTCTATCAGGTAGTGCTATTCGGTAAGGAAGACAGATCGGATTGCCAAAATTATTACAAATTATCAAAAATGTTAGAAGAAAAATACGGTAAGAGTAAATACGATATTTGCGATGAAGGTCATCGGGATCTTTGGGACGTGCAACAAAAGGTTAACATTATCCTTCTTTTTAACGAGCCTGAAATGCGAATAAGTTTATACTACGTTTACGAACCTATTTTTGAAGAGTTACAGAGAGATAGGGAAAACTACGAAAACAAAGCTAAGAGTAGGTTATGAAAAAGGATAAAATCCGAGAGGAGTGAATTATCTCGCTTTGATATTTAATGCAATGGCATAGGAGATGAAAAGATGCCGTGGCAAAGAAAACCTCTTCGGGTATTGGTAGCAATCGGATTACACAAGTTACACAAAATGTTGGCAAAGCTGACGATGAGGCTTTGGGGGCTTATCTGAAAGGGAAAAGGATTAAACTTAGAGGGGAGTGAAAATGGGAATGATAGGATTGTTGATGGGGTGGTTTATCTTTTGGATTGGAGGATGGCTCTTTTTCTCAGTGCTGGTTGCGGTTTTTGCATCATCCAAGAATAGAAGCGGTATCGGTTGCGACCCTTGACGTGAAGTTAAATAGGGAGAAATCGAGGAGGTAATAAGTTATGGATATCGTTGAACTGGTTAAGTTAAGAGGATTAGATGTTAAAGAATTTAAGGTTAAGTTATTCCGACACCCTCCGCAAGTTTCAAAGGCATACAAGGTAGATGGAAAGAATCACATACTTGACTTGAATAACCTGTATCGCAAGGATTTAAAGTACATAGAGACCTATCAAAGCTACCAGAAAAAAGGATTTGAGTGTGGTAACTATGTTATTTCTTTTATCGGAACTGAGGGTGTTGAGGCAAAGTTTATCGGGATTTATAAGGTCAAAGGTCGGAAACAAGCGATGGATATGGAACAGAAAGAAGTAATGGAGAATCTTTCTGATTTTCTACAGCAATCTGGATTACTGTCCGAACAAAATTTCGGGATAGACGACTCTACCTTATTCTTTGAACTGGAGCGTGTTGATGGGTTTGACGACCTGAAGGATAGAGTCGTGATAGACTGGGGAAAGGCGACACTATCATGGCATCAATGGCTGTCCAAGAAAAATGGAAGTATTATAAACAATAAGGAAGTGTTGGAAATACTTCGGAAAGGATACATTATGGACTACCCAGGCTATGAAAAAGTTAACATTAGCTTTGACCGACTGGTTGACATTATTAAGAATCTTGACGCAAACAAAGAGTGGAAAAATAGCCTTGCAGCAGTTGCTGGAGTGTATCTTATTGTCGATGACAAGACTGGGATGCAATACGTTGGTTCAGCCTCTGGGGAAGAAGGGGGTATCCTTGGCAGATGGAAAGATTACGTCAAGAGTGGTGGCCGTGTTGGAAATAAAAAACTTGAAGAACTTATTTCCAAAGATAAAGATTACGCCAAGAAATATTTCCGCTTCTCAATTTTACACATCCTTTCAAAAACAATAGCGAGGAAAGAAGTAATTAAATGGGAAGAAATTTACAAGGAAAAACTGGGAACGAGAGCCACAGGACTAAATCTTTGAGGTAAAAAAATAATGCAGGAAATTATAAACATCCTTATAAAACGGGGCGAAGAGCTGTTAGCTAAACCGTTCCAGAAAATTGAATTTACAGGGAATAGCAAGGCTGACGATTTACTTAACGACCTTAATGATTATCCCCACGCTTTTGTGCTCGCCTGCCTAATGGATAGACAGATCAAGGCAGAAAGAGCTTGGCTTATCCCCTATGAGATTTTGAAGGAAACAAGAAGTTTTAAGTTTTGCTGGAGAGGAGGTATTATATGAGTATGCTCACGAACATCCTTATGAACGTTGGTCTTTCAATTGCTGCGTGTGGAATATGGGCATTTCTTGGCATATTTTTATACCGTAAGGAAAAGATGTCAAGAAGAAACGTGGCGTATTTTCAACTATTTGTGGGATTAGATAAACTAAAAGATTGCCTTAATGAAATTTATGATTTAATGCATAAATCATCGAGTCATAAAAATAATTTTTATGAATCAGTAAAGCAAAGCGAAAGGAACTTAGAGAGATACACCACTTCAATAAGTTATGATAGAATTGTCGCTAATATCCCGTATAAATCAAAAAAGGGTGAGATTATATGGATGTACGATTTAGATTATATTCTAAGCAATTGTCAAGAAATGGTAAATGAGTTGTTCAGTCTATCGACTGCTGTAAAAGAAAAGGGGTTAGGAAAAGATACAAATATACATATAGAATCACTATCTAACGTTGCAAAAGATGTTTTACCAGCAGTTGAACAAGAAATCAAATTGATTCCAGATAAATACAAAAACCTTGATATGAATAAAAAGGCCAGTTTAATAGAGGAGTAAAAAACCTTAGCTTTCTTAGGACAGGTTCTTGTTGGAGGGACAAAATGGATTTTGATTGCCAACAGGGTTGGATAAGCAAAAGGGCTGTAAATTAAGGAGCATTACTGGGTAAAAGGGGCAAGGACATGAAATATAATGAACACGAAATCGACACAATATATAAAGAGAATCTTAAAAATGCTCGTCAGCGACTTGCTTCATTACCTGTCGCTGAGGGAAGAGAACCAAATATGCAAGGATTGAATGGGTGGGTTTACGAGCAGACCATCCGCCATTGTTTGGCCGAAGAATTAAAAATGCTGGGTTTATCTCCGGTCATAAAAGAGCAAGTACCTCTTCATCGTAGGGCCAAGATTGACCTATTGGTGGGTAACGTAGCTGTTGAAATAAAAGCTAAAGGCTCTTTTGGCGATGACGATAAGAAATATAGTGGTTATCTTGATGAAGTCAAAAAGAAGGGATGGGTATATTGTTATCTGACTGGGAGTGAAACCCATCCACCTTATCGTTCAGCGACGAAATCCACCTTTGGGAAGCGGTCTTTCTTTTTGGATGAGGCGGGAGATTGGGAAAGATTTGTTAGGGAAGTGGTAGAAACTATTAAGTAAAGCCCCACCCATTCCCTCCGGCTTACCGCTAAATCCCACATTGAATTCCAAAGAAGGAGAATAGAAAAACGTGCATTACTCAAACATAATTGATTCAGTAGAAAAATCCATCGGAACCCTATGTCGTGAATTCCAATCCCGTCCCAATCTTTTTTATACTGAGAATGATATAGTCTGCTTTTTCTACAACATCCTTCGGCAAAACCTCCCAAATCCCTTTGCGAAGGATAAAAAAGGATATGAGCATTTATTGATTCATGGGGAGTACCCTACTCCTTTTCGTTGCGATATGAAGGGAGACAGATTTGAAATTAAGGACGACGATGAAACAAAGTTTAAACGTGGGCATTATGACATTGTTGTTCTCAATCCTGATTTCATCAGAGCCCATTCCTACTCCATAATAAAGGCACAGAATTACGGAGAATACCAAAAACAAGCACTATCCGATATATCGGATTACTCCCCCATTGTTCTTTACGGAATCGAGTTTATGTTCAGCCGAGACCCACTAAAATTGTCAAAAGGCGAGGATAAGGAAAGAGGGGTTGAGGGATTTGTGGCGAAGGTCCTTCAGGATGCGAAAAAGTTGACAGAGACAAAAAAATGGAATGAAGGGTTTATAGGACATACGAAAATGCTCACATTTGTGAAGGGAAGTTCCCATAAAATACAAGGAAAAATTAAAAGGGGGCTATCAAAAGTGGAGGGGAATATACTTATCTTTGGGGAAGACCGATAATTCCATGTCAAATTATCCTGAAGACAAAAAAATAATCAAGACTCCAATTAAAGAGGCACGCCGTTGCATGGATGAAGACTACTATGAGGAAGCCATATCCAAATTACAGAAATGTCTCAGCATGGACATTGGACTCAAAGATAAACTGGCGGTTTTTAAAGAGCTGGGATACTGCTCTTTGCGTTTGGGATGGTTTGAAGATGCTGTAAAGATTTATAATCAAATTCTTGAAGTCAATCCATCAGATAACGATTCAAGATTTTTTAGAGCCAGCGCCTACCTTTCCCTTAAATGGACCGATGAAGCAATTCAAGAACTGAAAACTATTCTTGCATCAGACCCGACTGATGTCCTTGCACGGCACGACCTTGCGTTATGCTATCGGAGTAAAGGATGGATGCAGGAATCCCTTGAAGAGATGAGGGCGGCAAAAAGATATACAGAGACCTACGGCAATCCAGAGGAAAAGGAAGTTATCGAAAGTAGTTTGAAAAATCTTGAAGAGGAGATAGAAACTGGGGGTGATGATGAAACAAAAAATGCCCTTCTAAAGTTAATTTTAGCCTTGGTAATTAAACGGAGATTAAAGAAAAGGGCGGAAGGAGATAAAAGCTAAGTGGAATGGCAAAGGTTTTAGAAATGTATAAAAGTTAAGGAGATGAAGAAAAAGGATAATGATTATTTGAAAAAGTTGGACAGCATCCTTAGAGATGTTAAGTATAGTTCGAGTGCTTCAGATTCTTACAGGGCAGAGCAAAAATTAAGAGCTGAGGTTTCGATGACCTTTTCCGATGCAATTTGCGAGCATCTTGCCGAGTATAAGCGCGGCATGCTTGGAGTAATTGATGACGGGATTTTTCGATATCGTGGCAAGGACATTCCGAAGCCCCACATACTTCCAATTCGGGAACGCCAACTAAACATATTGGATCGGTACCGCTCACAATTCTTTGCTTCAGAGTATTCGAAGATTCATTTTCATCGATACTTTCATCACCTCAACTCGTCACAGGCGATGTGCATCAATCTGTTTTATCCCTTAATAAACGAGAATGCCCTCGGCCTCATTATGCGATTCCTCGACATTCGGCGGGCATCGGAATTGCGGCCGTGGTTTGAGAAAGAATCGGAGCTGGAAATCGCAGATCGTCGAACCAGCTTCGATTTTCACATAGCTCATTCAGGTGAAAATCATGTCTTCTTCGAAATCAAATATACAGAACGTGACTTTGGCAAGGCTAAGAACGATGACGAGCACAGCAAAAAGTTTAAAACGACCTATCTCCCGCTACTGAAACAATCTACCTACTTGAGCGAACGGTGTCACGATGAATCGTTCTTTCTGAGCCGCTACCAGATGATTCGAAATTTGGTTCATCTTGCGTCGAATGCGCACATAGTCCTCTTATTCCCGTCCGCAAATTCCGGCGTCGCACAACAAGCGGCCGAGGCTTATGACCATTTTCTAACGGATGCGGGAAGATCTAGACTCAAGATCATCTTCCTGGAGGGACTCGTTTCGTTCATAGAGGCCAACTGCTCTACTGCGTCGCTGGTTGAATACTTTGGTCAGTTTCGGGACAAATACCTTCCTCCGTTTGCTAGTGTGTCTAGCCAGACACTCAACCGGACGTCCCGCAAGCGGGCCGCCGGTTAGCTTATTGCGTTCTACTCTCTTTCTAACGGAAATCATCAACCATTGATGTAGACCAATCCTCACTCTTCGTAGGTGGAAGGTTCAATCGTGACCCAATCTGAACTTGTCTTTCGTCCCCAATATTGGTCGGGCTGGAATTTTTTTCTTGACAAAATTATTTAGTATGCTAAATATTAGCATATAAATATCTATCTAAAGGGGACACTTATAACTATAGAAGATCGGTTTATCTTCTTAATTTCTAAGGTATGTCAAAAACTTATTATAAACCTTCAAAAAGCCTTTTCAGAAAGCGGTGTTGAAGTAACCCCAATCCAGGTCATGCTTCTTTTCTTCCTTCAAAAAAATGATGGTTCAAGTTTGACTCAGATCAGTCAGGGATTAATGCTGGAGAATCCAACTGTTACAGGGTTGATTGACCGATTGGAAAAATTGAGATATGTAAAACGTTCTGACCACCCCAATGACCGGCGTGTTTACTTAGTTCATATCACTGAGAAGGGAAAAAAGGTTGCGAACAAAGCGCTACCCATCATCAAAAAGTTAAATGAACAAATCAAAGAAGGATATTCAAAGAGCGAGATTGATGATTTCAAAAAAGTCTTGATAGGAGCCTTTAATAAATTCTAACTGGGAGGGGTTGCATGAAAGAGATCATGGAAGAGATGACGAATTTGTTATCCCAAAACCATATCCCTGTATTCGGCATTGCCAAGGCATCTTCCCTTAAGAATGAGCCTTTAGGTTACAGGCCGTCAGATATGCTCGCTTCAGCAAAAGCCATCCTCTGCCTGGGGATACCTGTTCCTAAAGGAATATTTAAATGTCAGGGAAGATCAGAATGGATGTACTGGAG
>Ga0315279_10009302_pt1 | contig 11746 bp, 10 predicted proteins | sample YL17G06_20_MG_FD_203694 | JGI IMG/M metagenome (GOLD analysis project Ga0315279, IMG submission 203694) | Sediment microbial communities from Yellowstone Lake, YNP, Wyoming, USA - YL17G06_20 | ecosystem: Environmental > Aquatic > Freshwater > Lake > Sediment | place: USA: Wyoming | collected...
ATTTTGTTCGGTCTGTTGGGGACAAGGTTACCTCTGAAGTCATACGTCGATATATCAAGTATCAGCAACAAGAGCAATTAAGTTTTGAATTTTAATGCCCCGCAGCTCTGCTGCGGGGTTCTTTACTCTGACTCCTGACTTCTGTATCCTTTACTTTTCTCCCCGAATGCACTATGTAAAAGGAAATTTATAAAGAAATTTGGATCAAACATGGATAATAAATCACGTGTGTACGTGATAGCAGGATCAAACGGAGCAGGGAAAACTACATTTGCAAAAGTTTTTCTCCCTAAGATCGCTGGCACTGTGGAATTCATCAATGCTGATCTTATTGCGCAGAAGCTATCACCTTCTGATCCTAATTTAGCGGCCTTGCGTGCCGGAAGACTCGTACTCGAACGAATAAATGAACTCTCCTGTAAGCATCAAGATTTTACCTTTGAAACAACACTCTCTGGAAAGATTTACCGGCATATATTCCGGAAATTGCGGACCAATGGTTATTCTATTCACCTCTTTTACCTCTGGATTCCATCGCCTGAACTTGGTGTGGAACGGATCAAAGAACGAGTTGCTCAAGGAGGTCATTCTGTCCCGGAAAGGGATGTTCAACGCCGGTTCAGAAAAAGTATTATAAACCTGTTCCAAATATACGAACCACTTGCGGATACAGTAACGATATTTGATAACTCGAGACAGGAGCCACAGCTTATTGCAGAAAAAAAGCGCATGAATTGGACTGTTGTCAATGATAAACTTTTCCTGTATATTAAGGATGTATCAAAACCATGAGAATGTCTAAAAAGAAAGTACCACAGATTTCCCCGTTGTCCCGTAAAGCGCTGGCTGCTTTACAACTGGCAGTAAAAAATCTTATCGAAGAATCTCGGCGCTCCGGACGTCCGCTGGTTATCTGGGCTGACGGAAAAGTGCAACGATGGACACCTCCCGACTCATTTATAGTCAGGGAAACGCCACCACGTTATAGAGTAAAGATTAAATAGAAGGACATAATTTCTCTTTTCATTGCATTCCTCCCTCCACATTCTGCATTCCAATTGCAGACATTAGACATAAGACATCAGACGCCAGACTCTCTTAAGTCTAAGGTCTATGGTCTAAAGTCTGTGGTCTGCATTCTGACTCCTGACTTCTGAATTCTTCCTCCTACTATTGCCCATTGCCTTCTTCCTCCTGAATTCTGTATTTTCTTTTCCCTCTCACCTTCTGGATTCTGACTTCTGGCTCCTGAATTCTGTATTTTCTTTTCCCTCTCACCTTCTGGATTCTGACTTCTGACTCCTGAATTCTGCTTTTCCCCCTTTACTTTTCCCCAAGAATGCACTATGTAAAGGATTAAATTCCCTGGGATGAGTGGTATTGTTAATGAGAAAAAGGACTGTCAAATGTCCAGACCAGGCACTCATTTTTCAGAAAAAAATGAGTGGACAAACCACGCAATTGCGTGGTATAAACACGCAATATGAACCGATTGGCTGAGATCCTTTCATCTCGTGCACGTGCGGAGATATTCCGGCTCCTTTTAAGTGGAACGGGAGAAGAACTGCATGTTCGGGAAATTGAGCGCCGTTCTGGTCTCAATGATAGCACCCTTCGACAGGAACTGCGCAAACTGGTCCGCCTGGATCTCGTCCAAAGCCGAAGGGATAGCAATCGCGTGTACTATCGTGCCAAAACCGAAAATCCTCTTTACCCTGAGATTCGTAATCTGGTGCTGAAGACATCGGGCCTGTCTGACGTTCTGAAGTCTGCGCTCTTGGACAAGAGGATTCGTGTGGCTTTTGTGTTCGGATCAATCGCACATGGAGACGAGAAAGCTGGCAGCGATGTGGATTTGATGGTGATTGGCCAACTCGGATTGCGAGATCTCTCACGATTATTGTCCGGGATTGAAGAGAAGATAGGGCGCGAGGTGAATCCACACATTTTACGGGAAGAGGAGTTTCGAAAGCGTATTCGAGCCAAGGAGCATTTTATCTCAAGCGTTATGGAGACTCCCAAAATCCTTATCATTGGATCGCAGCATGAGCTTGAATCAATGGGCAGATAACGTTTGGCTGAAACCCCATCGAACAAGCCAGAAAGAAATCAGCAGTCTTTTAAGCATTGTGGAGCGTGATCTCAACGATGCCCAAGGGGATATCTCTTCAGATTGGCGTTTCGGTATTGCATACAACGCTGCATTGAAGCTCTGCAAGATTCTACTTTCCGCCGAAGGATACCGGCCAGCCCATGAATTGCAGCACTACCGGACATTGGCATCTCTTCCTGCGATTTTAGGCGAAGCAAAGAAACCAGATGCCAAATATCTTGACGACTGCCGGAAGAAACGTAACATCGTGGAATACGATGAGGTAGGCGGGACTTCTGAGTCGGATGCAGATGAACTGATTGAGTTCGTTAAAGGTTTAAGAGATGAGGTAATCAATTGGCTTAAGAAAAACCATCCGGAGCTTTTGTAAAAATGGGAATGGGCTTTTTTTACGTTAGGGGTAGGAGGTAATCATGCCAGCCATTGCACCTATTGAAGATTTGAGAACCGCCCAGAAAGAACTCCTGGAAACGACAGATATTAATGAACTGAAAAAAGTTTTTAAAAAGTATCGGCGAATTGGATGGAAAAACATTTGTAAGTTATGGCTTGAAGAAAGCACCCCCGAGAAATTGAAAGGTGAGGGTGAGTAAACCTATTTTTTATTTTTTCTTGAACTTATAGAATAAAAAATCCCTTGTGATGAGTGGTAATGGTATGCAGAAAAGGACTGTCAAATGTCAAGGGCAGGCACTTTAGATTTCCCATAAGGATTTATTGATTAAACTAAGTCAAAATGGTTAATCAATGACTCAGATCGAACGCCAGCAATCCATACATGACCTCCTGAAAGACTTTCAAGGTCTGGAGCCGCTCAAAGAATTATTCTGGTCTGAGTTGGGTTACGAGCGGGTCAATCAGCCCCTTTCCCGCCGGGGATGGAGTGATACGGCAGCCAATGCCTTATCTGAAGACCCAATACTCTTTGCCGGTGGTGGACAGAGCAACGACTTCCACGTGATCTATGCCCGCCTCACCTCCGATTCGCTTGTTCTGGGCGACGAGAGACTCGTGGTAAACAAGCTCCTTCAGGCCCATCCCTATACGCTCTTTGTTTTCTCGACATCGGACTATGGTTCATGGCACTTCGTAAATGCAAAGTATGATGAGGATGTTCGCCGAAGGCGCATCTTCAGGCGTATCACCATCAGGCCGAACGAGCATTACCGGACAGCGGCCGAGCGGATCGCGATGCTGGATCTTGAATCTCTCCAGCCGGAACTCTATGGCATATCCCCCCTCAGCATTCAGTATCGGCATGATGAAGCCTTTGATGTCGAAAAGATCGGCAAGGCGTTTTTCGTCGGATACCGGGACCATTTCTGGGCTTTTGTTGATTCGATTCGCAAAGCAAACAAGGGGAAGGCCCATTTCATGGGTGAACGCGGTGACAAGAACATTGAAAGGCTTACCCAACTTATCCTCGGCAGAGTACTCTTTCTCTACTTTATCCAGAAGAAGGGATGGCTGGACAACGAAAAAGCCTTTATCCGTAACCTCTTTGCCCCTTACCGAAACAGTAAAGACCCCGGCTTTTATACCGACTGTCTTGAACCGCTCTTCTTCAGCGGTCTCAACAAACCAGGGAAACACAAAGCTATCGGAGAGAAGAAGTATGACATTCCCTATCTAAACGGCGGCCTCTTCGAGCCGAGGGATGATTTTTATGAAGGCGATGCGCTCAAAGGCCCGCTGATCCCTGACTCGATGTTCCGGGATCTTTTCGACTTCCTCGACAGCTATAACTTCACCATCGCCGAATCAACCCCGCTCGATCAAGAGGTGGATATCGACCCCGAAATGCTCGGCAAGGTCTTCGAGAATATCCTTGCTGCAGAAGACCGTCATGCATCGGGAACATACTACACACCGAGAACGATCGTTGCGTTCATGTGCCGGGAGTGCCTGTTTCAATCCCTCCATGCAGGAACCGACATCGGTCGTGAAATATTTGATGATCTCTTCGATGCCCCGCTTGAAGGAAGACCGCCGGTAATTGACGATAAAACAGCCCGTGACATTAAGGGACGGCTACAGGAGCTGAAGGTCCTCGATCCTGCTGTGGGAAGCGGCGCATTCCTTCTCGGCATGCTTCATGAGATGATCCATGTGAGGACTGTCTGCGGAAGGGTTCTCGGTGAGACCGAGGCGTTCGAGGCGGGAAAGATCGGCGACTGGAAAAGGGAGATGATCGGCAATAACCTCTTCGGCGTAGACAATAACCCCGGTGCGTGCGAGATAGCCCGTTTAAGGCTCTGGCTTTCCATGGTAGTGGATGAAGATGAACCTTTGCCGCTTCCTAATCTCGACTATCGGATTGTTGAAGGCGACACATTGCGGGAGAAGCTTGACGGCGAGCCGATACTGCCGCCGCAGTCAGGGCCGGGGTTTGAGACAGAAGCCGACCTTTTCAGAACCATCAAGCCGCAGGGGAAGCTTTGGTTAAGTGAGCGTGATGCCCGAACAGCCTCGATCGTCAGGCGCCTGTCCGCATATTATGGCACCGGTGCCGATGCCGAGAAAAAGAGGCTCCGCAAGGAGATCAGCAAAGACCTTGAAGCGATTGTAGAAGAGCACTGGAAAAACCACGAAGAGCGTTGGCGGCGTGCACAAGATGATATCCTCGAGAAGGCCCTCAAGCTACACAAGAAGCCCGAGGATCTTCCGCGCGACTGGGCCGACAGGCTGAAAGAGGCAGAAGAACATCTCTCGCGCATCCGGAATGAAAGAGAGATCTTTCACAAAGACGGCATGCTGCCGGTGACTCCTCTTCGGCTCTTCTTCGCAGAGGCCTTTGCCACAAACCCAGGAGGCTTCGATATCGTCCTCGCAAACCCGCCGTATGTGAGGCAGGAGATCATCAAACCGCTTAAGCCGAGGCTCAAAGAGGAGTTTGGAGACTTTTTTGCCTCTACCGCAGACTTCTATACGTACTTCTATGCAAGAGGACTTGAACTCCTCAGGCCGGGCGGCATCCTCTGCTTCATCGCACCGAACAAGTTCATGCGGGCGGGTTACGGGAAGAGCACAAGGAAATTGTTGACCACCGTTGCCAGGCCAAAGGTAGTCATTGATTTCGGCGACCTGCCAATATTTGAGGCAACGACCTATCCGGCGATTTTGTTGGTTGAGAAGGTAGGGGCACGGCATGCCGTGCCCCTACAAAACGGAGAATTCATCACTGCAACATTTACCGACACCGGACAGATCGATGACGTCTCGCGAACCATTTCCGAGATCGGTTTCTCCATGCTGGTGAAGAGTCTCTCAGAAGACGGCTGGACCCTCGACCGGCCCGAGGTCCTTGATCTCATGAAGAAGCTCAGGAAAAGAGGAACACCCCTTGGGGAATATGTGAAGGGCCGGTTCTATCGCGGTATATTGACCGGCTTCAACGAGGCATTTGTTATCGACGAGGAGACAAAGAAGCGGCTTATCAAGGAAGACCCGAAATCGAAGGAGATTATCAAGCCCTGGCTACGGGGCAGAGACATAAAGAAATGGAAGGCGGAATGGGCGGGGCTGTATGTGATCTTCACGCGGCGCGGTATCGACATCAACAAATATCCGGCTATCGAAGCATACCTTGAGCAGTTCAAGGAGGACTTAAAGCCTAAGACAAGCGCAGGCCAAAAACGCGGCAGGAAGCCGGGACCGTACAAATGGTATGAGATTCAGGACAACATTGCCTATTACAAGGAATTTGAGAGGCCGAAGATAACTTGGGGAAATCTGGCAACTGAGCCAAAGTTTGCCTTTGATTCGACAGGTTGCTATATTAGCGCACCTGCCAATATTATACCGACAGAAGATTTGTATCTTCTATCCATTCTGAATACGCCTCTTTGCAAATGGTGGATTACATTGCAAGCGGCAGTTAGGCAAGGAGGCTTTCTGGAATATAAGCCAATGTACGTTGGTGCTATTCCCATTTACAAAGCATCAACTGCGCAAAAGGCCTTAATCATTAAGCGCGTCGAAGCAATTTTGAATAACCCCGACGGCCAGGACGTAGCACGACTTGAGCGTGAGATCGACGAGGAGATTTACAAATTGTACGGGTTAACGGACAAAGAAATACGGCTCATTGAGGAAAAGAGGCAGAATGGGTAGTCGGAACAACTGGCCTGAGAAGGCAAGGAGTGTGTGAGAGGAATGATTTCTCCTTACCCTACAGCAATCAAAGATACTATAGATGACCCTCTCGACTACTTGTGTTTAGAAGAACAGATAGCAGCACAAAATAAAGCGAATTATGAATTATTTATTAGTACGTACAATAGAGATGAGTGTGTATCTTTCTTGGGCGCAGGGGTATCAAAATCACTTGGCATTTCAGACTGGGATAATTTGATTGATGATTTATGCAAAGAGACAAAGAAACTCGGCTTAGAAGAAACTATTCCAAGCGACAAAAATCAATATCCAGATTTTGCTGAACGTATCTTCAGTTTTCTCTATGGAAAGCATAAGACGTCTTTATATTTTGACACTATCGCAAAGAGAATGACTCCTCATATAAATTCAACGAGCTTGACCTTAGTATACTTGGCATTATCTCTCGATATCCACCTAACTACAAACTTTGATCGTTCAATAGAACATGCCTACCGGTTCATAGTGGAATTCTCAGAATTCTTGTCTGCAACAAATAGATATGGGAAGCCCACCCTATATTTTTTGAAAAATTTCAATTTGTTTTCAAATGGACCGTCAATTTATTATCTTCATGGTTCTATCAACGAAGGAATATACATATTAAAGAAAAGCGATTATGACATCTTTTATCCGAGTGTAAGTAAAAAAGTAGCTGGCGCAATATATGCCCTTGAGGATTGTCTGAAACATTTTTTTATGCAAAAGAATATTATCTTCATAGGATTTAGCTTTGAAGACCCTTACGTGAGAAAATTCTTTTTTAATCTTGCTAAAGACGTAGATAGAGAACGCCTTGTAACAAGTAATTTTTACAGCCAAGGTGGTCAGAGTTGTTCCTATAGAGACATTAAACACTTTATTTTGCTTGAAGAGGGCAATAAAAGTTTTGAGGAATATGGTAATGAGATTTTTTCTAAGTTGAAGGAATACCATTTATATCCTGTTATATATCAAAAAAATAAGCATATTTTTTTGGAGTATTTATTCAAGACGCTAATCGGGAAATTATCAAAGGTGCCTTGTGAATAAAAAAGAAGATTACTTTTACAAAAAAGCGAAGAGGATAGATCAGTTATTAAGTGTCCAGTTCTCTAATGCTGTAGAAACAGAAGTATTTAATATTTTGAATAATGATATTGCTATAACCATGTATTTTTTACAAAAGGTGGAATCAATTAAGTGGTTTAATCCTTTAAAAGTAAGAGATTTTTTTACGCCGCAAAAAGCCCCATCACCAATACCTTCAGATCAAGAGGGTTCTTTCACAATTCCTGAATGGAACGTTCTTCCTTACTTAGAAAAGGTTTCTCGACAGGTATCAATTCCTGGGAATGAGAAGTATATCGATGAATTATTAACAATAATCAAGGAAGTATCAAATTACAAAGATTCTACCGGTCAACACATAGATAACTACCGCACATGGCACTACTTTGTAAAAATTCTCTTGAATCTTCCCAATGACAAAATATCACTTGATATTGTTGAGCTAATCCCCGCATGGCTTGATTCAAAGTATGATACAACTCTGCAAGGAGCAGATATTGCGACAGAACTGTTACCTAAATTTCTAACAGTTGATTCAAATGATCTCAAGAAAGCTGAGAAAATAATTTTGTTTCTTACTGAAACTAAAACTTTCCCATTAAGCCCTGAAAGGGCAAAGGTACTGGGAACAAAAAAAGAGACACGGCTTGTTATCGATCCATACTGGTTACAAGAAGCCTTCGAGAAACATTCTGAAATCATCGGTGAAAAATGTTCAGCGAAGGTCATCGAACACCTGGCAAACAAAATAAAAGATTTGCTTAAACGAGAAGAAGAAGGAACTTATCAATCCTTTTATGAAGAAGCAGAGTATTCTTCAGATGAACCATTAGAAATACTCACACATATTTTTAAAAGGGTTCTCCTTGCTAAAGCCAAAAGTGATGTTACTACTACCGCAAATATATTAAGAAATTTCCTCAACGATAAAAAGCATTTATATTTTCAAAAGATGGCCCTCTATATCATGGGTCAGAACATGGATAGCTATAGCCAGCTTTTTCATAAAATACTGGATACAGAAACCTGTAACCGCATCATGGCCAATAAGTTATATCTTGGCGACGAATTGAAATATGTATTACAAAATCTGAAAGACCTCTCTCCCGAAGAAAAGACAAAGCTCAACAAAAAGATTGTAGAGAGTGCGGAAAGTCATAGCTTCGACGAAGACCGAGAAAGACACATAGCCCATTATAAACAGGAAATTTACCAGGCTCTTTCTCATGATCCCTATTTTAAAAATCTCTATGAGGAGATGAAAAACTTAACCGGAACAGATGCAAAGCTACACCCTGCCATTGGAAAGATTGAAATCTGGCACGGTGAAGGCACGCCACCTCTTACAAAAGAGGAAATAGCACAACTTTCAAATGATAAACTTGCAGAGTATCTTTCTACCTTCAAGACTATAGATTCCTGGAGAGGTCCAAGCGTTGGTGGACTTGCCGAGCTCTTGGCGGAAGTTGCCAAAGAAATGCCGGATAAGTTTACAAGAGAATTAAGCTTATTTAAAGATACGGGCTTAATTTATGTTTACGAGATCTTGAAAGGAATAAGAGAAGCATGGAACGGTAAGAAAAGCGTTGATTGGGCTAAGCTGTTTGAGTTTACGAAACTCTACATCAACAGGAGGGAATTCTGGGAAGATAAATTCATTGTTGAAAAAGGTGAATGGTTAGGTGGAGCTGATCACCAGTGGATTGTCGGAATAGTGGCTGAACTTATAGAGGACGGCATAAGGGATGACGCTTGGGCTTTTTCGGGAGAATATTCTCAGGATGCAGAGGAAATCATTTTCTTCCTATTAGACAATACAAAGGATGAAGAAGAAAAAGATATCACCGATTATGTAACCTATACCTTAAACACACCTTGCGGTAAATTAATTACTGCTCTCATAAATCTTGCCTTGCGGATTGCCAGGATTAATGACAAGAAAGGCATGAAAAGTGACCCAAGGTGGTCAGACAAATATAAAGTCAAGTTTAATGAATTGTTGGATAAGAAAAGTATTGAGACATACACATCCTTAGGTCGTTACCTCCCAAACTTATCCTATTTAGACAAAAGGTGGTTAGAAGATAGAATTGAAAAGTTATCCTCTGAAAAGGGGAGTAAATATTGGGAAGCTTTTATGGATGGTTATCTCTCAATTGGAAAAGTCTATAAAGATATTTATGGTTTGATGAGGCCACACTATCAATACGGCCTTACTTATGATTTTAAGGAAAAACGGAACAAAGAGCATCTTGTGCAACATATTTGTGTTGGTTATCTACAAGGTGATGAGACGCTTGACCCGGATAGCCTCTTCCGAAAAATAATTGATACGTGGGAAGCTGACCAGATAAGAGAAATTATTGGCTTCTTTTGGATGCAAAGGGCCTATTTAAAGATAAGCTCGGAAGAAAATGAAAAGATAAGGGCGAGGATAATTGAGTTCTGGAGGAAGGTATATGAAAAATATAAGGCTGAAGATGAGAACTCTTTAACCAAAGAAGATAGAAAGGTTTTATCTTCTGTCTCTAAGCTAACTGCCCTTTTGCCTGAGATAAATTCTGAATTTTATGAGTGGCTTATGTTATCAGCCCCTTATGTCCATGAGGACTTTAATTCACCTTTCTTCATACAGCATTTAGATGAACTGAAAGACAAAGGTGAACCCAGAGAGGCAGCAAAATATCTCGGAAAAATATATTTGCAAATGCTTGAAAAGATTACCCCTGACTATGACCAGAAGCATATCCGTTCAATTGTTGAATTCCTCTATAATTCAGATGCCTCAGACGATGCAAATAAGATATGCAATATTTATGGCTCAAGGGGTTATGAGTTTTTAAGAGACATCTATGAGAAATATTCCAATAAAACGACCTAAATGGTTAAGGAGTAAAGATATAAAGTGTTATTCAGTCCTAGCTTTAAGGAGGGGAAACTACATCTTCCAAAATTCTCATTGACAAAAGGTATCAATTGATACTATACTCTTTATGAATCGACCATCGCACAGGGAAATAATCCGGAAGCTCGGGCAGGCAAAAGAAGCGGTACGAAGTAACGCAGTTGATATCCTCAATCCCGTGAGCTCTGCTGCAGATGCATTAGAACTGGGCATTGACATTGAAGATCTTCAAGGCATTCTGAGCGATTTATTGGATGAAATAAGGCCTGGTGATTATGCCGGACAGTCTCCGCCTCAGCGTTCATATGAAAGGGAGATATATGCCTGCGAACTCTTTCCATTTCGCTGGATGAGTAAAAGATTAGGCTGCCTGGTCTATATGAAATTTGCCTTAAAGGATAACCGTATGTGGCTTGTATCTTTGCACGAAGATCGAAAAGATACAGGAGGGAAATGAGATGAACTGCCCAAATGGTCATGGGAAGATGGTTGCGAAGAAAGTCAAAGAGAAGATTACATTTCGAGGGCACGCCTTAATAGTCCCTGTAGAACAGTATGTATGCCCCGAGTGTGGAATCAAGGCAGGAACCGTGAAACAAACAGCGGAAGTCCAGAAGGCGATGGCAGATGCCTACCGTAAAACAGTCGGCCTTTTGACGGGAAATGAGATTGTAGAGGGAAGAAAAAAATTGAACCTCACCCAGGATTTACTTGCCAAGCGAATGAATGTGGGGATTGCCAGCATAAAGAGATGGGAAGGGATTGCCATCCAGAGCAAGTCCATGGACACAGCACTCCGTATGGCTTTGAAAGGGCAAACTGTGGGAGACTTTTGCACGGGAAACCGCACATTCTCAATCCCGAGGATCAAACTGGTATTGAAAGAGTTTGAAACCGTGCTTGCAAAAAAGATTTTGAAGAAGGACGACAAGATGCTCTTTGCTGCAAAATACCTCTGGTATGCAGATATGGCAGCCCACCGGGAATTAGGGCAGAGTATGACCGGCTCCACCTATGCCGCCCTCCCTTTCGGGCCGCAGCTCAACAACTACAGAGATCTGGTTGACGACATCATGAAGGCGAATGAAGCCAGTACAGAGCCTCTCAGTGCGGAAGAAAAAAAGATTATTACCCGTATTGCGATGAAATTTCCTCGGGAGAAAACAATATATGCTGCCGCTCATAGAGAGAAAATCTGGGAACAGCAGCCCAGAGGGGCAATTATACCGTATACAGACTCAGGGGAACTGACAGAAATCTAACAGATTGACCAATGCCCACCCACGACATCATCGACAACCGGAATGTGAAGCTGGTTGACCACATCAACCGGATTCTCCAGTCCACTGAAAAGGCGAAGTTTGCCGTGGGCTACTTCTTCCTCTCCGGCCTGACTAGCATTGCCGGGAAGCTCTCGGGAGTTAAGGAACTCCACCTCCTCATCGGTAACACCACTAACCGGGAAACTCTTGAACAAATCGCTGAAGGGTACCGGCGCCTTGAACTGGTAGCTGAAGCTGCCG
>Ga0315279_10009303_pt1 | contig 11746 bp, 6 predicted proteins | sample YL17G06_20_MG_FD_203694 | JGI IMG/M metagenome (GOLD analysis project Ga0315279, IMG submission 203694) | Sediment microbial communities from Yellowstone Lake, YNP, Wyoming, USA - YL17G06_20 | ecosystem: Environmental > Aquatic > Freshwater > Lake > Sediment | place: USA: Wyoming | collected...
GGTGTCTCCTACAGGAGGCGTGACCGCAAAGCGCTGGCAAAGCGCGGCGAGGTCCGTGGCCTCGCCCGGCGCCAACAGGTAGCCGGCCAGCATGGCGTCGCGGGGCACTGCGGCTGGCTTCGCACCGGCATCGCGCAGAGCCGCGAGCAGCGCCTTGGCGTCGTGGCACCAGAGCTTGGCGAGGTGCGGCGCCACGGCGCGGGCGAGCTTGCCTTGGGGAGCCACCACGGCGACGGCGTCTTTGGCGGTGGCCACCGCGAGGCGGCCTTCGGCGAGCGCCACCGCGCTCCCGTCGCGTCGCAGCAGCGGCTCGACCTGCTCGAGGGTTGCCTCACGGGCGGGGGCGGCGGGCGGCGCCTCGGCCTTGGGCTCGATCTCGGCGAGGAGCGAGGCAAAGCCGACCCTCCGGTAGAACTCGGCCAGCTCCTGGGTGCGCGCCGGACGGCGGGCGAGGCTCTCGATCTTCTCGCGCAGCTTGAGATCCGTTCGGATTCGCACCAGCTCGCGAGAGAGCTCGACCTCGTGGCGGTGGTCGGTAAGGGCCTTGCGTGCCCGGGGCGGCGTGACCTCGTCCAGGTGGGCGTAAACGGCATCGACGCTGCCCCAGGCGGCGATGAGCTCTCGGGCGCCCTTCTCGCCGATCCCCGGGCAGCCCGGGATGTTGTCCGAGCTGTCCCCCATCAGCGTGAGCACCTCGCCGACCTTGGCAGGGGGCACGCCAAACACCTCTTCCACCCCCTTCTCGTCCAGCAGGCGCTCGAGGCGGGTGTGCCACATCTTGATCGAGGGGTCGCGCACGAGCTGCATCAGGTCCTTGTCGGTGGACGCGATCACGACCTCGAAGCCGGCCGCCGCGGCGCGCTGGGCGATGGTCCCGATGACGTCGTCGGCCTCCACGTCGGGCTCGGTGAGGACCGCGACGCCGAGCAGGCCGAGGGCCTCCTGGGTGAGCGGGATCTGAACGCGCAGCTCCTCGGGCATGGGCGGGCGGTGGGCCTTGTAGCGCTCGTCCATGCGGGTGCGGAAAGTCTCCTTGCCGACGTCGAACGCCACCCCGACGTGGCTGGGCTCGATCTCTCGCAGCATCTTGTGCTGCATGCGCAGGAAGTTGAACAAGGCCGCGGTGGGTGTGCCGTCGGGGGCCGAGAGCGGCGTACGGATCGCGTAGAAAGCACGGTACAGGTTGGAGTGCCCGTCTACGAGCAGCAGGCGTTGCATGCGCGAACGGTACCACGGCACCCGCACGCCTGGGACTTGCCACCCACCCTCGCAGACGGCTTGCGGCTTGAGGAGAAGCCTCTCCGTATTGCCCAAACCTCAAGCCCCAGGTTGCAGGCTTTTGTTTGAAGTACCCTGGGCGCGTGGTGAGCAACGCGGACCTCGCCGAGGCGCTCTTTCAGCTCGCCGAGAGCCACCCGCCCGGCGAGGCGCGCCTGGCGCTGCTGCGGGCGGCGTACGCGGTGTTCGACCACCCGCGCGAGCTCGACGGCTCACGCCGGCTGCCCGAGACCGTTCCCCTGGAGGTGTTGCCCACGGTGGCGATGCTGCGCGGCTGCCGCGGGCGCGACGCGCTGATCGCCGCCGCCCACCGGTTGGCTGGCCCTCACCGTCTCCGGGCGCCCGCCACCCGGGAGGGGTTCCTCTCGGCGGCGGAGGCGACCCGGGTGGTGGCGGAGGACGGCGCCCTCGACCCCCGCCACCTGCGAGGCGCGGCGCACTGGCACACGCGGGCCTCGGACGGCGCCGGCACCCTCGAGGCGATGGCCCGCACCTGTGCGCGGCGGGGGGCGGCGTGGGCAGTGGTGGCCGACCACACCCGCGGGCTCGCGTGCGTGAACGGGCTCGATGCGGAGGGGGTCGAACTGCAGCGTCGGGCGGTCTCCTCGTGGAACCGGCGGCGCGGCGAGGACCTCTGGCTGGTGCAGGGGCTGGAGGTCGAGATCCTGGAGGACGGGCGGCTGGATGTGCCGCGCACGGCCCGTGAGGGGGTGCTGCTGGTGGCGGCGGTGCACACCGGGCTCGGCGAGCGGCGGGACCAGACCGAGCGCTTGCTGCGTGCCTTGCGGGAACCGGGCGTGTGGGCGCTGGCTCACCCGCGCGGGAGGCTCTTCGCCCGCCGCGCGGGGATCCGCGCCAAGTGGGAGGTCGTATTCGCCGAGGCGGCGGACGCCGGGGTGCTCCTGGAGGTCAACGGGTTCCCGAGGCGCCAGGACCTCGACCCCACCCTCCTCGTCCTGGCGCGCGAGGCTGGTTGCCGCTTCCTGCTCGCCTCCGACGCCCACCACCCGCGCCACCTCGCGTTCGACGCCACGGCGGTGGCGCTGTGCGCGCAGGCCGGGATCCCCCGCGAGGCGATCGTGAACTTCGAGCCGATCGACCACCTCGCGGCCGATCGGCCGGACCTCGCGGTCCCCTAGGAGCCTGTCCGGGCAAACGACGAAAGCGAGAATTCCGAGGGCGCCGGGTGGCAAGGAAGCCGAGCGAAAAGCCCGGAGGCGTAGCCGGAGCTACGTCGAGGACTTTTTGCGACGGCTGACACAGCCAGCCGGATGCCATCGGGATTCGCAGCCGGAGTATTACCCGGACAGGCTCCTAGTCCAATCCGGCAAACAGGTCGGTGGAGATGTAGCGTTCCGATGTGGAGGGCACGACAAAGACCACGAGCTTGCCGGCGTTCTCGGGCCGGCGCGCCACGGTCAGCGCGGCCTGCGCCGCCGCCCCCGAGGAGATGCCGGCCAGAATCCCCTCCTCCCGCGCCAGACGGCGGGCCATCGCGAACGCCTCGTCGTTGCTCACCTGCACCACCTCGTCGATGACCCTGGTATCCAGGTTGGCGGGGACGAATCCGGCGCCGATCCCCTGGATCTTATGAGGGCCCGGCTGGCCCCCCGAGATCACCGGCGAGTGCACCGGCTCCACCGCCACGATGCGCACCCCGGGCTTGCGCTGCTTCCACAGCCGGCCCACACCGGTGAGGGTGCCGCCGGTGCCGACCCCGGCCACGAAGATGTCCATTTTCCCCTCGGTGTCGCGCCAGAGCTCCTCCGCGGTGGTGGCCTCGTGGACCGCCGGGTTGGCCGGGTTCTCGAACTGCTGGGGCATGACCGCGCCCGGGATCTCCTCGAGCAACTCCATGGCGCGGCGAATCGCGCCCTTCATTCCGTCCGAGGCGGGCGTGAGGATCAGCTCGGCCCCCAGCAGCTTGAGCACCTTGCGGCGCTCGAGCGAGACGCTCTCGGGCATCGTGATCACGCAGCGGTAGCCCTTGGCCGCCGCCACCATGGCGAGGGCAATCCCGGTGTTGCCCGAGGTGGGCTCCACGATCACCGACGTGCCGGGCACGAGCTTTCCGTCCCGCTCCATCGCCTCGACCATGGAGACCCCGATCCGGTCCTTGACCGAGTGGGCGGGGTTGAAGAACTCCAGTTTGGCGGCCACCGTGGCGGCGCACCCTGCCGTGACCCGGTTCAACCTCACAAGCGGCGTGTTGCCGATGAGCTTGGTGATGTCCTCTGCGATGCGCATTGCACCCTCCTAGATCTCGTAACTGGGTGTCGTCCCCTGCTCCCTTTCAAGTTTCACGAGCCCCGCCAGCCACTGCGAGGCCAGGAGCTCTTGTTGCACCTCTGCTAGGCGGCCGGCCAGCCAGCGCACCGCCGCCCCGCCGACTTCCGCGGGTGCCTCGGGGGGCAACAGCTGGGCCAGTCCGATCGCCTCGGGCGGGGCCGCGAGGCGGACACCCCCCCGGGGCCCGCGCGCGGTGACCACGACCTCTTCGCGGGCCAGTTCCCCCAGGAGGCGGGCCAGGAATGTGGACGGGATGTCGCGGCGTCTCGCCACCTCACGCGCGGTGAGCGATCCCGGGTACGCACCCGCCAGTTCCAGCAGCGCCTCGAGCCGGTAGACGTCGCTCGAATTCATAACTTTTATGATGATCTTACTCCTAATACTTGTCAAGCCCCCTCCCTTCGAGGCTCTCTCCCGCAGGTGGATGCCCGGGCCGACAAGAAAAAGGGCGGCAGCTCGCGCTGCCGCCCCTGGGTTCCGTTTCTGCGGACTGAGGCTACCGCTTCGCCGGGATGTAGGTCGGGTCGTTGGTGACCGCATCCACCACCGACGCCGACGTCATGACGTTGGACCCGGAGAGGACCTTCACCGTGGCGAAACCCCAGCCCAGGTTCGGCATGTTGGCGCGTGCCTCGAACGGCTTGAGGTCCTGCACCACCTGCCCGACTGGAATAGTCAGGCTGTAGGTGACCAGCGCGGTACCGGCATTGTCGTACAGCGTGATTTCGGCCTGCGCCTGCTGCGTCCCACCGTTCGCCACACCGATGTTGGTGCGGTACTTCCCGGTTTCCTGACGCAGGCCGATCAATTCGGCGACCTGCCCGGCCGAGAGCCCCAGGTTGCCGACGTGACCGTCGATGAACTGACCGAACGTCCCCTGGGTGCTCTGGTTGAAGATCCGCCCGGTAACCAGGAGGGGCTTGTCCGAGCAGATCTCGAGCGCGCCCTTGGACTCGACGCCGAGCATGCCGACGATGTCCGCGAAAATCCCCTGGCCGGCTGCGGGCACGGTTCCGGTGGTCTCGAGGTTGCCGGAGGCCGTGTGGAGGACGAAACGCAGCGCAGCGGCGGTCGAGGTCAGGTTCATGGCGACCATGTCGGTCCGCCACTGGCTGCCGGTGTAGCCCGGTCCGCGGGTGGCGATCTCCGCCCAGTAGACGTACGGCGAGGTGCAGGAAACCGCACCGACGTTGTTGCCGGGGCCGCCACCGAGGCCCGGATCGACGTAGCCCCCGGTCGTCCCTGTGAGGTGCTGGAGCGCGTAGATCGACACGTCGAGGACCCGGGTCACCAGGCCGGGGTTGTGAACGCCCTTGCTTTTGTCGCTCTCGATCATCATGAGGTTCCACCCCGACTTCGGAATGGCCTGGTCGGCGACGGTGTAGAGCGCAACAGGCGAGCCCGTCGGTGGCACGACCTTGACCGAGGTCATGGCGACCGGGCCGACGGGGGTGGCGTTGGACAACGTGACCGTCATCGCCTGTGACCCGCGGGCTTCGGCAAACTCGACCTTGGTGAAATCCCCGGCGCTGGTCAGCGTCTTGAGGCCGCCGAGGTCAATCGTGTTCCCGAGCGCGATCTGGGCCTTGAGGAGGTCGAAGAGGGCCTGGTCGAGGGCCTGCGTGAGGGTCAAGAGCTTTTCCTCGACCGGGCCCTGCACGTCATCGGCGGTGATCGTGGCGTGGCACTGCGAGCAGATGTCCTTGGAGGCGTAGAAGGTGTGGTTCGTGCCGCCCTTGTTGTACGAGAGCTGGTCGGGCGGCGGCGTCTTGGCCATGTGGCAGGTCACGCAGGTCTCCTGCACGCGCGCGTGGTACCCCGGGCCGCTCAGGTCGACGAGGTAGAAGTTCTGCCCCATGAGGACGTCGCCCTGGGGGCCGACGTGCGGCGCCCGTGCGGCGTCGGAGACCTTGAAGGTGCTGTCGTTGCGCAGGCCGCGACGGCCGTTGTGGCAGGTTATGCAGATGGCGCCGCGCCCGACGTTGGTGGCGGTGAACCCCGCCATCAGCGGCGGCGTGGTGCCGCTGATTCGCACCGTCGCGTTGGTCGATGCACTGCCGGAGGTGGTGCCGATTTCGTGTGGGTCGTGGCAGGTCTGGCACGTCTGCGGGTGAACCTCGTCCTGGGTCCAGGTCACCTGGACGCTCGAGGCCGTGTAGCCCGACTTCTCCCATGCGAGGAAGCCGTTGGCGGTGTGGCACATCGTGCAGCCGCTGCTCATGCCCTCGGAGTTGGCCGTTTCGTAGTTGGCGTGAGCGGAGAGCTGCCACTGCTGGTAGCGGCCGTGGCGCAGAGGCTCACCGTGGCACGCGCCGCACAGGTCCGACGACAGCGTCGCGCGCGCTTCGGTGTGGGTGTGGGCGTCGCTCTGCTGCGGCCCGTGGCAGTTCTCGCACTGGATGTTGGCGAGCTTGGCGGTCTTCGGGAACTGGGTCAGGATGCTCGTCCAGTTCGTCGGGTCGCCGTGGGTCAGGAGGTTGCTGGCGAGAAATGCGGTCCAGTCGGACTGGTCGTCGATGCCGTTGTTGCTCGCCGTCGTGTCGTACCCGACGGTGTGGCAGGACAGGCAGCTCGTGCCGTAGTGGCCGGCGGGGGTGTTGACGTTCTGGGTGAAGATCTCGGCGTGCCCTGTCTGTGCCCACGGGGTGAAGAGGTCGAGCGGCGTCCCTGCGGCATGGCAACCGGTGCAGGCGGTGTCGACCCTGGGGCGGCTGTTCGCGTCCTGCCCGACGATCACGCCGCGCCAGAGGCCGGCGATGACCGGGATCGTGACCGGCGAGCCGGCCCCGAGGTCAGTCACGGTGAGCTGGTACGTTCCCGGAACGTCCGGCATGAACTCCGGGCTCTGCGAGGTGGCATCGGTCAGCGTCGCGCTCGAGCCCGCAGGCACGGTGAGTGCCCAGTTGTACGACGCCTGCGTCTTCCCGTGAACGATGACCGGAATGGCCACCGGCACGTTCCGCGTGCCGATGCTGGTCGTCCAAGGCAGGGGCGTCGCGATGACACCCGTCCCCTGATACGTCCCGGACGAGGTCTTGACGTCGACGGTCAGGGTGACTGCCCCAGCCTCCTCGAGTGCAAAGGGGTTGACCCCGACCACGCCGAAGCGGTTCTGAAGCCCGCCGGGAAACTCCTCCGGAGGCACGGGGACGTTTGGTGGCAGCTGGGCCGCGGTGATCGGCGGCTCGGAAAGCGTATGGATGAGCGCCGCACGGTACGCACCCCTGCCTGCGAGGACCGCCGTGACGGTGTCCGTCGTGGTTCCGGACAGCACCGCGGTCGCCCCGCCGGTCTGCTTCCAAAGGATGCTTTGCAGGGTCGATGCGTCATTGATGGTGATCGTGGCCTTCGCGGTGACGGTGGCGCCGAACGCCGGCGTGCCCGAGACGGCGACCGTCACGTCGACCGGGTTGGCGGCCACGGCAGCGGTCGCCGCGAACGTGAGCAGCCCGCACACGATCGCCGCCACCAGCAACCCCTTGTTGAGTTGGTGAACTGCGTTTCTCATGCTCATTCCCCCCTTTTGGTCATCCGTGGGACACCCCAAGGCGGTACAGCTACCACCCTCGGCCCCAGCGGCTAATTACGCCAGCGCAGGAAGACGCCATACCACCTGGCGTCGTAGTCCGCGATGGAGAGAGCGTCCTCTTGGTACTTCCGCTTCTCGAACTGAACCAGGACGCCCCACTCCTTCGTGAAGTCGAAGTCAGCGCGGGCGAACGTACGGTCGAGCGTGAGCGCCATGCTGCCGGTGTTCTCGAACTTGGAGTACCCGGCCTCCACGCCGCCGCGGCCGAACCTGTAGCTGGCGGCCACGTCCTTGGAGGTGCCATCCTCGCTGTAGACCGACGGCAGGAGCGTGAAGTCCTGCGGCTGGCGGATCGTGGTCGTGCTGTCGACGTTGTAGGCACCGTAGCCCAGACGGAAGACGAGGTCTTTCACCGGCGTGACCTCGACGTCCCCCGCCCAGTGCTTGGTGGTGGCGTCGCGGTCGATGCCGACGGTGGGGTTCTCACCCTTGATGTTCTCAGCTGTGCCCACGAGCCGGAGGAACTGACCCGCCGTCCAGCTCAGCCGTGCCCGCCAACGCTCCAGCTTGAGGTAGTCGGTGCGCACGATCGCGTTGTCGGCGTCGTCCTTCTTCCAGTCGAATGCAAGCTTGAGGCTGGAGACGGTGAGCGTGGCCCCGGCCGAGTAGAGCTTGACCTCGCGGGAGAAACTGCCGCCTTGTCCGCCGGGTACAACGATCTCGGCGGCGTCGGGGGTCACGGTGAGGTCCTGCTTCGAGGTCCCGTACGCCCCCCACAGTTGCACGGGGCCCAGATTGCGCGTGGACGCCTTGAGCTCCAGCACGTTCTCGTCCCGTTCCATGGCGGTGTTCGAGGTCAGCATCGTGTTGATGACCTTCGGGTCGGCGCCGGAGAAGTTGACGGTGTTCGCGTACATTTCGGCGATCGTGGCCCAGCCGTCCTGGTCGCGGTGCCTCTTGGTGTAGCCGGCCAGCAACTGCAGGCCGTCGGTCGGTTCCCACTCGACCCGGGCCTCACCGCGCCAGTTCAGGCTCTCGGAGCGCGCCTGCACCGACTCCGTGAAACCTGTGTAGAAGCGGGAGAGCTTGAAGGAGGCCAGGCTTCCGGCGCCGGCCACCTCGTCATCGGTGGCCGATTTCATGTCCGCGCGCACGTAGGAACCCACCAGGCGCAAGCCCGGCGTGAGCGTGCCGCTCACGTAGGCGTTGGTCATCGGGAACGTCCCCCCGCTGCTGGTGGTACGCGTGTAGTTCGAGAGGGTGATGTCGCGGCCGAGCACCGGCGTGGTGTTGTTGCCGGCGCCGGCCCCGTAGACCAACGCGTCTGTCTGGCCGGAGTCGAAGATCCGCCAGCCCTGCAGCACGTTGCCGGAGAACGTGCCGACGTGGAAGCCGACGCCCCCGCTCACCTCCTGGACGGTTTCCCTGAAGTCCGAGTTGAGGCGGAACTCGTCTTGCCCGGTGTGAACTGTCGTCGTCCCTGGCCCCTGGTACCGCATCCAGCTGTACTGCAACAGCGGAGTCAGCGTGTGGCCCGGGATGAGCTCCAGGTCCAGGTTCACGGTGTCGGAGGCGCGGTCGAAGGTGTGCTGGCTGATCTCGACCCCTTCCGAGAGCAGCGGGTTGGCGAAATCGACGAGCGCACTGTAGATCTCGGAGTGACGGTAGAGGAGACGGAGGTTGTAGGCGCGGGCGAGGCCTGCGTCGACCCGCACGTACCCCTGTGAGGTGGCGCCGAGGGTCCCGGCGTCGATGCGCAGCCGGTCGAACGCCTTGGACTCCGTCGAGCTGTCGAAGCTGGTCAGAGAGAACGACCGAAGCTGCAGCCCCTGTTGTTCGTTGACCTGGGTGCGGAACACATTGTTGTTGCCGGAGACATCGACCCACTGGTAACCGAGCTCCAGCGAGAACTGGGTCGGCTGCGCGACGCCGAGCGCGGCCCAGCAAAGGGCGAGGACCAGACCCACGACGTAGGGGAAACGCTTTGCCATCGCTCGTCTCCTATCTCAAGAGCATCGGAGAGCTGTTCGATCCGTGGATCGCGACGTGACAGGTGGTGCAGTTCTGGTAGCGCGGGCTGCGGAGGTCGTGGAAGGAAGGGGGCTGAGGGCCGAGCGTGCCGGCCGGGAGCGTGGTGTGGCATTCGAGGCAGAGCTGGTCGACGCGGGCGCGGGTGAGCATCTTGTTGTTGTTGGAGCCGTGGGGCTCGTGGCAGCTCATGCAGGTTCCGGCGATCCCCGTGACGTGGGTGAAGACGAAAGGACCCTGCGTCTCGGGGTGGCAGGAGAGGCACGGGAGCTCCCCGGCATTGGTCTTCTTCAGATTCCTGTCGGCTCCGGCACCACCGTGTGGGTTGTGGCAGGAGGTGCACTCGATTGCGCCGCGCCCGAGAAAGTGGGTGTACGGCTTACTGAACGTGGTCTTCTGCGCCAGGTGGCACGTCACGCACAGGCTGCCGACCGCGGTGCGCAGCAAGGGGGTGACGGCGGCACCATGGACCGAGTGACACTCGAAGCAACTCACCGAGGCCGAGGCGTGGAAACCGGTCGCCGTGTACTCGAAGCCGGGCTTGTCCTGGTGGCAGGCGAGGCACGCCTTTGCGCCTTCGCCGCCCTTGGGCACCTTAATGAGGGCCTTGTCGCCCTCGGCGGCGTGCTTGGTGCCATCCCCATGGCAGCTCTCGCACACGTTGGTGACCTGCTTGGTGGCTGTGGTGCTGGAGACGCGCGTGTGGGGGTTGGTGGCGAAGGCAGCCGCCACGTCCTCGTGACAGGTGGCGCAGGGGTTGGGGGACGCAGCCGCGGACCCCTGCTGTTGCGCTGCCCACCCCACTCCGATGCCCAGCACCAGCGGCAGGCTGAGGGCGCTCACTACGCGAAGCCAGGTGCTCATCCGATCCACCTTTCGTGGGGCAAGCCGGGCTGCCGGTTGGGGCCGGCAACCCGGCGCTTCATCTAGTTGCTAGCGAGCGTGAACCTGGTCAACACTAAACTCGGCGTCGTTGCTGTGGCAGACCTCGCACGACTCACCTAAAACCGTGGTCATTGTGACGGCGTGTATCGCTGCCGGTTTGGAGTCGTGGCACCCGAGGCAGGCCGCCGCGGTCGGCTGCATCGGCGTGTAGTAGTCGCGCTTGGTGATGGTAGGAATCACGTCGTCGGGCAGCGGCACGGTGTACGCACCCGTCACGTGGCAGGCCATGCAGTCGCGGCGGTCGCCCGGATAGCGCACCTCGTTGTAGTTGTTCAGGCTGCCGCCTCTACCGTAGATCGTGAACGTCTGCTCGAGCTCCTCCCCGGTGTGGATGCGGTGAACCATCCGCTGCATCGAGATCGACTCGTCTTCACCAGCGTCGGCCGGTCGCACCGACGCGTCGTCTGCCACCGGGTTGTGGCAGATCACGCACTCCTCGATCTTGAAGCGCTGGCCGCCGTGCAGAGCCAGGGTCTCGTGGCAGTCGTTGCACTTGGCCAGGTCAACGCTCGTGCGGCGCGCCTTTGGCTGCGCGTCGGTGACGGCAAACGTGTAGATCGGGTTGACCCCCGCCTCGCGGACGCTCAGGCCGGTGTCGGTGTGATTGTCGATCGTGACGTTGCGGTAGACGTCGGCGGATGCGGTCCAGCTGCCGACGGCATCCGCTGGGATCGGGGCGGTGAACGTGTAGACCCACGCGTCGCCGGAGGCCGTTGCCTTGGTGGCGCTCTGGCGAATGTTCGTGGTGTAGTCAGTGGTCGGTCCGCCGAGCAGGATGTTGAGGCTGTTGAGGGAGGAGGGGGCCACGGCTGAGCCGTCGCCGTTGGTCACCTTGAACGTCACGGTGACCTTGGCGCCGGGGGCCGCGCCGGTCACGCTCAGGATCTGCATCTTGAGGCCCTTAAGCTGAGCCGACTTGGTGTCGATCGTGTGGGCGCCCTTGATCGACGCGTCGAACTCGGACTCGCCCTGCGGAATGTGACAGCTTGCGCATACCTTGTCGTCGCCCTGTGGGCCGGCGACGTGGTTGTCACCGGTGACCCAGTCGATGTTGTCGTGGCAGGAGCCGCACGCCTTGCGCGAGGGACGCGAGTACCAGATGTACCCTTCGGCGGCCTTCGGGTCGTGACAGGTCGTACAGTTGCGGATGTCCTGGGGGTAGGCGACGGTGGAGAAATCCGTGTCGGCCCCGAAACCGTACTTGCCTCCGGCGACAACGCTGGGGAGGTTCTCGCCCCTGTGGATCTTGTGGATCATCACCTTGAAGTCGTACGTGTTGCCGGTGACGGTGTCGACGGGGATCTGGGGCGTATGGCAGAGCACGCAGTTCTTGGTGGTGCGCCGCGTTCCACCGTGGGCTCCCAGGGGGTCGTGACAGTTGTTGCAGGTCTTGTCGATATCCATCGCCGCCCAGGTGTCCACGACCACGCCGCCATCGGGGCGGAAGTCGTAGTTGATGTTGTTCGCGTAGTAGTCCTTGCCGATGATGGGGGTAAGCGTGCGGCGGCCGTAGATCCCGAGCGTGGTGGTCTTCGTCACGTCCATGCCGGCCGGAAGCGTCGTGCCGAACGTGTACTTCGAGTGCCCGAGCTCGATGTGGGTCCACGTCCCGCCCTGGTCGGCAGAGGGCATGGTGACCCCGCTGCGCGTTCGGGTCGTGTAGCTGGTGTACTGGCG
>Ga0315279_10009304_pt1 | contig 11745 bp, 18 predicted proteins | sample YL17G06_20_MG_FD_203694 | JGI IMG/M metagenome (GOLD analysis project Ga0315279, IMG submission 203694) | Sediment microbial communities from Yellowstone Lake, YNP, Wyoming, USA - YL17G06_20 | ecosystem: Environmental > Aquatic > Freshwater > Lake > Sediment | place: USA: Wyoming | collected...
CTCATTCAAGAACCAGAAGTCGACCGGTCCGGATGGAGAATCATATGCTACATGGATCTGCCCTGAGTCAACCTCCACATTGAAGTGTCGCCACCAGCAGTACTGTTTGGTTTCTCCTTCACCTTGGAGGTCAAAGCTCCCGCTTAGAATCGATTCACTGCCGCTCGTCGTCATGACGTGCGTCTCTGTGCTTACAGATGTGATGGTCCGCGTTGAGGTAGTGGTAAACGGTTGCGTGCTCGTCACGGTCAGGATCTTCAGGCTCTCATTGTACCCGAGAAATGTCAGCCCCGCTCCTAGAACAGCGAGCACTATCATGAAAACTAGGATCAGAGATCCCGTCTTCAACTTACAAAACTCCGGTTATAATCCGTCTTTTCAGGAAAGATAAGCCTTTGCCAAATGCGCCATCCTGGCATCGCTCTCGGACTGTCACCTCTCCTTTGACCTCGTGGAGCCTCTCAAGGAGTGGAGGATCCGGTTCGTTCGGGAGGACCTGACGGCTGACATACGATGGAAGGGACGGTTTCCCGCCCACCATTTCGCCAGCGGAAGCAGAACCTCCTGGAGCGGCCACTTCGAACAATCCGGACACATCGATGTCATCATCCGCTACCATAGGACAGTCGAACCGTGAAGGGGTTGGGTCAGGCAGATGACGCCCGGGCGGCCCGAGCCATTAGAGAGATGCAGGACCGCTGGGTCAAGGAAGGCAAGATCATTTGACCGAGTTCACGGAAGCCTGGAACGCCTTCTGCGACGCCCTTCCACTGATCTCGACCTTCCCCAAGTTGGACAATCGAGTCCCCTTCACAGAAGACATGAAGCGCCTCCTGGAATATGCTCGCGCGGCTGGCGTCTGGAAAGACCATTAATTTAAAGAGGCCAGAATCGTCTAAATCATCCGGCCTCAAAATGAACCCGGTTGTGGCACGTTGTGGCACACTCTCAGCCTAGAGGAGACAAGAAGACCAAGCAGGAGATGACGGCTAGACGCGAATATGTGTACCGCCTCGCCCTCCGAGGCTACACGATCGACATGATCGTGCAGGGAATACGGACTCAAGGCGAGAAACTCTCATTCGGCCCCGTGTCACGACGGACGGTTGCCCGCGACATCACAGCCGTCCGGCAGGACCTACTCCGCACCAAAACCATGAGTAACCTCTACAGTCTCGGCAAAGCCTTCCACGAATATGAGGAAGCCTATCGCGAAACGTGGCAGCAATACGCGCGGCCTCCAATCGAGATAGTCCGTCAAGACGGGTCCAAGTTCAAGGTCGACGACCGCATGGTCAAGGTCGCAATACTGCGACTAGTCACCGATCTGGTTACACAGAAGGCCCGCCTCTGCGGCTTCTTCTCTCCGAAGGTCATCGAACAATTGACCCTCATGGAGACAGCTGAAGGCCGAGGCCTCCAACATACGAAGATAACCATCCGGGAAGAAGATCTAATAGTTGCGAGACTCAAAAGCGATAAGGAATTTGCCAGAAGGGAAGGCATCAACCCAGACGATCCCACTGGCGCAGGTCATAGATGATAGACCCCCGCTCGCTAATTTCCTTCTGGTATCATCAATTGAATGTCTTGCAGCGATCGTGAGCCTAGGTAATAGCTACAAGGAGAGCTTTCTCAACTTCATCAAGAGATTCTGTCCGAGGACCATTCTGGGAGCAGACACGTTCGAAGAGGCAATAGATGGCCTTCTGGGCAAAATACACAGCTATCGTTCCCAATACGCACACGGCGGAAAAGACATCCCTGTTGCCTCCCTGGTCGCCGACAGACACGGGCTTGTTTGGGTCAGGTACTTCGATGATGGCAGGGAAGAACTCGCCCCATCGATCAGCTGGTTTGAGCTGTCGTCCAAGCCTCCCTCATGGAGTTCTTCAGAGGTCAAAGCCCAGGGACACCGCCGCCGAGAAAACGCGAAAAGCTGATCAACCTGGCTCTATCGTACGCGACGGTGCGAGTCAAAGCGAAACGTTCCATAGTCGCGGGGGAACTCCTGACTCGCGAAGATGTCGCACTGCAATAGAACCAGATGGCACGAGGGAAGGCCCCTCCTTAAGGGGGGACGGGTACAAGGAGAGAATAGACGAGGCATCTATCCTGAAACTTGAACCTGAATCAATTCTATGGTCGCTTCTGAGCCGTTACAAGTCGTATGTAATCATGCAGACTGCGCTTTTTCGTGAAAACGAGGTTCTGGCATTCGCGGAAAACAAGGAAGCTGCAGAGAACTTGGTTGACCATCTACAGAACTGGATTGATGGAGTCATCCCGCTGATCAAAGAGCAGCGCGAGGGCTTCTACGAGACCGAGCTCGGCATGTACCTGACGGAGTTCTGGCCAATGCTGCAGTTCGCTGTCTTTTCGATCTTGGCTGGGGCCTATTTTGACGCGGTCCGAAATCTCAGGTTCTCATTGGAATCAGTACTGGACAGCTTCCTAGGTTTGGTGCCAAGGGGGCATTCAGAATCGCTTCATAGCGGTCGGCCGAGTCACTACCGCGCGATAGAATCCCTCTCGGTCTTCTCTGAGGAAGAAAAGGACGAGATCAAGGCTCTCTACGGAAAACTCTCAGAGCTTTCGCATCCTTCCCGCGCACATTTGAACAAGTTGCTCGAAGAACCAGGTCGAGCGTTCACACTTGCATACGACACTGGACTGTTTCTCGAGTGCTGTTCTTTCGCCGATAGAGTTGCGGGAGTTGTTTTCGCAATCGTGCTAGAGACGTGGCCGCAGATAAGGCAGAAAGCGAGGGATGAACAGTTCTTCTACGAATCACTCAAGAGACTGCCCTTTGCGTCGCAGAGAATCTGATGCAATAGAGGTTGAGGCGGAAGCCAATGGAATCGTCTGATCTTGGAGTTGTTCTTGGTCCGCGTTTACGTCAGCAAGTTCCTCAGTCCTGTGAGCAGCACCGTGACCTCTTTTCCTTTCTCGGTAAGCGAGTAATTCGACGTAATTGGCTTGGATGTGACGACCTTTCGTCTAAGCAAGCCTTCGTCGAGCAGGTCATTGAGGTTTGACGAGAGGGTTCCGCGGCTGCCAATCAGGCGCTCAAGGTCTGCGTGTCTGACTTCTTGCTTCGGATAGACGAACAGGAGTATCTGTACGGACGGAGATTGAAGAAGAGTGGATATCTTCACGTTGGGACACGCAGAGGACCAGAGCCAAGGACTCCGAAGAAACCCTAGCACGCGGCCACGAGCTTCGCTCGATTGGCCGAGCCTATTATATCCGCGACAATGGCATAGAATCGTGCATGAGTTACTGGCTCGTTCAGCACGACATCGAGGCCTACTGGGATCGTCCAAACGCGATAGGGTCTCCCAAAACTCGCGCCCTCGCTGACCGCAACTTCAGGCAGATCCGAAAGGGCGACAAGCTGGTCTACTACGCCAAGCAGAAGAAGGCGCTCGGGCTCTTTCAGGTATCCTCAGACCACTGGTCTGAGTTGAGAAACTGGAGCAAGAGGCGCACTGGAGTCCACATGGCGTACGAGATCAAACCAGTCTTGGCCGGGATCTCAGAGATAGATCTCGCCGACTTCGGCATAACGACAACCAGAGGGAGAACGGTGATTCGCCTCACAGCGGAGCAGTACCGAAAGATCGCCGAACAGATAATCGGCATGAAAGACCCGGAGAACCATGAAGGTACAGTTGCCTTATTCGCAAAGCTCCACAAGGCCTGCGGATTTCCCAAGCTAGTGAAGGTAGGAGAAGCATACCCGGACATCCTTGCCATCGACGAGAATGGGCGCGAAATCAGGATTGAACTTGAGTTTGAAAGTGCGAGCTTCGAAAGAGAGCATGCGGGTCAAGCCGAGAAATGCGACCTCGTGGTTTGCTGGCGCGATACCTGGGGACGCGCCGCAACGAAACCTGTGCTCGAACTCGCCGGGATCCTCTACTGAGGGACTAGGCTGGCAAATAACTCGCCCTAGATTCCTCGACATGACAACGCGTTGGGCGCTTAAACCTTCATCAGGTTTAGTACACACGAAAACTCGTCAAGGGTTCAAATTACGACGCTCGCACCAAGAGATCACACACAAATTACCTGAACGACGACGCGTGACGGTTCAAATTCGGACGCTCGCACCATGAGAAGCACACACACAAAATCACGCCTCCCATGAGGGTTCAAATTGCGATGCCCGCACCAGCCTACCCGACGACGACGACGAAAAACGCCCGCTCCAATTCCTCTCCCATTCCCCTCCTATGAGGGTTCAAATCTGGACGCCCGCACGAAGTGTACCGACGACGACGAAAATTGAACGGGAGGACTCCTCCTAACAATGTCCTCTTTCCTTCTCAATTCTCACCCAAATCGAACACGTATCAAATTGAAAGGGTAGGGCACATCATCAACTTTAGACACTGACCGATTCTGGCAACCGTACGAGGTCACCCAGACTCGAAGGGAATCTAATGCAATGACTCGGCTATTGTGTGTGAGTGGCTGCATAGAATTTGCTCAGATCTTCTTGTGTCTCTGGGGTTACTTTGTAAACTATTGCCCATACGTATCGAGTGCCTCCATCTATCCTGACCCAGTCGCGCGATAGCCAGCCGTCATCCAACAGAACGTGGAGTTCCTTGCTGATGGTCTTTCGTGACACTAAATCGTTGAGGTCATCCACAAGTTTCGAGAAGTGTATTCCTTGAAGGCCTTCAATGGCGGTTGCTTCGTAGACCCTCAACGCCACCTTGCCTCTGTGGGTGGTCAGATCGTAGGCTCTGTTAGTTTTCGGGAACCGACCAGTGGCCAATGAGCATCACTTGGCGGACCTGAGATAGGGATGCGGTGTCTCTTGGATGCTGTAGTATAATAAGTATATTGCTAGTCCCATATTGCACCACTAGTGCACATTAGGACCACCGGATTGTACAGCATCCGAAGGGAATTTGAATGGGAGTACCGGCATCTCCAGGCGCTTCCAATCCGGATAGCTCTCAAAGGTCGTACTCGCTACCCCAGCTCCTTGGCGCCCTTGTCGTATTCGTCGGTGTATTCCTATTGCTCTGGCTTCTGTTCCAAGGCCCTGAGGCGATATATCGGGGAGGACCACTCGCAGCTGCGATCATAGGCATAGGCGCCGTCATGATTGTTGGTCTTCCGGAGTCGATGATCAAAGTGGTTTTCACCTGACAATGTCACCTCCATGTCAGTCAATCTGTCACAAGGCTACACTCAAAGTTTAAGGGCTGATGCGGGACGGCTCACAAGGTGAAAAAATGTTGCCCGATCTTGTGGACATATGGCGAAGGATCAAGCTCCACGCCGGGGAGCAATTCAAACAGATTCTGGGGGGCGTCTTTACATACAAGGTTAAGGACGAACACGTTATCCCAGACCGTACACCTCAGCGGATTCCAAGATCTCACTTTCAAAAGGCTTTGAATCTTGTTCCGCTACATAGCACGGTCCCAATTCAAGGTCTGAGAGGGCCATCGTACATTTATGCAATCTTGATGGATCAACGGATACGGCAACACGACTACTGACTCTCGTTGCGGGCAGCCCCTCTTCTGATATCTCTGAGCATTTCGAATAGTGTTTGCTCGTCAGGACATGTCTGACGTAGGTCTTCCTTGAGCCATTCGTAGAATCCTTTGCCTTCAGCCGACGCCAGCATCTTCAATCGTGCATGCACATCGTCTGGAATGTCAATATTGATTCTAGCCAATCTTCATCTTCGAATATCAATTCTAAGAATCACAATATGAATAGCTACGTCGAGAATCGATTGGGTACAATAGTCAACTCTCTGTAGTTAACTCCAAACTCGCGTTGGCTCCAAAGGCATCTCTGCCACTGGCGCCAAGTATCGAGGTGATTCAATCTCTCAGTCTGGCGAGAACCGGTGCGTAGACCCTGAATGGTTTCTTCTCTTTCGCTCGTCTTCTGAGATAGTGGGCTGTACTCTTGCCAAGTCGAAGTGACCTAGCGTCAGAACCGGAAAGATTCAGTATCTTCTCTCGCAACACGTCAGTGTCGGACCATTCGAGAACCGACTTTGGTGTACTCAAATCAAGCATCGCCATCTTACCAGACAGATAACGCGCTAGCTCCTGACCTTTGCGTAGAATCACTGTATCCCAAGATAGCCGCTTGCCGCAATACATGACTCCGGAATTGAATTGCTCGCGAAGCAAGTCCCGAAAGCGCCTTTTCGCCTCAGGCTCGAAGCGGTACCTGTAGTCATCACCTGTGAAGTAGAAGTTCGGCACATTCAACACTCCAGATTCAAAGGCCTCCATTACCGCCACATCAGCTATCCAACGGAACGGCTCCTGCAAGTCATACACAAGCGACTGCTTCGTCTGATAGGCGCTGGATTCGTGCAAGAATCCTACTGATGGCTCCAGGCCCACTGTGTTGATTGCTGCTCGACACTCACCCTCCAAGACGCCATACGCACAATTCAACGCCAAGTTGACTGGATCTGGAGCATTGTTCTGGGTCCCCAACTAATTGGAGCGCGAGGTGAAGACAGTAGCGACAGCCTCTCATGACCTGCAGTTGTTGAATAACAAGTGACCTTGTAGCGCGAACGTTCATTCATCCAAGTGATGATCCTTCGCTGTTCTCGTCACGGATTTTGAACCCGAATCCAGCGTTGATGAGTACGATCGGCGCATCTACCGTCTGACCCTCAAGGAGACGAGGTAACTTGGTGACTTTTACTATGATTCATCTACTTGCCCTTTCTGTTCAATTCTTTCATTTCTTCGTACAAGGTATCTTGCAGCCTTCGGATCTCTCTTCCTCGATGTCTTCCAACGGAAGGGACAGCAACATCGTAGTAGCGAAGAAAGAGGTCGGCTTGAGCGCTCTTAACTCGCATGTAAGGACGCACCCTGCGAATAATATCCAACCCCTTACGATTTGCAGCAACGAACTCAAAAATGTCTTTGCGTGGATCAGTCGGCTTGCGACGAGTTTTCGTCACAAAACCTCCTCCCAGCAATTCTCTTATTTCCTCAAGCACTTCACGCCTTGTGTTCGTGGCCCTGACTCTTGGGGCATAGCGACCACTATCGGCGCCGGCCCGTTTGTCAATCGAGATGGATCCCTCACCATCCAAGAAGCCCGCGAGCCAAGCGGCTTGTTCTTCGGTACAATTCATCTCCCGTCGCGCTCAACGTGTCTGGGACATAGAGATATACTAAGAGGGCTGCACTGAGCCTTGGTTACCTTCGGCAGCTATCCTCTCCAGCATGTCTCCAAGGTGAGAGTTCAGGAGACCAGGGTGATCAATGAGCGTCTCATCCCTGGCGGAATGGTCGGGCACAGGAGCGATCAGACTGCCGGCGGACGCATCGTCACTGTGGCTGGTCAGATTCGAAACGATCCCGACTATGTTCTGCGTCTCGAGGAACTTCGCGTCCGACAGGACGATGTGTCGCGGGCGCTGGACCTCGAGGATGGATCCGCAAGCATCAACGCGAAGCTTGGAACCGTGGAGGCTACCTGGGACGTGGAACGCGGTGTCGACCGCGTGGCCTTCCAAGCAGCCTTCTATGAGACCAGCTGATCCTTCTCTGCAACTCACCGACCGCTAGCGAACGCGGTGTCCAGCTGGGCGGCCGTGGATCTCCCATGCCGTGCATGGTGGACGTGCCGAATCAGGACCGCCACGGGTACACTGGTAACTTATGGGGTGGTGGGTCACGCATAGCGTTCAGAGTTGAAGCCGCTCTTTTCAAGAGGTGCCCGAGAGCAATACGTTCAGGAAATTCAAGGTTATGTTTGTCTGCAAATTCCAGCACTTTCTGCGTTGCCAAAATTAATGTCTCGGCAAATTCAGTGTTCAGTTCTTCGAGTTCGATCAATTTTTCTTCTGTTAGCGTCATTGGTGCTGCCCCGGCGGTGGTTGTTTCGGCTTTGCTTGAACTAAGTTAGTCAATATGTCCTCAAGACTGGTCAACCGATCTCGAACTGGCTTCTCTTCTTTGTTCTTTTCTCCTTTGCCAACTATCTCTTCGAGTTTGGAGAGTCTAGTTGCCATTTCCTTTAGTTTCGTGTTAGCTTTGAGGGAGATTGGCATGAGCAGCTCTTCGTATTTGTATTCGTATAATGTGCCGTCCACATCTTCAACACAGGGAATCTTGACAATAGAGACATCCCCTTCAGGAAACTCGAAGAAGTAGTTTATGTCGGCCTCTGTGTAGCCATATTCTGTGAAGGCGTGCATCTTCTTGCATCCCTTGCAAATCACAGAACCGAGATGGCTCCACGGTCTCTTGGTTACTTTTTCTTGTGTTCCTTTATCCATTGTTCCAAGGCTTCCTCTATGGCGACTTGCAGGTTGCCTTTCTTGAAACCCAGTGTGTCCGAGACGGTTTCTCTCAACTTTCTGTCAAGGTCATCGTTCAGAGTAATGGTGATTCTTCCCATGCTCGTTCATGCCTGTAGTGCGTTTGTATGCTTATAAGTGTAACGGTGCAGGCGGATAGGCCGATAACCCTATATGCTTGGGCGGATAAGCATACAAGCAGATGAGAGAGATGGCACAAGTCAGCCAAACCCGAACGATACGCGGGTATGCGATCATAGCAAAGGGCGACGAGCCACGCAGAGTCAGTGAGGGCGTGTATGAGATTCGGTCTCAATCGGGCTTAGGCTCCTATCGTTTGACGAAGCACAACACGGGCTGGTCATGCACATGTCCCGACTATGTGAACCGACATGAGACCGTAGGCGATTGTAAGCATGTGAACGCTCTAAGGCTGTGGTTGAAGGCGAAAGAGGCAACCGAGCAGACAGACACATTCGAGCTTCCCAAGACCGTTCTCAGTTTCGAGCATTGCCGCTTCTGCAACTCTGTCGATCTTCTCCGTTGGGGCTACCGCAAGACACGACAGGGCAAGAAGCCCCGATTCAAATGCCGCACATGTGGCAAACGTTTCGTTGTGGATGAGGGCTTTCTCAAGAGTCGCTATGATCCGAAGATTGTAACTCTATGCTTGGACATGTTCTACAAGGGCGCAAGCCTACGCAAGATCACTCAGCATGTCGCACAATTCTACGGACTCAAGGTTACTCATGTGGCGATCTTGAAGTGGGTGCGCAAGTTCAGCGAACTCATAGACGCATACGCTCAGACGCTTACGCCTCAGTTGTCGGGCGTGTGGAACTGCGATGAAATGAAGACTAAGATGGCTCATGAGGAACCGATCAATGGTGAACGCTTCTACTGGCTATGGAACGCGCTAGACAATGGTAGCCGCTATCTAGTCGCAAGCCACTTGACGCGAGGCCGAAAGCACGGCGATGCTCATGCGTTCTTCGAGGTTGCCAAGAAGCAAGCAAAGAAAGACCCGCGAGTCATATTCAGCGATGGATTAGGCTCGTATCAAGGCGCATACAAGCCAAGTGGCAAAGAACAAGTTGCCCACATAGCCAATGTCGGAATCAGAAGCCACATAGGAAACCACCGCGTCGAGCGATTGCACAATTCGATGCGTGAACGCGAGAAAGTCATGCGCCACTTGAAGAAAGCCAACTCGGCTGAGAAAGTGTTCAAGGGCTACCGAGCCTACTACAACTTCGTAAGACCACACATGGCACTACAGAACCACACACCCGCAGAGATGGCCGCAATACCAATACAACTTGGTACAAACCGATGGTTAGACCTCATCCGACAAGCCGCTCGGTCTCGTCAGTGATCTTTCTTTCTACCTGCTTTGTATTCGTCAGTAATGCGCTTGACATATTCTTCGTTTCTTCTGGCTAGGGAGTGTTTCAAGGAAGCCGTTCTGTGACCGTAGAGAACTGCATTCCAAACTTTGTCCGACATTGGTTTGAAGTCTTTTCCGCACCCCGTACAATGGCGAGGTTTCTTCATCAATTCCTACACACTTCCACATGACCAGACTCGTAGGATGAAGATGAAAGGCTTTCCCTACAAAAACATGAAATTGCACATGGGAACATGTTGCCCAATCTTGTTGTGACCCATGGAAAACATTTGTCAGAATGCGGCGTTCTCATGGAGAGCATTTCACACGACCTCATACGCCAAGCCGCAAGACAACACCGATGAAAGATACTCAGGAGACCATCTAACTAAAAGTGGTGATGATCCACACAATGGCTGACGCGTAGATGGCGAATGCAATCAAAAACTCCTCAAGTCTGAAGTCGTACTGTTCCGTGAGAGGTGCCCGAACGGTTGTGAGATACACAGTATTCCAAACAATCATTGAGATTGGCCAGACCATGAAGCTGAAGGATGCAATCAGACCTTGGAGAAGATCAGTCAAGAATAGAGTCGGAATTAGGATTGCCAAAGCGGTCTGGACTAAGGCGACGAGAATCGCTTTCTCCTTGGTAAGATATGGCTTGAACGGGCTTAGTGTCCAACCCAACTTTGTTCCGTGCTCTTCTCTGACTAGAAGAGTGTTCAGAAACAATCCCACTATCATGTCGGCGCTCACATAGGCCAAGATTGTCGTGTATTGGTCGAGGATAGGGACCATGTAGGCTATCTATCATTTCTGTGACAGGTTATAAGACAACCGATGCAGAACCAGAATTGGCATCAAGAACAAGACAGAGAGGCCAAACAAGTAACTCAAAGAGTACGTCCTAAGAAAGATCACTACTACGGCTATGACGGACATCATTACGTATCCGATAAGCAGGAGTTTCAAGAGAAGACTTCGCCTCAATATCACCACCCGCTAAGTTACCAATGCACGCCACGGGGGGTCGCTCTCAATTATTGTAGCCCATTTTGAAATCCAAGCGGTGCTATTGACACAAAAATGACAACTCTAGGGTATTTCAGCGCAACATCAACGAGCCTAGCGCCTAAGGATAGAGTGTTTTGTGCTTAGCCCCGATTTCGCCTCAGTATGCATGATTATACTGAGAGGCTTTTCCTATGTTGTAATGTTGCGGCGTTTTCTTGCCTAGCTTCCGTTCAATTTCTCATCTACGTTTGGCTTTTGCGGACCTCGCGTTGTTGATTGGTTTCGCTTTCCGAACCACTGTGACTCTTTCACCGTCTTCATTAGAACTCATCTTCCATTCGAGTTTGTCACCCACCCGCAATTCTAGGTAAACAACTATTCCCTCTGGTATAGTTGTCTTAAGTGACTTCGAGTTGCTCTTGACTAGTCCGACTGTGCTACCTAAGCTCATGAGAACAGGCCTTGCAGGCGTATAGGTATAAGTATATCATCTAAACGTCAAAATAACGATAGACCATTATGTTACATCTGAACGATAGATAGAACGGGCGATGTGCTATGCCCCAAATTAGAGGAACTTCGCGTTCGACAGGACGATGTCGGTCGGGATCTGGATCTTGAGGGCGGCTCAACCGTCATCAAGGCTAAGCTGGGTACGCTTGAGGCGATCTGGACGGCGGAAGATGAATTAGAACGAGTGGGCTACCAAGCCACGTTCTATGAGACAAGAGAATCCGTAGGCGAGATCCGATTGGGGAAGAAGCATCAATCCCTTGGGTAATTCGCGCGTAGAATCCAAGTGGTGTTGACATGTCAATGTATGGAATCAATTAATGCTAATTGTCGATAACTTCGTTCTCGATAGTTCGCGCGGCAGGCCTGTCTGCTGAGTTGACGCGGGCGAAGATGATGCGAAGTGTCCATGTTGCCACGTAGGCCAGGAAGGCCAAGTCAACGGGTCGCAAACGTAACCGTCAGCCTACCCTTGACGATCTTGGACAAGCTGGACGACCTGATTGAC
>Ga0315279_10009305_pt1 | contig 11742 bp, 3 predicted proteins | sample YL17G06_20_MG_FD_203694 | JGI IMG/M metagenome (GOLD analysis project Ga0315279, IMG submission 203694) | Sediment microbial communities from Yellowstone Lake, YNP, Wyoming, USA - YL17G06_20 | ecosystem: Environmental > Aquatic > Freshwater > Lake > Sediment | place: USA: Wyoming | collected...
GTTCCGTCCCCGCCGATGACCACCAGCGCCTCGATACCCATCATGCGGGCGTTTTCAATAACGCGGTCCGAGTAGTCCCGGACCACGGCCCCTCCATGCTCCTCGATTTTGTAAGCGAAGGGGTTGCCGCGGTTGGTGGTGCCCAGGATGGTCCCGCCCCGGACCAGAATGCCGGCCACGTCCTTCAGCGTCAGCTCGCGGCACTTGCCGGGCCAGATGAGCCCGTCGAAGCCGTCTTCGACGCCCATCACCCGCCAGCCGTGGCCCAGGATCGCCGATTTCACCACGCCCCGGATCACGGCGTTCAAGCCCGGGCAATCCCCGCCACCCGTGCACACGCCAATGGTTCGCGCCTCTCGGTTCATGGCCGATAGTTTTAAATCTCACGTTCCGAGTTTCAAGCTTATAGCGCCAGGCTCGCCTCCGCACTCAAAACATGGAGCGCCGCCGTCCCGGCACAGTTAAAGCAGCGGCGGGCGGGGACGCCCGCGCTCCCAGAAACGCCTATCGCACGGCGATGGTGGCGGTGTTGCTGGCGAAGCCGCCTTGGGTGATCACCACCGGAACGGCATCGCCCGGCGTCACCCCGGCCGGCACCTGCGCGTTCACCTGGTAGACGGCGGCAAAGCCCGGTGCCATCCCCGCAAAAGACACGGTGGCCGGTTTGCCGCCGACAGTGACCGTCACCGGCGTCGTCACCCGCGCCAGCGGCTCGGCTGATGGGCCCGGCTGCCCCGATGCCACCGCCGGATCGGTCGCGCCCAGGCCCGTGCAGAAAATCGAAATGACGCCGCCCACCGCTGCGGGCTGGCTCGGGATGTTTGCCGTCACCGGCATGGCCAGCTTGTTGCTGTTGGCGATCAGGATCGCTCCCTGGTTGCCATACGGCGGCCCGAGCGTGAAAATACCGGGCCGGACCGCGGCGGTCTGCAGCGGCTCCGGCGAGCTGGTGACGCCGTTGGCCTCGATGCGCACCTGAAGTTGCCGGTCGGACTCCAGCTCCACGGGCACCTGTGCATTCACTTGGCCGGGACCCACGTAGAACAGCGGCGCTTCTTTCTCTCCCACCAACACGCGCACCCCGTTCAGCGTGCGCGGCAACGGCAAGGTCTGGGCCGTGGCGGCAGTGCTCGCTAGATTCTGTCCAAACAGCGAGATGATGCTGCCGGGGGCCACCGGGCCGCGCTCGAAGCCCGCCCCCAGCAGCACGCCGCCCTGGTTGAGGATCACGGACTTGGGGTTAGGATTCAGGCCCAACTGTGCGGCGGCGGTGGCCTGCCCCTGCAGGTTCTGCCATAGCGCCTGCGCGGTCACGATCACCTGCGCGCTATACCCGTTCGGAGCCCAGGCGCCTTGGTGCTGGCCGTTCTTCAGGTCGGTGAGCACCAGCGGCGGATCGCCGTTGGAGAACGAGAGCACCACGTTGGCGCCCACGCCGGGATTGCCGCAGTCGTCGCGCACCAGCAGCCGCACGGTGGCCGGCCAGCCCACCACGGCCTGAAAACTGGCAAACACGCTAGTGAACTGCACGTACAGCTTGGCGGGCGTACAGGTGGAACCGGCTTCAGCCACACCGGTATTCGCCGCGGCCATGCTGAACACATCCAGGTCCGGCAGCAGGTCCTGCAACGCCACCGCGGTGCTTTGGATCGGTGTGCCCGCTGGCAGGAGCAGCAGCAGGACGCTGACTGCATACAATGCCCCGTCGTTCATGGTCATTACGGTGAGGCCGCCGCGGTAGACGTTCGCTGCCAGGTTCCCCAGCGCCGGTTGCACCATGATGCGCCCGGCGCTATCGCGGCTGGCGCTGCCGGCATCCGGGAAGCGCGTCACCCAGGTTCCGCCGATGGGCTGGCTCACGAACTGAATGGCGCTGGCCTCCGGCGTGGCCACGCTCAACTCCTGCGCCGTGGGGGAGGCGCCGCCGGCCGCGGCCACGAAGATCAGCCCGCTGGGCCGCACCGAAGCCCCGAGCTTCGTCCCCGCCGGCAATACTTGCATCTCGACCTTCACCACCTGCGGCGAGTTATTGGCGCTGTTGGAAGCGACACGGATCAGGCCCACATAGGAGCCGGCGCCCAGTCCTGATGAATCCACCGAAACGGTCACCAGAGGAATTTGCGCGCGGGCGTAATCGCTGTGGCCGGAGACAGGCGAGATGCGCAGCCAGCTTTCGCCGGCCTGCGCCGTCCAGTCGATCGTGCCCCTGCCGACGTTCAGCACGCCGAAGGTCTGTGGTGGCTCGGCTCCGCCGCTTTCCACCGCTTTGAACAGCAGGCTGGTCTGGCTCAGCAGCAGAACCCCGGCCGTGGAAGCGGAAATGGCCAGATTCACGGGCACCGTCACGCTTTGCGCCGCGCCGCTGCTGCGCACAGTGACCGAGCCCGAGTACGACCCGGAAGCCAGCCCGGCCGGGTTCACGCTCACTTGCAGGCTGGCAGGCGTGTAGCCGGTCGCTGGGGAGATCGTGAGCCAGCTTCCGATGGCAGTGGCCGCGCCCGCCGTCCAGTTCAGTTCGGCGCCTGCGGTGTTCTCGATGCGTAGCGATTGCGCCGGTGGCGTTGCTCCACCGGCCTGCATCCGGAAATCCAGGCTTGGCGGCATTACCGACAGCCCGGCCGGCTGTGGGCTCGTCACTATGAACGTGACGGGGATGGTCACAACCGAAGGCGCAGCCGCAGGCACCGTTATCTCGATGCTCCCTTCGTATGTGCCGGGCGTGACACTCCTCGCGGAGACAGAGATAAGGGAAGGCATCATCCCCGACGAGGCGGACACGCTGAGCCAGTTGCCGCCCGTGTTCGTGATGACGGCGCTGATTTCCCACCCCACCCCCACCAAGCTGCCGACCAGTCCGACCTGCTGCGAAACCGGAAGACTCGCGCCTGCCGTGGCAGTGAAAGCCAGCCGCGTGGGAGTAACGGAGTACGTCACGGGACCCGCGGGAATCATGCGGATTCGGTCATTGCCGGTGTCGGCAATGTACACATTACCGGTTGCGTCCACCGCCAGACCCTCGGGCCAACTCAGACTGGCCATAGTGGGCGCCCAGCCGTCGCCCCAGAATCGGGCCGTGCCGTTCCCTGCCACCGTGCTGATGACGCCGTTGGCGTTGACTTTGCGGGCACGCTGGTTATTCCGATCTGTGATGTAGAGGTTGCCCGCTGCATCAAAGAAAAGCGAGGTGGGCCGGTCCAAGGAGGCGAGCGTGGCCGCCCCCCCGTCCCCGGAGAAGCCCGCGCGCCCATTTCCAGCCACGGTCGTGAGTGCTCCACTCGCGGCAATCTTCTGAACGAGATGGTCGTGCGTGTTGGTCATGTGGAGGTTGCCGCCCGTGTCCAGCGCCACGCCCGCCGGATACTTATCCGCGACCAAAGTCGAAATGATTCCCCGCGTGTCGACTTTCCGGATCGAACGTCCGTCCTCGGCGATGTAAATGTTTCCGGATGCATCGACCGTTACACCAGTCGGACCATAGACAAGCGCGTCCGTGGCGGGTCCGCCGTCACCCGAATCGCCGCCTCTTTTGCCTCCTGCGACGGTAGCGATGGTTCCCGACCGGTCAACCTTCCGGATGCGCCAATCCCCGTAGTCGGCAATGTAGAGACTGCCTGTCCTGTCTAGGGCGAGCCCAGCCGGCTCAAGGAGCAGCGCCTTGGTGGCGGGCCCCCCGTCCCCAAGTTCCGTGCCGCCACCAGCTACAGTGCTGATAGTTCCGTCTCGACCGATCTTGCGGACGCGCCCGTTCCCTGAGTCCGCGATATAAATGTTGCCCGCGGCGTCCGCAAGCACGCCTCCAGGCTCGCTGAGCGTGGCGCCGGCGGCCGCTCCGCCGTCGCCCGAGAGAGCCGGCTGGCCACTGCCCGCCACCGTCGTGATGGTGCCCCGGCCGCTCACCTTGCGTACCCGGTGGTTCCCCGAGTCGGCAATGTAGATGTTATTGGCCATATCGACAGCCACATCAAGAGGGGACCCAAGATTAGCGGCTGTCGCCGGGCCGCCATCGCCCAGCGCCCAGCCGCCCCCGGCCATCACCGCCCCGCTCCCGCCGGGATCCAGCCTTACCACCGTCCCCACACGGCAGGGCACGTAAGCACTGCCGGACGCGTCCACCGCTAAGCCCCGCCCCTCACAATCCACCGTTCGGTACGTGGAGATCGTGCCCTGGGGATTCACCTTCCTGATGGCAAACCACTCGCGGATGTACAGGTTGCCGACGGCATCGACGGCCACGTCATAAACGTATCTCAGACCGGCACTGGTGGCCGGCCCGCCATCGCCGCCGGTTCCACCGCCAGCGACCGTGGTGATTGTCCCGTCTGGGCCGACCTTGCGGACGCGATTGTTAGTCGTGTCGGCAATGTAGAGAACGCCGGCCAGGTCCACAGCCACGCCACTGGGGCTGTAGAGCTGGGCCTTGGTGGCCGGACCACCATCTCCGGAGAAGCCGCCCGACCCGGTGCCGGCTACCGTGGTGATGGTTCCGTCCACGGCGATCTTGCGGATGCGGTGGTTGTTCGTGTCGGCAAGGTACAGGTTGCCGATCCAATCCAGTGCGAGTCGCGAGGGGCTATTTAAGCGTGCGCCGGTGGCCGGTCCCCCGTCGCCTGAGAAGCCTCCCGCAGGTATGCCGTTGCCGGCCACCACCGTCAGCATGCCGTCGCGGGAAACTCTTGCGACAATGTTCTTCTTGGAGTCGCAGACGTACACATTCCCGCTTCCGTCTACCGCCACACACGCCGCTTGGTCCAACGGTGCGTCCAGCGCCCGCACCGAGCGCGGGAAAATGAAGTCGGTGCCGGCGATGGTGGTGATGATGTTCTGGGCGGCGGCTGGCGACAGTCCAAGCGCCAGCAGGAAAATGATGAAGATGGCCCGGAGGATTAACCGCATCGAACACCTCCTCCGCATCCCGCCAATGTTAGCAGAACACGGGCGGAGTAGGGCATCTTGCCGGCAAGACCCTCGCGGCGCCCTTAGAATATGGAGCGCCGCCGTCTCGGCGGCCCCGGGGCCGGCCAGAGGCCAGCGCTCCATAGGCCGCTCTTTGTCGTCTCAGGGTCCCGGCACACCGGGATGAAAGGCTGCTCTGAAAACGCCCCCGGCGTCCCGCCGGTAATCGCCCTCCGCTCGCCAACCGGTTACCGGCGAGACGCCGGTGCTACAAAGGGGGGCGCGGGACGCGCCCTGCGGCATTGCGCCATTTTCATCGTTGCCCGCACCTAGCCGCCAAGGCCGGCGGGACGACTATTGCCGGACCGGGAGTTTCACGGTGTTGCTGGAGACGCCACCGATATTGAGCACCACGGGGTGCTCGCCGGTCACCAGGTCCGTGGGCACAATCACGTTGACCTGGTAAAGGCCCACGAACCCCGGCGCCAACCCCGAGAAGGTAACCACCGCCTCGCGGCCGCCGATGGAAACGGCGGGCCGGGTCAGCGTGTTTGACAAAAGCACCGAAGAGGCCGCTTTGCCGGTATCGGGCCGGTTGTCCACCGCGCCCAGCCCGGTGGCGTACAAGGAGACGGATTCGCCCGGGCGGGCCGGCAGGTCGGGAGTCACCGGCGTGGCATCGCCGTGAAGAATGGCGCCCAGGCCGCTGCCATCCTGGCTGCGGCTGAACAGACCCGGATTGTACGAGGCGACGCGCACGGTGAGCGACGCGCCCGCCAATCCGTCCACGCTCAGCGTCATGGTGGCCGCGGTTCCCGTCCGGGCTTCAAACGGGATCTGCGCGTTCACCTGGCCGCTGGAGCTGTAGAACAGCGGCATGTCGATCTTCGTGATCTGGCCGCTGCCCGAGTCAACGCTGAACACGGCCGTGGTGCCGCCCAGCAGCGTGGGCAGAGGAAGAATGTTGGCGCCGGCCGCGGATACCGCCGACAGCGCCACGCCGAAAATCGAAACGATCGAGCCGGGGGCCACCCCGCTGTCGGAGCGGTAACCGGCGGCGTTGACCACGCCGTCCGGATTCACCTCGGGCACAACGTAGCTCACCCAGTAGGGAACGTTGATGCTTTTCCCGGTGGCCTGGCTGGCGATGTTGACTGAGCCCTCGGCGACGGTCTGCGTGAAGCCGGTGTTGTAGAGCGTCACCAGAACCTGGGCGTTCTGGGCCGGCGCCAGGGACAGCGAAGACTTATCCAGCTCGACGATGACGCTGGGATGCGGCTGGCGGGGCACGATCCGCAACGTCAAGGTATCGCCGGCCGCGCCGGCATTGGTGATCTTCAGCGGCTGAGACGCCCGGTAGGTGGAGCGCGGGGCATGGGTCGCGAAGCTCAGCGCCGTGGGCTGAGCCAGCAGGGTAGTGGTAAGCGCCGCCAGAACGTTCAACCGGCCGGCGCCGGAATTCTGGGCGCTGATGGGCGCGCCATCCTCGCTGGTGGAGATTGGCACGGCCGTATTCACCAGAGCCGACTTGATCAGGTTGACCCCGTCGCTAGGGCCATAGTCGCGGCGGTACTCGGGGTGAGCCTGCATGACCAGCGCGGCGGCCCCGGCAACCATGGGCGACGACATGCTGGTGCCGTCTTCGACGGCATAGCGCGACAGACTGTAGACATCGCCGCTGGCATACTGGTTCTGGGCCGCCGAAAGAATGAAGCGCCCCGGGGCCACCACGTCGGGCTTGACCGGCTGGGCGGAGCCGCCCGCCGGCCCGCGACCGCTGAAGCGCGCCAGCACATCCGCGGTGGACGGCCAGGCGGATAAAGTGGGGTCAAAGCTGGCCTGCGCCCGGTGCGCCGCCAGGAAGCCGGCCAGCGCCTCGCCCTCGGCCTTGCTGATGATCATCGACGGGACCCGCGCCTCGCGCGTATCCATCATCGGCGGTGTGTCATCCACATTGTTGTAAATCAGGGCGCCGAGGGCGCCGGCCGCCGTTGCGTTTTGGATCTTCTCGGTAAAGGTGCACAGCCCGCGCTTGATCAGCGCCACCCGGCCGCTCAGGCTCCCCGGCGCCAGAGTCACGCCGGAGGGCAGGCTGGCGCTGGGCAAGCAGGCCAGGGCGCTGGGATCCAGTGCGCGGACGTCGGCCAGCGGCGCCGGTCCGAACACCGAGTTGAAAACCGGCTGGCTGCCGGGGAAGCCGCCGATCCGGGCCAGCGCGGCCGGCAGGCCGTCGGCGCTGGCCACCGTTACGGTTCCGGAGAAACGCTGCGAACTGCTGGTGGCCCCGACGGCCAGCACCGCCGGCAAAGAAGCCGGGCTACTGACCGTTCGCGCCGCAGGACCGGAATTCCCCGATGCCGCCACCACCATCACGCCTACGGCATTGGCATTCTGAATCGCGCGGGCATAGGGGTCCTGCTCGGGCGGAATCGGCTCGGTGCTGCCCACGCTCAGGTTGACGACATCCATGCCGTCGCGGACAGCGACGTCGATGGCCTCCATCACCGCATTGGAGAAGGCCTGCCCGTTGAGTATCACCCGGTAATTGCCTAGAAAAGCCCTGGGGGCCACCCCGCTGATCGATGCCGAGGGCGAAACCGACTGGACTCTGGCCCCGGCCGCAATCCCGGCCACAAACGTTCCATGCCCATCGGTGTCGGCCGCGCTTTTTCCGCCCGTGAAATCGCGGGCCACGATCACCTTGTTGTTCGTAAAGCCCGCGATCATGGCCTGCGTATCGCCCTTCGGATAGCCGGAAGGAACCTGAAGCCCCGCGGACTGGAACATGGGGTGAGTCTGGTCGATGCCCGTATCGAGGATGGCGATCTTGATGCCGCGGCCGGCGTTGGCCTCTCCGCCGACGGCCGGCAGCGCCCAGGCTTCGGGCGCCCGCACCAGCGGCACGGCGGCATCCAGGCACAGCCGCATCTCCGGCGCAACCAGCGCCGACTCCACGCCGGGCAGCCTGCGCAGCGCTTCGAGTTGCTCCGGCGTGGCCCGGACCAGCAGCGCGTTCAGCACGAATTCGGTGCTGCCAACGATGTCCGCGCCGCTGTCGCGGATGGCCGCCGCCAGCCGCGCCTTCCGGGAACGCAACACCACGGCGCGCCGCTCGCCGTCGTCCGACAGCAGGCGGCTGCGCCTGGCTCGCGGCTCCGGCTCTTCCTGGATTACTTGCTCGATGACGGAGGGGTCCGATACCACAACGATGACGTCACGACGCGCCTGTGCGCCAGCGACGAGGGGAAACAGCGCCAGAACGAAGACCCGAATGACCCAATGGGGCATGTGTGCGGAATTGTATCAAAAGCAGTGGCGAGTGACGAGTGACCAGTGACGAGTGACCAGTGGCGAGTGACGAGTGGCGAGTGACAAGTGACGAGTGACGAGTGACAAGTGACAAGTGACAAGTGACAAGTGACAAGTGAAAGCAGTAGGCAGTAAGCCTGCTTACTGCCTACTGCTTACTGCCTGCTGCTTACTGCCCACTGCCTACTGAGGTCGCGGGGGCCGCGGCGATGGGCAGGCGCACCGTAAACACGGCGCCGCCCGAGGAGTGGTTGGCGGCGGTGATCTCTCCGCCGTGTTCCTTGATGATGCCGTAACAGATGCTCAAGCCCAGGCCGGTTCCCTTCCCCACCGGCTTGGTGGTGTAAAAAGGATCGAAGACGCGCCTGGGGTCCTTCAGACCCGACCCATCGTCGCGGATCTCCACCACCGCGTGCCGCCCTTCGACACCAGTGCGCACCCAGATGGCGCCCCGGCCGCCTCGCGCCTGAAGTTCATCGCCGGCGTTGTTGACGATGTTCAGAAAGACCTGCTCAAGCTGGTGAAGGTCGCCATGGACCGCCGGCAGGTTGGCGTCCAGACTGCGCTCGATGCGGATGCGGGCCGTGCACATCCCATAGTCCCGCAGCAGCAGCGCTTCCTCGACCACCTGGTTGAGATCCAGCGGCTGGCGCTGCGGCTTGCTCTGGCGCGAGAAGCTGAGCAAATCCTGAATGATCCGCTGGGTCCTTCGCGCCTGATGCAACAGCTTGTCGGTATACTCGGCCGGCTGGCCCGATAACAAGGAAGCGAGCAACTGGCCGTAGCCGATGATGGCCGTCAGCGGATTGTTCAACTCGTGCGCCACGCCGGAAACCAGTTGGCCGATGGCCGCCATCTTTTCGCTCTGCAGAAGCTGTTGCTGGGTGCGGCGCAGTTCCTCGTAGGCCCGGCGGGTCTGCTGGTATAGGGCGGCGTTCTCCAGCGCCGCGTTCAGTTGGCGCCCGATGGCATTCAGCAGGCTTTCCTCGGCCGCCGACAGCACCCGCTGCTGCCGCCAGCCCACGATAACGGCGCCCACCAGGGCGGGCTCCGCGCGCAAGGGAATGGCAAAGGCCGAGCGCAGGCCCTCGGCCTGCCGGACGGCGCCCGCCAAGTCCGGCAGCGGCGGCAGCTCCGACAACGGCAGCACGGCCCGCCGGGCGGCCTCCACCGCCGCCAGCAACTCGGCGCTCAACGGAAACGCCAAGGGCTGCTGCCCGGGTTCGCTGAGGAAGCCGCAGGAAGCGACGCGGCGCGCCTCCCCGGTCTCGCGGTCAACCAAGTAGCCGCTCGCCGTATCGCAGCCGAACACCGACCCCAGGTCCCGCACCGCCATCTGGATCAGTTCCTCGGCATCCAGCGAGCCGGTCAACCGCTCCGAAAGCTCGTTGACGGCCGCCAGCATGGCCGCGTGTTTCTGCAGTTGTTCCTCGGCCTGTTTTCTGGCGGTGACGTCCAACAGGAAGCCCTGCAACTGGACCACCTGCCCGCTTTCGTCGCGGATGCCGAAGCTGGTCTCCAGCCCGATCATCTCTTCGCCGTTCTTGCGGCGCAGGCATATCTCGAAGTCGCTGACGTAGCCCTGCGTGTCGATCAAGTGCAGATACTGATCGCGGCCCTGCGGGGACACGTACAGAGAAGGAATGTGGACGGCCAGCAGCTCCTCGCGCTGGTACCCAAGCATACGGGCGAAGGCCTCGTTGAATTCCAGGAATGTTCCGGCGCGGGTGGAAATGAAGACGCCTTCGTGCACCTTCTCGAACATGGTGCGGTACTTCTCTTCGGCGCGCTTGCGGTCGGTGATGTCCTTGATGACGTGCAGGACTTCCGGCTCTTCCTCGCGCGAGTAGCGGGAAGTGGCCACCAGGAAGTATCCCTGGAGGTTGGCGTCGAAGGTCTCTCCGCCCTGCGGCAGCTCGCAGAAAGGGCAGTCGTTCCAGGGAGAGGCGGGTGTGCAGGGCAAAATCTCGCGGCACAGGTGCGTGATGATGTCGGTGGGGCCCCGGCCCAGGCGCTCGGCCAGCGCCCGGTTGACCCTCTGGATGCGGTACCGGGCGTCGTGCACAAAAATGTAGTCGCCGATGGCGTCCACCGTGCTGAGCCAGTCGCGGTAGGCCCGCGACAACTGGTCCACCAGGCTGCTGTTGTCCAGCACAATCCCCAGTTGCCGGCCGGTGATGGCCAGCGCTTCCATGATCTCCGGGGAGGTCCAGCGGCGCGTGCGGTATCCCAGCACGAAAAGCCCGATCAGCCCGGCGGCAGCCGCGCGGAAGTGCGGAATGGGGACAAGGATCGCCCAACGCAAGCCGCGCTCCCGCAGCCATTGCCCGGCATCCGGCCCCCGCTCGTATCCCATCACCGTGATGCAGGCGCTCAGGCCCACCGAGGAACGCGGCAGCATGTCCGACAGAAACGCCGCTTCGTCATCGGGCCGATGACCGGGGCGCACCACGTGCAGGCGCGCATAGGCGGCTTCAAAGACCCGCTGGAGCCCGGCGCAAAGGCGGTCCAGGGCTTGGGGGGCCAATCGCCCGCGCGGAACGCAGTCGGCGGCCAGCGCGGCCATCAAGCCGGGCGCCGCCCCCCAGCGCAGGTGCTGGCGCGCCGCATCCATGGCCAGCACCAGCATCGCCACCATGGTCAGTACGCTGCCGGCCGCCAGCCCCATCAGCAGCCCGATTCCCACGGCAGGGTGACCGGGCGGATGGACCAGGCGCAGCAGCAAGGCCACGGCCAACAACGAGGGGCCCCAGCCCGCGCGCCGACGGCCATATTCAATCACCCAGGCCGCCGCAATCAGGCCCAGCAACAGGTAGCCCGCGGCGCTTGGCCACCCCCGCCACCCCGGGAACAAGGAGACAACGATCGCTTCCGCCAGCAGTGAGACGGCAGCCAGAGGCAGCAGCCACACCAGCGGTGCGCGCCTGCCCACGGCGTCCCCGATCGCTCCCGCCATCACTCCCTGCGCGGCCAGCAACAAGGCCGCGGGAAGCAGGCCCTCGCCCAGCGAGTCGGACGTGGCCGCCAACAGGTGCAGGATGTAGAGGAGCCAGGCGCCGTTCCAGATCAGCAGGTAGCGCTGCGGGAAGGCGCGATAGACGAGCGACCCGATGACCAGCAGCACGCCGAGTGCGGCGATTTCGGCGGCCAGCACGGCGATGGCGGTAGCGGTCATCTCGGCGCTACTGTATCAGAGCCGCTCTCCCGCTAGAAGAGGCTGGAGACCGGAGGCCGTGGGCTCCAGGCCCTCCAGTCTCCAGCCTCCGGTCCAGCCTTTCCTTCCTGAGCGAAGCAGGCTAGAATAGCGACCGCTCAGGCAGCTTCGAGCGGAGGGCCCCGTGGCCGAACCGGAAACGGTCCTGATCGTCGATGACGAGGAGCCGATTTGCGAAATCCTTTCCTCGCTGTTGGAAACGCGCGGGTATCGGTGTTTGACGGCGCCAACCGCGGTGGCCGCGCTGCCCCTGATGGCGCAGGATCCGCAGCGCTTTCGGCTGGTCCTCTCCGACATCATCATGCCGGAGATGAACGGCCTGGCCT
>Ga0315279_10009306_pt1 | contig 11741 bp, 6 predicted proteins | sample YL17G06_20_MG_FD_203694 | JGI IMG/M metagenome (GOLD analysis project Ga0315279, IMG submission 203694) | Sediment microbial communities from Yellowstone Lake, YNP, Wyoming, USA - YL17G06_20 | ecosystem: Environmental > Aquatic > Freshwater > Lake > Sediment | place: USA: Wyoming | collected...
GGGCATGGAACTTTTGCTGCCAGCCAGTTGTTAGAGGAAGCCTATTACTATACTGTTGTCTTGGAGCAAAGTTGTCGCCTCCTCTACCTGCTTAAGGCTTTACAGATAGATCCCGGGATAATTCCCGTTTAACGAATGTGGTTATGCCGTTACGGCTTTAGGGGAAACCAGGTAATACCACTCAGTGTATTTAGGATTTTTTCCCAGCATCACTTTGGCGAAGAGCTTTTGTAATTTGGCGGTCGTTTTGCCAATCTCGCCTGTGCCTATCGGGCGATGGTCGATTTCCAGTATGGGGGCTATGTTGGCGGCCGTCCCGGTAAAGAAGCATTCTTCAGCTAGATAAAGTTCGCTTCTGTCAACTTGCCTCTCAATAGTATCTATGCCTAACTCATTTTTGGCTAATTTTATGACCGTGTCCCTGGTGATACCCAGGAGGATGTTATCGGATGGCGGAGGAGTTATCAATTTCCCCCCTAAAACGAGAAAGATATTCTCACCACTGCCCTCGGAGACATGCCCATCTTGAGTTAGCAATATTGCTTCATCAAAGCCATTTTCCCAGGCTTCGGTTTTAGCCAGAGCGCTGTTTACATAGATGCCACAAATCTTGCCCCGCGGTGGAATCATGGTATCATCCACGCGGCGCCACGATGAGACGCAGCTGCGGACACCGTTCTCTGTATCAAGGTAAGGAGGGAGTGTGGTCACGACAATAAGGAAATCATCCTCCAGGTTGTGAAGACGGACTCCCACACTTTCGGAGCTTTTATAGGCCAAAGGGCGGATATACACGTCTTCCTGGTAGCCACTTCTTTCCACAAGCTCCCCGGTCAATTGGCAAAGCTTGTCAACAGAATAAGGGAGGTTCATTTTTAGGATGCGGCAGCCGCCAAGCATGCGCTTATAATGGTCTTGGATTCGGAAAAGGCAAAATCTTTTCTCCTTGCTGTCCCAGTTGCCGCGGATGCCCTCGAAGCAAGCGGTGCCGTAGTGGAGGGCGTGGGTCAGCACTCCGATTTTGGCTTCGGATAGTGGCATGAATTGTTTGTGGAAAAAGGCATAATCCGGCATGTTACTCCTTCCTATTATAGGTACAGAGAGTCAATTATACTTCGTATTATAAGCCCAAAACAAGCCCCCTCCGCCATTCTAAGCTGTCTCTCTTCTGTCATTGCAAGCCCTTCTCATCTCGTCATTCTGAGCCGCCTCACTTTTGTCATTGCGAGCACCTGAAAGGTGCGTGGCAATCTCTGGGAGTTGCGGAGCTTATTCCGAGCGTAAGCGAGGAATCTCGGTGTGAGATTGCTTCGGCTGACTTCGTCAGCCTCGCAATGACAGGGGGTGTCATTCTGAGCCACTTCACTTTTGTCACTGCGAGGGCGAAGCCCGTGGCAATCTCATTGGCTAAATTCCAAATCCCACAAGCGCTCCGCTCCAAATCCGAAATCCTAAGAACTAAATACTAAACAAATACGAAATTCAAAATCCTAAGTTTGGACCATTTGGTTATTTGTGCTTTGAACTTGTTTAGGATTTAGAAATTAGTATTTAGAGTTTCTCTTGCTGCTTTCAGAAAAAATGTCGTTGCCTGTTTTTATCGCCGTTGGGCCGTATTTCTTACGAATTTTGTCTACGGCTTGAGCTAAGTGCCCGAACTTTGCCACCCTGGAATCAAACATCGGGAGTTGTTTTTCCTCGCCAACCAGGCTGGATATTCGAATACCTATGAGGCGTATTGGTTTTTCTTGTTTTGCCAGAGTTTTACTCAGCAAATGCTGCGCTGTGGCAAAAACAACCCGGGTAACATCGCTAGCTTCTTGTAAGGTGACCTGGCGGGTGATCGTCTTAAAGTCGGCATACCTCAACCTTATAGCTACACATTTTGCTCTTTTATTTTGGCTGCGCAGCTCCTGGCAGACATCCTGGCATAAATTGTGCAGGTTAGCCTCAAGAAAATTACGGTCCAGGGTATCGTGGGCGAAAGTGAGCTGCTGGCTGATGGATTTAGCTTCGCCGGGCGCCTCTACTTCTCGGTCATCTATTCCCCTCGCATAGCTATGAATCACTGCTCCAGTTGCTCCGAATCGTCTTGTTAGCGTGTCTAAAGGCAGCGAAGCTAATTCTCCTATTGTCATTATTCCCATCTCTTTTAAGGACTGCTCTGTTTTTTCACCCACTCCCGGTAATTTGGCTAAGGGGAGTGGATTGAGGAAGGCCTGTTCCTCTCCCGGAGCTATCTCTAGCAGCCCATCGGGCTTACACAGGGTTGAAGCAATTTTTGCCACCACCTTGCATGTACCTATGCCCACGGAAGCTGTGAGCTTGAGCTCCTTATTTATTCTTTCTTTTATCGCCAGCGCCAGTTTCAGGGGAGAACCATAAGGTTCTTCACATCCCGTGACATCAAGGTAGGCTTCGTCAAGCCCTAAAGGTTCGATGTCAGGGGAGAAATCGGCAAGGATTTCCATAAATCTGTTTGAAGCATCTCTGTAGCGTGAGAAATTAGCTCTTATGAAGATTGTCTGAGGACAAAGGCGGCGTGCCTTAGATAGCGGCATACCAGCGTGGATGCCGAAAGGTCGCGCTTCATAGGAAGCCGAGGCAACTACACCGCGGCGCTCGGGGTCTCCGCCGACGATTACCGGTTTTCCCTTCAGCTTTGGGTTAAGCGCCTGCTCCACAGAAACGAAGAAGGCATCCAAATCAATATGGAAGATACACCGAGCCATAAGATAGTATATAAACTAGCACACAGAGCTGATAAAGCCAACCTTTGGTCGTTTTGTTATCCAACTTTTCAGAGTTTTGTGACTCCTCAACTCCATAGTGTGACGTAGACATCCTAAGCGACACACAAAGCCTTCGCTCGTCTCTATATGATGCAATATGGTCGCCAAGGTTCTAGAGATCGCACTGACAATCTTGTTTCGTAGAATCAAGAATTCAACCATTGCAATAGAAAAAAGCGCCCGATTGGTAAGAAAAGTTAAGTTAGTTGTATTGACAGTTCAGTAGAGAAGCGTATAATACTTTCTCTAAGAAATAGTGGTTTAAGACCAACAGAGGGTTGGTGGTCAAGTGTGCGTCAGAATGTTCTCTCGGTTCTCACCATGTTCAGTTCAGCACATAGCGAAGGATAAGAGCCTGTCCCGGGTCTATCGAATATCGAATGATGAGGGTGAACATAAACGGGTGAAAAGGAGATTCAAGCGATGAAAAAACGGGAAATGGTTACCAAAATCTTTGGCATCACACTCGTATTTGTGATGGTTTGGACGATGCTTGGCGGATTGCCTGCTCTCGTGAACAAAGTTGAAGCCTCTCCAGCTTTAGGTGATGTCTCCGAACATCAGGTAGCTGCAATGAGCACGATGAGTGTGTCGTTTGCAGATCCAAGTGTATCGGTTGTCTTTGCCAGCTCGACCTTCGGTATAGGAGATCGTATCCGTACGACAGTGCAATGTTGGGTTAGAAGTAGTGCAGAGATCAGTGACAATAACAAAATCTGGCTAGCTCCAAAGCAAAGCACGGGTGCAATTATTGGTGGCCCTCAAAGTGGTAGCGGATACACTTGGTGGAGAATTAGGTACGACGTTGGCGTAGAAGGTTGGACAGCTGAAGGTGGGGCAAGTTTAGCTTACCTTGAAAAGTATGCACCCCAATATGCAGTTGCTGGAACCTTTCAATATCCACTAAATGGCCCTTGGAGTATTGTACAAGGTTGGGATTTTGGGGGTGTAGTCGGAGGTACATACCATTTAGCCGAAGATGCACGTGCTGATCCAGATACACCTGTTTACGCTAGTGGCAATGGTAAAGTCCAGTTTGCGGGTTCTGCAGGCGGCTACGGAAAGGTTACCATAATTGAACATCGTTTGTCAGATAATAGCTATGTTTGTACCCTCTACGGTCATCTTAAAGGACTTACAGTCGCTGCTGGGCAGGTGGTCAATAGGGGGGATCTCATTGGTTATATAGCGCCACCCAGCGATTATACAACTGATCCCAGCGTAGTACCTCATATTCATTTTGGCATCCGTAAAGGAGGTTACTCTACTGAAGGCAACTATTGTGGAAGTTGGCTTTATGTAGGATATTCTAGGTCTTGCGATGGTTGCACCTACGAGCAGTATAGAAACATGTGGGATGACCCGACAAGTTTTATTGGTGCGCCTGATTCTCCACCATCTTGTTCAATTCTGCTTCTGGATAAGGCTATCGGGTCTCAAATAACCCAGGTAGCTGTCAACAAGGCTTTCTATATATATGTTACTGCATCTGATGATTTTGGAATAACACAGGTTCGTTTCTCCAGTGACGATGCCCAGGATGGGAATCCAACCGGAAGCTGGACGGACTGGCTTAGCTGGGGTACTTCTCAAAGTCATTGGACAGGCTATTGGGATGCTGTGAGCAAGAGGAAAGACTGGACATTTACAACAACCGGGAGTAAGGAGGTATGGGCGGAGGTCAAGGATACCTCTGGACAGACCAAGGCAGGCAAGGCCAATATTTATTGCTCCTCAAATAACTGGCCTCAACTGTCTAGTGGCTATGTTGACCAACCTAATGGCACCCCGTCAACTAACTTCTACTATTACGTTACTTACTTCGACCTCGATGGGGATAACCCTAGTATAAGGCAGGTTTACATAGACAGCACAGCTTACACCATGGAGTTGTGTTCAGGTTCAGCGTCCAACGGCGTTTATCGCTATGGTCCTAAGAACCTCTCCGCTGGCGGCACTCACTTCTATTTCTTTTATTTCGAGGATGGCAAGGGTGGCACAGTTCGCCTGCCTCCTGGCATTGATATTTACCTTGGGCCGAGCGTCACCCCAGAAACCTATCCCCCGCAGGTGATAACCGAGGGTGCCTCCAGCGTCACTACGTCGTCAGCAGTGCTGACCGGCAACCTCGACAACATGGGTGGGGAAACTTGCCAGGTATGGTTTGAGTATGGGACAACGACATCCTATGGGAGTTCAACCCCAAAGCTATCAGTGTCGTCAACAGGCCCATTTAGCGCCTTCATATCCAGTCTAAACCCTGATACCACTTACCATTTCAGGGCATGTGCCCAAAATAGCAAGGGGTCAAGCTATGGCCTTGATACACCCTTCAAGACAGAGCCTGTTGATACAGTTGTCACCTTCCCTGACCCAAATCTCGAAGCTGCTATTCGTGAAGCAATAGGAAAGCCTACGGGAGATATTTATCAAGTTGACCTTACATTGCTTACTAAGCTCGGGGCTTCGGGTAGAGGCATCGTTAACCTCTCTGGTTTGGAACATTGCATCCACCTAACCGAACTCGACCTCGGTTGGAATGCGATTAGTGACCTTTCTCCCATTTCAGGACTTACCCAGCTAGAGAGACTCCACCTTGGGACAAACCAGATACAGACTATCTCGCCTTTATCAAACCTTACTAATCTAACCGAGCTTTGCCTCGAAGGGAACCAAATAAGTAATGTCTCTCCTCTTTCAATTCTGACTCAGTTAACTTCTCTAAGGCTGGGTTGGAACCAAATAGGTGACATTTCTCCCATTAGAGGCCTTGCTCTGCTTACCCTGCTCGACCTTCCGAGCAATAGAATAATTGACATCTCTCCTATTTCAGGTCTGAACCAATTAAGGATACTTTCGCTTGCCAGTAATGAGATAAGTAATATTTCCACTCTTTCTTCCCTGACCGAACTTTTCGTTCTCTACCTTGATAGAAACAAGATAAGCGACCTAAGCCCATTATCTGGACTTACTGAAATAAGGGTACTTACTCTAGATTACAATCAGATAGTTGACGTGACCCCTCTTTCTGGTCTGACTAGGCTTGGTGAGGTTGAGGCTGAATATGAATGGTGGCTTGGAGAAAGACAAGGGGTGAAGGTCTGTCTTGGTCTCGACAACAACCGAATAGCTGACATCAGTCCTCTAGTGCAGAATGAGGGACTTGGTGAAAGAGACGGAATTGACCTTCGAGGCAATCCTTTAAGTGCTGATTCTCTCAACATATACATACCCCAACTTCAGGAGAGGGGAGTGGTGGTTCTTTATGACGCTCTTAAGACTTGGTATGTTGACGATGACCTTGCTGATTACCCGGGTGCCGATTTCATCAAGATTCAGGATGCGGTGGATGCCGCCAGCCCGGGTGACACGATTATCGTTTACTCTGGCACCTACACCGAGAATGTGGATGTGAACAAGGACCACTTGACCATTCAGTCAAAAAGCGGGGCTGAGGTGACGATTGTGCAGGCAGCAGATCCCGACGACCATGTCTTTGACATAAGAGCTGCCTCAGCAACCATAAAAGGGTTTATGGTTGAAGGAGCAACCGGCACGTGGGCCGCCGGTATATGCCTTAGTGCGGACTGCTGTCATATATCTGAAAACATTTGCCGGAACAACGGGATCGGCGGCATCTGGGTGCATTATTCCTCAGGAAACAGCCTGGAAAATAATATGTGCTTTGAGAATGGCTTTCCCGGCATCTTCGTGTATTATTCCTCTGGAAACACTCTGGAAAATAACACATGTTATAACAACGTCAACGATGGCATCTACTTACAGGCTTCCTCAGGAAACCAGTTAGGAAAGAACACTTGCTTTGGGAGTAGCTACGGCATCTCCTTGTGGTCTTCCTCAGAAAACACCGTGGAAGATAACACTTGCTCTGAGAACGTCTATGCCGGTATATCTCTGAGTGATTCCTCAGGAAACACTCTGGAAAATAACACATGCGTTGAGAACAACGATGGCATCTTATTGACACGGTCTTCAGAGAACACTCTGATCAACAATAATGCTTCAAATGACAACGATCGTGGCATAAATCTCTATTCTTCTTGTTCAGCCAATATCATAAAAAACAATGTCTGTTCCAGTAATGTGTATTGTGGGATACAGTTGGCGGATAACTGCACAAATAACATCATAGAGGGCAACACCTGTAACTACAATAGTGTTCGTGGCATCGAATTGACACAATCGTCGAATAACAATGTCATCAGAGGCAACGCTTGCTCGTATAACGAGGAAACTGGAATCATCGTTGCTTTTTCCTTGGGAAATAACTTCGAACGAAATAATTGTGTTGGGAATCACCAGTGGGGTATCTATTTCGCCAATTCTGATGGCAGGTCTTATCTGAATAACATTTCAGGGAACGGGGATAATGTTTTTGCGTATGATTCAGCCATTGTTTGGAATTCGCCTGGAGCGATAACCTATACCTACAATGGCGAGACTTACACAAGCTACCTTGGTAACCGCTGGGACGACTATGCGGGAGGCGATGCCGATGGCGATGGCATTGGCGATACCTCTTACCCCATAGATTCAGATGCAGACAATTATCCACTGGTAGAGCCTTTTGAGAATTATGAAATAGGTCTGGTCCCTGCTGAAGAATGGTCGTTTGCCATCATCACCGATTTGCATATTGGGCGTGGCTATCCTGATTATGGTGGGGAACGCTGGGATGATAGCGGAACAGCGGGGCAAGATTACTATCTTACGGAGAGATTGCAGAGGGTAGTTGACACCATAATCGACCTCAAGAAGACTCAGGATATTAGATTTGTAGTTGTTCTGGGGGATATTAGTGATAGCGGTGAATATTCAGAGCTTGAGAAAGCACGGAACATTTTGGATGGGCTCAATTATGATGTGAATGGTGATGGCAAGCTCGATATGGTCTATGTCCCAATACTGGGAAACCATGATCTCTGGCCTTGTACTGAATATATTAATCCAAATCAGCCATGCCCGAGCGTATTTCGAAGTGTGTTTCAAGATCAATTTGCAATCCTCAGTAATTACTTCGGCAAGAATTGGGAGGAGGACGTAGATCCGAATTACGTGAACTATGCCTTCGGTATCGGGCAGATGAAATTCGTCGCCTTAGATTTTGTATCAAGGAACTCCCTCTTTAAGGGAATTGGGCAGGCACATGATGAAACGCTAACATGGTTTGAGAGTCAGCTGGGAGTTGGATTGCCCACCGTTCTATTATCGCATATTCCGTTAACTTCACATCTGGCGGCTTTTCCTCTTGATCCGTTGGATATTTGGATGGTCATCGCTGCTAGTCCCGCCGAGGTGTTAGCAAATTTTGCGGGGCATGTTCATGGTTTCTATGACGAGTATAAAGGATTCCGCCCTTTGCTCGATAATCCCAATTTTATGGAGGCTAACACAGAGTTGTGGCCTATTCCTATAGAGATCCCCGTAGTGACTACTGAGGCTGTGATGGTAGGGTCAAATGAACCGGCAGGCAAAGGCGTCATCAGAGTGGTAAACGTAAGAGGCACGAAGATTGAGGACTACAATACATTCGAGGGGGAGGTTGCAGCTCGAGCCGTGAACCCTTATCTTCATGCAAAACCACATGACATCGATCCGTCGTATCTTGCTATGAATTGGGATAACTTAATGCAAGGGAAAGTGCCAGTTGATTTTGAAATATACGCTTTCACAAAAAGAGTTAGTCAAGATTATCCTCTCCTTTACGACTTAAACTTCGGAGACAACACAAGCGAGAGCTGGCCGGTGTACGAATGGTGGGTCGAGCCACCCCTTGTCACGCATTGGTATGATGGTACCCCAGGTAAATCGTACAGTGCAACCTTGACAGTCACAGGGTTTACGCCGGGAGGCGAGAGTATTCAAGAGTCACTGACAAGAACGATAGCTCCATCCCAATGGCTTGTTGTTGGGGTCGCTTGCCCGGTTGATGTGATACTTACAGATCCGGACGGGCTGATAATCAGTAAGCAATTGAATGAGATTCCCGGAGCAAGCTATATGGAATATGACCTTAATGGAGATGGTGACCTTGATGACATGATTATGATTCCTTATCGTAAGATAGGTGATTACTCGATAAGTGTAATTCCGGCACCTGACGCATCTCCTACCGATACCTATACTCTTGCTGTCTCAGTCGCCGGACAAAGTGTGGTCATTGCTGAGCACATGCAAGTCAGCAATATTCCGGCTCAACCGTATATCCTCAGATCGACTGAAACAGATACAATTCCAATCGTACCGGCAGCAGTAGACTTTGACCCAGACACCTTATACCTGAAGAGCAAGGACACGTATGTCACTGCCTATGTTGAGCTTCCCCCAGGCTACGATGTAAGCAAAATCAATATTTCTAGCATCAGGCTAAATGGTATAGTCCCAGCCATGACTAGGCCAACGAAAGTAGGTGACTATGATAAAGACCGTGTTCCTGACTTGATGGTCAAGTTCGATGCATCCGCAGTGAAGAGCCTACTCACACCTGGTAGCCAAGTAGAGATAACAATAACAGGAGAGGTCGCTGGCATTGCCTTTGAAGGCAGCGATACTATCCGGGTGATAAAGCAATAACTTATACGGTACACTTGCCTGTTTTGTTACCTAACTGCACAACAATTCGTCTTGTTGGCATTGAAAGAGCATATGCAGGGTCCCTCCCTATCTCATCACAGCTACAGGAACAGGATGGAGGGCAATCAGGGCGTCAGCCAAGTCTATTCCAACGCCTTCTTCATTTCCTCAAATTGTTCCTTAGTAATCTCTCCTCTGGCAAAGCGAAGCTTCAAGACCTGAAGAGGGTCCTCTGGCGACGTTAGAGGAGCCCGCTGATTGGTTGTAACTGGGGATGCGGGGGCGCTACTCATTCGCCTGAGATTCTCCTGAATGGCCCTGGAAATGTAATCCGCCTGACCTCTTGGGAGGTTGTCCAGGATGAGGTCCTCGCTCATGAATCGCCGCTTTACGGTGATGGTGGCAAACAAAATTCCCTTATCGATTTTCAGATTGGCTATATCTTCATATCGGTAATCTTCAATCTCCTTGTGTAATCCCAGGGCTGATGGAGAGTACCTGATTATCCTGTGGTTAGTGATTATTATGGAGTCGGGTGTGATGGATGCCTTCAACTTCGATTGCTTTATGACTGCCATAACTTGTTCATCCGCTAGCAACATCTTTTTGATGGCGTTTGGAACTTTTATTGTCTTGCCTTCTTCGTTCATCAGTTCCTCCTAATAGTCGCCACAATAAATGACTGAACTCCTCAAAGGGCGACTTTTGCCCTGAGGCTGTTTCGCATCTTTCGCCTTCATCTTTGCATTAACGATAAACTACTACTCATACGATGTCAACAGTCGCAGACACCGATGACTGACAAGTGAAGCGTGCCTATCGTGCTATAATTGGCCTGTGAAGCCAATAGGACGTGAGCGTATGACAACGGTCCAGATTTATGATGCTAAACAAAACAAAGTGGTAACGGTAGAGAGGGTAGAGAAAACAGACGCAGAATGGAAGAAATTACTGACTGCAGAGCAGTACGAAATCACCACCAGGAAAGGAACTGAGGTTCCGGGCACCTGCACATTTGACCAGATCCATGAACCCAGTATTTTCCGCTGCGTCCGTTGTGGCACTGACCTTTTTCGCAGTTCAACCAAGTTCAATTCTGGGACGGGTTGGCCCAGTTATTATGAACCAGTCTCACCACTCAATATCGTTCAGCAGCCTGATACAAGTGAGGGAAGGGTGAGGACGGAAGTGCTCTGCGCTAGGTGTGGTGCCCATCTCGGTCACGTTTTCGATGATGGCCCGGCACCGACCGGCAAACGCTATTGCATAGACGGCATTGCGCTGAAATTCGCACCAGAGAACAAGCTATGACCGAGAGGGCTGGAGCAGAAGTCGCCACTCTTGCTGGCGGCTGCTTCTGGTGCACGGAAGCGATCTTTAGGGAGGTGGATGGGGTTGAAATGTAATTTCCGGCTACACAGGCGGCACCACCGTCAAACCGACCTATCAGGAGGTCTGTGCCAATAACACCGGCCATGCCGAGGCAATTCAGTTGACCTTCAATCCTGGCAAGATTTCCTATCGGGAAATCCTGCAGATTTTCTTCTCCGTCCACGACCCGACGACATTGAATCAGCAGGGTGAGGATGTGGGCACACAGTACCGTTCCGCCGTCTTCTATCACAACGACCGACAGAGAGCCATCGCTGAAGCGCTCATCAGAGAACTCAACGAAGCTCACCTGTGGAAGAAACCCATCGTGACGCAGGTTACGCCGCTGGACAAATTCTATCCCGCAGAAGACTACCATCGAGAATACTTTTCACGACATCCAGAGCAATCATACTGCCAGGTGGTGATCTCGCCCAAGGTCAATAAGTTCCGCAGGCAGTGGACAAAGCGCCTAAAGAGATAGTCGGAAAACGGTATATTGTCAAGCCGTCCTTTATTGAACTTTCTAGCGTTTTGTGACTCCTTAACTCCAGAGTATGTCTTGCACACCGCAATCTATTGATAGTTCCTTCGCTAGTGATACAATAGCATTTTGAGAGCTATATACGTGGCAAGAGTTAGTATCTTTTTGATTACGGTGGCCTTGATTGCCGGGATGGTAGGCTGTGGTGGAGCTGGTGCTGGTGGTGGTCGTGAATCTTATACCCTCACTATCGACAGTACGGCTGGAGGCGTAGTCACCGTTGATAATGTAACCATCCCTGGGAAAGCGATTTTTACCTATGACGCTGGGACAGTGGTTAGCTTGAATGCTACCCCAGACAGTGGCTATCAGTTTGTAAAATGGGCTGGAGATGTGGGCACCGTTGACAATGTTCATGCCTCCGAGACCATTATCACCGTGAACGGCAACTATTCCATAATGGCTAACTTTGAGGTACCTCCGCCTGTCCAGTACAGACT
>Ga0315279_10009307_pt1 | contig 11741 bp, 12 predicted proteins | sample YL17G06_20_MG_FD_203694 | JGI IMG/M metagenome (GOLD analysis project Ga0315279, IMG submission 203694) | Sediment microbial communities from Yellowstone Lake, YNP, Wyoming, USA - YL17G06_20 | ecosystem: Environmental > Aquatic > Freshwater > Lake > Sediment | place: USA: Wyoming | collected...
CTCTACTGATATACCCAAAAGGGTTCGGATGTCTCGAGTGTATTTCTTAACCGTAGAATAGTCGAGACCATGTTCGAGGGCCACTTCTATCTTGTATTTTCCCTTTTTCACTTCATCTCGGATTGTTTCTATCAAGGCATCATTTAATTTGGTCTGGTTCATCAAATAATAAAACCGAGGGTGGTTATATTAAAAGGTATTCATGAGATGTGTTTTTACTTGATGTTTTTGCGAAGGAATGATAATATAATTTGAAAAAATTACGATTTACGTTTTATTTTTAAAAGAGCTGATTCCAGATTTTTTGTCGATGTTTTTTTTAGTATCTCGCTTTCATACTGAGGCATAAGAGGCGTTAATATCCCATTATTTTTTGCATTTATGAGATAAGAGATTCCATCCTCGCCATTATCCGTCTTTCTAACGCTCTTAATGGCCAATCGGGAAAGTTCATCCGGAGTTAAATTTTCGATATTTTGACCAATGCTCGTGTAAAATACCTTTTCTATTCCTTTGAAATTCTCTATTTTTATTATCGTTACTCGATTTGTATTGGATCGTGCTGAAGGATTATATCTTTTGTTACTATTTTCCTGGCGAGTTTCCCGTCTCCATAATAAGTTCATCGCTTCCTGTTCGGATACACGATGTTTCAATATCAAAATTTGAGCATTAATTTGAGCGCCACCTTCTTCCACTGGTATAAGAGTTGGTGCATCACCTCGACTTTCACTCTTTCTTGCAAATTCAACTCTAAATGGTGTTTGCAGGTTTTTAATTCGTTCTTTAATTAATGGCTGTATTTCCGAACCAGGATTATCAATCAACGAACCATACGCCAATATTCCGATTTCTCCCATATTATTTACTCCCATTATTTGTATGTTTTATTTTTCTCTGCTTCTTTTTCGGCAGTTTCAACTATGATAGTTGAAATTCCTCCGTTTTCATCAGAATGACTGTCATCATTTCTCCGATTCGGTTCTGATTCATTATTAAAATTGATCAGTGATTCATAATCCGATTTTGATAAGAACGATGATAAAATACGCGAAGGATTATTTTGGGACATGGATATGGATCCATGAAATTGTGACGGTGTAAATCCAGTGATTCTCCGATGATTTTTATACCCTGACCTGAGTCTATTCATCGTTGATTCTTCTGCAGTTCGTAGGAGATCGCAAATCACTTTTGACCAGCCATCTTTGGGAGAAGGATAGTCAAACAGATCGCCGGTTAAAAAATCTAACGAGTTTGTTAGTTCATTGCCAAGATCATTGTGGTAAAATAAAGGATCAATTGACAAGCAAACTTTGAATGGATATTCCTTAGGCCGTCCCTGTGATTTAAGTGAATTTTCGTCTATTGTTAGGTATTGTGCACCTTTGCGTGGTGAAGAAGGGGTTACATGTCTGCTCTCATTTTTTAATTTTTTAGGGTGAGCGTATTTAAATTCCGGCCATTTATGATACAGATGAAATTGATCCATTTCAGATGAATTTGATGGATCTAATGAATGAGGAAACCGGGATATTTTCTTTGCTTGAAATAGAATTGCGTTGTTAAGATTTTCTCCATTTTGCTGTTGATGAAAATGGCACCATAACAAATCTCCGATTTCACGGCATGTTCCTCTCATACCAGCATAATGTATCTTTGGAGATTGATGGCAATAGATTCCGGTAATTGACAACGGTATGCTATACTTGTGGAGTATCTTACTCCAACCTTTTTCCAAAATTTTAGTCCCCTCTAATACCAATGCTGCTACATAATCCGGTTCTTCGGGTTTTTTTCCTGGACTGTTTCCATTACAATTATTGATTGCCTTATACATACTATCAATAACTGTTTTCCGAGCTACGGCCCTTAGTGATTTTTTTCCCTTCTTAATATTCTCAAGATATGTTATTTTACTCCCCGTTATCGAAATACAATCGCTTTTAAAAACATTTTGTGTTAAGAGAAGAATCTCTCCGAATGGACGCTATCTCTAGAGTCGGCGGAACTCTCTAAAGAGGTAACGTATCTATGAAATGGTTATCTTCCAAGGACTCCTCAGGTTTCCTTTCACATCATAACCTCTTTCTATAGATGAAAGATTCATGATTTATTCAAGTATCAAGGAAGAGTGTATTTGCAATGCCGGGATCAAGATATAGAACCCAATGGATGGCACAATTCTATGCAGCAGCCGAGCTGATACGAAGAGATTACCTCGTCTCTTTTACATTAGGAAATGCCCCCGCCACAGATTTAATTATAGCAAGCCCGCATGGAGTCAACTTTCGAGTTGATGTAAAGGGGCAAAGAACGAATAACTTCTGGCGATTTAGGGAGCGGGAACCAAGAAACGACCACTTCTACATATTGGTTCGTGTACCTGATGAACCAGGAGAAGCACCAATCTATTTTATTCTCAAATCAGCAGAAATGATGAGGGAACGTCGCCTATACAGAGAACACTGCCTTCAAAACGGACAGCGTTATGATGATAAACAAGGAGGCATGCACTGGACGCGAGCATTCGATTACCAGGATCATTGGAACGTACTCCCGTAGTAACTCATTAAACCAATGGTTACATTTCACATCGAACGGTTAGAAGAGACAGGGTAATACCATGTTAACTGAAAATGAGGTCATAGCCATTGTTATCTGCCATCTCGAAAAGAGCGGTTATAAAAAAATCAGCACTTCCAACACCGTACAGCAAGGCCATGACATCGTCGCTACAAAGGGGAACAGCCACATCTACATTGAAGCAAAAGGAGAAACAAGCTCAAAGGCCAATACGAACAGATTCGGGAAAGGCTTTGATTCGTCACAAACCAAAGACCATGTAGCGAAAGCCATATACAAGGCGATAGAAACAAAAAGTGATCATCCTCAAGGTATTGTTGGTATAGCGCTTCCAGACAATCAGAGACAGCGCGATTTGGTTAACCGAGTTCTGCCTTCACTGAAGGATTTAGGTATAGTTGTTTTTTTTGCCAATGAAGATGGCAAGGTAGATGTCTTGAATGAACACGGATAATTAACGAATTTTATGCGAAGAAAGGAAATTAACTATTTTTATAGGCTTTGCACACAAGTCAGACCCTTTTAGAAGAAGAATTAATGCAACCATTCCTTTCCGTTTTATATTATATGAAACTAAAACTACCCTGATAAACTATTTAGAAGCATTTTTTATATAGATTATTGTCATTTGTAGGAAGATAACCAGGAAAGTTTAGGTCGTGATTTAACTTGGAAAAAAGGAAAGATTCTGGTCAGGATAAAGCCGTATCTCATAGAAATGGACCGATGCGCGTTGTAGCATGCGCTGGATCCGGAAAAACCACTACCGTCGCTCAAAGAATTGCAGAGATGATAAAGGACGGAATTCCGAGAAGTCAGATAGTAGCTATAACATTCAATGACAGGGCGGCCGCTCACCTGAAAAAGAAAATACGGGAAGAGATGGATAGAATAATACCAAATAATCCGCAACTCGGAGAGATGTTTGTAGGAACGATCCACTCCTTTGCTTTTTCAATTTTGAAGGAATACGACTATAAATATAGGGACTTCGACGTGCTCGATGGTTCAAGAAGATGGGCTTTTTTACAGAATATCGGTAAAAGATCCGATATGAACCAAATAATGAATGGTTTAGGTACAGTCGGAAAAAAATGGTGGGTGTATCTTTTACAGGATTTTTTCAGGGACGCTGATCTCTATAGGACTGAACTTTGCCCCGATCCAAAAAAAGATGCAGACCCGGAAGCGTTGCATAGATATGAAATATTTGTTCAATGTTTCAACAAATATCGGGAGAAAATGCTGGAACATCATTTTATCGACTATACTGAAATGTTGTTTGCGGCACATCAACTGATAACAACAAATTCTGATATATTGGATAAAATCAGAAAAAGATACAAATATTTCATAGTGGACGAGTTTCAGGATACTGATAAACTTCAATATGAAATGATAAAATTATTCGCTGGTGCTGATAGAAATTTAATGGTCGTTGGGGACGACGATCAGTGCATATATAAATGGAGAGGAACAAAACCAAAATTGTTCATCGATTTTCTCAATGATTACCCTGATGCAAATGAGGCAAAATTAGAGAAGAATTACAGAAGCACACAAGTCATCGTAAAGGCCTCCGAAACCCTGATCAACCATAATTCGGAAAGAATACCAAAATCGATGAACGCTGATAATCAGGGCAATTTTGGTGATGTCTATCGGACCGCGGTACCTTCAAGAGAACTAGAAGAAAATTTTATAATCGACCGGATCAAATACCTAAAAGGAAAAGAATGGACTGCAGGCGATGAGAAAAAATACACTATTAACTGGTCAGACATGGCAATTCTATTTCGCAAACATGATGAGATGGAACGTTTTGCTGATTCTCTGGAACAAAACGGAATAGAAACAAACATCCAAGACTACGGTTATTTATTTTACAGGCCTTGCGCTGATCTGGTAAGATATGCATTCGCTTATATGGGAGGATATGACGACCCTCTCCGCATAAGAGAAAAACCCTATGAACACGGAAAAAGAATACCGATTTCAGATAAAGAGTTGCAAGATGCCCTTAACCGTTGCACAAATATAAGCGAAGAAAACAGGAAAAAAATCTTTGAATGGTGCCAAAAAAGAAGCACATGGCTAAAGGAATGCAACGAAAGAAAAAAAGGCGATGAGAAAAAGAAAAGCTCTGTCGGATGGTATCTGACCAGAAGAATCTATCCCCAAAATCTTCTTCAGGAATTATACAATCTTATGGGAATAAAAGGGGAGAATTTTACGGAAGCTCTACTGGCCGATTTAGCCAAAATAAGCGATTGTATGAAAGATTTCGAGACGGTGTACCAATTGCTATTTCCCGATCAAATCAAAAATCTTGTTGATTATATCGAAGAATATGTCGCACTTCATGAACAAGGAAAATCTGTAACGATCGGTGGCATAGAGGCCGTCAATATGATGACGGTTCATCAAGCCAAAGGACTTGAATTCCCTGTTGTATTCATACCGGGGACCGACAAACGCCGTGGATGGAAATTGGGCGTAAGCTACTGGGATTTCAGATTTCTCAATGCGGTTATAGATTACAGTGATATCTCTACAAGCAAAGAAGACGAACGAAGACTTTTTTATGTGGCCGTAACAAGATCGGAAAAATTTCTTTTTATTACGTATCCGGCCGTTGTACCTTGGGGCCCCCAAGGTAGCCAGAATGCTAATCCGGTCGATTTCTTTCGCGAATTCGCTCATGAAGAAATTATCGATCAACCAAGATCGGACCCTACGACAAGAATATCGGGAAATGGAGAACGGCGATATGGAGAAGAACTGTTCCCGACAACTTATTCTGACATTAGCTATTATTTTAAATGCCCTTACGACTACTACATTAGAAAACTACTCGGTTTTTGCCCACCGATTATACCGTTTTTTGGGTACGGAAAGCAAATTCATAAACTATTGAAAAGGATCCACGAAGATTTCGAGGAAGGAAGTACCACATTGATTCCAGCCCCTGGCCAAATAGACAGATTGGTCTCGAATGAGTTTTACATGAGGTATTTGGCTGGTGAGGATGTAATAAACGAATGGCAAGAAAAGGCAAAGAAGTTACTTAACACATACATTTTATCGGAATCAGATGATTTCTATAGAATATTTAAAGCTGAGGTTCCCTTCGAGATAATAATCGGATCGGCTCTGGTTTCCGGAACAATAGACTTACTCGAAAAAAGAGACGTTTCAACCAAAAACCTAAAAGAAGTCGATATTGTAGACTTTAAAACATACGATATGCCAAACACTGAATGGGATCCGAGAGTACTCGATGTTGAAATGCAGGTGAGACTCTACGCTCTTGCAGTTAAAAATTCGTTGCCGTTCAATCCGAACCAAGGAAAAATCAAATATCTCAGACCAGAGAAGGTAAAAACAAGCGATGTCGATTTTTCGGATGCAAAACTCGGTCAGACACAACAAAGGTTCCTGAAGGCGATCGACGATATTAAAAAACGTAAATTTCCGGGAACTCCGGGACATGGCATCGAGTGTAAAGAATGCGACTGGATGAAGTTGTGTATGTTCTGCGACGACGAAGGCCAATTTATCAATAACCGGTAGTTTTATAATAACATCACATATACAAACTGATGGCCGGATTCGTTGACTTATATTCTGGAGCAGGTGGTACGGCCCTTGGATTTGTGAGAGCCGGATATTATCACGTAGATTCTTTTGAAATAGATAAAAACGCCAAGAAAACTTATTCGAGTAACATCCCAAATTCTGATGATACGCCGGTATCGGTAAACGAATTCAATCCTGACAATATCGACGATCCGGGTAATACTGTTCTAATCGGGTGTCCTCCATGTCAGGGATTTACAGTACTAAAGTGGAATGTCGTTGACGATAGAAATAAACAAACGATCGTTTTTGCGAAAAAGGCGGTCCATTCACGAGCAAGAGTAATTTTTTTCGAGAACGTACCAAATATTCAACACTACGATGAATTCAGGTACTTGGTCAATGTTTTGAGAAGATGGGGTTATAAACCGTCATGGAGAATATTGAATGCAGTGGATTATGGCGTCCCCCAGAACAGAAACAGATTAATCCTCCTTGCCGTAAAAAACAGAAAAATCATTATTTCCGACGCAAGTCAGGACGAATTGGAATCCACAGTATCCAGTGGGCTTTCAGCTTTTACTACGGTCCGTCAAGCTATAGAAAATCTCATGGATATAGAACCCAATTCAAACCGAGGTCCGCCGAATCACTGTACGACAGAACATGGGGCTAGTGTAATGAAGCGGATAAAGATGATTCCGAAAAATGGGGGTAGACAAAGAGATTTGCCAACAAGTATGGTTTATAAGTGTCATAAAAAAGATAACAGAGGTTACAATGACGTGTTAGGACGAATGAAATGGGATTGCCCTTCGCCAACAATAACATCAGGATGTACTAACGCGACGAAAGGGCGGTTCATCCATCCAATAAAAAATAGAGCGATAACGGTAAGAGAAGCTGCACGCCTACAATCGTTTCCGGATAATTTCATTTTCAATGGCCCATTATATCCAATGTCAACTCAAGTTGGGAATGCGGTCCCGCCTGTTCTTGTTTATATTATAGCTAACCGGCTTTGGGACTTTTTGAATTAGTTTTTTTTCCATTCATATATTAATTTATTAACTACCTTATCAGGATTATTTTTAATTTCGCATTCCCAGAATTGAAATACAGTATATCCGAGATCATGTAGTTCCGACAGAACTTTTTTCCGTCTTTTTTTATTAGACTCAATCTTTTTTTTCCAAAAAATTTTGTTCGTATCGGGCAATTTTTTTAAGCAATGAGGGCAACCGTGCCAGAAACAACCATCAATAAACACTACTATTTTTTTCGACATATTGCATATGTCAGGCGCACCAGGAACATTATTACAATGTATTCTATATCTTATACCTCTTGTCCACAATTTTTTTCGTATCGTCAATTCGATCTTTGTATCTTTCCCTCGGATATTGGACATTATTTGACTTCTTTTTTCCTGACTGAAAATATCTGACAATGTGATCGAGTATCCTATAGTATAACCTCATTGAAAGAATTAACTATTCAATTAAAAGCATATTTCCTTTCGTTGAGATTTCCCAGAAACGACCGACCCGGGGAGGTTTTCACCGATAGTATGCGCATGACTTGTTGACGCATGGTTTGATGAAGGAGCGCTGGGGAGGAGAGGTCTAATAATAAGAGCAGAAGAATATATTAATCAATTCTCCTTAAGTTAGAGATAATGACGAAAGGTCCAGAAAAGTCGGACTATGATGAATTGAACAAATATCTTGAAAATTATCTTAGTCAAAGATCAGATACAGAAGCCGACCGAAACATCATTGTCTGGTGCTTATACAAATATCATATGAAGCTCTTGAGGATGGCGATTCTGTTTTTCTTTAAATTTGAACCTAAAAAATTTTCACAGCACTTCCCAGGAATAACTGAAAGATGGGGATTGATCAAAAATGCCATAGAAGAATCAAACCTCCAAGACGATCAACTTAAAAAGTTCAACAGTCAAATGGAAATACTTGCAAGATTCGCCACGATGTCAAGGCATTCCGATGTAGCCCCGCCCCTTGACAAAATGAATGAAATATATGAAGATTCTAAAAATTTCCACGATTGGCTCTTAGCAAAAGGAGAGATTTTCGCTGAAAATCAGTATGCAAAAAAACGAGAATCTGATCATTACTTCTCAAGGTACGTCGATGTATTGGCCGGTAATTTCGAGGCTGTCAAAGCAGAACTCGGAGAAACTCCTCATTTTACATCGCTCATCAAGGAATATTATCAGGAAATACCCACAATCCTCGCAAGGCTTCAAAAATAGAGAATAAGGTCTTGAACAAAGAGCCGTTGGGAGAAGAGGATGTCTCATTCATTATCGAGTCAACTGAAAAGAAGGAGAGAATAGACGCTGAGAAATGGACTTTAATCGCTCAAGATATTTGCCCAAGGTGCGGAGGAAAAATCAGAGAAACGGAAACTTATTCACCGGCCCGATCAGATGAACCACCAGATACAGTCTATTATAGAGTTGGATGCCTTAATTGTAATTTTGAAATTACCAGTGAAAGTTATTCGCTCTGATTATAATTCCATTCCACTTCATTGATCCAATAAGAATTTACGGAGGCATTCTAACATTTTTTCTTTGTTTTAAATAGTTGTTTCAACATTGTTTAGATCGATTACCACAGTATAGATTGGTTTTTAAGGAAAAAATTCATATCTACCGTGGAGTTATTAGATATGGTCGAATTTTTTTACAGAAACAAATATTATCATGCCTTAAAAAAAGGAGATTCACATACTAAAATAAATTATTTGAATCCTTCTGATGAAGAAATTTCTGCGGTTATCGGATGGCATGAAGAGGAAGATGGATATCTCGATACTAATATGTACAAACCCTTTATTAGGAATAAAAAATATTGGGATACCATATACGAAGTAAAGGAATGGCATATCACAAATTTCATAGAGCCTTTTTTAATCAATTGGGGTTACATGGGTACTCTGAATAGATTCCATAAAGATTGGCAAAAGCGATTATTACCGGTATTACAGGGTATAACAGGAAAAAAATTGATGGAATTTAATAACCTTGATTTATTGGCCATTTCTGATAAGGAGTTACAAGATAACAAAGAAAAAATTACGTCGTGCTTTGAGGAGTTAAAACTTACTACAATAGGACCGACGGCTACGGGCAAATTACTTCATCTTTTATATCCAAATTTTTTTCCATTATGGGATGCAAATATACGGGAAGACACAAAAAAAGCGTATAAAAAAAGATATGATGCAAACATACCTTCCGATACGGGCTCGTGCTTTTCTTGCGTTAACCATTTCTTTAATATCTATTTTTTCTACCATGTTGATCGCCAATAATACTAACGCAACAGGAGTATTTAAGTATTATCAGATACTTTTAAATACTTAAAAATACTATTAATTTACTTAGAAGATTATTTAAGATTTGCTATTATTACTTCTTTGGATGAATTTCAAAATAAAAAATATGGGTCCAATTAATAATGCAGATATAAATTTGAAACCTTTAACTGTTTTTATTGGTGAGAACAATACCGGAAAAACATATGCGGCATATTCCATATTTGACTTTTTTAATAAAGATTCTTTAGATTGTTATGAAATAAAACATAAAAAGATATTTATAGATAAAACAGAAATCTTGAATAATTTTGAATTTAATGATAAATCTAATATTTCAATTAATATTGATGATATTATTGATTTTATTTATAAAAATATAAACTATTTTGAAGAAATATTAAGCAGTAATGATTACCAAAAAATGATATCAGAAAAAATTGATAGTAATATTAATAATTTTCAGAGTTTTTTTGGTTCTGAACCATATATTGATAAATATCAAATGATTTTTTCTTTTGATGAAAAAGATAAAAAAATTAATAATAAAAACCTTGAAAAAATTAAACAATTAAACTTTTTTTATCCAATCAGAAATTTAAAAATTGAAAATTTTAAAGGAGATATGGTTTTTGTAAAAAACAAAATGCAAAACAAAGTATCATTTTATATTTCTTCCTATATCGAATTAGATATTAAAAACTTAATACAAACAGATGAATTTGTAGAAATATTCAATAAAAAACTCATTGAGTTTATCTTATATACAATAATTCATAGCTCAGCTCCAGAATATACGGAAATTTTTCCGATATATAGAAATACCCTAATAATTGAATCAATTCAAAATGCGATTAATTCACTTATGAGAAGATTAGTTCATACTAAAGAAGAATCTAAAGAAAAAATATTTTCAAGAGCCATTGCAAAGAATACAGATATATTTCCAACTCCCATTATAGAATTTTTAAATTTAATGGATATATTAATAGCTATTGGTGGTCGAAAAGATTTATCAAAAAATAATGGGATTTCCGATTATGTAGAGAATTTTGAAGAAAATGTTTTAGGTGGAAAAATAATAATAAAAAAAGATACAAAAAAAGGAAAAAGATTGATAAAGTATGTTTTGTCTAATTCTAATAAAGAAATTGATATCATTACATCATCCTCAATGATCCAACAAATTTCTTCCTTTATTTTATTTTTGAAATATTTTTTAAGACAAAATTGTTTGATTATAATTGATGAACCAGAATCCAATCTTCATCCAAATGCACAATTGAAATTTGTTGAATTATTATCATTTCTTGTAAACAATGGATATTGGGTAATATTGACAACGCATACTCCATATATAATTGACCATATCAATAATTTAATGTATGGTTATGAAGTCTATAATAAATATAAATTGGACGATGAATCGAAAAAAAAATTCCCGTTGGATCAAAATATTCTCCTGAATCCAGATGATGTATCAACTTATCTTTTTCAAAAGAATGGTGATACAAAATCTATAATTAAAGAAAAAAGAATAACTTGGGATACTTTTGGCTCAATAACTGATAATCTAGAAGATATTTATGATAAAATAAGGAATTGCGAAGAATCATTAAAGAAAAAAAAATCCTAAGATAAATATGAGAGCTGCTATCGATAATTTCATAGATAATTCTCCTGAGATTTTCAAATATTTAATATGTGAATGTCATCATAAAGATAATGGAAAGTCTGTCTATCTCCAAAAAAAGAATGAAATTGCATTTTTTTTCCTAATCGATAATCATTATATCAAAAATGGGGGGAAAAAAGCAGATATTCTTGTTTATTACTATAATTATGAACCAGAGACAATTACCGAAAAAGATGGTAGATTAATAATGATAGAGCTTAAAGGAGGAAATATAAAAAAAGCAATAAAACAAATTGATGCAACAATAAAAAATTCATCAATTAGTAAATTTTGGAATAGATTTACTGGAATTAAAATAGCTGGAATTGTTTCTTCTGGAGGTTCTCCTTCACAATGCAGATCTGAGATAGAACAGTTTAAAAAAAGCCACAATACTGTAAATCTAAAAATTATACGTAAACAAGATGTTTGTCTAAGAGAATTTTTTTGATAAAAAACAATTAAATCATTTTTTAATTTCTTTTTTAATTTTATTTAACAATTCTAAACAAGCATTGTCAATGAAACCTTTGAGATTCTGATACTTCGCACGATA
>Ga0315279_10009308_pt1 | contig 11740 bp, 8 predicted proteins | sample YL17G06_20_MG_FD_203694 | JGI IMG/M metagenome (GOLD analysis project Ga0315279, IMG submission 203694) | Sediment microbial communities from Yellowstone Lake, YNP, Wyoming, USA - YL17G06_20 | ecosystem: Environmental > Aquatic > Freshwater > Lake > Sediment | place: USA: Wyoming | collected...
AGACATTATATCACAATATGAACGTTTGAAGAATAAATTATCATGCTCTGGACATTGAGTCCAGAGCATGATAAACAAATTCATCCCCGTGTAAACACGGGGCATTCTTTGTAATTTTTCGTAAAGTGTGGGAATGAATCTTGAGTAAGTCTCAAATCCCCCTTGCCCCCTTTGCATGAGTATTAAATAATTAATGGGGTAATAGATTAAGATGGATTCCCGTTCCCCACTTTCGTGAGGACAAGCTTCACGGGAATGACAAACCCCGTAGAATGTCATTCTCGTCCCCATGAAAATGGGGAAAGTGAGAATCCAGAGAAGGCTATCTAGCTTATTACCCGATTATTTATTTAACCTTCATCTAAAGGGGGAAATAGAGCCATTCTCCCTTTCTTCAAGTATGAAGGATAAGGGATGACGGATGAAGTAATTTCTTTCATCCTTCATCCTTTAAATTCGGGGGTTAGGGGGATTTAAAAACTTTCCATGCAGATTATTTTCCACACTATAGTCTGAAGACCCAGTTTTTGGAGGCGAAATGGAAACTAAGATCTCTGCTTCGATAATGTGTGCAGATTTCCTTCATCTTGAGGAAGTCATAAGAGAACTTGAATCTGCTAAGGCTGATTTTTTTCATTTTGATATAATGGATGGACACTTTGTCCCGAACTTCACTTTAGGACCAGATGTATTGAAGTCCATGCGTGGTGAGACAGATATTCTATTTGATACTCACCTTATGGTTTATGATCCCGAAAGGTACGTGGAATCTTTCGCAGAGGCTGGCAGTGATATAATAGTCATTCACGTTGAGGCTTGTCGGCACTTGCATCGGACTATTGACCTGATCAAGAAGAGCGGTGCAATGGCTGGAATAGCGATCAATCCTGCTACTCCCTTATCAACTCTTGATTATGTGTTAGAAGACGTTTATATGGTACTTGTCATGGCAGTTGATCCGGGGTTTGCTGGTCAGAAAATGATACCATGTTCCATTCGCAAGATAAGCGAACTCAAGGATAAAATCAAATCCACAGGACTTGACGTTCATATTCAAGTTGATGGGAACGTCAGTTTTGAGAATGCACCAAAGATGGTTTCTGCCGGAGCGGATATACTTGTAGCAGGTACTTCCAGTATTTTTCGCAGGGATATGAGCATAACAGATGGAATAAATAATCTCAGGAAATGTGTGGTATAATTAAGGAGGATTTCATGGTAGATAAGAAAGCAATAATGTTTATTGCGGCGCATCAAGATGATGCAGAAGGACTTGCTGGAGGTCTGTTTGCAAAGCTAAAAAATCTTGATTTACGGGGTTGTGTGGCGTGTTTTACTGATGGCACCGTTGGTCATTATTATGCTGAGTATCTGAAACATCAGGATAGATTGTCAAAAATGCGAGATAATGAGGCAACAAAAGCCGCATCTGTTTTTGGATTTAGTTATCAAAGATTACTTGACAACGAAGGTAAGCCATTCAAGGATGCACGGTTGGAAGTGGATTGGAAAACCAGAGGCGCCGTATGGAAAGCAGTAAGGGATTTTCAGCCAGATATTATTATCACTCTGCCCATTAATAATCCTGCTGATTCTTACGGTATGCACAATGACCATACTAATGTCGGTGAGATAATAAAAAGGACAGCTTATTTATTCCCAGCACCTCTTACGTTTCCTGAATATTATCCACAAGGATTTATTGATGGAATGAATGATGATCACAAATTTCCATACATCAAACCACCGATTATTATCACTGTACATGATCCATATTCGGGAAGAATACAGCCTGATATTGTTGTTTCTCTTACCAGAGATGAATTAGATCATAAAGTTCAAGCATGGGGCGCACATATCTCACAATGGCAGGAATGGCTTCCATGGGTTGGCAGGTATAAAGCGCCTGTTGACACTGATTCATTAAGGCAAAGCCTTATTGATAGAAGCAATCGGCTTTCAAAGAGTTTGCCAGTTAAGCCAAAACCCGGTGAAGTATATGAATCTTTCACAATAACGAATTGGGCTTTACGTATTCCTACTACTGATGAAATAAAGCAATACTTCCCCGACGACGTGCTTGATTATAAACTTGCAGAGAAAAAGATTACAGAATTGTCTGGCTAAAAAATGTGTTATACTAATCAGCATTATGCAAAAAAAACCCACATAAAGGAGAACCTAAAGGAACTCCAGACAAAACTAAATAAAATAAAAGGCTTATGAATAACGAAATTCTGTTAAAATGTGAAGATTTAACAAAAAACTTCTACGTCAAACAGAAAGAGATTCCTGTACTTAAAGGGATTGATCTGTCCATCAACAAAGGCGAAATAGTCGTGATCTCCGGTAAGAGTGGTACAGGCAAGTCTACTCTCCTGTGGATATTAGGCGGACTTGAGCGTCCAACTTCTGGAAAACTTATATTTGAAGGTCATTCTATAAACGATCTGTCTAACGAGGATTTGGCAATTCTGCGATGTAAAAAGTTTGGTATTATTTTCCAGAATTTCAATCTGCTACCTTCATGGACAGCGTTTGAGAACGTTGAAGCGGCTATGTTACACACAGGTATTTCAAAGTCCGTTCGTAAAGAAAGAGCAAAGACTTTGCTAAATGAGCTTGGACTTGGTGACAGGCTTGATAACTTACCATCAGAACTCAGCATCGGACAGCAACAGCGCGTAGCTATAGCTAGAGCAATTGCCAACGACCCATCAATCATCATTGCTGACGAACCGACAGGAGACGTTGATCCAGAGACAGCAAAGGAAATCATCGCTCACTTAGTCACACCGGTTAAAGAGAAAAAAGTTACTTTAATCGTTGCTACTCATGGCGTATTTCCACTTGACGTTGCTGATAAGATATTTTACATGATTGATGGTAAGCTTATCCAAAAAAGTGCACCATAATTATTCTATTTATAAATACTATACTTTTATATGGAACAGACAGTACCATCAAAACAGAATATTCGTCTTTTTGCTGTATGCCTTATATTTTTTCTCGTACCGCTTAATTGCTGGTGGGTCGTTGCTTCTACTTTGCGTGTAGGTACGAGTCCAACACAGGTTTCGCTGTATTTCAATGCTATATTTACGGTTCTTGTCGTTATGGGTATCAGCTTTTTATCTCAGATAAATGACAAAACTCCTCTCTTGAATCGGTCTGAGATAATAGCGATCTATACCTGCGTTTCCATAGGCTCCGGAATTGCTGGTGTTGACAGGATGCTCATTTTAGTTCAATTGCCCGGTCATGTGAGTTGGTTTGCTACTCCCGAAAACGACTGGGCAGACCTTCTCCAACGCTACGTTCCTCAATGGCTTACTATCAGCGATAAACAGGTACTCAAAGGATACTATGAGGGTATATCTACTTTCTACACTTTACCGATCATAAAAGCGTGGTTACCTGTCGTATTATGGTGGAGTGCCTTTATCGTTGCGATTCACCTTGTTAAACTCTGCATCAACATTATTCTGCGAAAAAGATGGGTCGAAGCAGAAAGACTCAGCTATCCGATAATACAACTTCCTCTTGAGATGACACAGCCACACGGTCAATTTTTCCGTAATAAGCTGATGTGGATAGGTTTTGGCATAGGAGCGATCATTGATATTACCAACGGCATAAATTTCCTGATACCTTCTGTTCCAAGTCTTGGTGGCAAGCTCTATGATCTGCAAGGATTATTTACTGAGCGTCCATTAAACTCTATAGGGTGGAGTCCTGTCGCTGTCTTTCCATTTGCGGTTGGTATGTCGTTTTTTATCCCGCTTGATCTTTCTTTTTCATGCTGGGCTTTCTGGCTAATCTGGCGTATGGAGCGCATACTTGGCGGAGTCATGGGCTGGAGTGCGCTACCTCGTTTTCCCTACGAGGCAGAGCAGTCACATGGAGCATATCTTGGACTTTGTATCATCGCTCTGTGGATGTCACGTCAACACCTGAAACAGGTCTGGAAAAAAGTCTTTGTGGCAGATAAACAGCGTGATATGATAGATGAACCGATCTCTTATCGTTCTGCAACACTCGGTTTGATATTTGGGCTTGTTTTTATCATAGCATTCTGCCTGAAAATGGGAATGTCACTCTGGATCATTGTTTTGTTCTTTGCGATATGGTTCGCCATATCTATAGCAATAACAAGGCTTAGGGCAGAACTGGGTTCACCTGTTCACGATTTACACTTCATCGGACCTGATGAGATGCTACCACGCATGTTTGGGGTGCGCAGACTCGGCGCCGCTAACCTTGTTGGATTCAGCTATCTCTATTTTCTCAATCGTGCGCACCGATCTCACGCTATGCCCCATCAATTAGAAGGCTTTAAACTTGCAGAGACAACACATACACCTCTGCGCTCATTTGCTATACTCATGCTGGTTTCCTCTGCTTTGGGGGCGTTAGCTTCTTTTTGGGCGTTCCTCTCACTCAGCTATCGTGATGGTGGCGAATATTGGTTTGGGTACGAGTCTTTCAGCAGACTTGAGCGCTGGCTGAATTATTCCACACCAAAAGATACTCCTGCGCTTATATTTACTGTATTCGGGTTTGGACTTACGTTACTATTGGCAAGTATGCGAATGCGATTTTTATGGTGGAACTTACATCCTGTTGGCTACGCCATTTCAGGAAGCTGGGCGATTAATCCGATGATTGGCTCTATTTTTGTAGGCTGGCTATTAAAATGGATCATTCTCAAATACGGTGGAATCCGCTGGCATCGAACAATGATACCTTTTTTCCTTGGGATGGTGCTTGGTGAGTTTATTATTGGGACGTTCTGGAGTCTTTTGGGTATTTGCCTTGATAGGCAGATGTATCGTTTTCTCTTCTGAAATCGCTGAAATGCCATTGACTTTATTGTTAAATGTCTGTTACAATTTAGTTCTGTTAAAATTAAGTATTGTCAATACAAAATGTTATAGTTATATTTGAATCAAGAAAGGAGCTAAAATAATGTTTAGGTGCATACCAGTTTTTGTTCTATTTTTACTCGTTTTAGGAGTAAGTCTATCTTATGGCGCAGGAGGGTTTGAATATATTTCAGATGCCAATACTCTTGGTCTTTGGCACATGAATAATGATGTTGTTGACTCATCTCCTAATAAATTTGATGGTGCTGTTGAAGGGAAAACTGCATGGGGTGAAGAAGGCTGGAAAAAGGGCGGAACCCCAGGAAAATCTTTCTCATTCGATGGTTCAACGGTTATCAATATGGGTAATCAAAAGAAACTCATCACCCCGGATGCTATTACAGTAGAAGCATGGGTTTATCCAACTGATCTTAATGGCTGGCATCTTATATGTTGTAACTGGGGCGGTGCAGATGTTGGGGCTTTTCATCTTGGATGCGAAGGCACAATTCCTAAGTTTCATATTACTACTGATAAAGGAACAGGATTTGCCGCATCGGCTGATGCGCTCAAAGTAGAGCAATGGTATCATATCGCAGGTACTTTTGATGGCAATACCATTCAAATCTATGTTGATGGCAAAATCACTGGTGAGACAAAATTTAGTGGAAAACTGATTGATAATAAAATGGACGTGATTATTGGAAGTAAACATTCACGAGAATATAAATGGATAGGTTTTCTTGATGAAGTGAAGATAAGCAATATCGCAAAGACTGCTGATAAATTAAGTGCAAATCTAAATGGACCTGCGTCTGTTTCTTCTATTCAAAGTCTTACTACGACATGGGGGTCTGTCAAAGATAAGTAGTGGTTCCTCGAATTAATTATTTAGGTGTCATTGAATACCCCGTATGATCATGCACGGGGTATTTTTTACATTTTCATAAAGTAAGATTTTAATTAATGGAAAAAACACATATTGTTACTAACCGTTCTGATGTCACGTTTCGTGCTGTTATAATTGGTCTTCTTCTCATACCCGCAAATGCTTATTGGATAACAAAATCTGAAGTAGTTCTGGCAACCACACATGCGACTACTCTATCACTATTCTTCAACGTAATTTTTGCCATCTTCACTCTTTCTATAATTAATATAGGCATCAGAAAGTTTGCCCCTCGCCATTCCTTTTCATCGGGTGAATTGCTTACTATATATTGTATGCTCTGCATGTCAACATCGCTTCTGGGATGGGATATGATGCAGATTCTTGTTCCTTTGATGAGTTATGGAACGTGGTTTGCTACACCAGAAAATGAATGGAGAGAGCTTTTCTGGGAATATATGCCTAAACAGTTGATAGTGGACGACAAAAGGGTTATAAGAGGATATTACGAAGGCGAAACTAATCTCTACGATACTACAATATTATCCGCATGGCTGAAACCTATACTTCTGTGGACAGGCTTTATAATTGTTCTTTATTTCACTATGATCTGTATCGTCACTCTGTTGAGGAAACAATGGACAGAGGAAGAGAAACTCAGTTATCCAATTATACAACTACCGCTTGAAATGACTCATCATTCCAATCAGTTATACAAAAACAAAATTATGTGGATCGGATTTGCGATTGTCTTTCTGATGGATATGATTAATGAACTCCATCTGATTTTACCTTATGTTCCTGAACTCAGGGTAAGGTATGAGCTTGCCCCGTTTTTCGCAGAACGTCCATGGAATGCAATAGGCTGGCTTCCGATAAATTTCTATCCATTCGTTATAGGACTAGCCTATTTTATGCCTCTTGATTTGTCATTCTCAACGTGGTTCTTCTATTTATTCTGGAAAGCACAACTTGTCACAAGGGATGCACTTGGACTCGGAAAACTATCTGGACCATATCTGGGTGATCAGTCCATGGGTGCATGGCTTGGTATTGGTATTTTATATATCTGGTTGAGCAGAAAAGGTGTATTTCGCATTATCCGATCTACGTGGAGCAGTAAAAAACTCAATGATTCGTCGGAACCGTTACCATATCGCTGGGCAGCGGGAGGAATGATAATTGGCTTCGCTTTGCTTACGCTTTTTTCACGGATATTTGGCATGTCTGTCTGGTTAGCATTGTCCTTCTTTGTGCTTTACTTCATTCTTGTTATTGCGGCGACTCGTATGCGCGCAGAGCTTGGACCGCCCACGCATGACCTTTATTATGGTGGACCTGATAGGATGCTTTCTTCTGCTTTTGGGACAAGGCAACTTGGTCCTCATAATCTAGCTATTTTCACGATGTATTTCTGGATCACAAGGGATTATCGCTGTCACCCAATGCCGCATCAACTGGAAGGCTTCAAGATTGCTGAACGCACTAATCTTAGCAGTAGAAAACTTGCGATAGTCATGTTAGTTGCTACTTTATTTGGCACATTGTCGGCTTTCTGGGCTAATCTGCATCTTTTTTATCAATTCGGTGCTACTTCCCGTGTTCGAGGCTATGCTCTCGGTGTTGCATGGGAGTCATTTATACGCATGCAAAACTGGATAAATAATCCGTCTACACCTGACATTGAAGTGCTGGTACAAATGAGTTTCGGGCTTGGATTAACTACGTTTCTGATGATAATGCGCCGAATGTTTTTGTGGTTCCCATTCCATCCGGTAGGATTTGCTGTTGCTGGAAGCTGGACTATGAGTTGGATGTGGTTCTCAGTTTTTCTTAGCTGGCTGATTAAATATATTCTATTAAGGGGTGGAGGACTAAAGCTTTATAGGAAAGGAGTTCCATTCTTTCTTGGCGCCATGCTTGGTCAATTCGTAAGCGGAGGACTTTTGAGTATATTGGGCGCTATAACAAATCAAATAACTTATGAATTCTTTGTTTGATTGAAATGAGTAAAGTGTAAACACCCCACTATACTTAGACACACAAATAATTATGGATTCCCGTTTTCACGGGAATGACACGTACCTGATTTTGTCATTCCCACGCAAGTGGGAATCCATAAAAAATCATTGTGTTTGAGTACTAGCGGACAGCCAAATAGGAGAGAACATGAATGTTTTAAGTTTTTTAATGCACAAGTATATTGTCAGTATGGGTGTTTTTGCCCTTGTGCCGATGTTGGGAACAATGGTTTATGCTCAGGATGCTGTCAATGCTGTTTATGGTGAACCAACTGGAAAACCATCTGAATTTATACAGCGTGTTAAACCTGTCGGATACACTGACGAAGACTGGAAAAATGCGCCTTTCTTTTATATTCAAACTGAATTGAGTCCTGCGACTTTATATTACTCAAAGACTAATTCTCTGACATTCTTTACCAATATGAGTGATTACGGATTAAGCGCACCGACTTACGCCGCATACATGACAGATGATGACTGCAAGAAAGTCAAATCCGGTGAAGCTATGGACCCAAAGAACATGAACGAGTGCTGGGTATTAGTCTGGTTCGCTGGCGCTGATGGCTGGGCAGATTGGGATAGTCCTTGCGTGGTGTATTTACAAAAGAAACCTATATCAATGAAACTGGATCAGAGCGGTCTTTCTTTTGAGTTTCAAAATTCTGCTGGATACGCTGTATTTTTACCTCTATATGGCTATTACAAACCACCACAAGAAGGCAAAAAATCCCTTATTACTTACGATCTTCCTAGTAAAAGTATTAGGACGTGGGAATGGGCAAAAGGTATACAACAAAAAGCTATTGACCGCATCCGTTACTGGGCAAAGGTTTCTCGTGAGTTTCCGATATACTGCGAGGATAGCTTCAGCGTTGATCGCTCAAAGGATACCGTTACCATTCGACAGCGATTTGATTGGATTGCTATTGATGATGATTGGAAAACTCCACATCTGAAACTTGCCCCTATAAGTCCGAATCTGGCACTTGCGTTAATGGATTCTGTTCTTCCGTCACTCGGCGGAACGAGAAAGGCTTTTCCTGTGGAATTTTCTAAGCCTGTTAAAGACGTCGAAATGTTTACTCCTTACGGTCCTTACATGGGAGTAGAGGGAGTGGATACTTTTGATGCAGAATTCCACGTCCTTCAATACGTCAATGAGATGGAAGCTTATGATCTACCTAAGACAGATGTACATCCTACGGTTCAGATGGCACTCGACAAGCTTCGTGCAACTGCAAACGCTAAATTCCCAAATCCCGACAGCTACGAATACGATCATGGTGGTCTTGGTAATTTCTGTTGGGCAATCATGGGGGATCAATGGTACGCAAAAGGTATCCCATATTATGAACGTGAAATGCAAAGGATCTCTGCTTCATGCCTTAAAAAATACTTCCATGATGACGTGCTTATAAAAGAAAGGTTCAAAGAGAGAGAATATCCAAAGGGGTCAGGTAAAACGTATCTGATACTTGAAGGACCCGGAATAGGTTCATGGGGAGTATTGGGTGATGCTGGAAAATTCAGTACCAATCTTCTGGAAACACTCTGGGCTTATGCAAATTACACCAACGACTGGGAACTTATAAAAGATCGCTGGGACATAGTTAAGAAATTGTTTTGCACACCTGCGGAGACAAGTTGGGTATCGTTTGGGCGTGGCACCATCGCTGAGATGGGTGATGAAGCGGCCCCGTGCCTTGCTTATGCAAGAATGGCTTACAAAGTCGGTGACATGGATACCTACGGTTATGCTTGTTATATGTTTGCCCGTGAGCTTGTGCATCATTGGATCAAACAGCATGCACAGTATTTCAGGCTAAACCAACCGTGGCACTCGATGGAATTCATGCCCGAGGAAGTCTATCTCACAAACCTTTGGAGAGATACCGCTGGCTGGCAGATTGACGGACCTACATATCCAGAAAAAACGGGTGAACGCCAATATACAAATCGCTGGGTTAGGTTCAAGAACGAGGACGTTGGGCGTTTTTATCGTGATTTTTTGAAAGACGACGTTAAAAAAGAGCTTGATATGCTAAATGAAAGATGGGAACCAAAAAGACGGTACGTCAACGACTCACACATTATGCCGTCAATGGTTCAGCTTCGATCATTGCTTTTGAATGAAACACCAGAAGAATTAGCTAAGATTGCGACACCTGATAAATTCGGCGGACCGGCTTCAGGAGTAATCGCAAGCTGTATATCCGTTCTGCGCACCAGTCATCCGACACGATACGAACGTATTATACCAAAAGGAGAACCAACGCCTTTCGTTACAGGACTAGAACGAGAAGTATCAAGTAACAATTCATATTTAGCACAGGCTGTTCAGTCAAATATGCAGGATCAGGACGGAAAACCAAAAACAGTCTGGCCACTCATAACGTGGTGGGGATGGAAAACACCTTCGGAATACCATCGCTGGGTATTTGGTCACGTTATTCCTGTAAAAGATGGGAAACCAGTCAATGTAAAGAATATACCGATCAACTGGAATACTCTTGTCGTGACTTATGTTTTGCCTTAATTTCGGAACATTGAAATAATAGGGTGTTCGCTTATCATCAACGGCAGGTCAATGCGTGAGTGTGTCCTTGCAGACTCAAACACTGCCATCAGTATTTCCTGCGTTGCACGTGCAGAAGTACCGTCTAACGGGTGTAATTTGCCTGTCTCTATGGAATCCAACATTAAACTGATCTCACGAGCAATCGGATTAACATTTGGTAGTTCTGGCACGATCCAATCGTTATTTTTTCGGGTGAGTATACGTAATGGTGGTTCACCTGATACCGGTTGGTCTCCACATATCTCGATCAGTCCTTCGCTTCCGTAAATCCACATTCGCTGATAACCCGGTCTGGCGCAGATACCTGCTTCTACAGTACCTTGCACTCCATTGGAAAAGCGTATGACTGCGAATGCGCCTGTCTCTACTGGATGACCGTATCTGGTGCGTGTCTCGTTCCATTTTTGGAGACCAAAAGTCTGTGCGCTTGGGTCTACATCGCCACGATCACGAAGGTCAACGTTGCCTATTACCCATGTTGCCGGCATATCATTATTCATGAATCGCACAAGGTCAACGCTGTGAGTTCCATCAGTAAGTAAATCACCTCCGCATATTGCGGTTACTTGAACAAGGTTGCCGATTGCACCCTCTTTGATCAACTCACAAGCACGGACGTAACGGGGATGAAGTCGTCGCTGATGTCCGACGACTAAGACTACATTAGCATTTCGAGCAGAATTCACCATACGATCCGCTTCGCCTAAGTCTACGGACATGGGTTTTTCGCACAATATGCCTTTGACTCTAGCTTTAACAGATTCTTCAACCATCTCAACGTGCAATGGGGGCCATGTGCAGATAGAGACTATGTCTGGTTTTTCTTTTTCCAGTAACTCCCGATAATCGCTATAAACTTTATCTACGCCACATTCCTGCGTGAATCGCTGACGTGCTTCCTCGACAGGGTCGGCACCTGCTATGACTTTGATACGATCAGCGTTCTCATTTGCAAGGTATCCATGTAGGTGCGCTCTAGCAATCTTTCCAAGACCAAATATTGCAGAACGATAATGATCAGTCATTTGTATATCCTCCTCTGTTAACATGATTCATAATCAATGTATATAGTTTCGTGTTTGCGTTCTTGATATTGAAGGCTTGAGCGTGAGCCAGCCTTGAATTCTATCAGCTTAAAAGCATATTTATTATTATGAGCAATCCAGACTTTCCGTCCCCATGGTTTTTCAATTATTTTCATATTTGCCTTTCATTTTCCACTTAGAAATCTGATATTTTTATTGGTTGAACAGTTTTGGTAGTCGCCCTATTTAATGTTGTTAGAAATGTGATATAATATTAGCAGGATTCAAAACCATATTGGAGGTATAACAATGACCAAATTGGAAATGATAACTGCTAATAAACTCTGTGATAACAAAAA
>Ga0315279_10009309_pt1 | contig 11740 bp, 12 predicted proteins | sample YL17G06_20_MG_FD_203694 | JGI IMG/M metagenome (GOLD analysis project Ga0315279, IMG submission 203694) | Sediment microbial communities from Yellowstone Lake, YNP, Wyoming, USA - YL17G06_20 | ecosystem: Environmental > Aquatic > Freshwater > Lake > Sediment | place: USA: Wyoming | collected...
GGCGACCATATCGGCAGCTTCGGAAGGATGATCGGTTACGTACTGGGTGGCAAGGATGGTGGCCGCTCCCATGGCATCCACGAATGCCGGGTTGCTGCTCATGAGGTCAGTCCGGGCCGTGAGCACGCAGCATGGGTGGTTCTTCCACCGATCGTCAGGCGGGAGCTCCCCCGAGTAGGTGATGACCTTCCCGATGTGTGCCACCGGAGCAACCTCGACAAAAGGCTGCCACGCGATGTACCCGTCGATCTGCTTTGTCGCAAGGAGGGTGGGCATGGGACCGGTCCCCTTGGTGTAGAGGATCCCAACGTCACCGGTTGCCTGCTGTGTCGTGGTGCATCCGGCGGCGATGAGGAGGACCGCCAGGCACCCGATGAGGAGAAGTCGCATCCCTTTCATGGAGGGTACCTGAACCCGGTAAGCTCATAAAATATTCCATTTTACCTCAAAAGTGTCTACAATAAGATACTATTATAGTTTCATTGATACAATACGCATTCTTTTTCTTCTTTTATGTCCAGTTTTTTTCAGGAAGGCGTTCCTGTTGGACAAGAAGGTTTTTTGCCTGAGAGAAATATCCCTTCTGTGTCAGTCCATGGTCCGCCTTGACCCCATCGACCGCCTCCTCCGGGCATCCATGCTCTCGGACGAGGACTTCGTGGCAACGCTGAACGGGATCCTGAAAACCGACATGCGGATGACCGTCCGCGAGCTCTCGGAGAGGAGCGGGATCGCCGCCTCCTCCCTTTACAAGATCCTCCACGGGGAGCGGTCCCCCAACCTCTCCACCCTCCGCGCCATCGTGGGCGCCCTGCGGCACGCCTCGAACCCCGGGGGGGAAGAGGAGTTCATCGGGGTCATCGCGGCGCGCCAGACGCTGGACAGGATAGAGGAGCGGGTGGCCGAGGTGGACGGGAAGAGGATCAGGGTGCGGGAGTACGCCGTCCATACCATCGAGGACGCCATTGTTGCTGCAGTTAGGGCAGAGCGGGAGGGCGCCCGGGGCATCGTCTGCGCCCCCATTGTATCCTCGACCATCGAGGAGCTTGTCTCCATCCCCGTGGCCACCATCGTCCCGCGGGAGAGCGTCCAGCAGGCCATCGAGCTCGCGGCACGGAAGGCATGGCATTAAGGGGCGCGTGCCAAAACATTGTTAGGTGAGAGGATGCACGAGGATCAGATACGGAGGGGGCGGCTCGGGGGGGAGAGGGGGTGCGATATCTCCCGCTTCCTCTCCTCCATGGAGGCCGACCGGAAGATCGCCGGGGCAGACATACAGGTGGACATGGCTCACCTCCTCATGCTCCGGCGGAAAGACCTTATCGGGGAGGAGCACGCCCGGGCCATCATGGAGCTCCTCATCGGGTTCTCAGAGGATGGACTGCCTGAGGATGTCTTCGACGATCGTTTCGAGGACATTCATGCAGGGATTGAAGCATGCCTGATCGATCGCCTCGGGGAGGAGACAGGGGGAAGGATCCATACGGGCCGTTCCCGGAATGACGAGGTGGCGGCCTGCATCCGGATCCGTGCCCGGGAAGAGCTCATCCGGATTATGGAGGCCACGAACCGGATCCGGGAAGTGCTCATCACCCTCGCAGGTGAGCACACGGGAACGGTGATGCCGGGATTCACCCACCTCCAGCATGCCCAGCCCACCACCCTCGCCCACCATCTCCTGGCTTATGAGGGGGCTTTCTCGAGGGACTTCGCCAGGCTCCACTCGGCTTTCGCGAGGGTGAACGAATCCCCGCTCGGCGCCGCAGCCTTCGCCTCCACAGGCTTTCCCATCGACCGCCATCTGACGGCAGGACTCCTGGGGTTCGACAGGCTCGTGGAGAACTCTATGGACGCAGTCTCGTCACGGGACTTCCTCCTGGAGGTCCTCTCAGCCTGCGCCATCCTCTCCGCCACGGCGAGCCGGCTCTCTGCCGACCTGATCCTCTGGTCGAGCCCCATGGGGGGCTTCGTCACCCTCGCCGATGCCTACTGCTCGTCTTCCTCCATCATGCCCCAGAAGAAGAATCCCGATACGCTGGAGATCCTCCGTGGAAAGTCGGGAACGGTGCTCGGATCCCTTACCGCGGCCCTCGCTATTGTGAGGGGCCTCCCCATGAGCTACAACCGCGACCTCCAGGAGGTCACCCCCCACCTCTGGCAGGGGATCTCGGCGGTAGAGGAGGGGGTCCCCATCCTCGCCGAGGTCCTCGCGACGGCGGCATTTCACCCTGATCGGATGGAGGAGGAGGCCAGGAAGGGATTTTCTACCGCGACCGAGCTTGCCGATCGCCTGGTCCGGGACCTCGGGATCCCCTTCCGCACCGCCCATACCATCGTCGGAAAGGCGGTGCGGGCAGGCAGCCTCGACCTGAAGACCCTGGAGAATGCTGCGAATGAGGGTTTCGGGATCTCCCTCACGGGTATGGGCCTGACCCAGCTGATGGTGGAGGACGCCCTCGACGTGCGTTCGATGGTCAGTGCCCGGAAGGTAACAGGGGGCCCTGCGCCAACGGCCGTGAAAAAAGCGCTCAAAGGGCGGAAGGAGCAGCTCCGGAAAGATATGGCGGCAACTGCCTCCCTCGATCAGAAGATCAGGTCAGCATGGGAGCACCTTTTTTCCGAGGCACGGGGGCTTCTTGTTTGACTGAATACCGAACCGGCGACCTGGTCCGGCGTACCGGCGGAGGCCGGGAGTACGCTGCCACTTATATCACGGAGCGTGACGGGAAGGCGGTGGTGAAGCTCGACAGCGGCTACAACATCGGTGTCCCTTTCGAGACCCTCACATGGGAAGGGAGGCCGAAGATCGAGCCCCCTGCCCTTGCACGGCCACTCCAGCGGGAGGATCTTCCGGAGCTTGCCATCATCTCCACGGGAGGCACCATCGCGAGCCGGGTGGACTACCGGACCGGTGCAGTGACGAGCCAGTTCTCAGCCGAGGATATCCTCCGCGCGATCCCCGACCTTGCATCCATCGGCCGGTTCCGGACAGAGCAGATCTCCTCCATCCTCTCCGAGAACATGACCCGGCGCATCTGGCAGGACCTCGCGCGGGCGATCTTCCATGACGTGAAATCCGGCGTTGCCGGGGTGATCGTCACCCACGGGACCGACACCATGGCCTACAGCGCAGCCGCCATCTCGTTCATGGTGGAGACGCCGGTGCCGGTCATCTTCGTCGGTTCGCAGAGATCCGCGGATCGCCCGAGCAGCGACAACACGATGAACGCCCTCTGCGCAGCCTCTGCAGCCGTCTCCCCCCTCGGGGAGGTAGCAGTGGTGATGCACGCGACCACGAGCGACGACCGCTGCGCTATCCACCGGGGGACAAGAGTTCGGAAGATGCACACCTCCCGGAGGGATGCCTTCCAGTCCATGGGTATGCCACCCATCGGCCATGTCGATTACCCGGCCCTCTCTGTCACCCTCTCACCCGAGGCAGTCGCCCGTGGCGAACGGGAGCCCTCCCTCAGGGAGAAGATGGAGGAGTGGTGCGGCCTCATCTCCTTCCACCCCGGGATGGACCCCTCGGTCCTTGAGGCCTACCGCGGATACCGGGGGCTGGTCCTCGCCGGCACCGGCCTTGGCCATGTCTCCACCCCCTGGGTGAAGGGCCTTGCAGAACTTGCCCGCGACGGGATGAGCGTGGTCATGACCTCCCAGTGCCTCCACGGGAGGGTCTGCGACCGTGTCTATGACACGGGCCGCGATCTCCTGGCAGCCGGCGTGATAGAGGGGGAAGATATGCTCCCCGAAGTGGCCCTCGTGAAGCTGATGTGGGTCCTCGGGCAGACAGACGATGATCGCGAGGTGCGGGCCCTCATGGGAGAGAACCTGCGGGGCGAGATCAGGAGGCGGTCGCTCCATGGACTCTGAAGCCCCCCGGCTCCGTGCAGGGCTCGAGATCCACCAGCAGCTCGATACCTGCGAGAAGCTCTTCTGCCACTGCCCCACCCGGCTCAGGGACACCGGGGAGCGGAACGGAGAGTTTACCCGCTTCCTCAGGGCCACCGAGAGCGAGATGGGTGAGATCGACCGTGCGGCCCTCGAGGAGATGCGGACGATCCGGCGGTTCACGTATTACACCTATGACACCACCTGCCTCGTGGAGGGCGACGAAGAGCCTCCCGCCCCCCTGAACCAGGAGGCGGTCGCCATCTGCCTCACCATCGCGAGGTGCTTCGGCATGCACCCCGTAGAGCAGGTCCACACGATGCGAAAGATCGTCATCGACGGGTCCAATACATGCGGGTTCCAGCGCACCGCCCTCGTCGCCATGGGCGGTTCCCTCCCCAGCGGGGCCCGGATCGAGACCATCTGCCTCGAGGAGGACGCGGCGCAACGGGTGACCGCCCAGGTCTTCTCTCTCGACCGGCTCGGCATCCCCCTTGTGGAGATCACCACGGGACCTGACCTTCGGACCCCTGATGAAGTCCAGGAGGTGGCAGAGTACATCGGCATGGTGCTCCGCTCTACCGGGAAGGTGAAACGGGGCAAGGGGACCATCAGGCAGGATATCAACATCTCCATTCCCCTGGGAGCCCGGGTCGAGATCAAGGGGGTGCAGGAACTCGAACTCATCGCCGAGGTGGTCCGCCGCGAGATGGAGCGGCAGGAGAACCTCCTCGCCATCCGTGACGCCCTGAACGATCGCGGTGCCTGCGTCGAGGAGAACCCCATCGATGTCACCTGCCTCTTCAAGGGGACAAAGTCCTCCATCCTGAAGAAGGCCAAGGTCATCCTCGCTATCCGCATGAAGGGTTTTTCCGGGTTCGTAGGCAGGGAGATCCAGCCCGGGAGGAGGCTCGGGAGCGAGCTCGCGGACTACGCGAAACGGTGCGGCGTTGGGGGGATCTTCCACACCGATGAGCTCCCGGCCTACGGGATCACCGCCGAGGAGGTGCTGTCCGTACGGGAAAAGACCGGGGCCGGCAATGACGATGCCGTGATCCTCGTGGCCGGGACCGGGGACGAGGCGAAGTGCGCGGCAAGGCAGGTAATCCGCCGGGCGGGGATGGCGCTTGCAGGAGTCCCCGAAGAGACGAGAAGGATGCTCGAAGAGGGTTCCACGGCGTACATGAGGCCCCTCCCGGGGGCAGCCCGGATGTACCCGGAGACCGACATCTTCCCCGTCAGCGTGGAGAAGGCCTTCTGGGAGGGTATCTCAATCCCCGAGCTCCTGATCGGGAAGGCGAAACGCTTCGAGCAGGAGCTCGGCCTGGACCCTCCCGCAGCATACCAGGCAGCGACATCCGAGAACCTCCCCGCCTTTGAGGAGGCCATTCGCGACGGGGTGAAGCCCACCCTCGCGTTCCGGGTGATCATCACCGCACCGGTGGAACTCGCCCGGAAGGGGGTAGATGTCGGGAAGGTCAGCAAGGCCGATTATCTCGCCATCCTGAAGGCGATCGAGAGCGGCCGGGCTGCGAAAGAGGCCGTACCGGATCTCATCGGCGCCACGGCCGGTGGGATGACCCCCGATCAGGCGGTCGCATCCCTCGTTACCCCGGTTACGACAGACGAGCTCACCCGCATCATCAGGAGGATTATCGGCGAGCGGAAGGAGTTCATCGCCCAGAAAGGGATGGGGGCCCTCGGTCCCCTCATGGGCCTCGTGATGCAGGAGGTGCGGGGGAAGGTGGACGGGAAGCTCGTGAGCGAGGTCCTCCGGCGGGAACTGGAGAAGATCACCTGAGGAATATCTTTATCACTCTCTTCGTTCACATTAAAAGGGAGCCTTATCCATGGGAAAGACAGGCAGCGTCAACTGGATGCAGGTAAAGGGAGTGAAGGGGCAGGTCCGCCTCGTGCCCCAGAAAGACGCCGAGGTCAAGAAGCCCGGCCCCAACCAGCGGTTCAAGCCGAACGCGGGGACCCGGTTCTCCAAGTCCCCTGAGGAGGAGGCCCGGAGCAGGCAGGGCAGCCGCCGGGGCGGCCGGGGGAGGGGCGGAAGGGAGAAGGACCCGAGGCTCCGCAGGCGGATCCGGCGCTCCAAGTCCGCGATCATGGGCGCAAAGTCCAAGGCCAAGAAATAATCCCTGCATCAGGACCAGACCCTTTTTTATAGAGCGGATTCCCTGAGTGATACGTATGGACGATAAGACGGCGGTGAAGGAATACCAGTTCGGTGAGCGGGCCAAATCGGAGCTGATCCTCGTCTCCCAGCTCCTGATGGTCCTCGCCGAGCTGAAGGAGAAGGAGCTCGCCGGGGGGAAACGGATCCTCCTCGCCCTGATGGAGGGGATACGGAGCGAGCTCGTGTTTGCCCACCGGGGCACCGGGTCCGGGGAGTTCCAGAAGGCCATCAACCACCTGAACCAGGCCATCAGCCTCGTGGAGAGCGGGCAGCCCGGCCCCGCGACCCTCATGGTCGCCGACGCCATCTCCGACGCAACCACAGCGGCCCAGCAGGCCTGGCAGGTACTCTCCGCCCATGGACTCCTCTAGGTTCCTCGCCTTTCTCTCGTCGAGGGCCTCGGTGCGGGACTTTACCCCTTCCCCCCTGGAAGAGTCAGAGATCGACGCCATCCTCCGCTCTGCCCGGACAGCACCCTCTGCAGGGAACCGCGAGGCATGGGACGTTGTGGTGGTGACCGATGGAGAGGTCAGGGAGGCCCTCGCCGAGGCAGCCCTCTCCCAGCCCCACGTAAAAGAGGCCCCCTGCGTATTCGTGGTCTTGGCAAACTACATCCGGTCCATGTCGCGCTACGGCGAGCGGGGCATCCTGTATGCAATCCAGGATGCAACCATCGCCTGCACCTACATGATGCTTGCAGCCCATGCCAGCGGACTAAAGAGCTGCTGGACGGGAGCATTCGACGAGGAAGAGGTAAAGGGGATCCTGGACCTCCCCGGACATCTCCGCCCCGTCGTCATGCTCGCCGTGGGGAGGGGAAAAATCCCTGCCGAGCGGACCGGGCGGATGGAGCTCTCTGAACACGTCCACCGGGACCGCTGGTGACAGGAGAAGGGAGAATGCCGGACTACATCGTGACCCTGGAGTCGGCATGGATCGTGAAGGACGCGAAGTCCCTTGACGATGCGCTCGGGATCGCGATCGCCGAGGCGGGGAAGCGCATCAACCCCACGGCGAAGTTCGTCGAGATCGAGGCGGGCATCCTCCCCTGCCCCTTCTGCAGGAAGGCCCTCTCATCCACCCTCCTCGTCGCAGGGACCGCTCTCGTTGGCCTCCTCCTCCAGATGAAGGTCTTCCGGGCCGAGTCTGAGGAGCATGCCGTGCGGATCGCGAAGTCGGTCATAGGAAAGGCGCTCAGGGACATACCCCTCTCGGTCCTTGAGGTGAAGCAGCTGTGATCCACGTCGTCGGTCACACGGCCATCGATCATATCCTCCGGGTCCCCCGCTTCCCAGATCGGAACAGCTCCACCTACGTGAGCGGCCACCAGGTCTTCTTCGGCGGAGGGGGCGCGAACACTGCCGCAGGTATCGCCCGGCTGGGCGTGCCTGTGACCCTCGTCTCCGCCGTTGGCGGCGATTTCGCGGGCAGCGACTACGAACGGTGGCTGGAAGGCCTTGGTGTCGTCATGCAGTTTTTCGTTGTCCCCGAGAAGAGGACCCCAACCGCCTTTGTCTTCACCGATGATCCCGGGGACCAGATCACCTACTTCGAGTGGGGCGCCTCTGAGACCTTTGCCTCGAGGGAGGCACCCGCCCTCGACTTCGTCCACCTGGCAACCGCCGATCCCAACTTCAACGTCCGGGTGGCCGAGAAGAGCCGGTTTGCATCCTTTGATCCAGGGCAGGACATCATCTGGTATACGGCAGACCAGATCAGGCGCATCCTCGCCCGGATCCGGATCCTCTTCGCGAACCGGCACGAGATGGAACACCTGTCACGGATCCTGAACATGGAAAGAGAGGCAATCCTATCACAGGTCCCTGTCGTTGTTGTGACCATGGACGCAGAGGGGAGCGTGCTCTACGTCGACGGGAGGGAGCACCGGATCCCGATCGTCCCTGTGAAGGCGGTGGACCCTACCGGGGCAGGCGATGCGTACCGGGCCGGTTTTCTCGCAGCCTATCATCGGGGCCATTCACCCCTCACCGCCTGCAGGGTAGGGGCCACCACCGCCTCCTTTACCGTCGAGAAGGCCGGCTGCCAGACGAACCTCCCCGACTGGAACGAGATGGTGGCACGCTACTGGAGCCATTTCGGCGATCTCCCGCAGCCTGAGAGGAGAGAGGAATGAATCCACCCGCCAGGCCATCTGCCCTGGTATCACATGACCCCGAGGAGGAGAGCCATCTTGTCCGCTAGCCCGGATGCCCGGATGGAGTACCTCACCCGGTACCTCTTCACGGCACCCCCGTGGTACGTCTCGGGAGGGCTCGCGGTGCTTGCAGGACTGGCCCTTGAGATCGCCCGGGGGAGGGTGCCAGGCCCTCTCTCCGTCGGGATCCTGGCCTTCACCGTCCCCGCGATCCTCGCCCTCCTCCTCACGAAACCCCTTGTGACCCTCGCCGGTTCCTTCACTACCTGGAACCGCTCTGCCTCCCTCGCTCTCGCCTCTCTCGTGTTCTCCATCTGCACAACCCTGCCGGGCCTGCTCCTCCCCATCCCGAACCTCTTCGCCTTCCTCTTCGCCTTCTCCCTGGGCCTGGTCTTCGGGATCCGCCTCCTTGTCCTCGTTGCCACGGCCGATTACCGCCCGGCAAGGATGCTCCCCGCGGCGCTCTCCCAGAGCTTCTGGGGGATACTGGCCGGATGGCTCCTCCTCCCCGGCCCGTTCCTTGCCGCTGCCCTGATAGCCCATCTCGCGGTCGGTGCAGCTGCCCTCCTCATGATCTATCTCATCGAGCGCCCGCTCTCCCGGATCTTCCATATCCACATCTTCCAGTTCCTGAATGCTTTCCTGGCCTATCTCACCGACGGCTCCCGTGGCATGGAGGAGTTCTTCTCGGTCCTGGGAGAGGGGATCTCCCTCCCCCAGGTTTCCTTCCTCTTCAGGAGGGCGGGGAAGAAGGATATCCTCCTCACGATCCCGAATGTCCACCCCGGCCCCGTGGGGGACATCGGGGGCGGGAGGCTCCCCCACATCCTCCACGCCTCCTTTGAAGGCGAGGTGCTCTCAGCCCATGGGTGTGCGACCCATGACTACAACCTCACGAGGGAGGAGGAGACCGGGAAGATCGTGACGGCCGTTCGGGAATCTCTCGCCCGGCTCACCGTCGCCCCCGCAGCGAGCCGTTCCGTCAGGATCCGGGAGGGGAGCGTGGATCTCCTCTGCCAGCGGTTCTCGGACTCCCTCCTCCTCGTCGGGACACGGGCGCCGGAGAGGACCGAGGACCTCGATCCTGCCATCGGGTGGATCCTCATGGCCGAGGGGCACCGCCTCTACGGGCACGTGGCACTCGTGGACGCCCACAACAGCATGACCGAGGTGAGCGGCGCGACCTACCTCGGGAGCCCTGTCGCTACCGAGTACCTCACCGGGGGGCTCCGGGCCATGAAAGCAGCGAATGAACTGGAACGGTACCCGTTCCGGGCCGGGGTCGCCCACCTTACCCTTCCCTTTACCCGGGAGCAGGGCCTCGGTGACCTGGGGGTCCAGGCCCTCGTTGTTGAGGCGGGAGGCCAGAAGACGGCCTACGTCCTCCTGGACGGGAACAATATCGTGAAGGGCGGCCGGGAGGTGCTCCTCGGGGGGGTCCGGGGTCTCGTTCACGACTCCGAGGTCATGACCACCGACACCCACCTGGTGAACACCATCACCGGAAAGAATCCCATCGGCCTCAATGTCCCGCCTACAGAGATCGCACCCTACATCCGGCAGGCCGTGGAGGTTGCCATTGCAGACCTGGCTCCGGCCGAGGCAGGAGCGACGACAGGGTGGTGCAGGGACGTCCAGATCTTCGGACCCCAGCGGATCTCCCAGATATCGTCCATCACCACCACCACGGTCAACTTCATCGGCCCACTCGGGGTCTCCCTCCTCCTCAGCGCCTACCTCCTCACCCTCGTCACGTTCATGGCGCTCGCATAAGGACCGTTTCCCAATCCTCACCCTCGTCACCTTCAAGGCGCTCGCACGGGAGACGCTTTTCCGATCCTGCTCCAGAGGGAGGCCCGCCCGGCGGCCGGCGTTCTTGGCGGCAGGGAGGCTGCGATGAGATGGGAAGGGCCCGGTTCTAAGGGGGCAAACCCTTTTTCGGGTGGAGAGACAAACTCTCCCGTGCGAGGGTAACCAAGCCAGGTCAACGGTGATGGACTTAAGATCCATTCTCGCAGGAGTTCGTGGGTTCGAATCCCCCCCCTCGCATCGTTACATCAGGTTATGGTTAAGGCGAAAAAATTTCCCACTTTTAACCAGGAAGATGCGGATCTGTCTATCCAAATTTGACAAAATCCTCGAGGAGCGGATGCTCTATCTAGAGGCATGCTTTAAAGGACTTACTGCTGCCTTACTTCCGGTGAACGATAGTCCCAGCCGGAAGCATCCAATTTTTGTAAGGCCTCAACAATAACCCTGACTAGCGTCTCTTTCATGACGAGTCCTTTCTCCCGCGTGGCTTTTTTAGGATCTCCTGAAGCCCCGCAGGTGGTGAGCTCGGAAAACTTCCACATCACATCCAGGTTCGGTGGAAGCTGCGGTACGATTCCCCGGGCATGTTCCGGCTGGCAGAGCTCAGGAAACAACGCCAGCCCGATGGATAATTCTCCCTCGCCCCCGTGTCCAAGACCGTTCCAGACCTCAAAAAAACCGGGAGGCAGGAGCGGCAGGAGCATATTCCACCACGCCTCGAGCCCGACAATCATGAAGTCCGGGTGTGCCACCTTTGCCTGCCGTGCAGCAATCTCTATTGACGGAATGTTCCCATCATGCCCGTTCAGGATGAAGACCCGGCGGATTCCCTCGCGATACACGGATTCAAGGACGTCACGGATGATGGCAGTTTCGGTCTCGGGCTTGAGGGACACCGTAAAAGAAAAATCCCGGTAATACTCGCTCATCCCGTAATTGACGGGAGGCAGTACTGCAGTCTTTGGTACTTGTGCTGCAACTTCCAGCGCAAGCAGGTATGCGGTCAGGGCATCGGTCCCAAATGGCAGGTGGGGCCCGTGGCTCTCCAGGGACCCAAGCGGCAGGATGACAGTTAAAAACGGGGCTGCCGCATAATCTGCTGCAGTGAGGTGCTGAATAAGAAGCGGATTTTTTTCCATGGGGGATTGCTCCGGTTGAAAAAGTAGTCAGTCCTCCCATTTATAGCCCCTCGATCAGGATGTGTATCCCTATCCTAACTTTATATAGTCCCTTCTCGCACGATAGGATGCCCTGAAAGGGGAAGAGGTGAATGCGTTTTGCTTTTCATTGCACTGGCTAAGTTCAAGAAAAAGCTGAGCAAGGAAATTACTGCCGAGAACCTGAAGGATATCGAGGCCGACACGAAAGGACAGGTCCGATACCTGGGCATCTACTGGACGCTCGGAAGGTACGATACCGTTGAGACTCTTGTGGCCGTACCAGCGGAAGAAGGGAGTCCAGCTGGACCGGCCTGACCTGGTTGTTGATGCATCCCGCTCCGAGGAGAATGGATCCCGATGAGAAACAAGAGAGGACGCAGGAAGACAGCTGGCCGGGGGACACGAGGAGGGGGATACACTACGGAGAAACCCATAGTATCTCAGAACCGAGATTATGACCCCGGCTGGTCTCCCCAGGCCAGGCCAACGGTGATGGACTTAAGATCCATTCCCGCAGGAGTTCGTGGGTTCGAATCC